>Ga0209698_10004480_pt1 | contig 15308 bp, 15 predicted proteins | sample LitLauG_LLR_2012_FD_187203 | JGI IMG/M metagenome (GOLD analysis project Ga0209698, IMG submission 187203) | Freshwater sediment microbial communities from Pennsylvania, USA - Little Laurel Run_MetaG_LLR_2012 (SPAdes) (version 2) | ecosystem: Environmental > Aquatic > Freshwater > Creek >...
GGTCATCCACCGCAAGGGAGTAGTGCGGGTGATCTGCGAAAACTCGAAACACAAGCAGCGTCAAGGCTAAGTAGGGATTTTGCAGTTACTGAGAGCTGAGAGCTAATAAGCAAGAGAGGGATCATGGCACGTATTGCAGGCGTCGATCTTCCGCGCAACAAGCACGCGAATATCGCGCTCACTTATATCTACGGCATCGGCAATTCACGCGCCGCCAGCATTCTGGACGCGGCGAAAGTCGACCCAATGAAAAAAGTTTCCGACCTCGCGGAAGACGAGGTCAACCGCATCCGCCAGGTGATCGAGGCGGAAGGCTCGGTGGAAGGCGATCTGCGCAAAGACGTTTCGATGAACATCAAGCGGCTCATCGAAATTGGCTCCTATCGCGGATTCCGTCATCGCCGGAACCTGCCGGTCCGCGGGCAGCGCACCCATACCAATGCCCGGACCCGCAAAGGTCCGCGCAAAGGCACGGTCGCGCAGAAGAAGAAGACAGCGAAAGCGTAAAACCAGTTCCCAGTTCTCAGTTCCCAGTTCTCAGTTGTGCAGAGAAGGGTTACTGAGGACTGAGAACCGAGAACTGAGAACTCAAAGAGATGGCAAAACCAGCAGCAGCAGGCGGCGCCGCGGCGCCCGAGAAAAAAGGCAAGAAGAAGACGTTCAAGAAGAAAGAGCGGAAGCACGTCCCGCACGGACTGGTGCACGTGCAAGCCTCTTTCAACAACACCATCGTGACCATCACCGACATGACCGGCAATGTGCTGGCTTGGAAGAGTTCAGGGTCGCTCGGCTTTCGCGGATCGCGTAAAGGGACTCCGTTTGCCGCCCAGCAAGCCGCCTCGAATGCCGCCAGCATGGCCCGCGATCACGGAGTGCGCAGCGTAGACGTTCGGGTGAGCGGTCCGGGATCGGGGCGCGAATCTGCCGTCCGCGCGCTGGCCTCGGCCGGAATCGAAGTGCGGTCCATTAAAGACACGACGCCGATCCCGCATAACGGTTGCAGGCCGCCGAAACGGCGCAGAGTGTAGAAAGACAGTTCTCAGTTCCCGGTTCTCAGTAAGAGCCGGAGAATCCTGGGTTTTTCTGAGAACTGGGAACTGAGAACCGAGAACTGAATTTCGTCCGGGACGAAGGGTGAAGCCAAACCTGTAAACCGGTCATCTAAAAGGAGAACAACTTGGCACGTTATACCGATGCAGTATGTCGTCTCTGTCGCCGGGAAGGGATCAAGCTCTTCCTCAAGGGCACGAAGTGCTTCAGCGACAAATGTCCCATCGAGAAACGCAACTTCGCTCCCGGACAACACGGGAAAGACAAGAAGACCAAGGTCGTAGGCTACGGTCTGCAGTTGCGCGAAAAACAGAAAGCCAAACGCATCTATTTCACCCAGGAAGGCCAGTTCCGGAATTACTTCGAGAAGGCCGTTCGGTTCAAGGGAGTGACGGGCGCGAAGCTGCTCGAACAACTCGAGCGGCGTCTGGATAACGTAGTCTACCGTCTCGGCTTCGGCATCTCGCGCCGCCAGGCGCGCCAGTTGGTGCGACACGGGCATGTGCAGGTGAATGGGAAGAAGGTGAACATCCCTTCCTACGAAGTGACCGTGGGCGAAGAGATTCAGATCCGCGAGAGCAGCCGCAAGGTGCCGATTCTCGAAACCGCGAGGGATTTCGCCAGTCATCAGCCGGCGCCCGCGTGGCTGGAAATTGATCGCGAGAACTACAAGGGGCGCGTGATTGCGCTGCCGAAACGCGAAGACATCCAGTTGCCGGTGAACGAGCAGCTGATTGTCGAGTTGTACAGCAAATAGTCGATAGTCGTTGGTCGCTAGTCGCTGGCAAACCAAGGCCCGCGAACGACCATCGACTAACGACCAACGACCAACGACTTTTTGGGTCCACGATTCGTGCCAGATCAGCCTTTCCTGGTTTTCAACTGAGCTGGGCCGCTCAGGAGCAGGATTGAGCCACATGGCCGAGAGGAGAAACACATGCTTTGGAGAGGTTTTCAAAAACCGAAACGGCTGGCGAGCGACACCAGTTCGCTTACCGACAAATACGGGATGTTCTGGGCGCAGCCCTTTGAGCGCGGATTTGGCACCACCATCGGCAATGCTCTGCGCCGCGTCATGCTGAGCTCGATCGAAGGCGCGGCCGTCACTGCGGTGAAGATCGAAGGCGTGCTGCACGAGTTCCAGTCGATCCCGGGCGTGGTAGAAGACGCGACCGATATCATCCTCAACATGAAGCAGGTCCCGTTCAAGCTCGCCGGAGACGGTCCGAAAGCGATTTACCTGCGCGCCGATCAGCCGGGGGTGGTTACCAGCGGCATGATCGAAGCCGACGGCGATGTGGAAGTGCTCGACAAGGACATCTACATCGCGACCGTGAGCGAAGGCGGCAAACTCGAAATGGAAATGCGCCTGAAGCGCGGCCGCGGTTACGTTTCCGCGGACAAGAATTTCGAGGAGGACCTGGGCATCGGATTCATTCCCATCGATTCCGTGCACACGCCGGTGCGCAAGTGTAACTACACCGTCGAGGCGGCGCGTTTGGGGCAGATTACCGATTACGACAAGCTGACCATCGAGGTCTGGACGAACGGGTCGATCACTCCGGGCGATGCGCTGGGACTGTCGGCGAAGCTGATGAAGGACCACATGAATATCTTCATCAACTTCGAGGAAGAAATTGAAACGGCGTCGGCAAGCGAAGAGCGCCGGCCCGAGATCAAGAACGAGAACCTTAACCGTTCGGTCGAGGAGCTCGAACTCTCGGTGCGCAGCTATAACTGCCTGAAGAATGCCAACATTCAGTCGATCGGCGAACTGGTGCAGAAGACCGAAGCCGAGATGCTGAAGACGAAGAATTTCGGCCGGAAGTCGCTGAACGAAATCAAGGAGATCCTCTCCTCGATGGGTTTGAGCCTGGGTATGAAGATCGACGAGCACGGAAACGCTGTCCCAGGACCGACTTCGAACCAGGTGCTGCCCGCTTCGGCGTACGGCGACAACGATCTGTAAAACAGTTCTCAGTTCCCGGTTCTCAGTTCTCAGTAAGAGCTGCTGAACCGCGGAACTCGGGTTTTTCTGAGAACTGGGAACCGGGAACTGAGAACTAATTCAGGGGTAATCCATGCGTCACAAGGTTGCAGGATACAAGTTAGGACGGACCACTTCCCATCGCCGCGCGATGCTGCGCAACATGGTCACGTCAATCATCATGGAAGAACGCATTGAGACGACTGTGATCAAGGCCAAGGCGGTGCGTCCGTCGGTGGAGAAGATGATCACCCTCGGCAAGAAGGGCGATCTGGCGGCGCGCCGTCAGGCAGCGTCGTATTTGATGACGGGAGAAGCGGTTACCAAGCTTTTCGATACCGTGGCCCCGCGCTTTGGTGATCGCCAGGGCGGCTATACGCGCATCGTCCGCACTGCATGGCGCAAGGGCGATGGTGCCGAAAAGGCGTTCATCGAACTGCTAGGCAGCGAACAGGTAATCGACGAAAAGCGCCAGAAGCGCGCGGAAATCCGCGCCAAACGTGCCGAGGAAAACCGCAAGGCAATGGAGAATGCCGACGCCGAAGCGCAGGTGCAGAAAGATATGGCCGCTAACGAGGCTGAGGGTAAGACTGAAGGCGGCGACAAGAAAGAGTAGTTGGCCGCAGTCTCGCATCTCTCGAGAGAATGTTTTCAAGAAGGGCGTCCGAAAACCGGATGCCCTTTGTGCTTTCCGAACTATTGTCCTAACGGCCCGCTCACCGTGCCGATGAATCCGGTTTTATTATCGAGCACAGCCAGACGAAGTTCCTTGCCGCCGGCGGGGATCGTCATTTCAATCGGCACCATCATGCCGTGATCGAGGATCTGCTGATAGGTGGCAGCGTCGAAGGTTTTGTCCACCTTGATACTCTGGGCTACCAGACTCTTGTCGCCAGAGCCCCAGACGGTTGCGTAGAGGTTTACATTCATCTTCTTGTTGTTGCCGCCGGAGTCTTCCGCCGTCAGGGTGTGGGCATCCACCAGGAAAACGACGCGCATTTTGCCAGGGTCGGTTGGCTTCGCCTGCGCCTTGAACAAGACCTGAGTCGCCGGCGCATTGAACTCCAACGCTTGTAAAACGTCATGCTCAGGCTTCCAGTTCTTGTCCAGCGTGGGATCAATAGCAAAATATCCCTTACGGTAGCGAACTTCGGCATCACGATTTTCTACTTTGACCTTGATTTTGCGGAACTTCCCATCCCATTTCTTGTTGACGGGGTAGTAACCAACAGCGTAAGAGGCCTTGTCGTCCGCCACAGCGAGGGCGACTCCTTCCTTGATTTCGTTCTGATTGATGTAGGCTTTGCCGCCAGTCTCGGCTGCTATTTCTCGCATGGTGCCTTGACTGGGTTGGAGGCTATCGGCTTGAGCAATCGCCGCGTTCGCGAGGCCGGCGCCGTGGATGTCGTTACTGTGGGCCATGGAGGCAGCTGCCAAGCTCTCCTGGCCACTGACCAGGCCATGGAGGTCCGCGGGGTAGATCGCGATGTTGGCGCTCGCCAGCCGTGCTTCGGCTTCGCGAATTTCCTGTCCATGCAGGGACCGTTGCTCAGCTGCCATGGATCCGGCCGCATTGACTACCACCGATCTCTGGCTGCCCTGACCGGGAAGATCCGCCAGCATTTCGGCGTCGGTGACGGTGCGGTCTTCCGGGATCAGGTCGAACGGCAGGTTTGCGGTGAGCCAGACCACATTCTTGCGGCCGGGGAGACCGCCCAACATGCGTGCCAGAGATCTCATGGCCTCAATCGTGATCAGGGTGCGCCGCTCGATGTCGTACCCGATCTGAAGGTTGGTGAAGCTGGCAATCTCCGCCTGGGCCAGAGCGATTGACGACGCGATCTGAGCCCCGGGCCCGCTCATATCGGTTGGGACATTCGATCCTGGCGGTGCAATTCCAGACCGCAGGATCGGCTCTTGGGGTTTGAAGTTCTTGATTGCCGTCATGAGCACTTGCGGGTCGCTGGTAAATTGCTGGATCACGCGCAACTGATTGGTCAAGGTGACGACGGCCATCGAGTGACCGGATTGCCCCTGCTCCAACACATACTTCAACATCTGCGAACGTGCATAAGCCTGCTCTTTAAAGGGAGAGTTCGCCGCGTCGAGTAGCAATACCGTGAGTGGTCCGCTTGGGGTGAGGTACTCCGAATGATTGGAGAGCACTCCCAGAGGCAGAGCCTGCATGGCACGCTGGCTGTCCACCCCTGGCGGAACAAACACGGAAACCTTCTGCTGCTTGCCATTTTCTTCGACCGTGAAGTCTTCGGGCTTCAAGCCGGTGACCGGCTGTCCCTTCTTGTCGGTCACGACCACATCCACGACGACGAGCCTGGTACTGGTGCGGATGGTGAGGGTCGGAACATCGGCTGGCGACTGTTGCGCGCCCAGAATCGTCGGGCCAGCGGCGAGATTCAGCACTAAGGCTGAAATGAAAGCAGTCGTCCGAAGGGGCAGGTTACGCAACACGGAGTCTCCGCATGTGGATCGGAACTTAGGGAATCACTCGGAATGTACCGTGTTTCAGAACCTTTGGCAAACCACCCGTCAAGGCGTTCCGGGCGTGCGAGCGTGCACTTCTGCAGTTGGAGCCAGCAGATTCGGGGCCGCCTCTGCTTCCGCTATTGCTTACGCTACGGATGGGCGCTTGTTTGGCAGGGAGGGCTGCATTTGCCTGATGTCTGGGTGCTCCTTACAATAGAAGTTCAATCCAAATCCTATGATCCATTTTCCCGTCCCTGAAGCCCTCACATTCGACGACGTTTTACTGCTGCCAGCGCATTCCGCGGTCGTGCCCGCCAACACCAACACGCAGACCCAGATCTCACGCAACATCCGGCTCAACATTCCCATTATCAGCGCCGCTATGGATACGGTGACCGAGTCGCACATGGCGATTGCCCTGGCGCAGCAGGGAGGCCTCGGAATTATTCATCGCAACCTGACCATCGATCAGCAGGCCAATGAAGTCGACAAGGTGAAACGGTCGGAGAGCGGCATGATTGTGGATCCCGTCACCATGTCGCCGGATGCTAAAGTTTCCGATGCGCTCGATGTCATGCAGAAATACAAAATTTCGGGCGTGCCGATCACGCTGAAAGATGGAAAGCTGGTCGGCATTCTGACCAATCGCGATCTGCGCTTCGAAACGCGCTTCGATATTCCGATCAGTGAGGTGATGACCAAGAAAAATTTGATCACCGTGCCGGTAGGGACCACGCTGGAGCAGGCCGAAGAGATTCTGCACGAGCACCGCGTGGAGAAGCTGCTGGTGGTGGACGACAAGTACACCCTGAAGGGTTTGATCACAGTTAAGGATATCCAGAAGAAACTGAAGTATCCCGGCGCCGCGAAGGACGATAAAGGCCGTTTACGGGTGAGCGCGGCTATCGGCGCGACCGGTGATTTCCTGGAGCGTGCGCAGGAGCTGGCGAAAGCGAAAGTCGACGTTCTGGCAATTGACAGCGCGCATGGACATTCCGCGCTAGTGCTCGAAGCGGTTAAGAGGGTGAAAGCGAAGTTGCCGGAAGTAGAACTGATTGCCGGCAACGTGGCGACCTTCGATGGCGCTTGTGACTTGGTGCGCGCCGGAGTGGACGGGATCAAGGTCGGCATCGGGCCGGGCTCGATCTGTACCACGCGCATCGTAACCGGCGTCGGGGTTCCGCAGATCACCGCGATTGCCGAGGCGGCGCGGGCCACGCGAGACTCGGGGGTTCCCGTCATTGCCGACGGCGGCATCAAGTATTCCGGCGACATCAGCAAGGCGCTGGCAGCGGGCGCTTCGGCGGTGATGATCGGCTCGATGTTTGCGGGAACCGATGAAAGCCCAGGCGAACTGATTCTGTATCAAGGCCGCACCTTCAAGGCATATCGCGGCATGGGTTCGCTCGGAGCGATGGCGGCAGGTTCAAGCGAGCGTTACTTCCAGAACTCCGATGGCGATGCGTCGACCGCGATGCCGGTTATGGGCGAAGAGTCGAACCGGTTGGGCAAATTGGTGCCGGAGGGAATTGAAGGGCGCGTGCCGTATCGCGGTTCGGTGTCCATGATCGTGCACCAGATGGTGGGCGGGCTGAGGTCGGGCATGGGTTATTGCGGATGCCAGACCGTTGCCGAACTGCAGCAGAAGGCGCGCTTCGTGCGCATCAGCGCTGCCGGCCTGCGCGAGAGCCACGTGCACGACGTCATGATCACGCGCGAAGCTCCGAACTACGCGGCCGAGTAAGGGACGACGCCGATTTGACGACCAATCTCACTGCGTCCCGTCCCAATTTTGTGCGCGCCTGGTGGCCGGCGATCGCCTGGATCGGTCTCATTGCGTTTGAGTCCACCGATTTCTTGTCCGCAGAACATACCGGTCGGATGTTGTACACGTTCTTGACACGCCTGTTCGGCGACATCAATTTCTACAAGTTCCTCGTTTTCCATCACTATCTACGCAAGACTGGACACGTTGTCGGTTACGGGATGTTGAGCCTTCTGCTGCTGCGGGGGTGGCGGGCGACGTTCGCGCACACGCGTGCCTTGTTGTTGCGCGCCGCTCTGTTGTCGTGGCTGGGCACCATCTCCGTCGCCGCGATCGATGAATGGCACCAGAGCTACATTCCATCGCGAACTGGCACGTGGCGGGACGTCGCGCTCGATACCGTGGCGGGCGTGGCTTTTCTGGTGGTCGGGTATTTCTGGCTGCGCCGGTCGGATGGACGGACGACTGATTCCCCGTAGAGACGCGGCGTGCCACGTCTCTGTCGGTCAGTCTCGCGCCGGCGAACGGTGTGCGAGCAGAGCGAACGCAGAGATAGTCCCGATCCCCGCCGAAAAATAGAAGGGAACCGCCGGCCCATAAACTTTCCAAAGCGCTCCGGTGATGACGCTCGAGAGTAGCGTGGTGACGCTGGTAAGAAACGAATAAATTCCCAGAGCGCGGCCCCGGACATCGCCGGCCACGCTTTCGACGACTAGGGCCTTGAGCACGGGATTGGTCAGCGCGTAGAAGAGTCCGTAGAAGGCCATGGTCACCCAGATTGCTAACTGGGAAGGCGCGAGCGCGAAGACAAAATAGACGATGGCGAAAACAAAATATCCGGCGGCGGCAATGGCCGAGCGCGAGAAGCGGTCGCTGAATTTGCCGGCGGGCCAGGACAACAGCGTGAACGTAACGTTGAAGACCAGTCCCAGCAGCGGCGCGCGCGACGCCGGAATGCCGATGTTTCCCGCCCGCAAAACAAGAAACATGTCACTGGAATTTCCCAGCGAGAATAGGCTGACGACTGCCAGCACGTAGTAGAAGGTCGCCGGCAATTTTGGGAGCCACGAAGACTTGCTCGTGTGGGGACGGGCGCCCTCGCCCGTCCAAGCCGAGCGAAGCTCGGCAGACACCTGCGGCCGCGGCAAATCCGGATACTCTCCAGCGTCCGATGATGGCCGGCCGCCACGCCGAACCTCGCGAATCCCCACCCAGGCCACGATTACACACAACGCTCCTGGGATCGCAGCCGAAGCGAACACGCCGCGCATCCCAAAGCGTCCGACCACCGCCAGCGCCAGCAGAGGGCCGGCGATGGCGCCGGCGGAATCCATGGCTTGAATCAGGCCATAGGCGGAGCCGAGCGCCGATTTGTCCACCGCCTCGGCCACCATCACATCGCGGGCCGTTCCGCGCACGCCTTTAGCAAAGCGATCGGCAAAGCGAATCCCTAGAATCTGCCACCAGGAAGAAACCAGCGCCAGCAACGGCTTCACTCCGTTGGCCACGACATATCCGCCGACCACGATGGGCTTGCGGTGCGAGACCTTGTCCGTTACATAGCCCGAGAAAAGCTTGGCGAAAGAAGCCACACTCTCGGCGATGCCTTCAATGATCCCAAGTTTCTCCGGCCCCGCGCCGAGCGATGCCAGAAAGGCGGGCAAGACCCAGTACGCCATTTCGCTGGCCGTGTCGTTGAGGAACGAGGTCAGGCCGAAAGCGTATATATTGCGGGGAGTAGATTGGGGACGTGGTGGGGGCGGCGTTTCCATGTACGTCCAATGAAGAAGCCGCTGGCGAAGTTATGGCCGCGGCTCAAGCACTGGAACTGATCTGTCCTCCAATATCGTGATTCTCATTGCAGGTTGGCGCCCGACTCAACCAGCGCGGCGGACTCTGAGGGCGCTGCCGGAGGATTTTCCCGGGCCGGTGGCGTTGCGGCCGCGCGCGTTCCGATTCCAATTTGCATGGCGGTATTCTTCGGGAACACCACCTCGCGTCCTCGCGCAATGAAGTGCGAGTAAACCGACACTGCGGCTCCGTAGGCACCCATCGTTGTGCCGAAGGCGCGTGAACGGGCGACGGCACCCATTACCATTCCGACGGCCTTGAATCCGCTGAGACCTCCGGCGGCCTGATTACCAGTGTCATTGTCATTCGCCAGGATGGCGAGTCCGAGCGACACTGTCGTCGCCAGGTAACGCGACTTCGAGGTGGTCGCCTCCGCCCCACCCTCGGAATCCAGTTTCACGTTGGCGTCTTTGCCCGCTTGCACACTTTCGAGAGTCGAAACCACTTTTTGCTCGATGCCATCCGGGGGAACAAGTTCGGTGAACGCGATACGCAACTGCCCGTTCTTTTTCAGGCGACGCGCCGGCTGGGCCTGCTTCACCGAGCCCTTCAGGCGGCTGCCTTGGGGAAGGATCAGACGATCACCATCCAGCAGCGGTTGCGAGAGAACTGCTTCCACGTCCTGGCCCTTGCGCGCCGTTGCCGACGATAATGGCGTGATCAGCCGGGCGTGCACCACGCTGCCCTCGGGAAGTTCTGTGCCGAGCAAAGACGCCATCGGAGCCGTCATCACCTCATTCCCAAAATCCAGCGGCTCCTCTAACTCCGCGAAGTACACGGTTCCAGCCGGGATGTATTGCCGGTGAACCGGCAACTGCGCTTCGCCGTAGCGCTCCAGGCGGCGTATTTTCCCGGGTGTCTTCAGCTGCTTCATGGCGTTGTCCCATTCCTGGTGGGCTTGCTGCTTTGCCTCTTTCGTCTTTTCGGACGCCATGTCTTTCACGCCGTTTTTCTTTTCTTTTGCATTGGCCGCAGTGACCAACTCGATGACCTGGCCTGAGCCGGGCGTGACGCTGGTATGCAACGGGAAACGTCTGCCGTCGGGCAGCACCAATTCGTGGAAGCCGACTTCGACTTTGCGCAAGGGCGTGAAATCCGCATTCAGCGCCGCTTCCGTCCGCTTGCCATTGGAGACCGCTTCGATCTTCGTGACTTCGCCGATAATCTCGGAACCAACAGGAACAACAATATGGTCAAACGCATATACCGGCTCGACCACACGCGCGTGCACCGGCTGACCAACCTTCTTTACCCGGATTTCTTCATCGAGCGCCACTTGCAAGGGCGCGCCTTTCGCTACAGTCAGAGCTACTGTCTGCGGTGGCGCAGGCTGGGCCGGTTCCGCTAAAGCGGATGCAGGCTTGCGATCGGCCCCCGGCGTGAGTTGAGGCATCGGAACATCCTGAGCTCGAATGGTGCCGGCAAATGTAAGGGCAAGCAGAATCGTAAAAAATGGGCGAGGTAGTGCCATGAGGGTGACTCCGCGTGCTTCCTGAGTGTTGATCATATTGTAGAACAGTCGGCACGTTCTTTCTCGGGCTGCTTCCAGTAGAATAGAAGCATGACCGACCGCACCTTTACCCTCGATGAAGCGCAGATGCTGCTGCCGATTTTGGAATCGCTCCTGAAGCAGGCAATCCACGGCAAGAAGCTGATTGAAGATGTGGACGCGGAGCTGCAGGAGACCGCGCACCGCGTTTTTCTCAACGGCGGTACGCTGCTGAATGTGGTCCACCTGGCGCGGCGCAAGGCCGAGCGCGAGAAGGCGATTCGCCGCATCAAGGATGCCCTCGCCGAAATTGATGCGACCGGCGTGCAGGTAAAAGACCTCGATATCGGATTGCTCGATTTCCCCTGCAAGGTGGATGGGGGGACTCTCCTGTTGTGCTGGAAGCTGGGCGAACCGGCAATCACGCACTGGCACGGGACGAACGAGGGCTTCGTCGGACGGAAGCCGATCGATCAGAGGATCGCGAACGCCGTGAAGAAACGGCCGAAGTAGCGCAAGAGCTGTCAGCTATCGGCCAATCTCCCCAGTGTTGTCATCCTCCGAAGCGAAGCGTCTATTTTTCCGCAGCCGGCTCGAAAACGCCGCGCAAGTTCGCGATTGCGATCCGTTCTTAATATTCGAGAACTCTCCGAGCACGCGGTGAGCAAGGCAGGTGAAGTTCCCTACACAAGGTACGACCCAAGCCATGCACTATCGGAATCGGGGCGAGTGCTGGAGTTCTGCTAAAATCAAGGGATTCGAGGGCGATTTCTCTATGTTGACTGGGCGCAAACTGGCGTTGACGCTTGCTTTCGCGGTTCTGGTTGCACTGGCTTTTGGGGTCAGCTGCCGGGGATTCTTCGTCAGTGACACACTGACCAGCATTGCAGTAGGCCCGACAGGCCTGAACATCCCTATTGGCATGAGCCAGCAGATGACCGCGACGGGAACTTACAGCCCGAGTGGGAATCAAAAGAACATCTCGGCTGCAAACGGCATCGTTTGGTTGTCCTCCGATGCCACGGCGACGGTCAGCGCCACCGGAGATGTGACGGGCGTTTCGATCGGAACACCTACGATTTCGGCTCAAATGGGCACAGTGGGTGGCCAGACGACGGTGAACGTAACGCTGACCAACGTGACTAAGATTACCGTCACGCCGAGCACTAGCAACATTGTAGCCGGCGGTGGCACCGCCACATTCACGGCTTTGGCAACCGTCTCAGGGCAGTCTCAGCCAGTCGATGTAAGCGCACAAGCGGTCTGGACGATTCAAGATTCTGCCAACTACACGCTGACGCAGAACGTGACTCCGGAAACAGTCACGACTCTGTCGGGGGCAGTAGCCGGGAATACCGACACCCTTACGGCGACGTACACGAGCGGCACGACGCAGTTCACCAGCACTGCCAAGCTGACGGTAACTTCGCACTAGTGGCGGTCCATACAACGCTGGCGGAAAGAGGCTCGCGTTATATTGGATAGCGAGCCCGTGAAACGAACCCTCCATCATCTCTTGTTGTGTATTCCACTTTTCCTTTTTTTGTTGTTGCTGTCAGGCTGCAAGCGGGGCGGTGGACGCGTGCTGGAGATCGCCTACGTTTCGGGAGTCCAAGCCATCCTGCGCGACCACGTGGCTGCGGTGTATGAGAAAGTTGGAGTGGTGAAGAACGGCGACCGCGTGGAGGTTCTCGACCATGACCGCCGCTTCGTCAAAGTACGGACCGCAACCGGCGCAACCGGATGGGTGGAACAGCGCTACCTCGTCGGTCAGGACGTCTTCGATCGGATCCAGAAGCTGACCGCCGACAATCAGAACGATCCTGTGCAGGCGCAAGGCGCGACCCGCAACGACACGAATCTGCACGTCGAACCGGGGCGGGATACTGAACACCTCTATCAAATTTCTTCCGGAGAGAAGCTGGCGCTGTTGAGGCGAGGCACAGCCGAGAAGCCGGGCGCGGGTGCAGCGCCGTCGCGTTCGCCATCTCGCCTCGATACGCCGGGCAGCGATAAGAAAGATAAGAAAGATGAGCAAGACAAGAAGGCCGTTCCGGTAGTGGAAGATTGGTGGCTGGTGCGAGACTCCCATAGCCGTGTCGGATGGGTGCTGGCGCGCATGGTGGATCTCGATGTCCCGCTCGACGTCGCGCAATATGCGGAAGGCCAGCGCATTGTCGCGTTCTTCGTTCTCAATCAGGTGCAGGATGGAGACAAGAAAGTTGCGCAGTACTTGACCGTCCTGACCGAGCCCAAGGATGGCCTGCCCTTTGACTTTAACCAGATTCGCGTCTTCACCTGGAACGTGAGGCGCCATCGCTACGAGACAGCCTATCGGGAGCGGATGGGCGGCGTCTTGCCAGTGACGGTTGCACAAGAGAACTTCGACAAGGAAGGCATGCTGCCGACGTTCGAGATTCGCGTGCAGGATGACAGTGGCAAGGTTACCGAACGCAAGTACAAGCTCAACACACCGATTGTGAGGCGAGTGCTCGCGCCCGGAGAACAACCGGTGCGGAGTGTGCGGGCATCACCGAAGCGAGCACGCCGGCGGAAGCGATAAACCTGTCACCGCCGAGACGCCGAGGACACCGGGACAAAACGGGTCCTTCGCTCAGGATGACAATCCTGGTTCAGGTTTTCTCGGCGAACTCGGCGCCTCGGCGGTTAAATCAACTGTAGAAGTCGGCAATGCTCTCGACCACCCATCCGATCTCGGGCTCGGTCAACTCCGGGAACATGGGCAGGGCCAGCACTTCCTGAGCGGCTTGTTCGGAAACCGGCATGTCTCCCGCCTTCAATCCAAGATAGGAAAAAACAGGCTGCAGGTGCAGCGGGAGCGGGTAGTAGACTTCCGATCCAATCTTTCGATCCGCGAGGAACTTACGCAGATCGTCCCGCCGCTGAGCGCGAATCACATACTGATGAAAAACATGTTTGGCTTGTGGACTCCGCGAGAGCAAGCGTACCGGCACCCCACCTTTTTTCGAACTCGGATTCGAAGTCGGGCCGGAAGTCAGCCCGGAGTCGGCAAATAACCGGTCATAGGTTGAGGCGTGCTGCCGCCGCTGTTGGTTCCAGTCCGCGATGTGTGTCAGTTTCACGCGCAGCACCGCTGCCTGGATGGCGTCCATGCGTCCGTTCCAGCCGAACTCGTAATGGTAGTAGCGCCGCGGACTGCCATGGTTGCGGAGTTGCCGCATGTGCTCGGCCATCCGCGGACAAGTAGTGGTGACGATGCCCGCTTCTCCATAGGCGCTCAGGTTCTTGGTGGGATAGAAACTGAAGGCGGCGGTTGTGCCGAGCGAACCCGCACCGCGTCCGCTCCAATCGGCACCAATCGCTTGGGCTGCGTCCTCTACGATTGCGACCGCGAATTCCTGCGCATGCTCCTCAACGATGCGGTCGAACCGGTCCATGTCGGCACATTGCCCATAAAGATGCACGGGGAGAATTGCGCGAATATTTTCGGGGCATTCTGTGCGGAGCCGTCGACCTACCAGCGTCGCATCGAGATTCAGAGTGCCGGGATCGATGTCCACAAAAACCGGGGTTGCGCCCGCCCGCACAATTGCGCTGGCGGAGGCGAAGAAACTGAATGCAGTGGTGATGACCGAGTCGCCGGGCTTCACGCCGGCGGCGACAAGCGCCAGCCAGAGTGCCTCCGTTCCCGACGCGCAACCGACAGCCGAGGAGGCTCCCGTAAGCGCAGCGATCTCCTGCTCGAGCGCCTCAACCTCCGGACCGAGGATGAAGCTTTGCGAATCGCAGACGCGCGCGATGGCGGCCAGTACTTCTTCGCGGATGCCAGCGTACTGACGGCGCAAGTCAAGGAGAGGGACGTACTCGGGCGTTGCTGTTCGGGGTGGCGTTAAACCGGATTTCACTCAAATGAGATTCTAGCAGGGGTAAGGCATATCGGCTCCCTCAGAGCGTGAGCTTGCGCATGGCGATCTGAGGCGCTTTCGGCCGGGGGGCAGCACCGGCCAGATACTTTTGCCACTCTGCCAAGTCGGCGCGCAACCGGTCGAAATCGAGGTCGGGAAACGAGCTATCCGCGCCATTGAGATTGCGCAGGGCACGTTCCAGAACCGAGCGCGCACCCAGATTGTTGCCTTTGGACTCGTGATGAAAAGCGACCGCCAACTGAACCATACCTTGAAGATGCAGACGGAAATGCCGTCGCGTGGGCCGGTCGCGAGGCAGAGCGCGCCAGACGTCTTCGAGAACTTCATGAGCGTCGAAAAAATGGGCGTGGTTGAATAGATCAATGCCTCGCTTGAAGTCCGCGGCATTGGACGGCATTTTCATAACGGACTCGCCTCTGACGATTGGGTTACGCGCTCTGGCAATCTGTGTGGTTCCCGAGGGCAAGCGAGCAGCATACCAAAAACCATAGCCCACCCATCATTCGATATGGATTTTGATAGTTAAGAACAGAACAGCGATCCACAAGTCTTTGAAAACAATGGCCCAGAGAAACATTTTGTTGTGGAGTGTGATTTGCACTAGATTATGTCGCAAATGCTTCATTGTGGGTTCTGCGAAATGCGCCGATTCGGCTCAGGACCGCTTCAGCGAGGTCGCATAAAGTTTTTTAGTGTTGAGGAGAGAACAGACTATGAAACAAGATGCGCGAAATTTGAGAGTTTTGGCATGTATGTTGGCGTTGTTCGGCTTCC
>Ga0209698_10004481_pt1 | contig 15308 bp, 11 predicted proteins | sample LitLauG_LLR_2012_FD_187203 | JGI IMG/M metagenome (GOLD analysis project Ga0209698, IMG submission 187203) | Freshwater sediment microbial communities from Pennsylvania, USA - Little Laurel Run_MetaG_LLR_2012 (SPAdes) (version 2) | ecosystem: Environmental > Aquatic > Freshwater > Creek >...
GTCTCGACCTCGACGGCCGGCTCGTGCGAGCCCACCTCGAGTACGACGACGGCTGGGCCGAAGCCGAGGTCGAGCTCCCGGCCTTGCTCACGTGCGCGGAGCGCCTCTGCGACCCCACCAAGGTCGATCCCGGTGGTCGGGCTGCGGTGCCGGCCGAGCGCATCCGCCGCGTCGGGGCGTCCGAGCTCGGGCCCGGGCCGTGGGGGCAGGCCGGTTCGCCGACCGCGGTCGGGCAGGTGCGGGTCCTGGAGGTCGAGCGCGATCGCCTGATGCTGTCGGGGTCGATCGACGAGCAGGTCGCTGAAGCGGTCCGGGTCCTGGCCGACAGCGGCGCGTTGGCGCGCACCGACGACTCCGACGCGGACGACGCCCCCGCGGTTGCGGAGGGCTGGACCCGGGGTGGCCCCGTCGTCGCCGTGGTCCTCGAGCCGGATCGGGCCCGCGTGGCGCGCGAGTTGCTGGGCGCAGCCGCCCGCTTGGCGTCGGCGCGGCGAGGGCGCGTCGTCGCGCTGGCGCCGGTGGGTGGGGTCAGCGAGCGCGAGGCGGCCACCTGGGGGGCCGACGAGCTGGTCCTCCTCGACGGTTCCACCGTGGAGGAGGACCTCGCGCATGCGGTGGCGGGGTGGTGCCAGGAGATGGGGCCGTGGGCCGTGCTCGCCCCGGGGACGATGTGGGGCCGGGAGATCACGTCCCGCCTCTCGGCGCGCCTCGGCGTCGGGCTCACCGGTGACGCCGTGGACGTCGCCATCGACGGTGGCCGCCTCATCGGCTGGAAGCCCGCGTTCGGGGGACGCCTCGTCGCCGCCATCACCTCGAGCTCCGCGGTGCAGGTGGTCACCGTCCGACCGGGCCTGCTGCCCGTCGGCGCGCCCCGGCCGCCCGCACCCATCCCGTCGGCGCGGCGGGTGGTCCCCGGGACCAGCCGCGTGCGGCTCACCGGCGCCGGGCGCGACGACGACATCGACGAGCTGGCACTGGCGCAGGCCGTCGTGGGCGTCGGCGCCGGGGTCAGCCCGGACGACTACGCGCGCCTCGACGGCCTCCTCGAGGTCCTCGGCGCCCAGCTCGGCGCAACCCGAAAGGTCACGGACAAGGGCTGGTTGCCGCGGGCCCGCCAGATCGGCATCACGGGACGGAGCCTGGCACCCCGCCTCTACGTCGGCCTCGGCGTGTCGGGCAAGTTCAACCACATGGTCGGGGTGCGCGGTGCGGGCAAGATCCTCGCCGTCAACCCGGATCCGGCCGCGCCGGTGTTCGAGTGGTCCGACGTCGGGATCGTCGGTCCCTGGCAGGAGGTCGTGCCGGTCCTGGTCCATGCCCTGGCGCGCCGTTCGGCGGTGGTCGCGGAGCGCTGAGCACGGTGCGCGGCGCGCTGGTCCAGCCGGGCGAACCGCTCAGGCCCGGGCCGGTGCGGCGACCAGGACGCGCAGCACCATGACGTAGAAGGCCACCCCGGCGAACACGACGAGGGCATGGAACACCTCGTGATAGCCGAACACGCCGGGCCAGGGGTCGGGGCGGCGCCGGCTGTAGACGACGGCGCCCACGGAGTAGAGCGCGCCGCCGAGCAGCAGCAGGGCGAAGCTGACCCCGCCGAGGCGGTGCCACAAGGTCGGGAGCACGCCGACGGCGACCCAGCCCACCACGATGTACACCGCCGCGACCACCCAGCGAGGCGCGCCGAGCCAGAGGTTGCGGATGATGATCCCGACCGCGGCCAGCCCCCAGACGACCGCGAGGAGGATGTGGCCGCTGCGTCGCGGGAGCGCCACGGCCGCGACCGGGGTGTAGGTGGCGGCGATGCCGACCAGGATCATGGAGTGGTCCAGGCGGCGGAGCCGCTGGCGCTCGGTCGGCGTCCACCTCCCTCGGTGGTACGCCGCGCTTGTGGCGTACATCGCGGTCAGGCCTACGGTGTAGATCCCGGCGGCGATCCGGCCGGCCGGCGTGCGGGCGGCGACGACGAGGGCGACGCCGAGCGCGGGGAAGACGGCCGCTGCCGCGAGGTGGGAGATCCCGCGCAGCCTCGGGCGCTCGGGGAGCACGGCCCGGCGAGGGCTGGCGGCATCCGGCGTCGGGGGGACCGATCCGGGTGGCGTCGGCACGGGCGCCATGATCCAGCGCGCCGGCGCCGAGGGCAAGACCGCTCGAGCGCGGCGCTCGTCAAGGTGCTTGTGTGCGAGGGACCAGACCTCTGCCCGGCCGCTCCGTCGTGGGCGAGACTGGGCGCCTCCCGAGGGGGTGCGGAGGGGTGGTCATGGCAACTGGGTCCAGCTCGCGCCGCTGCCGCTCGGTGCACAGGGACCGGGCGGCTACCGTCTGGTGGCGTCGGATGGGGGGATCTTCGCGTTCGGCGATGCGTGGTTCTTTGGTTCGACGGGTGGTGTGCGGTTGAGCCAGCCGATCGTGGGCCTGGCCGGTGGGTAGCCTCGGCGCAGCACACCTACGGCAGGCGCACAACCTCGCGGGTCCGAGGAAGGCCCGAACGATCGATCCGGTGGCGGGCGCGGTGGGCGACCTCGCAGATCTGGGACGCTTGCTCGGGTGTCGGCGAAGGCGCTTGACGGAGGGCTGAAAGTGGACACCGAAGGTTCGATGGCGTGGGCGCGCGAGCAGATGGACACCGAGGTCATCGATCTGCGCGATCCACCACCTGCGGCACGGTCGACGGACGGCCCGGCAACCATCCTGCCCACTGCGGGGGCATCCGCCCGCCGGCACAGCCGGGACTGGTCCCCATGGGTCCGCGTCGCCGCGGCCTCCGTGGTGCTGGCTGTGGTGCTGGCTGTGGTGGTGGCGCTCCTCGTCGAGGTCCGGGACCTCCGCAGCGAGGTCGGCGACCTGCGCCGCGCCGACGCCGTGCGCCTGAACGCGCTGGCCCAGCAAGCGGCGGTCTCCCGGCAGGACGCGGCGTCGGCCGGGGCGAGCGCGGCGTCCCTCGGCGGGCGCCTCGACGCGCTCGCCGCGCAGGTCACCTCCGCGCCCGACATCTCCTCGATGGCGGCCCGGTCGCTCGGGTCGGTCTTGGTCGTGGTGACGCCGACCACCCAGGGCACGGCGTGGGTGGCCGCCTCCGGCGGTGGGCGATCGACCCTCGTGACCGCTTACCACGTGGTTGCCGACACCTGGACGTCCGGAGGCCGCAGCGTCCAGGTCCAACAACAGGGGGTGAGCCTCACCGCTACGCTGGTGACGGTCGACACCACCGACGACCTGGCCGCGCTGACGGTCGCCGAAGCGCTCCCGGTCCTCGTCCGCAGCACCGCGAAGCCGGCCGTCGGCGCGCCGATCGTCGTCATCGGCAACCCGCTCGGACTCGAAGGCACCGTGACGAGTGGGATCGTGTCCGCGCTGCGCTCGCTCGACAAGCGCGACTACGTGCAGTTCTCGGCCGCGAGCAACCCGGGGAGCTCGGGTGGCCCGGTGCTCGACCAGCGAGGCGCGGTGATCGGGGTCGACGATTCGGGCTACGGGCCGAAGGACGACGCCTACGGTCTCAGCTTCGCGGTGCCGGTGGCACACGTGTGCACCGGCCTGGGGGTGTGCTGACGCAGGATGCGGGACGTCCGGTGTCAGCCGAGGCCGAAGCAGACGAACCCGGCGGCGCCGACCGGATCGGCCATCCCCGCCTGGGCGCGAGCGAGGGCGACGCCCGGCTCCGCGCCGTTGGACAGGTGTCGGTGGTAGGCGAGCATCAGTCGGCGGGTGGCTGCGTCGGGCACCGGCAGGACGCTCGCCACGAGGGTGCGGCAGCCGAGGGAGAGCAGGGTGGCGGCGAGACCCATCAGCTCGTCGCCCGGTCGCACCGCGGACAGCCCCGACTGGCAGGCCGAGAGGACCAGGTGATCGGGTGGCCGCCGGAGGCGCTCGAGGTCGTAGACCGTGAGTGAGCCGTCGACCAGCCGCAGGTTGGAGAACAGCGGGTTGTCCGCGCGGAACGTCCCGTGGGTGGCGAGGTGGGCGAGTCCGGCGCCATCGAGGGCGGCGCCCACGGCGGCGACGGTCGCTCGGGCGCCGACGAATCGGCGCGCTCCCGGATGGTGCCGGGCCACGCCCTCGATCTCGCGCCCCGCGTGGGCCAGATCCGGGCCGGCCACCAGCACCGGCGGGGTTCGGGGCGTCGGCGGGCGGGTCTGCGCTGCGCTCAGCCAGAGCGTGGCCGACGGCGCGACGGTGACCGGCCGCTCCCGAACCGACGGCAGGATCGCCCACGGGACCACGTGCAGCGCGCCGGTCGGCACGATCACCAGGGGACGGTCCCCGATCCGGGCGCGCAGCGGGACGAGGAGCAGTTCGTCCAGCCGGCGCCCGCTGGTGCGCATGGACGTGCGTGCCGCTTCGGCCGAAGCCGGGCCGCCTCGCGCATAGGTCAGCCGCCGCAGGGCGAAGCGGACCTGCTCGAGCTCGTGGAGCACCTCGGGCGTCCCGGCGAGGACGTGGAGGCTCGTGCGCCGCCCTGCGACGACGACCGCGACGAGCACCCCGTCGAGTGAGGCGAGCTCGACGAGGGCTCGGGCGCCGAGTGCCGCCGGCAGCGTGCTGAGCGCGGGGCCTCGGGTCGCGCGGCCCCGGGCGCCGGCGCCTCGACGCAGGGCTCGTCCTCGGATCGCCGCCTCGAGCTCGCGCTGGCGGCGCGCCGGGCCGGAGGTGTCGCCGCCGGCCAGGGCGGCCTCGCGCAGATCGGCCTCGGCGTGGCGGAGCGAGGCGAGCTCCGCGGCGAGGGCGGCATCGTCGGGTGGTCGCACCGGGCGGGTGCGAAGGGCGTTGCCGCGCAGTCGCTCCATCCACTTGAGGACGGTGGCGGGCCGGCCGTCGGCAAGGGAGAGGCGCAGCCCGAGCTCGGCAGATTCGATCGCGTGGGCCGACAGGTGGGAGCGAAGCTCCGAGGCGCCCAGGCTGGCGCGCTGCTCCTCCACGACGCGCAGGCCTGCCCGGAGCGCGCTCTCGGCACCGATGCGGTCGCCCTGGGACAACCGGAGCAGCGCGTCCGCGTGCCAGGCCCGGACGCGCAGGTCGGTGGTGCCGTGACGCCGTGCTCGACTGGCGGTGGCGAGGTGGGTCCGCGCATCGTCGACACGGCCACGGGCAAGGGCGATGCGCCCGGCGATCACATGGGCGTCCACTGCCGCGTGCTGCAGGCCCATCTGCGCGAGCTCGTCGGCTGCGCGGGCCGCCTGGCGGTAGGCGGCGACGCCGGTCTCGCCGGCTGCCGCCCAGGCCCGGACCATGGCGTGGCGGGCCAGGCTGGCCCAGCCCGGACGGCCTTGCGCGGTCGCCAGCCGGAGGGAGGTCTCCGCTGCCGCTCGCGACTCCTCGACGGCCCCGGTGAGCAACGCCGCCGATGCGAGGAGCAACAGCGCTTGGGTCAGCTCGGACTCCATGCCGGCTCGGCGCAGCTCGTCGCAGGTCCTCGCGGCCAGGGTCCTGGCATCGTCGGCCAGCCCCGCGGCGAGGAGGGTCTCGCCGCGGGAGAGCGCGAGCGGGCCGCGCTGCAGCGGCGTCGTGAGCAGGTCGGCGGCCTCGTCGTAGAGCTGCAGGGCGCGGGGGAGGTCGCCCTGGCGGGCCGCAGCCAGGCCCCGGTTGATCATGCTGCTCGCGGCGCTCCCGTGCGCGCCGAGCTCCTCGTACAGCGTGGCGGCCCGTGCCAGGTCGCGCTCGGCGTGGCGGAAGTCGGCTCGGTAGATGTGGAGGAGGCCCCGGTTGTTGCAGGCGCGAGCCTCGACCAGCCGGTCGCCGGCACGGCGCGCGGCTCGCAGCGCCGACGCGTAGGACTGCAGCGCTTCCTCGGCGCGCCCGAGCATGCTGAGGAACCCGGCCCGCTGCTGCTCGACCACGCCGGGCTGCGAGCGGCGCAGCGCCGGAGCGGCCTCGTCGAGGGCATGCAACGCCTCGTCCGTGCGCCCGAGGTAGATGAGGGTCCCGGCGAGGCTGACCTTGGCCTCTGCGCCGCGGGTCGTCAGCCCGAGCAGCGCGGCCAGCGAGCTGGCCCGCTCCAGGTGGTCGACCGCGTCGGCCAGGCGACCCTCGGACCGGGCCGACAGCCCGAGCGCCTGCTCCGCGATCACGTCGACCTCGCCCGGGGGGCCGACGGAAGCGCCTCCTTGGGCCGCCAGGGCCAGGGCGCGGGCCCGTCCCGGTTCCTCCAGAGCCAGGCGGAGCGCCTCGGTGGCGAGCTGGACCCGCTCGGTGGTCATGACCTCCACCGCGGGCCTCTAGTGTTCGGCCCGAGGACAGGAGGAGTTTCGACATGGACGATTGCCTCTGCCGCGCCGACCCGGGGATCAACCGGATCGACCACCTGCTGCACACCCGCGAGGACATCGCGATGCATCCGCCGGACGCGACCCGCACCGGCGACCTGGACTCCGTCTACTTCTACCGACCCGGTGAGCTGCTCGTCGGCGCCGCGGACGTCGAGGAGGTGGCCCGCGCGCTCGCGGAGCTGCGGGTCTCGGTCTGCCGGCGGGCCGAGCCGGTCGACGGGGTCGCCCACCTGGTCGTGTCCTCGCGCCACGGCGTGCCCGATCTCATCGCCCGGCTTCGGCGCAGCGCCGGGAGGCCGCTCGCGCTGACTCCGAACCACGTGCTCTTCGGCTGCCAGGGATCCTGGCACTTCTCTCCCGCGACCGAGCCGCGGCCGGCTCCGGTCCCTCCCGAGGATGACGACAGCAGGGGGGACTGGGGTGCGACCGTGATCGCCGTCGTCGACACCGGGCTCGCCGCCGACGCGGCCTCGCTCCCTCCGCTCGATCAGGGCGTCGGACCCGGCCCGGACGGCCGGTTCGAGGATCCCGACGAGGACCATGACGGCCTGCTCGACGCAGAGGCGGGCCACGGCACCTTCGTGGCCGGGGTGATCCGGCTCCGCGCGACGGGGGCGCCGATCGTCGCGGCGCGGGTGTTGGACAGTGAGGGGGTCGTCGACGAGGTCTCCCTGGCGCAGCAGATCGGCAGCCTGCTCGAGGTGGGTCCCGAGATCCTCAACCTCTCCCTCGGGGGCTACACCCGTGAAGACCAGCCCCTCCTCGCGCTGAGCTGGCTCGAGGAGCACGAGCGGCGACCCCTGATCGTCGCCGCCGCGGGCAACAACAGCCAGAGCCGTCCCTTCTACCCTGCTGCCCTCAGCTGGGTGGTGGGTGTGGGCGCGGTGGATGTGGTGGTGGTCGAGGAGGACCTCACGGTCCTCGAGGAGATGGAGATCGACCCCGACGGCAAGGGTGCCGAAGCGGTCGAGGTCATCGAGGAGATCGAGGTCGACGAGTACGTGGCCGTGCGCGCCGCGTTCAGCAACTTCGGGCCGTGGGTCGATTGCTGCGCGCCGGGCGTCGACATCGACAGCACGTACCAGAGCGGCATCTCCCGCTCGCCGAGTGACGGGATGCTGCGGGCGTTCAGCGGGGGTGCAACCTGGAGCGGGACCTCGTTCGCGGCGCCGCAGGTGTCTGGAGCGGTGGCGGACCACATGCACCAGCATGCAGGCACGAGCGCCGCCACCGCGATGCAGGCGATCCTCGCCGGGGCGCCCGATGGGCCGCCCGGCCTCGGCAAGCTGGTCCTGTAGCGCGCGGTCAGAGCCCGTCGGGCCACTCCTCGCTGACCCGGCCCTGCCAGCGCGGCGGACGCTTCTCCAGGAAGGCCATGACGCCCTCGATCGAGTCCGGCTGGCCCATGACCACGTGGTGCATGTCGGTCTCGACCTGGCCCACCTCCGCCGCGGTGAGCCCGGACGCCGCCTGCCACAACGCCCGCTTGCTCAAGGCGACCGAGACCGGTGCGGTGTTGGCGGCGATGTCGGCGGCGCACGCCAGGGCGGCAGGTAGGACCTCATCAGCTGGGAGAGCCCGGTTGACGAGGCCGAGCTCGGCCGCCTCCCGACCACTGAAGGTCCGCCCGGTGAGGAGGAGGTCGGCGGCACGGGCCAGCCCGATGGCGCGCACGACGGTCCAGTGAGCAGACGCGTCGGGGAGCACCCCGCGCCGCACGTGGGCGAACGCGAGCTTGGCGTCCTCGGCGACGAAGCGCAGGTCGCACTGCATGGCCAAGGAGAGGCCGATGCCGACGGCGTGACCGTTGATGGCGGCGATCACCGGCTTGCGCACCACCCACGCCGGCGTCCCGATGGCCTGCGCGGAGAAGGTCGCCCGGTCCTGGATCTCGAACGTGCCGGGTCCACGACCGAGGTCTGCGCCCGCGCAGAACGCCCTTCCGGCCGCCGCGCCGGTGACGACCACGGCGCGGACCCGGTCGTCGGCGTCGCAGCGGCGGTAGGCCTCGGCCCACTCGGCACCCATCTGCCCGCTGAAGGCGTTGCGGTGCTCCGGGCGGCTGAGGGTGATGACGGCGACCGCGCCGTCGATGTCGAGCACGGCTTCACTCACGACCGGCCTCCTGGAGGTGCCTCAACTCGTCCAGCAGCGCCGCCGTGGTGGCCGGCACCGCCCGGTAGGGCTGGTAGAACGCGATGCGATCGGCGACGTCGCCGAAGCGGTGCAGGATCTCCGCCGCGCAGTGCGCGGGGTCGCCGAGGACGGCCAAGGTGCTGATCATCTCTGGTTCGACGAGGGCGGCCATGGCCGTCCACGCCCCGGCCTTCGAGAGGCGGTTGAGCTCGGGTTGGAGCTCGGACCAACCCTCGACGTCGAGCACCGGGCGGTAGGACGGTGTGGATCCGTAGAACGACAGGAGGGCGCGCACGCCTGCCTCGGCGGCCGCGAGCTCGCGCTCGTCGCGCCCGCATCCCACGATGACCTCGGCCACGATCTCGAAGCCTCGCGTCCCTTCGGTGCGCGACGGGCGACCGGCGAGCGCCAGTCCGCGGTCGATCGCGGGGAGGGTCCGCTCGATCAAGTGGCTCCGGCTGTTGAAGGGCATCACGAGCACTCCGTCGGCCACCTGGGCGGCCAGCTCGGTCATGCGGGGGCCGAGGGCGCCGAGGAGCACGGGCGGTGGCCCGAACGGGTTCGGGCCGGGGTCGAACGTCGGGGTCATGAGGGTGTGCGAGGTGTGGGCGCCGCGGAAGTCGAGCGGCGCCGTCCCCTCCCAGCAGGCCAGGATCGCCTTGATCGCCAGGGTCCACTCACGCATCCGCTCGACCGGGTGGGCGAAGGCCGCGCCGTACCGCCGCTCGATCTGCGGTCGGATCTGGCTGCCGATGCCGAGCCGGAACCTGCCCCGCGAGAGCACTTGGAGGTCCCACGCCGCGTGCGCCAGGTGGATCGGGCTGCGGGGGAGGGCGATGGCGACGTTCGTCATGAGGTCGAGGTCGAGGCCGGCGCCCGCGGCCGGCACGAGGGGCAAGAAGACGTCGTGGGCGCCCTCGAAGGTGAAGATCCCGTCAACGCCCTGGTCCGCCAGCTCGGCCGTGGCCGCCGCCTCGTGGCCGAGCGGTGCGGTCAACTGGGTGTCGAACCTGATCCGCCGGTTGCCCACCGCGACTCCCTCGCTCGGCTCGGTGCGCCTAGCGGCGCTGCACGGTGACGAAGTCTCGCAGGTCCGGGGTCAGGTACCGGTCCCCGGAGAAGTAGGCCCCGGGCAGGACCTTGGTGCCCTGCACGACGCCGCTCGACGACACGGCGTAGGTGTTGAAGATGACGTAGCGGTGGTTGATGTCGAGCTGCATGGCCCGCACGCACCCCGCCTTGACGAACAGTCCGGCGAGGGCGGTCGGGGTCAGCCCGTCACCCCCGATCCACACCAGGTTGCCAGCCGCGTCGACTCCGACGCCGGAGCGGGTCACCACCTGGTCGGCGGCCGGCGTGACCCCCCAGTACGGCGCCGGCTTGGCCACGTCCGGGCTCTCTGCACCGCCGTCGACGAGGAGGGTGAGGTCCTGGCGGACCGCCGCTACATCCGGCCCGAGCGAGGCATCCCGACCCCACATGCCGACGGTGGCCGTGCCGTTGGTCCGGATCACCAGGCTTGCCGCCCCGGCGACGAGCGGCGCCCCGGTCTTGCCTTGTGCATAGAAACCGCCTTTGGCCTCGGTGAGCAGCGCGCCGCCGTTGAAGGCCGCCAGCAACGTCGACCGGGCCGCGACGGGAACCTCCCCGATCGGGTTCCAGCCCCTGCCGCCAGGGACGTTGAGCCCGGGGATGAGCTCCGCGCGCACCAGGCTGGCGTCGAGCCAGACCGCCACCTGGGTCGGCCCGGACGTGCCCCCTGCGATCACTGCGATCTCCATGGGCGCCCGACCGGAGGTCGGTTGACCGAGCGGCACCCACGACAGGCCGGCGACGGGGTGCGGGATGGGCGGCAGCGTGGTGGTGGTCGCGGCAGGCACCGACGTGGTGCTGGTGGCGCCGGCAGGCTTGCCGGCGCTGAAGGTCCGTCGGGTGATCGCATGGACGCCGAAGGAGACGACGATCACCGCCCCGAGGAGCGCCACGAGGACCAACGGTGCCCGCAGCACGCGCATGGGGCCACCGTAGCCAACCCGGTCCCGAGGTCGGTGGAGCCCTCAGCGGGTTGGCGGTGGAGCCCTCCGCGGGTTGGCGGTGGAGCCCTCCGCGGGTTGGCGGTGGAGCCCTCCGCGGGTTGACGATGGACACCGATCGCGCTAGCACCGTCAAGATGAGCGTCGCGTTCGGGTTGTTCCTGCCCCAGATGCGGATGGACCTGGGGACGATCGAAGGTCGGGTCGGTGCCGCGGAGCAGAGCGGTTACCACTCGGTCTGGCTCATGGACCACCTCGCGCCGCCCGCGGCGGCAGAGCACGACAGCTTCGACGGCTGGACCCTCGCCACGCACCTGTTGGCCCGGACCTCTGCGATCCACCTCGGCCACCTCGTGCTGGCCGACCCGTTCCGCCACCCGGCAGTGCTGGCCAAGATGGCGGCCACGCTCGACGTCCTGAGCGGGGGCCGCTTCGAGCTCGGGATCGGATGGGGCTCGGTACCCCAGGAGCTGCTCACCTACGGCGTGACCGAGGCCCGGCCGGCGGAGCGGGCGGCCCGCCTCGGCGAGACCCTCGAGGTCCTCGATCTGCTCTTCAGCGGCGAGCACGTCACCTATCACGGGCGGTTCCACCACCTCGACGATGCGGTGTGCCGGCCCCGACCGCTGAGCGGCCGCATCCCCATCCACATCGGCGGGGCCGGTCCGAAGCTGACGATGCCACTGGTGGCGCGCCACGCGGACTGGTGGAACTGCCCGTGCTACGCCGCCGACCAGCTCGAGGAGCTGCGCCCGCTCGCGGGCGGCGCCCGCGTCTCGCTCCAGCGTCCGATCGGGCTGGCCCGCACGAGCGCGGCGCGGGAGGAGACGATCGCGGTCGCGACGCGGCGCTTCGGCAACTGGGGCGGCCTCGTCGCCGGCACGCCGGACGAGGTCGTCGCCACCCTGCGCGCCGATGTCGCGGCCGGCGTCGAGCTCTTCGTCATCCAGTTCACCGACTTCGGCCCGGAGGAGACCCTCCGGCTCTTCGCCGAGGAGGTCATCCCCGGTGTGCGGGCGGCATGAGGTGACCGGCGGGCAGGGTGCTCTGGTGGTCGTGGTCGGCGCCGGCTGGGCCCGGCTCTCGTGCGCGGGCGCGACGGCCCGGGTCGGCGATCCGTGGCGCTCACGCGAGAGGCTGGGGACCTCCGAGGAACCGACTGCCCCACACGATCTGCGCCGCGCGCTCGACGAGGATCGTCACGTGGAGGGCGTCGGCGACGCTTGCGCCGACCGCGACCAGGCCGTGGTTGGCGAGCAGGGCGGCGGTCCTCCCCTCGAGCGCAGCCACGGCCGCCTCCGCCAGCTCCCCACCCCCTGCGGGCGCGTACGCGGCGCACCGGACGCCGCCGCCCACCGAGTCCGCCAGCTCGTCGATGCAGCACGGGATGGGTTGGTGGGCGACGGCGAACATGGTCGCCCAGAGGGGATGGGAGTGGACGACGGAGGCGGTGGAAGGGTTGGCGGCGTAGCACGCGAGGTGGAGGGCGGACTCGGTCGAGGGCGGTCGATGCCCTCCACCGGCGACCGTTCCGTCGGCTCGGAGTCGCACCAGATCGGCAGGTCCCATCTCGTCGTAGGGCAGTCCCGAGGGGGTGATCAGGATGTCGCCGTCGGCCAGGCGCGCGGAGAGGTTGCCTGCGCTCGCTTCGACCAGACCCCGTCGGAGCAGGGCGAGCCCTGCTCCGACGATCGCTCGGCCGGTGTGCCCCCCGGTCGGGCTCATCGCGCCCGGTGCCGTCGAGGTGTCACGCCGTGCGGGGGTCTTCGACGAGCCGAGCCGCGGTCTCGATCCCCCGGATCACCGGCAGGCGGTACCACGTCGAGGTCGCGTGGTCCGCGGTTTCGGCCAGCTCGAGCCGCAGCGCGGTGATCTCGATCTCGATCGCATGGACGTCGCCGCTGCGGTGCTCGCGACGGGCACGTTCGAGCCGGATCCCGAGCTCTTCGATCTGCAGCTCGAGCCCGGTGGCGTGATCTCCGAAGCGAGGGTCCGTCATGGAGAAGTTGTACCCCGCGCGCCACCCGCGAGCACAGGGTTTCCGGTTTGGCGGAAGGGGCGCCGCCCGCACCTGGGGTACGGTCCCGCTGTGGTTGGCCCGTCCGCGTCCGAACCGCTTGCTCCAGAGGGGGCGCGGCGCACCGACGACGACGGGGCCCTGACCCCGCTTCACGGCCTGAGCTCCCCCGAGGTGGCCGAGCGACGGGCGCGGGGGCTGGCCAACGACACCGGCGCCGGCACGAGCCGCCCGCTGCGCGACATCGTCCGCTCCAACGTCGTCACCCCCTTCAACGGCCTCCTCGGCGCACTCGCCGCCGTGGTCCTCGCGACGGGCTCGTGGCAGGACGCGCTCTTCGGGCTCATCCTGGTGTGGAACTCGCTGGTCGGCATCGTGCAGGAGGTCCGGGCCAAGCGGACGCTGGACCGCCTTGCGGTGCTCGACGCCCCCGACGCCCGGGTCACCCGCGACGGCTCGATGCAGGACATCGAGGTCACCGCGGTCGTTCTCGGCGACATCCTCCAGCTGCGGGCGGGGGACCAGGTCGTGGCCGACGGTGTCGTGCGGGTGGGCCACGGCCTCGAGATCGACGAGTCGCTGCTCAGTGGCGAATCGGACCCGGTGGCCAAGCAAGAGGGGGACGAGGTCCTCTCGGGCAGCCTCGTCGTCGCCGGGTCCGGGACGGTGCAGGTCAACCGCGTCGGGGCCGCGTCGTTCGCCAGCCGCCTGACGGCCGAAGCGCGGACGTTCCGGCTGACGACGTCGGAGCTGGTCCGGGGCATCAACCAGATCCTCCGCTATGTCGCGGTCACCATCGCAGTGGTCGGCCCGATCCTGTACTGGAGCCAGACCCGGTCCACCTCGAGCTGGCAGGAGGCGGTGCGAGGGGCAGTGGCCGGCCTGGTCGGCATGGTGCCCGAGGGTCTCGTGCTGCTGACCAGCATCACCTTCTTCGCTGCCGCCATGACCCTGGCACGACGCAACGTCCTGGTCCAGGAGCTCCCCGCGGTCGAGGGACTCGCCCGCGTCGACGTGCTGTGCGTGGACAAGACGGGGACGCTCACCGAAGGCGACATCGACTTCGCGTCGCTGGCGGGCATCGACGGCGCCTCGGCCGATTCAGAGGCGGCGCTCGGCGCGCTCGCCGCCGACGACGATGCGAACGCCACCCTCATGGCCCTCCGCACCGTGTTCGCACCGCCGCCGGGCTGGGTCCGCACCGGCAGCGTGGGGTTCGCGTCGGTCCGCAAGTGGAGCGCGGCGTCCTTCGAAGGGCACGGGACGTGGGTGCTGGGCGCGCCAGAGATGATCCGACTCGGGGTCGACCCCGACGACGCCATCCTGGCCCGGGCCAACGCCTCGGCCGAGGAGGGGACCCGGACGCTCCTGCTGAGCGAGACGGATGCGCCACTGGCCGGCGACCAGCTCCCGGAGGGCCTCCGCCCGGCGGCGCTGCTGCACTTCGAGGAGCGGATCCGGCCGGACGCCGCCGAGACGATGGGTTATTTCGCGGCGCAGCATGTCGGGGTCAAGGTCATATCGGGCGACAACCCCCGCACCGTCGCGGCCGTGGCCCGCCGGGTCGGGCTGACCGGCGCAGCCGATGCCTTCGATGCGCGCGAGCTGCCCGACGACGAGGAGCAGATGGGCCGCATCCTCGACGAGCGGACGGTCTTCGGGCGGGTGACGCCCCAACAGAAGCGGGACATGGTGTCCGGGCTGCAAGCACGGGGCCACGTCGTCGCGATGACCGGCGACGGCGTCAACGACGCGCTCGCCCTCAAGGACGCGGACATCGGCGTGGCCATGGGCAGCGGCGCGCCGGCGACCCGAGCGGTCGCCCAGCTCGTCCTGCTCGACAGCGAGTTCGGCGTCATGCCCGGCGTCGTCGCCGAGGGGCGCCGGGTCATCGCGAACATCGAGCGGGTCGCAAACCTGTTCCTGACCAAGAACGTCTCCGCCCTCGTGCTGTCGCTGTCGGTGGCGATCGCCCGCTGGCCTTTTCCATTCCTTCCTCGCCACCTGACCCTGGTCAGCGGCCTGGCCATCGGGATCCCCGGGTTCTTCCTCGCCCTCGGCCCGGGAGGGGACCGCTTCGAGAGCGGCTTCGTGCGCCGGGTGCTGGCCTTCGCGGTGCCGGCCGGGGTGCTCATCGGCGCCGGTGTGCTCGTGGCCTACGCCTTCGCCCGAGCGGAGAGCGTCGCGCCGGACCGCGCGCGGACCGCGGCGGCGATCGTGTACACCATCGCGTCGTTCTGGGTGCTGGTCATCCAGGCGCGGCCGATGCAGGTCTGGAAGGTGGGCCTCGTCGCGACCATGGCCGGCCTCGCACTGCTCGCCTTCGTGCTGCCGGTCGGGCGCTCTTTCTACGAGCTGCGGCTCCCCCCACCGGGGACCGTGGCGCAGTCGGTCGCCCTCGGGGGGGCGGCGGCGCTGGCGGTCGAGGTGGTCAGCCGGGCGTCGATGCGGCTGCGTCGCCGCAGCTCCGGGCGCCGGGCCATCGCCGCCGCGGCCGCCCACGAGCGAGCCGGCCGTGCCTCTGCTGCTGTGCGACATCGGGGCCACCTTGGCCCGCGCCGGTGACGTGGGCGCCGCCGTGTTCGAGCGGGCCCTCGAGCGGGCCTTCGGCCGGCGGTGTTGCAGCCGAGCCCCGACTCCCGAGACGGTCAGGCCTGAGGACCCCGGTCGCCGGTATCGCAGGTACGCCTCCCTCGACCGCTCCGATGATGCCGATGCGCCGCGTGCCCGCCGGTCAGACGACCCCGCGCCCGAAGTACTGGGCGTCGCCGAAGGAGAAGATGCCGCCGTCGGCGGCGGCGAGCCAGTAGCCGTTGCCCGATGGGGTGGCGGTCGTGGCGACGATGGGTGCGGCGAGGT
>Ga0209698_10004482_pt1 | contig 15308 bp, 11 predicted proteins | sample LitLauG_LLR_2012_FD_187203 | JGI IMG/M metagenome (GOLD analysis project Ga0209698, IMG submission 187203) | Freshwater sediment microbial communities from Pennsylvania, USA - Little Laurel Run_MetaG_LLR_2012 (SPAdes) (version 2) | ecosystem: Environmental > Aquatic > Freshwater > Creek >...
CGTTCAGCATCCCCTCGATGCCGCGCTTCCCGAACCCGCCCGGCACCAGCAGACCGTCGTAGCCTTCGAGTTGCGATTCATAACTTCGATCTGTCTTGTCGGCAGCCTCAAGCCCTTCGGCCTCGATCCAGTTCACGTCCAGCTTTAGGTTGTGCGCCAGCGCGCCGTGCACCAGCGCTTCCTTCAACGACTTGTACGAGTCCTCATACTCCACATACTTCCCGACAATCCCGATCTTCACCACGTCCTTCGGGTTGTAAACCCGGTGCACCAGGTCGTTCCATTTCGAAAGATCGCGCTCCTTCGCCTCCAGGTGCAGCCGCCGCATCACCAGCGTGTCGACTTCCTCATGCGCAAACACAATGGGGACTTCATAAATCGAAGCCACGTCCTTCGCTGTGATCACCGCCTCTTCTTCGACGTTACAGAACAGCGCAATCTTCGACTTGATGTCCTTCGAAAGAAAGCGATCCGTGCGGCAAAGCAGAATGTCCGGCTGAATTCCGATGCTAAGCAATTCTTTGACTGAGTGCTGCGTCGGCTTGGTTTTTAACTCCTGCGCCGCTGCAATAAACGGCACCAGCGTCACATGCACGAACAAAGTGTTGTCGCGCCCCAGTTCCTGCCGCATCTGGCGGATGGCTTCAATGAACGGCAGCGACTCTATGTCGCCCACCGTCCCGCCAATCTCGACGATCAGCACATCGACATCCTGAGCAACTTTCTTCGCCGCCGCCTTGATCTCATTGGTCACGTGCGGGATGACCTGCACGGTCTTGCCCAGGTAGTCGCCCCGGCGTTCCTTGGCGATGATCTGCTCGTACAACCGGCCAGTGGTCCAATTGTTGTCGCGAGAAAGTTTGGCGTGCGTGAAGCGCTCGTAGTGGCCCAGGTCCAGATCGGTCTCGGCCCCATCGTCGGTGACGAACACTTCCCCGTGCTGAAACGGCGACATCGTACCCGGATCGACGTTCAGGTACGGATCGAACTTCATCAGGTTGACCTTGAGGCCCCGGCTCTCCAGCAGGCATCCAATCGAGGCCGCCGCCAGTCCCTTGCCTAAAGAAGACACAACTCCGCCCGTCACAAAGATGTACTTTGCCGACATCGCTTCCTCGCTCTATTTTGTTTTGAGAATTTGTACAGCCGGGGTCCCCGGTGCGCACGTTCTTTGTGCGCGCTAGGGTGGAGGTTGGGGTGCACGATCAATTATGGCAGAGATTTTCCCGGATGGGAATGTGAAAACCGGGTGCCCCACCCTTCGTCTTTTGAAGGGTGGGATTCCACAACCGTCGCAAGCTTTGGAGCTTCTTAACTCGAAGACCCGCTGGCCCCTACGAACCCAAATACATCACGTGGACATAAGTTCCCAAGCGCACGTTGTACCCCAGGTACCACCCGTCGTGATCGGGATCTTCGTAGATGACGATGTCGTCGCGATCCCACCACCAATCGTTGCAGAAGCCGACATCATAAGGAGCAACGCTGAAATAGAAGCCGCCGAACCAGAAGCGCCCGGGGCCGCCTCCTCCCAGATGCCAGACATGGCCGCGACCGAAGCCGCCCGTAAAGTGGCCATGCTCCCAGGGATGATCCATATGGTAGTGAGCGTCCTCACGCCCGGTGTCGTGCCCAATCCATTTGCCGTTGGAATGGACGTGAGGTGCGTCGGGATGTCCCTGTTTGTCGTTGAAATGACGGTTCTCTTGAACTGGATGCGCATTCCGCACCGGGGCAGGACCATGGGAGGGTGGGTGACTGGGTGCATGTCCACCGCCGCCCTCGTGATGCTGGGCCAAAGCAACGAAAGAACCCAGAAAGCACACTACGAACATTCCAATAAGTTTCTTCATGCTCATTCCTTCTCCGAGCGCCCCAAAAGAGTGTAGTGCCTCCTGGTCGCTGGCGGCAATTGCCCCCCTGCACGGGTAGCGCCGGCGTCTCGCCGGCAACGCACCCGCCCGCATCTAACTTTCCCAAGCACAAGAAAAGACCGATAATGTTCCGCAACATGAAATCCGTCAGTGCGGCCATGTCAATGAAGAGACGGGCGTTCCCGCCCGTCCACCTCGGCGCCGCGGTCATCTTGATTTTCTTCGCCCTGTTCCAACTTCCCGCGCCCGCCCAGATCCTCGCCAAGCGCCTCATCCTCAAGGACGGCTCCTACCAGTCCATCACCAAGTATGAAATCAAGGGCGAGCGCGTTCACTATTTCAGTGCCGAGCGCGGCGAGTGGGAGGAGGTCCCGAAATCCCTCGTCGACTGGGACGCCACCGAAAAGTACGAGCAGGGCCGGTTGCAAGGCGCGCCCGCTCCCGAAGCAATTCAGCTCGACAAGGAACTCGAAGCCGAGCAGAAAGCCGAAGAAGCCCGTTGGCCGCTCTTCGCACCCGGCCTGCGCCTGCCTGACGATGGCGGCATCTTCCTCCTCGACACGTTTCAGAACGAGCCGCAACTCGCCGAACTCCAGCAATTTGGCGCTGAGCTGAACCGGAACATGAAGACCAACGTCCTGCGCGCCACCATCAATCCCCTGGCCGGCGCCCGGCAGACGATCGAGCTTCCCGGAGAGCACGCGAAGATTCAGGCCCACGTGGGCGTGCCGTCGATCTACATCAACCTCGCGGGCGATTCGAGTTCCGAGGGTGCCCTGTCCAAGCTCGGCTTGGGCGGGGACGCTCCTGCGCCCTCAGAGTCTAAGAGCGAATCCGCTCCCTTGCCGCCCGCCGATCGCTTCAAGATCATTCGGGCCGAGGTCAAAGGCGGCAAGCGCGTGGCGGGAGCAATCAGGATCGCGGTCACCGGAAAAATGAAAGCCGACGAACGCTTCGTCGCCGCCACCGTCACGCCTATGACCGGGGGCTGGATCAAGCTCACCCCCACCGAACCGCTACCTCCCGGCGAGTACGCCCTCGCCGAGATGCTCGGACATGAGGGAATCAATCTCTACGTGTGGGATTTCGGCGTGAACCCCAACGCGCCCGCCAACGCCTCCGCGTGGAAGCCCGACCTTCGCGAACTACAGGGCAAACCCTACGACCCCGAAGCTCTGAAGAAGAGAGAAAAGCCGTAGCACAAGCCAGAAGGGGCAACCGAGTTTAGGCGAGCGGTTCAGTGTGTACGTGAAAACTCATTTTCCGATGATTCCGCTGGATGAAACCTCCCCGAGAATTGAGTCCCGAAGGGACGACCCAGCCTAGCCCAGCGCTTCAGCGCTGGGTGGGTGGGCAAAAGACGATCAAGTCCCGGAGGGACGATCCAGCGTAGCCCAGCGCTTTCAGCGCTGGGAGCGTCGAGGAAACCGCTCAAGTCCGGGAGGGACGACCCAGTTCTCACGCACATTCTTTCAGTCGTGCCGACGAATCGCCCGTGTCAGGCACGGAGCAGCATCCCGGGCTGCAATTCTCCAATTTCAGTATTGCCGACCATCGAAATAGCCACGTCGCGGTGGCGTCGTTGCAGCGCAGCAACTCTACAAGTCACCGCGGCGTCGAAGATTGCGCAAGGTCAGCGCGACCGCAAGCGCACCCAGACCGAGAAACACGCAGGCGCACGTGATCCATGCCGGGTAGAGTTGCTTGGGCGGCGCAAACGACGCAGTCAGGAAGAAAAACGGGTTTACGTACATCGGGGCGCGGATGTTCAGCGGGATATCGTACCAGCCCTGTGTCGCCGGGTGATGTGCGGATTCGTAGATCTGCAGGCGCACGAAGAAGACGATGGCTGTCACGACGCTGATTGCGACCACGGTGGCGTAGCTCACCGCGGTAGCATGAACGCTGCGCTGGAAGACCGAGGAGCAATACAGACCGACCGCGCTCATGCACCCCAGGATAATTATCGTCGTCAACGTGGCGCTGAAGATTTCCCATGGGCCGATGCCGCCAAAGGCAAAGGCCATGCTCAGTACCGGCAGGCTCGTGACCAGCAGCAGCAACACGAACAGCAAAGAGGCGACAAACTTGCCCCACCAGATCTGTGCGGAAGTCAGCAACGACGTGAGCAGGCCTGCCAGGGTTCGTTGCTCCTTCTCAATGGTGATCGCCCCGGCGCTGAAAATAGGCGCCAGCAACAGCAAGAGCGTGAGTTGCGCGTACGCGAGTGTCAGAAACAGGACGACGCCCACCGTTGATCCCTGAATTCCGGACCGCCCGCGGTCCACCGTTGTCACGAAATAGGCGAAAGTCACAACCGCTCCCAGAACGAGCAGGTAGATGGAGGGCAGCAGCCAGCCCCGTCGTTCCCGCATGCGTTGCCGCAGTTCTTTGCGGATCATCGGGTTCATGGTCCCCTCCGCTCGAACGCAAGTCGATACCTTTCTTCCAGACCGAGAGCGCGGCGATCGAAGCGGACGACGTTCACGCCCCCGGCCACCAGGGCCCGCAACAGCGCCGCCACCTGCTCATCTGCACCGGTGATCTCCACCACCAGGCGGCCGGTGCCGGATTCGAGCAGACGCGCGCCGGCGACCGAGCTCAAAACATTCATCGCCGGAGCGCTCTCCCCCAACAGTTCGATCTCGTAGATCCGTACCGGAGTTTGGGCCGCGTGCAGCGGGATCACGGACTGCCCCTCGGCATCGGCCGCGTTGCGCCCCGCTCCAATCAGGGCAACCTGCGTGCAGATGTCTTCGAGGTCGCTGAGGATGTGCGAGGAGATCAAAATGGTGATGCCTTCCTCCTGCAATTGCTTCAGTTGCTCGCGTAGTTCAATGCGGGCGATGGGATCGAGCCCGGTGGCCGGTTCATCCAGCAACAGGACCTTGGGCTCGTGCAGCAGCGTTTTGGCTAGCACCAGGCGCTGCTTCATGCCAAATGACAGTTGCTCCACGGAATCGTGACTCCGGTCGGCCAGGCCTGAGCGCTCCAGGGCGCGCTGTACAGCGGCTTGGTGTCGAGCCCCCTTGACCTGGAACGCGTCAGCGAAGAACTCCAGGAACTCACGCACGGTCATGTCCTGATACACACCTGGCTGATCAGGCAGGTAGCCAATCAGGCGTCTTACCTCGCGTGCCTGGACGGTTACGTCCAAGCCGCCGATCCGAGCCGTGCCGCTGTCCATCGGCAGCAACGTGGAGAGCGTCTTCATCAGCGTGGTCTTGCCGGCGCCGTTGGGGCCGACCAAGCCAAACAGTTCTCCAGCGCCAACATGCAGCGTGAAGCCATCAAGCGCACGCGTCCCGTTGAAACTCTTTCGAATCTGCTCGACGTCGATCATGGCTGCTCCAGGGCGACCATCACCAGTGAATGGACGTTTCGCTGATGGGTCACACTCAGTTCGACCGGCAGCGCGGGGCCGTCGCTGAGACCCGTAAACACCCGCCCCACACCAGCCAACGGCACGGCTCCGCTTAGCGCCAGTTCCGGAAGTGTTTGTTTGCTGTAATCGAGGTCGGGACGGATCCATGCTTGCGGCGTGCGAATCGGCCTGGGAGTAATTTCGTCCAGCTGAATTTCTGCGCCCGGCGCCAGCGCGGGCAGCGCGTAAAGAGCATTTGCGGCGTAATCGAGGTACACAGCTTCGCCAAACTGCTGACCGGTATCGTTGCGCAGGCGGTTGGGCGCGACGAAGTGTACCGTCCCGGGAAATTCGTGCAAGCCTTCCAGGTCGAGATCATGGAATGACCATTTCAGCAGAGACAACTCGACTTGGCTTGGCGGACCAAGACGAATGTCGTATTCGTGGCGTTCCTGCACCCCCTGCCGGTTCATTTCCGCCCAGATTTGGCTGTTCGGTTCTTCACCGGTGGAGTTGGAGGATCTGAATATGGCGGGATCGTCAACCGAAACCAGGACGTCTTGCCGGTCAGGCGCCGAGACACGAAGATTGTAGTCGACAGCCGCCAGCGGACTTCGCGCGTCGAGGTAATACGTGGCGAGATTGTCGAGATGAAAACCCTTCGGTCGCCGGCTCGCGCTCGAGAAGTAAAAGCCCGCGGCAAAGACCAGTGCCAGTCCACACATGCTGATCCAGCCGAATTCCAGGCGGCGGAAATGTCGAAGCACAGCGAAGTTGAGCACACCGATCATGACGGTGTAAACCGCCAGCCAAGTCAGAAGCCAGCGCAGCCGTGGAAAGTCGAACGAAGTGCCGAACCGCTGTCGCAGAAAGCTCAACTGGGTTGCGTTCCACCACGTGTAATTCTGCCTGAAAACAGCAGGCAAGTTGCGACCGGCGAAGACATCGCCAAGCACGTTCGCCCGGAGTCCGGGAACACGGAAGAGCGTGCCCTTGCCCACGCGTTCCCCGTTGGGCGGTGTCGGCCCTTTGCGATAGGTGGAAAGAAAGCTGGGATCTGCGATTTCGTCTTCGAGCAGAACTAGACGCCCGCCGCGGCGGAGGAATCCTTCCAGCGCATCCCGCTGCACGGGCATAAGCTTTGCCGTTGGCATAGCCAGCACAACCGCGATGCTCCCCGAATAGACCCACCAATGGTCGCGTGGATCATCGACAACTTCAAACACAGTCTGGCGATTCTTATCGGCCCGGTCCTCGATCGTCCCGCTGAACTGTATCTGCGACTGCGCCGTCTTACAGACGTTCTCATTGGCGCACATCAGGACGATCAAGTTAGTTTGGTGGAACACTCCCTCATACTTATCTTGGCCGACAGACGCGCCTGCGGTGGTCGCGTCAGCTGTGATGAACGCTTTGCCAGCCGCCATCAGAATCGGTAACTCTAGTGCCCGCTGCTCGCCGCCGCTCAGTTTAACGTCGGCTGTGACGGTGTTCGTAACGTCATTTTGAGTGCGGGCAGCGATCTGCAGATGAATGAGCTGCTGCTGCGATGAGGGATTGCGCACGAGAAGCCGGACGGCAGAGGTATTACCGTAATAGCCGTGCAGGCCAACATCGGTAATGCGCAGGTTGGAGTCGGCAATCAGCGATGCCGCGAGTACCAAAACGAAACCGGCACACTGCAGTACGCGTCTCATCGTGAGCAGGTTGTACGCGCAAAGCAGGGAAATATCAAGAAGCGAGTTGCTGACTTCGACGAAGGTCCTGGTGGTCTAATTTACGAATTTGCGGAAAACACTGCCCGATCTTCCCTCGCGACTCGGTGCTCGCCCGCCACTACTCCATCAACCCCTGCGAGGCAATTCCAATATTGTCCCGGGTCGTGTTCTTCACGACGTACATCATCTCGTCGGCCTGCCGGATGATGTCGTGCGGCGTCTGGGCATCGCTGGGAAAACTGGCCAGGCCCATGCTGGCGCGGACATTCAGATTCAATCCTTGTTCGACGCAGAAACGTCCCGAGCGCAGCGAATCCTGCAGGCGTTTCGCCACCACCACCGCCTGATCCTTGGACGTCTGGGGCAGCAACACCACAAATTCGTCTCCCCCATAGCGGAACGCAAAATCAATCAGCCGCAACTGCGCTTTGATCAGGTAGCCGATTTCATTCAGCAGGCGGCTTCCGATCAGATGCCCGTGCGTGTCGTTGACTTGTTTGAAGTGGTCGAGATCGATAAAGATCACGCTGAACTGATAGCCGAAGCGCGCCGAGCGGTAAACCTCGGTTTCCAGCGTCTTGTAAAGATGGCGGGCGTTGAACAGGCCCGTGCAATCGTCGGTAATCGTCAGTTCCTGAATCTTCTCGACGGACCGTGCGTTTTCGATGGAGATGGCTGCGTAGTCGCACAGCGCCTGCAGGAAGAACATCTCCTGTTCGCTCAGGCCTTCGACGTTCACGTTGACCAGCTGGATCACTCCCAGGACGCGGTGTTTCGAGCGCAGCGGCACGCAGATGATCGAGCGCGTTTGCCAGCGCGTCAACTCGTCGAGCCGGGGAGAAAACCGCGGATCGTTCTGCACGTCGGGCACAATCAGCGCCTCGCCGTGCTTGGCCACCCAGCCCGCAATTCCTTCGCCTACTTTGACCCGGGCATCCGCCAGCACTTCGGCCGCCGCACCCACCGCAATGGCAAAGTACAGCTCGCTCTTCTCCTCGTCCACCATCAGCAGCGACCAGGTATCCGGGCGGAAATATTCCGCCATCTTCTCCATAATGGTCTGCAGGATCGAGTCCAGGTCCAGCGAAGAGGTCAGCGCCTTCGCGACATCATGAAAGATGGTCAGCTCTTGCGACAGGCGAATTGGCGATGTGCCCGCTGCCTCGGACATGAACTCCTCATCGTGTGCCGCGGGCATTCCTGCCCGCGTCCGGGTGGCGCGGGCGCCCTCGCCCGCGTTTGCTGCCTGGCTTGCTCTCGCCTGCGTTCTTTGTGGCACGGGCATTCCCCCGCCCGTGTTCCTGGGACGCAAATCCCCCAACCTCCAACCTTCCGGTGGAAGATACCCGAATTATAGGTTTGGCTCCGTCGGCCCGGCAACGAACGTTGGTAACCAGAACCACCCGAGCCAACCGCCTGGCCTGCCGGAATCTGCGCCCATCGGCCCGAATGGCCTACCCGGATGCCCTCTTCCAGAGTAGAATTGCCACCGCCATCCCATCCGAACAGGAGACTGGTTTGCCTTCTTTTGGAGAAAACCTGAGGCGCGAGCGCGAAAAGCGCAACATCACGCTCGAACAGATTTCCCAGTCCACCAAGATCGGCACGCGCATGCTGCAGGCGCTCGAGGAGGATCGCTTCAGCCAGTTGCCCGGCGGAATCTTCAACAAGGGCTTTGTGCGCGCCTACGCCCGCCACCTCGGCCTGGATGAGGATCAGACGGTAGCCGACTATCTGCAAGCCAGCGGAGACGCTCCACCCGCCCAGCCAGAATTGTCCACCGAAGAAACAGTTCCGCAGATTGAAGCCAGCGCGGATGCTCCGCCGCGCCAGTTGCCCTGGGGCCTGTTCGCCGCCATTCTGTTGTTGGCGGCGCTCGCGCTCTCGATCTGGAGCCATCGTCAGAGGAAGCACGAGGGCGCGGCCACGCAGTCTCCTCCCCGGTCTGCGACGTCTCAGCCGTTGGTCGAAAATGCCCAACCCGCAGCGGCCGCCCCGAGTTCCGCCACCGCCGAACCAGACAAGCCTTCCCTCTCACCCGTCCCCATTCGCTCCGCCGAAACTACTCCTCCCCAGATTACGCCGACCAGTTCACGCACCCCGGCCGATGCCTCTGTCCAGCCCGCAGCCGAGGGATTTGTCGTCGTTGTCCTGGCTCGGGAAGAATCTTGGACTGCCATCACCTCCGACGGCCGAACCGTCTATTCCGGCGTCCTCGCCGCCGGCGATCAGCGCTCCATCCGGGGCCGCAAACGGGTCGTCGTCAAAGCCGGAAACGCCGGCGGTATCGACCTGCTGTTCAACGGAACCAGGATCGACCAGCCCGGGAAACGCGGCGAAGTCCGGACCATTACTTTGGGACCGGACGGGGTCGCCTCAAGCGGCGCTCCCCAGGCGCCAATGCAATAAGCTTTCCATCTTTCTTTTCTTCCGCTTAGCTGCTGGCATAACCCGTTTAATGTGCTCTGTCACCGCTCAATGTTTCTCCCCTCCTGCCCGGCCAATTTCGTTGCGCCGGTATGGTCAATTCTGTTACCGTCTTGAGGACAACTAGTCAGACCCCCGGTTCAAGAGCCATTCAGGTCACAAGCCCACCTTTGCGGACGAATCAGGCTCGAAGCTACCTTTTGAGGAGATACCAGCTTGCCAGCAACCAACCGTTTTCTGTTTACCTCGGAATCCGTCACCGAGGGACATCCGGACAAGATCGCCGACCAGATTTCTGATGCCATCCTCGACGCCTGCCTGCAGGAAGATCCAACCAGCCGCGTCGCTTGTGAGACCCTGACCTGCACCGGCCTGGTCGTGATCGCCGGCGAGATCACCACCAAGGCCTACGTCGATTTCCAGAACCTGGTGCGCGGCGTGGTGCAATCGATCGGCTATGACAACGCCCTCTACGGTTTCGATTCCAACACCTGCGCCGTAATCTCCAGCATCAACAAACAGTCCGGCGACATAGCCATGGGAGTAGACACAGGAGGAGCCGGCGATCAGGGAATGATGTTTGGGTATGCTTGCAATGAGACTCCGGAGTTGATGCCGCTTCCGATTTCACTGGCGCACAAGCTCACTATGAAGCTGGCTGAAGTTCGCAAGAATGGGACCTGCCCTTACTTGCGGCCTGATGGGAAGTCACAAGTCACAGTGGAATACGATGCGCAGCGCAAAGTGAAGCGCGTGGATGCGGTGGTCGTTTCCACTCAGCATTCTGAAAACATCACCAACGACGAACTGCGAGCCGACATTCTGAAGCACGTCATCCAGGCCGTGATTCCGGCCAACCTGCTCGACGAATACACCCACTACCACATCAACCCCACTGGACGCTTCGTCATCGGCGGACCGATGGGAGACACCGGACTGACGGGACGCAAGATCATCGTCGACAGCTATGGCGGCATGGGACGTCACGGCGGAGGCGCGTTCAGCGGCAAGGATCCGACCAAGGTTGATCGTTCCGCGGCTTATATGGCGCGCTACATTGCCAAGAACATCGTGGCGGCCGGCCTGGCCGATCGCTGCGAGGTCCAACTTGCGTATGCCATCGGTGTGGCCGAACCGGTCAGCGTCCTGGTGGATACGTTTGGAACGGAGAAGATTGATGCGAATCTGATCCCGGACATCATCCGCGCGAACTTCAAGCTGACGCCGCGCGGGATCATCGAATCGCTCAACCTGCGCCGCCCGATTTATCGCAAGACGGCCGTCTACGGCCACTTCGGCCGCAGCGACGCCGACTTCACCTGGGAAGCAACCGACAAAGCCGCCAAGCTGGCCGCCGACGCCGGGCTGAAACTCGAACCAGTGGGAGTCAGGAAATAAGCTTTTTCACCACAGAGTCACAGAGACACCGAGAAAGGCAGTTCGGGTTTTCCCTGGTTTAGGTTTTTCTCCGTGACTCTGTGGTGAATTGTTGTTTAGCGGGACCAAAAACACAGACAGTTACTTAGGAACGATCCGGGGAGACAATGGCTACGACACCAGTCAACTGCGACGTAAAGAACTTTGAACTAGCGGATCTAGGCAAGAAGCGCATCGAGTGGGCCAACCAGTCGATGAAGGTCTTGCAGATTATCCGCAAGGAATTCATCAAGAACCAGCCGCTCAAGGGGATCCGCGTTTCGGCCTGCCTGCACGTCACGGCCGAGACCGCAAATTTAGTGATCGCGCTGCGCGATGGCGGTGCGGAAGTGGCGTTGTGCGCTTCGAACCCGCTTTCAACTCAGGATGATGTTGCGGCCAGCCTGGTCCGCGACTACAACATTCCCGTGTTTGCCATCAAGGGTGAGGACAACGAATCCTACTACTCACATATCATGACGGCGCTCGATCACAAGCCGCACCTCACTATGGACGATGGCGCGGACCTGGTCTCGGTGCTCCACACCAAGCGGACCGCGGAATTATCGGGCGTGATCGGTGGAACGGAAGAGACGACGACCGGAGTGATCCGGCTGCGCGCGATGGCCAAGGAAGGCGTGCTGCGCTATCCGATCGTGGCGGTCAACGACGCCGACACCAAACATCTGTTCGACAACCGCTATGGCACCGGGCAATCCACCATTGATGGCATCATCCGCGCGACCAATTTCCTGCTCGCTGGATCGAAGTTCGTGGTGGCCGGCTACGGCTGGTGCGGACGCGGCCTGGCTTCGCGGGCACGCGGCACCGGCGCTGAAGTCATTGTCACGGAAATCGATCCGACGAAAGCGCTGGAAGCGGTGATGGATGGGTTCCGCGTGATGTCGATGGAAGAAGCTGCCAAACTGGGCGACGTCTTCTGCACCGTGACCGGGAACAAGAACGTCCTCGCCAAACAGCATTTCGAACTGATGAAGGACGGAGCGATCATCTCGAACTCCGGCCACTTCAACGTGGAGATTGACATTCCGGCGCTGGAGAAATTGTCGTCTTCCAAGCGCACCACCCGCACTTTCGTAGACGAGTACACAATGAAGGACGGCCGCCGCATCAACCTGCTGGGCGAAGGCCGCCTGATCAACCTGGCGGCCGCCGAAGGCCATCCGGCGTCGGTGATGGATATGAGTTTCGCCGACCAGGCCCTGTGTTGCGAGTACATGGTGAAGAATCACGCGACGCTGGAAAAGAGGGTCTATACGGTTCCGGCGGAACTTGATAAGCGCGTGGCCAAGCTGAAGCTCGAATCGTTGGGCATTAAGATTGATCGGCTGACGCCGGAGCAGGAAGAGTATTTGGCCAGCTGGAACGAGGGGACGTAGGGGCAGGTCTCAGGTCCCAGGTGTCAGGTTTGTGGGGCGGGCATTTTGCCCGCCCTTTTTGTTGGGATCAGGACGGATTCCGCAAATCACGAGGCAGAGGTACGTTGGCTGCTCGCCCAGGTTAACCGACGCCAGCACGATTGTCAGGGCCACCCCCTGTTTAGGTCCCCGCAACACCTGAGGCTGGCCCACCCTTTGCGCACTTTGGCCTGGTGGCTGACGAAGGCTTCTGTCGTCCCTCTGGGACTTGATTTCAAATTGGACCGTCTTCCCAGCGCTGAAGCGCTGGGCTAAGCTGGCTCGTCCTCCGGACTTGTTTGTCTGCGCCTCACGCGACTTAGTACAGGAAACGGCTACGGCAGGCGCGAGTCCGTAATAAGGCCGGGAGACGCTTGTTTGCGGGAGGGGAACTGTCAGGCCAAATCCGCTGATCGGGATAAATCTGTGATCGTGCTCACGTCGTTTTTGTTCACTTCTGAATCTGTTACCATTCCGGCCTCATCTGAATCTCATCGCGTATGCATGTTTGGGCATCGATTGCCGGCGTGGTTCTGATTTTTGTCATCCTGCTGGATGCTTTTGAAACCATCGTGCTGCCGCGGCGCATCAAGCGCACGTTCCGCATCACTGGATGGTTCTACAAGAACACGTGGACGGTTTGGACACGGCTGGCACGGCACATCCCATCGGCGAACCGGCGGGAAGGGTTTCTCGCTTACTTTGGTCCGCTGTCGCTGATTTTCCTGCTAGCCTTCTGGGCGATCGGGCTGATCTTCGGATTTGCCTGCGTGCAATACGGACTGGGCGAACACCTGACGCTGGGCAGCGAGAAAATTACCTTCGGGAAACTGATCTATCACAGCGGAGAGACTTTCTTCACGCTGGGGTATGGGGATATCGTTCCGAGCAATGCGGTTGCGCGCGCGCTGGCGGTGCTGGAAGCGGGCATGGGCTTTGCCTTCCTTGGAGTCGTGGTCGGATATCTGCCGGTGGTGTACACGGCGTTTGCTTCGCGGGAGATCGAAATTTCGCTGCTCGATGCGCGCGCCGGATCGCCGCCCAGCGCGACAGAGTTCCTGGGCCGGCTGGGATGCTGTCCGGAGCAGTTGGTGCTCGACGGGATTTTTCGCGACTGGGAGCGGTGGTGCGCGGAGCTCCTTTCATCGCACATCTCCTATCCCGTGCTGCTTTATTTCCGTTCCCAGCACGCGAACCAGTCGTGGCTGAGCGCCCTGACGGCGATGCTCGACATCACCTCGCTGATTATGACGGGCGTGGATGGCATTCACCCGGACCAGGCGAAGTTGACGTTTGCCATGGCCCGGCATGCGGCGGTTGACCTGGCGCAGGTGCTTAATGCGCGGTATAGCCCGCACGACCCCGAGCGGAATTCGGCGGAGGATCTGAAGCGGATGCGCTCGGAACTCGCGCAGCATGGCGTGAGCTTCTATGACGGAGCGGATGCCGCGGAACGGCTGGCCGAACTGCGCGCCCTCTACGAGCCTTACGCTCACGCGCTGGCGCGGCGGCTGGTTATGACGCTGCCGCCGTGGGTTCGTCCGGAATACAAGAAGGATAACTGGCAGGGCGGGCCGTGGGATCGTGCGATTCAGGCGCGGGCGCTGGAGCGCCCGGGGCACGCGGTGGATGATCACTTCTGAAGGGAATTATCAGCGTGTATAAGGGTGGCCCAGCCTAGCTCATCAAAGTACACACGAGGGTGGCCCGTCCAAGCTTTGCCTGGGCGGGTTCTCGTTCGCGCGGAGAGAAAGACCCCACCCTAAAGTCGCACAGAACGCGACTTTAGGATGGGGCATCCATGATCACGAGGGCCGGGGTATCCATCTGCTACCATTTCCCCTTCATGAAACATGTGGGCGAAAACGTGGTGCGCATTGAGGCCGAAGCGCTGCGGGCGCTGGCGGACCGGCTGGCGGGGCCGATGGCGGCGGACTTCCAGCGCGCGATCGAGCTGATGTTTGGCTGCCAGGGGCGCGTGGTGGTCACGGGCATGGGGAAGAGCGGGATCATTGCGCGGAAGGTTGCGGCCACGTTGAATTCGACGGGATCGCCGGCGCTGTATCTGCATCCCGTGGAGGCGCTGCATGGCGACTTGGGTATGATTGTGCGCGGCGATGTAGTGCTGGCGCTTTCGGCTAGCGGCGAGACGGAGGAGATTCTGCGGCTGCTGGCTACGATCAAGCGGCTGGCGGTGCCGCTTATCAGTATGACTTGCGATGATGTTGCAGAAAACCTAGCGGGCGGGGGCGCCCGCTCCACACGGGCTTCTACTCTTGCTTCGGCTGCTGATGTGGCTTTGGATTGCTCGATCTCCAAGGAAGCTTGTTCGCTGGGACTGGCTCCTACGGCTTCAACTACCACCATGCTGGCTTTGGGCGATGCTTTGGCGGTGGCGCTTTCTGACAAGCGCGGGTTCAAGGAAGAAGACTTTGCCAACCTGCATCCGGGCGGGAAGTTGGGCAAGCGGCTGGCTCGGGTGGAGTCGCTGATGCACTCGGGGGAGGCGGTGCCTCGCGTCAATTCTGCGACGAAGATGCCGGATGTGATCTACGAGATGTCGCGTAAGAAATTGGGCGTTACGGCGGTGGTCGAGGGTGAGCGGTTGCTGGGAGTGATCAGCGACGGCGACCTGCGGCGGCTCCTGCAACAGCGCGGCAAGGACACTTTGGATCTTACGGCTGCGGACTGCATGACTCGGACGCCTAAGACGATTGGGCCGGAGGAGTTTGCGGCTACGGCGCTGGCTCGCATGGAGGAGATGAAGATTACTTCGCTGGTGGTGGTGGACGGAGAGCAGCGCTTGCTCGGGATTGTGCATTTGCATGATTTGTGGGGGACGGAAATGGTGTAAAGCTTCGGCTACGAGCCTCGAGCTAGGAGTGACGATCGGGCGGGCGAGGTCGCCCGCCCCCACATTTAGAAAGCAAAAAAGACGGGCGTGGACGCCCGTCTCTCCATTCTTTAATTCTTCTACTCCAGCACGAAGATATTTTTCTTGGCGCAGATTTCTTTCAGGATCTTGGGCCATACCGTTACGCTGACTTCTCCCAGGTGCGCTTTGCGGAGGAGGAGCATCAGGGTGCGCGAC
>Ga0209698_10004483_pt1 | contig 15306 bp, 18 predicted proteins | sample LitLauG_LLR_2012_FD_187203 | JGI IMG/M metagenome (GOLD analysis project Ga0209698, IMG submission 187203) | Freshwater sediment microbial communities from Pennsylvania, USA - Little Laurel Run_MetaG_LLR_2012 (SPAdes) (version 2) | ecosystem: Environmental > Aquatic > Freshwater > Creek >...
TCGACATGCAGGATCAGCCGAAATACCGGCCGCAGCGGCCCAGCCAGTTTTTCGCGGACGGACGCAGCGAGCGGCAGCCTGTTGAAGGCACTGTGGCGCGCGGAACGCTGAACGAAGACGCGGCATTTTACGAAGGCAAAGATGCCGCGGGAAAAGACATCGAGGCGTTCCCGATTGCCGTAGATAAGGCGGTTATCGAGCGGGGCCACCAGCGTTTTGACATCTACTGCGCGCCTTGTCACGGGCGGATCGGTAATGGACTTGGAATGATTGTGCGGCGCGGATTCAAGCAGCCGCCTTCATACCACATCGACCGCCTAAGGGAAGCGCCGGTGGGTCATTTCTTTGACGTGATCACGAACGGCTACGGCGCCATGCTGAACTACTCGGCGCAGGTACAGCCACGGGATCGCTGGGCAATTGTGGCCTACATCCGGGCGCTGCAGTACGCAGAGAACGCGAACATAAACGATTTGCCGCAGGAAGCGCGGGCGCGGATCCCGGCGGCGGGCGCCGCTCAATCGAAGGCTCAGCTGAACGAGCCGATTGCCCCAAAGGATTCGGATTTCAGCAACTTCCCGGCGACGCCGGCCACGCCGTCGGGCGTGCCTGGCGCGGCGGGCGCGGGGGCGGCCCCGTCTAATCAGCCGGAAAGAAAATGACGACCACGGAACAAAGTTACGCAATGTCTCCGCAGCTGGCGGACGCGGTGAAGAAATACCAGAACACGGCTGCTTTCGTGGGGCTGGTTTTCCTTGCGCTCACGATCAGCGGCTACTTCTTTGTGGGAGCGCAGGAGTTCCTTCGCGCGTATCTGGTGGGCTGCTTCTTCTGGTTCGGCGCGGGGATGGGTTGTCTGGCGCTGCTGATGGTTCATTTCGTAAGTGGCGGCGCGTGGGGTTTGATCATCCGGCGGTCTCTTGAGGCTGGTACGCGAACACTGTATGTCATGTGGCTGGCATTTTTGCCGCTGCTGCTGATGGCACCGAAGCTTTATATCTGGGCCGACCCGGCGCATCTGATGGACAAGATCGTCCAGGCGAAAATCCTTTACCTCAATATGCCGTTCCTCTGGGTGCGCTGGCTCATCTACGGCGCGGTCTGGCTGGGGCTGACGACGCTGCTCAATAAATGGTCGAAGCTGGAAGACGAGACGAAGTCGACGGATTATTCGAAGAAGCTGGAATGGCTGAGCGCGCCGGGCATCGTGGCGTACTTTCTCACGATCACGTTTGCGGCGATCGATTTTCTGATGTCGCTCGATCCGACGTGGGCATCGACGATTTACGGGTTTCTCATAGCGGTGGGCCAGGGGCTGACGGCGTTGTCGGTAATTGTGGCGGTCCTGGCGATGATGACGAAATATGCGCCGATGGATCACGCGGTCACCAAGAAGCACCTGCATGACCTCGGCAAGCTGATGCTGGCTTTGGTGATGTTGTGGGCATACCTGAGCTTTTCGCAGCTGCTGATTATCTGGTCGGGCAATTTGCCGCAGGAGATCACCTGGTACATCCGCCGGCTGAATGGCGGTTGGCAGTGGATCGGCCTGGCGCTGCTGTTGCTGCATTTCGTTTTGCCGTTCGCGCTGCTCTTGTCTCAGTCGCTGAAGCGGAATGCGAATTCAATCGCGCGGATCGCGATTTTTATCGTTGTAATCCGCATGCTGGATTTGATCTGGCTGGTGGAGCCGAACTTTAACAATGTGGATCATCCCTCGCTCGCCTCGATTTCCTGGATGGACCTGACGGCCCTGCTGGGATTCGGCGGGTTGTGGATGGCGATATTCTTCCGGGGTCTGCCGACGCGGCCGTTACTGCCGCTGGGTGCGCCGGATCTTCAAAAGGCATTGAATCATGGCAGAGACCACTAATAACCCAGGCAACGGCGGACACGGCCACGACCACGGCCACGAGCCTCAGGAAAACGCCGAGGTTTCGTTCGAACGGCGAGACGTGGATGTCTTCCAGGTTTCGGCATTCGGCATTGGACTGCTGATCTCATGCATTGTTGTGGTGTTCGCGATGGTGGGCATGTTTGCCTATCTGTTTAAGGTCGAGGACAGGAAGAATGAGGGTGCCGCTACGCGCGGCATGTTGAGCGAGCGCGCCAAACTTCCGCCGGAACCGCGGCTGCAGGGTTTCCGCGATGAGGAAGGGTACAAGGCCCCGCCGAAGATCGAGCTGAAGGACCTTCGGGAAGACGAAGAGGCGATCCTGAACGGCTACGGCTGGGTGGACCCGAACAAGGGCACGGTTCGGATTCCGATCGACGTGGCGATCGACATGGTGGCGAAGAAGGGGCTGCCTTCGAAGCCCTCCCCGGCCGGGTCCGACAATGACGGCTACCGCATGATTCCAATGGATTCGAGCAGCGGGAGAACGCTGGAAAAGATATCGCAATGATCCGACGGCAGTACATTTCGGCGTTGGGGGTGTCGCTGCTCGCGTTCGCGATGCAGGCGTCCGCTCAGGAGTCGCGCGGCATAGTTGCCGGGCCGCTTCCGGCTTCCAGCGACGGCCCCACGCTGAACTCCGGACGCAATGTGCCGGTGCCTGATCTGCTGAATATGAAGGGCGGAGACAGGCCGCTGCCTTTAAAGGATGTGGGGATCGAGCAGCGGCTGGGGACTCAGCTGCCGATGGACGCGACATTCCGCGACGAGAACGGCCAGACCGTCCAGCTGGGCAGCTATTTTGGCAAGCGCCCGGTAGTGCTGGCGCTGGTTTATTACGAGTGCCCGATGCTGTGCACGCAGATTTTGAATGGCCTGGTGCGGGCGGCCAAGGTTCTGTCGTTTAAGCCGGGCCAGGAGTACGACGTGGTGGCTATCAGCTTCGACGCCCGTGAGACGCCGAAACAGGCACTGGTGAAGAAGGCCGTTTATGTAAAGGCTTACGGCCATGAGGAAACGGCGGCGGGATGGCACTTCCTGACGGGCACTGACGCATCGATCAAGCGCGTGACGGAGGCGGTCGGCTTCCACTATAAGTGGGATGTTCACATTGCGCAGTTCGCCCATGCCAGCGCGATCTATGTGCTGACGCCGGACGGCAAGCTTTCCAAGTATTTTTACGGAATCGATTATTCACCGAAGGATATGCGCCTCGGGTTAGTGGAGGCGTCGCAGAACAGGATCGGAACGGCAGTTGACCAGATTCTCCTGTTTTGCTATCACTTCGATCCGACGTCGGCGAAGTACACGCCGGTAGCGCTCGGAATCCTGCGCGTGGCGGGAGCTGCCACGGTGCTGATGCTGGGGGGATTTATATTTATCATGCTGCGAAGAGACAGCAGGCAGAAAGGGATACGGGCCGTTTAACCGATTATGGAGCCGAGAAGTTTCCAGCTGTTTCCGGAACAAGCGTCTAACTTCGCGGGCCAGGTCGACGGGCTCTATGCCTTTCTCGTCCTGACGAGCGCGTTTTTCTCGCTGATTATTGCGTTTTTCGTGGTGTTCTTTGCCATCAAGTACCGGCGCAAGGACGATACCGTGCCTGCGCAGGTGGACGAACACGGCATTGGGGGGATGATCCTCGAAATCACGTGGTCGGTGATACCGCTGGGTCTGTCGATGATCATGTTCGGATGGGGCGCGGTGCTGTTCTTCACCGAATCGCTGCCGCCCGCCGATTCCATGAACGTGTATGTGACCGGCAAGCAGTGGATGTGGAAGATCCAGCATCAGGAAGGCGCGCGCGAAATCAACGAACTGCACATACCTGTGGATCGCGATATCCGCCTGACGCTCACTTCGGAAGACGTAATCCACGATTTTTTTGTGCCCGCGTTCCGGACCAAGACGGACGTGCTGCCAGGTAAGTACACGACAGAGTGGTTCAGGCCTACCAGAATTGGTTCCTACCATATCTTTTGCGCCGAGTATTGCGGCACCAAGCACTCCGGGATGATTGGAGTGGTGTACGTGATGAGTCAGGCCGACTATAACGACTGGCTTGGCAAAGGCAACGGCGAGGGGTCGATGGCGGAGCAGGGCCAGGCGCTCTTCAATCAGCTTGGCTGCGGGAATTGCCACCCCAGCACGGTACAACGGACTAATGGACGGGCGCCGAATCTGGCGGGGATCTTCGGCACGACCGTAGATCTGAAAGACGGAACGCACGTTAAGGTGGACGAAGCCTATATTCGTGAATCCGTCCTGAACCCGGAAGGGCGGATTGTGGCCGGCTTTGACAACATCATGCCGACGTTTAAGGGTCTGCTGACCGAGGACGGCTTGCTTAAGCTGGTGGAATACGTAAAATCGCTCGGGCCGGCAAACGGCGCCCCGATGCCGGCGACACCCGGCGCAGTGGATTTAAATCCGAAGCAGACGACGACCAAAGCCGGCGGGCCTGCTGCAACGGCTGGGAAGAAATAAGCGAAGGAAAACCTGTATGATCACGGCGCCTTCACCGGTACTAACCAAAACGAATTACCTGAACGAGGATCACAGCCTCAAGGGCTGGATGCTGACGAAGGATCACAAGAGGATTGGAATCCTCTACCTGATCGGCGTCACGTTTTTCTTCATGCTGGGCGGGATGTATGCGGCACTAATCCGGCTCGAGTTGCTCACGCCGGCGGGCGATTTGCTGGAATCGAACACCTATAACAAGGTGTTTACGATGCACGGCGTGTTGATGGTCTTCCTGTTCCTGATTCCATCGATTCCGGCGGTGTTAGGCAACTTCCTGATACCTCTGATGATCGGCGCCAAAGACGTGGCGTTCCCGCGACTGAACCTGCTGAGCTACTACATCTACGTTGTTGGCGGGTTGTTCATCTTCACTTCGTTGATTCTGGGCGGCGTGGACACGGGCTGGACCTTCTACACCCCGTTCAGCACGTCCTACTCAAACGGATATGTTCTGACAACGGGCCTGGGGATCTTCATCGCCGGCTTCTCTTCAATCCTGACCGGGCTCAACTTCATTGTGACGATTCACCGGATGCGGGCGCCTGGTCTGACCTGGTTCCGGCTGCCGTTGTTTGTCTGGGCGCATTACGCAACCAGCATGATCCAGATTCTGGGTACGCCTGTGGTAGCTGTCACGCTGTTCCTCGTAGTTCTGGAGCGCGGCCTGCATATCGGGTTCTTCGATCCCGCATATGGCGGCGACCCGGTTCTTTTCCAGCACATGTTCTGGTTCTACTCGCACCCGGCAGTTTACATTATGATTCTGCCTTCGATGGGTGTGGTGTCGGAAATCATTTCGACGTTTAGTTCCAAGAAGCCGTTCGGTTACACTTTTATCGCATTTTCGAGCCTCGCGATCGCGGTTTTCGGATTTCTCGTATGGGGCCATCACCTGTATGTCGCCAGCCAGTCGGTGTACGCCGGTATGGTGTTTTCGATCCTGACCTACATTGTGGCGATACCTTCGGCGATCAAAATTTTTAACTGGATCGCGACGATGTACAAAGGCTCTGTCCGGATCACGACTCCGATGCTGTACGCCTTCGGGTTCATGGGGTTGTTTACGGTCGGAGGACTGACCGGACTCTTCCTTGCGTCCCTCGGGATGGACGTCCATCTGACGGATACTTACTTCGTGGTTGCGCACTTCCACTACGTCATGGTGGGTGGCGGGATCATGGGCTTCCTCGGTGGAATCCACTTCTGGTGGCCGAAGATGTTTGGCCGGATGTATCCGGAAGGGTGGTCGAAGCTGTCTGCCATCATGATCTTTTGCGGATTCAATCTGACATTCTTCCCGCAATTTCTCCTGGGTTACATGGGCATGCCGCGACGGTACCACGTGTATCCTGCCGAGTTCCAAGTCTTCAACACGCTGTCATCGGCCGGTGCCGGATTGCTCGGCGTGGGGTATTTCATCCCGTTCATTTACCTGCTGTGGTCACTCAAATACGGAAGGGTGGCGGGCGATAATCCATGGGGTGGCAGTGGACTGGAGTGGAAGACGTCCTCTCCGCCGATCCATTCCAATTTCGAGGTGACACCGGTAGTGACGCAGGAAGCATATACCTATACGACGGAAGAGGTCTCGCACCATGTCAACGGTTAGCCATCCGGCCTCTGCGCTGCAACACCATTTTGAGAACGCGGAGCAGCAGAAGGACGCTTCGACGATCGGGATGTGGGTGTTTCTGGTTACCGAAATCATGTTTTTCGGCGGCTTGTTTCTCGCGTACATGGTCTATCGGCAGGCCTATCCGGCCGCTTTCGCCGCGGCCAGCAACAAAACTGACCTGTGGCTGGGAGCCGCGAATACGACTGTGCTGATCGGCAGCAGTTTAACCATGGCGCTGGCGGTGCACTACGCATCGCTGGGCAGGAAGAATCTGATTGTTCTATTTCTTTCGCTCACGCTGCTTCTGGGTGGAACGTTCCTGGGTGTAAAGGCGGTTGAATATCACGACAAGTGGGTCCATCATGAGATCCCTGGGGCGAACTTTGAGTGCGAAGGTTGCGCGGATGCACAACATGCGACGTTATTCTTCGCCTGCTACTTTGGCATGACCGGACTACACGCCACGCACATGGTCGTCGGGATATTCATCATCATTTTCCTGATTGTCAAAGCACGGAAAGGGGCGTATGGCCCCGAATGGCACACGCCGGTTGAAATGTTCGGACTGTACTGGCACTTTGTCGATATCGTTTGGATTTTCCTGTTCCCACTGCTGTATCTGATCGACAGGTCGGGCGGGTTGAAGGGATAAGAGCATGGCCGAGCACACTCATCACGTCGTTCCGAAGCGGGTCTATTTCGCAGTTTTCGCCGTCCTCATTGTGCTTACCTGGGTGACTGCCTGGGTATCCACTATCGACCTGGGGCGTCTGAATCTCGTTGTGGCCCTTTCGATTGCGCTGTTCAAAGCCTCGCTTGTGGTGTTCTTCTTCATGCACCTGGCTTATGCGACGAAGCTGACTAAGATGATCCTGTTCAGCGGGATCTACTGGCTCATATTGTTGCTCTTCATTACCATGGAAGATATCTGGACGCGGGGCTGGATGGGCGTACCGGGACGTTAAACCGCGCGATTGGCGGTTTCCTTGCTCTCACGTTGTATCCGGAGGGGCACCCCGATCTACAGGAAGCCGACCAGCTTTTCTTTAATCTGTTCAGCGGTGAAAGGCTTCCGCACATATCCGGTGGCACCGAGTTGAACAGCCTCCATGACTTTTCCCTGACCGCCCTCTGTTGTGATCATGATGACCGGGACGTTCTTGAGATGGTCCATCTCTTTGATTCGTGCGAGCAACTGTAATCCATCCATCTGCGGCATATTGATATCGGAGAGGATCAGCCCGAAAGATCGCTTTTGCAGGATCTCAACGGCCTCTGTTCCATCGCCCGCTTCCTCGATATCGCCGAGAAGCAGATCCGTCTGGCGGAGTACTCTTTGAAGAATCTTACGAATTGCAGCTGAATCGTCAACGATTAAGACATCGAGTGGCGTTGTTGCGGTCATGGTTCCCTCTGTTGGAGATATCGGCAGAATCGGCCCCGGCGTTTAGTCTGAAACTTCTGCCTGAATTACCTCTAACACTTCCCCAACCAGCCGAAATGTAATTCAGGCAGGAATATGGCCCGGATCGAGTCAGAGACGACTACCCACGTCCCTTCTCTGCTGGCATCGGTGCTACCGTTGTCGGAGCAGCAAAGGCAGCAAAACCTGGCAGTTTCTTCTGCGGTTCGGCAACTGAACACGGTGCGATATGCAGGAGAAGGACGCGAAGTTACTTTTTCGCTTGACCCGGCAACGAGGCGGCCCGTGCTCCGGGTCGTGGATGTTGAAACCAAAGAGGTCATTCTGCAGTGGCCGCAGGCATACGTACTTCAACTGGCTGAGGATGTAAGAAACAAGTGAGAGATTCAAGATGAATCGATACTTCGAACAACAAATTATCGCCGCCGACCAGCTGGAACTCGTGAGACTGCTCTACCAGCATGCCACCTCGAGTGTCCGCGATGCCCGTGCGCACTTGAGAACCGGCCGGATCGCGGAGCGGGAGCGCGCCATCTCCAGTGCATACGCAACGTTGAACGAACTTGCGTGTTCATTGCGCAGGGAGGCGGCACCAGACCTGGTGGGTCGACTTCACGATCTCTACTGTTACATGCAGAGCCAGCTTCTCGCGGCGATGTTTCAGCAGGCCGACGAACCCCTCGCAAACGTGCTCGGCCTTCTGGTCACGCTGGGCGAGGCCTGGAACGGAATTCAATTCGGAGAGCGTTCACAAGAGGAGCAGCGTCCGGGTGACGGCGGCTCGTGGAACGCTTACTCCCTGCCCAGCGAACCGGGACAAATAGCGGTCAGCGTCTGATTCAACGCTGGCTTGCGAGGCTTGGGGGAGCCTGTCCCGGCGCCACGGCAGTCGAATGCTGCGTAACGATTTCTGACGCCATACCGTTCGTCGCAACGTCGGCCTTCTCCAGGCTGCGCTGGATTATCCGACCAAGGCCAAAACCGCCGCTCGAGGCTATCGCGGCGGCAAGACTCTGCTCTCCAAGACCGAAAGCCGTGGCGCTGGCGCTGTCCTCACCCCCACCAAGCCAGCCGGAACCCTGCTCGCGAATCGTCTGTAGCATCTGTCCGACGAGGAGCGCCTCAAAATCCTTTGCGGCCGTGGCGGCTTTGCCCGGCACTCTTAGTGATGATACTTGCGTAAACGCGGCCTCGTTGCTGATCGGTGTCATATTACCTCCAAATCCGCATCCAGCGCTCCAGCCGCACGGAGATTCTGGAGAATCGCAATTATGTCACGCGCCGATGAACCAATGGCAGTCAGCGCACGTACCAGTTCTTCCACAGTCGAGCCTTGCTTCAGCACCACATTCTTTGCAGTCTCGTTCTTAGCGGAAACCGTTTGTTGCGGGATAACCTGAGTCGTTCCGCCGGAGTTTGGCAACGGTTGCGAGACCAAAAGTGTTGTTTGGATTTCAACAGACAAATTCCCGTGCAAAATCGCAACTGGTGCAATGCGAACATCTTTTCCCATGACAATAGTACCGGTGCGCTCATTGACAACAATTCTGGCAAACGAATCGACCTCGACAGTTAAATCCTCGATTGCGGCGATAAATTCGGTCATTTTTGACCTCCACGCAGTCGGAGTATCAATACCGACAAGCGCCGAATTCTCAGCTTGCGCGATCAGCGCACCGCCGCCAAAATGTTTATTAACAGCTTCCGCGATTCGGGACGCAGTCGAAAAATCCGCATTACGCAACTGCAAGTTGACACGCGCGCCAGGTTCCACCGAAGGTGCGGCCCGCTCCACCGTTGCAGCACTTGGAGCCCGACCGACCGTCGGGTGATTTACGGTTTGGCTAACCCCACCCTGTCCGGCCACAAACCCTCCGGTTACAATAGGTCCCTGGGCTACCGCATAGACCAGACCGTTGGCGCCACGCAGCGCTGTCATGAGCAGAATACCTCCCTGTAGGTTAGTGGCATCCCCGATCGCGGCCGCCGTCACATCCAATTTTGTGCCCGGCTGCGCAAACGCCGGAAGGGTGGCTGTGACCATAACCGAGGCGGTATTGGCGACCTTGATAGCACTTGCAACTACGGATACCCCCATTTTGTCCAGCATATTTGCAAGACTTTGTGTGCCGAAAATCGTCTGCTGCTTATCGCCAGTGCGATTCAGACCGACGACGATTCCGTATCCAACCAGTTGATTTTCCCGCACCCCCTCAAGCGATATCAGATCCTTCAGCCGTGAAGCTGCACTCAAGTCCACCGTAAAGAACAGCGCAACGGCAACGATAACAAGGGTTTGCATATTCAAAATGGCAGTAGCCCCAGAAGGAATCGGTACAAAGCATTCGGGCGTCTAACAGCATCTGCAACAACCCCCTTTCCGTTCACGCGGATTTCCATGTCAGCTATCTGGTTGGACGGAACCGTATTGTTGGTTGTGATGTCGGCTGTCCGGACGATGCCCCGAACGGTGATAATCTGCTGCTCGGAATTCACCTGGAGGTTTTTGGATCCCTCCACGAGCAACAAGCCTCCGGGAAGCACGGAAACTACGCGAGCTGAAAGGACAGCGCTAAGGTTGGCCGCCCTCGTGGTTGTCCCGGTCCCATTAAGTTTCTGATCGCCGGATATATTGGCGAGACTGGACAGCGCGGCAGCGCGAGGCCCTGCGAGCGAAGCGACTGAGGAATTCACGCTGCTAGCGCGCTCGGTCGTGCTGGCGCCGCTGGCAACGGCATTGATCGCCTCGGTCACGACAATGGTAACCACATCATTTACCTGACTCGCGCGCGTGTCCCGCGCGAGGTCGGTCAGACGGGCCGAAGAAGACCAAAGAGCACCGGGCAACGTGATGGAGCCGGCTTCTCCGCCCACGGCTTTGGTGCTCTCGACGTAACGATCCAGCATCGACGGGTCAGGCTGCTTTGCCTTCTTCTTCTGGCTAGGCAGAATGCCGGCAAACGCCAGTGAACTAAAAATAAACACGCCTATCAGGGAATTGATTTTCCTCATAACCTTTGCCCGGAACTCAACACAAGAACCGCCTTCGAGCCGAAACCAAGCCGCGCGCGAAAACTCTTGCCATTCAGCGGATTCCGCAACTCGACAACATCGCCTTTGCGGGCACTGCCCTCCGCAACCGCATCGAAATGAAGCCGCGCAAGTCCGCTGCAGACCTCTACATGCACCGTTTCGCCACGACGCACAACCGGCACTTCCGAAAGTAGACTGGCAAAGATTACCGCGCCTGCTTTCAATGGAGTGCGGACCCCACGTCCTCCAATGTCCTCTGTCCGGGAGAGCGGCTGCTCTCGCCAAATGGGCCCCTGCACCGACTCGACCCGCACCGCATCTCGCGGAATCTCAGCCCATGGCTCCAAATCGCGGACAGCTACAACAGCACTATAAGTCACTGTGACGACAACCCTCGCCCAAACCGATGCCCGGCGATTTTCGGCGTAGCGTACAAAGCCACGCCAAAGCTGCCCGCCTGCACCGTCAGGGCTGGCTGGTTCGATGCCCGTCACGGGAAATTCGAGAACACCAGGCGGAACTCCGACCGTTGCAAGTCCCAGAACGTTAAGGTCCTTAATTGCGGGCAGGGAACCGCGCATCGCAACAATAGCTTCATCAAGGCCAATTTTGCGCAATGGAACCTCAAAGCAAAGATCTGAAAGAGAATCGATGTGGATTCCATTGAAGGCGGCGATCCGCCGAATCTCCACCGCTGTCACGACGCGCTGAGCCCCGGGGTCAGGCGCGAAAGCAAATGTCAGGTTGGCGGGTAGCGAAATCAAGTGCGGGTCTGCGAGCGCCAAGTCACGACCGCGAATCTTATCACCATCTACTGGTTTGCAACCGGCAAACGCTGAGAAACTCAGAACGCTAAGCAGCACAATCACTCTTGTCATGACTTTTTACTTTGTGAGATTGTTGACCTGTTGATACATGTCATCGGCGGCCTTCACAACCTTGGAGTTCGCTTCATATGCGCGTTGGCTTGAAATCAGATTGATAAATTCATCCACCACACTCACGTTGGACTGCTCGACGTAACCTTGAAGCAGGGTGCCAAGACCTTCCGTTCCCCCCGCAGGACCAACGATTGGCTGGCCCGACGCATCAGTTGGCAGATAAAGGCTCTGGCCGATAGAATTCAAGCCCGCAGGATTTTGAAAGTTGGCCAAAGTAATCTGGCCCGCCGTCTGAGCCGCGGTTTGCCCAGGTAATACATAGCTAACAGTACCGTCCGTCGCGATAGTAATCGATTGAGCGGAGGCCGGAATGGTAATCTGCGGTTGAATGGGAGTTCCATTCGAAGTCACTATATTGCCGGACGCATCCATCTGGAAATTTCCTGCCCGCGTATAGGCGAGCTCGCCGTTCGGCTGCTTCACCTGAAAGAACCCGCGTCCCTGAATAACCAGGTCAAGCGGGTTGCCGGTACTCGAAAAATCGCCCTGCTGAAAAATGATTTCATTCGAGGAAGTCCGTGTGCCGAGGCCCAACTGAAGCCCTGTCGGAACTACAGTAGACTGACCAGCCTGCGCACCCGGTTGGACGAGGCTTTGGTATAGAAGGTCCTGAAACTGCGCTCGCCGCGACTTGTAGCCGACTGTATTAGCATTCGCAAGATTATTGGCGATATTGTCGACGTTAAGCTGTTGGGCCGTCATTCCGCTCGCGGCGCTGTAAAGTGCTCGGATCATTTTTTCTCCCTATGAAGTAAACCGACGTTCTGTTGGACCGAAGGCGTCCCGAAACACATCTCTAGGCGGCAACGCGGGCCACCTCTTCAATGGCCTTCCGATTGAGTTCGTTCCCTATATTCATCGCCTTCTGCAGCATCTCGAATTGGCGCATTATAGCGACCAAGCGTACTGACGACTCAGCTGCCCCAACATTGGACTGTTCAACTTTGCCCTGCGCTATCTTCCCGGCGGCGACCTTCGGCTGCGCTTGAGAAACGGGGTTAAAATAATTGCTCCCCTGTTTTTCGAGCGCTCCGGCCTCGAACTGAATGAGTTCAATCTGCGCGACTGTCTCTCCTCCCTGTTGCACAGATCCATCACCATCCACCTCAACGGGTAGTTCTGGCCGAAGCTGAATCGGGCTACCGTTTCTCGCCAACACAGCATTGCCATCGGTGGCTGCGAGGAGACCCTTCGAATTGAGCCTGAAATTGCCATTCCTCGTGTACCTGATACCTTGAGGCGTCTGAATGGCGAACAGGCCTGCGCCGTCTATCGCCAAATCCAGAGGATTAGCAGTATCGCGCAATATTCCTTGCGAGGAGTCTGTCCAATGACGCTCGATCAGAGGGAGAACCAGACTGTCTCCGGTTGACGGGTCAGTGGCCGAATCCGGAGCTATATATAAGCTGAATTGCTCCCGGTCTGCCTTATACCCCCCGGTTTCAACATTGGCGAGATTGTTCGCGAGCATTTCGAGGGACTGCATTCGTACCTGCATTCCCCCGGCGGCTAAAGTCGAAATCGAATCCATAAGTACACCCGCCGCTCTCCTTGCAGCCAAAGGGCCGAAGTCCGGATATCGATAAACTGCTAAAAACTCAGGCTTGGCGGCCGATAAGTCAAACGAGGAGAGTTCCGAAACGCGACACATTCCTGCCGTATCGGGAATTTCTGCCAAAGTTCTGTCGCACGCGAAGCGCTAAAGCACTGTAAATCCTCAACCTTCCATTTGGCCCCACGGCTGCCCTTAGGAAACCGTGAATGCACCGCCTGTAACCGCGCCAGCGCTACCGAGTGGGACCCGAGCAGGCGTGACAAAAGGCGCGTGCAAGTCAGCCCAGCCTCCTGGTCCGATGTTCACCGCTCCCGGCACAGCAGGACGGCTTCAACGCGGTTCGTCGTCTGTCGCCGCCACGGTTGAGACAACGCCGTTCTCCAGCGTGATAGCCGAGATGACGGCCGACAAAAACGAATCGAACACGGCGGGCGATCAACCTGACGCAACGAAGGCGGTCATTACGACAAACCAAGATGACGCATTAGCAAAGGCAACACCAACGCAGAGTCCCGGCACGGCAGACGCTGAGGCTCGCGCAACTTTGTCGGATAAAACCCCCAACGCCAACGCGACAACCAAGGTATCAATGCCCACTATCTTTCGGCGCGACAAACCTCTGCGTGACGTAATCGCGGCAACCTTTCCAGTAAGAGAACGGCACGACCTGGTGGCTCCAACTGTAGTCGTCATCCAAACTCGCAAGTCATCCGCGGTCGCCAGTTTTGGAACCCCGTGCGAAAAGGCTTCAATCGCCAGTCCGGCGGCAAAAACAGACGAAGCGCCGCAAGTGATGGAACCCGAGCCGGTGCTGGAAGTCGTCCTTCACCAATTGCCTCACAGCCACGAGGCTCAGGCCGCTCTCGGCAGCGCATCTCAACCTGAATCCAATGTAACTGCACCGCCGGTATCCCGGAGTCAGGTGCGACTCTCTCCGGAAGCGCCGGAACTACCAAGATCCATCGCGCCGGAAACGACGCACCAACAAGAGTTGCCTGTGTGCAATAATGGCCTCGCTGAAGCATCGAGACTGCACACTCCAATCGGAGCAGTGCAGGCAGCGACAGGCGCGCAGCCTGCCGAGATACCGAATCACCGGAAGTCTGATCGTCCTGTCACCGACAGCTCAGTTCCTGAGTCGCTCTCCGAAACAGAAGAGCCCGTGGCGAAATCCCAGCCACAAACATTACGTTCCCTCGCCCTTGAGTTTACGCCGGACGGAGCTCAGGATGTTCGAGTGCGCGTCACTGACCGTGGAGGCGATGTTCACATCTCACTGCATTCGCTTGACGAATCGCTGAACGGCCGATTGCGCGATGGCCTTCACGACCTGGTTGGCTCATTGACAAGCGCAGGGTACGACGCAGACGCGTGGACGCCCGGACATGGACATCAACAACAAGAACGGCAACAACAAAGTAAAGAGCAATACCGGCACCCGCGCAAATCCGGCCCGGAAGAATTCGGCGGTATGTTCGATCAGACAGCACAGGAGAACTTATGAGCTCATCTCTCAATTCCATCGCACCGACGTCCCCAGCTGCAGCTAAAGCACAAACCAACTCCGGAAGCGTCCCGCCGCCCTCGGCAAATGACCCGCTGGCAAGCGAATCGACGTTCCTCACCCTCTTGGTCTCGCAACTCCAAAATCAAGATCCCCTGAATCCTACGGACAGTAATCAATTTGTTTCACAGCTGACGGCCTACAGCCAACTGGAGCAATTGCTGGCAATCAATAAAAACACGACACCTGCGTCGACCCCGCCAACAACCCCTGTACAACCGTCGGCTCCTGCGCCGGCAGCAACCGCATCCACATCGCCAAACAATCCGGGAGTTCAAGCTCCTTCGGTAACAGTTAGCTAAGAACAGGACCACCGAAATATCATGTCAACCACCTTCTCAAACGCCCTTTCAGGACTTAATGCCAATGCGCTGGCTATTGATGTTGTCAGCGGAAACATGGCAAATATTAACACAACCGGCTATAAAAATCAGACGGTCTCATTTCAAGATTTACTGAGTCAAAATATAGGCGGTATATCCAGCACCAATCAAGTCGGGGGAAGCACGGTGACACAGACAAGCCGCCAATTCACTCAAGGCTCGATCCAGACAACAAGCGCGCCCTATGACGCGGCGATACAGGGCAATGGATTCTTCGTCCTCCACACAAGCGCAGGACAACAGGTATATACCCGGGCGGGAAACTTCTCGGTCAGCTCATCTGGTAATCTCATTGCCCCAGGGGGCCAATACGTACAGGGGTGGAACGCGGTCAACAACACGACCAATACATCGGGCGGGACAACAAATATC
>Ga0209698_10004485_pt1 | contig 15299 bp, 9 predicted proteins | sample LitLauG_LLR_2012_FD_187203 | JGI IMG/M metagenome (GOLD analysis project Ga0209698, IMG submission 187203) | Freshwater sediment microbial communities from Pennsylvania, USA - Little Laurel Run_MetaG_LLR_2012 (SPAdes) (version 2) | ecosystem: Environmental > Aquatic > Freshwater > Creek >...
AAAGTAGATTGGGTGAATCCGCATTCCTGGATCTACGTGGACGTAAAAGACGCCGATGGGAAGGTGACCAATTGGCATTTTGAGCTCGGCGCTCCCAACGCGCTTTTCCGTCTAGGCTGGAAAAAAGATGCCATCCCGGCCGGACTCGAAGTGGAGATTTCGGGGTATCGCGCCAAGAGTGGAGAGCCGGTGGGAAACGCCCGCTCCCTGACGTTGCCGAACGGGCACGAGTTGTTCACGGGCGGATCGGCTCCCGATGTAGACGGAAAATAGATCAGCAGGAAGGAGATCCCCGTGGACACCAAACAGTACTCAGCCCTTTTGTTGCTCCTGTGGGCTATGCCCATGGCAGCTCCCGCGCAGTGGCTACATTTCAAAACGCCGGGAATTCCACGCACAGCCGACGGCAAGGTCAACCTGACAGCGCCGGCTCCGAAGACCGCGGACGGTAAGCCGGACCTTTCCGGCCTCTGGAACAATATGCGGGGTGAGACCCCGCCCGCGCGCGGAGAAGATGCCACCGAGAGCGTACTGAACTACATGCCTAAGGGCACCGTCCTTCCTCTTCAACCCTGGGCAGAAGCGCTCTACAAGGAACACGTCGACACGCAAGGCGTGGGCCGGCCATCCGGATATTGTTTGCCTCACACCATCCCGGATGCCTTTGTGCACGGGGGGCCGAAACGCATCCTTCAGACTCCGTCGATCATCGCCATCCTTTACGAGCAGATGACGCACTTCCGCCAGATATTCATGGATCGCACCCAACCCGAAATCACGATTCCCGCCTGGTATGGGTTTTCGACCGGTAAGTGGGAGGGAGACGCGCTGGTGGTCGATACCATCGGATTCAATGACAAAAGCTGGCTGGACGACGCGGGGCATCCACATAGCGACGCGCTGCACACGACGGAGCGATTCACACGCCCTGACTTTGGGCACATGCGCGTCCAGATCACCATCGACGACCCGAAGGCTTACACCAAGCCGTGGACGGAGACGATCCGTTTCGAGCTGGCTGCCGATACGGAAATGCTCGAAGACGTTTGCGACAACGAGAAAGATGCGGAGCATTACCCGCGCAAGTAAAGGACGGCCCATGACCCCGATTCGGATCGCGTTGCTATTGCTTTCCGTAACACTGATTCAGGCACAGACCCCTGGCGCCTCGGACATTCAAGCGGGGAGAGACATCTGGCAAGGTTATTTCAATCTGGAGAACGATTGCAAACTTTGCCACGGGGTCCAGGGAGAGGGAGGATTTGCCAAGCCCCTCGCGGGCCATCCACTGACCGCGGCGCAATTCATCGCCACAGTTCGCAAGGGCGCCGGAATCATGCCGGCCTTTGTGCCGGACAAGAATCTGAATGACCAGCAACTCACCCAGGTGTCCGCCTACCTAGCGAGTCTGCCCAAAGCGGCCCAGCCTTCCACGCTGTGGCAGACGCCGATTCCACCGCTCGCCACACCGGCGCAAAAGCTGATGATTTCCATGGGCTGCGGGCAATGTCACGGTCCCATCATGGCGAATCCGCGCCGGACCGCAGGCGGCAGAGGCGCGGACTTCGAATGGTTCAAACAGGAAGTCTGGGAGCACACCACGGCTCCCGGCCACGCCAACGCCCGGCATCTCCGCATGGGCAACTTCAGCAAGCAGCAGGTATCGGAAGGAACCCTGATGGAGATCTGGCGATTCTTCGCCGTGGAGCAGGGCCTTCGCGTTCCCATCAATGGGGACGTCAGCGCAGGAGTTTCCGGGCCGAGTGGCACCGCCTACACGATCAACGTCAATAACGGCGGCCTCCCCGGCAAGGGTCTTACCGCGGAGTACCTCACCGTTACGCTTCCGCTGCTAAAAGGAAGGGACCCGGAAGAAACCACGACGGTGGTCGCGGCCACGACGGGGGGCGGTTTTACGGGGGTACACCGCGATCCGATCTCGAACTCGCAGGCAGCGGAGTTTGAAATCGGCAGGCTGGCGCCGGGCGAGAAGAGGACGTTCACGATCACGTTATCGGGAAAGGGGGCGAACGCGGGAATCCCGCGTGGAATTATCAAATGGGAGAGACCGCTGCTCGGTAACGGCGCTACGGACTTGATCGGCATTTCGGTGCCGGTTGGGCAATAACATCGCGACGCGGAGCGCAAGCGCCGTTCGCCGAGCCGTCAGGAAGATTGAATGCCGCTTCAGCAGACCGCCGGCCGCGAGGGCAGGCATATGGAGCCGGGATCTGAAGCGCTAAATCGGCTCGGGTGGCTCTTCAAAGAGTTCGATCTTGTTGCCATCCGGGTCCGTTACCCATGCGAATTTCCCATATTCGCAGTCTTCAGTCTTATCAATCGCCACGCCCTTCGACTGAAGATGAGAAAGAGTTTCTGACATGCTTTTTACGCGGTAGTTGATCTGGCACGTGCGAGGCTTACCGTTAATATCGGTATCGGAAGGTAAGATGGCCCACGTGGTCGTTCGCTTGACCGAGGCATCCGTGAAATCACGGTGAGCAAAGGATTTATAGATGGAGCTGCAGTCTGGACTCTCATCATAACTGATGCCGAGGTTCTCGCGATACCACTCAGCCAATCGCTTGGGATTGTTGGAGAACAAAAACACTCCGCCGATGCCATCAATCAGGTTCATATTCCCCCCAGACCGTTAGCCGGAATCATCTTCATAAATTTCATTTTAGCTTCCTCATCTCTGCCAGTTTCCGAACCGGTATGCACAGTTCCAATTCAAAATGCGACCAATCCATCGCGTTTTCTTTGTCCAGGAAAATCTCAAGTCCGGGCGCATGCTCGGGCTCGTAGTCACTATGGATGAGCCAACCTCTGAAAAGGTAGTCCGTCGCCGTAGTTACTTTACGGATATCGCCGGAAACCCTGGTGACGGCGTATCGCATGGCCGGCATTTTCAATTTCGACATTCCTTCCATGCACTCAAAGGGAAAAGGCGACGCGAGACAGACCTCATATCGATAAAGATGCTTTGGGGTCACGTGTGGATCGTCCACCGACATCCCGAAAAGAATTCCTTGCGAAAAAACATCTTGGGATTTGGCCCATTCGATCATCGTCTTGAGGGCGGCAACTACCCTGTCCATTTCGAAGGCATTCGTAACTCGAATATAGGCGACTTGCCTTTCGGGAACGTCGATCAATCTCACTGGAAAAGCAGCTCTCTTCTCTTCCGCGCTCATAGGGAGAAGATATTCCTGTGCCGAGAAGAGTTCTTTGCAAATCTTGCTTTTGTTGATCTCGCCGCTTTTTCGAAACTGACTTGGCGAATTGTCGTAGCCGGATCGGAAGGCACGCGAGAAAGTGGCCGATGATGAAAAACCGCAGTCTAAGGCTATGTTGGTCAAGCTCCTATCGGAATAACGAAGAAGACGAGCAGCCTTTTCCAGACGAAGCCGGTTCGTAAAACTATTTAGAGTTTCGCCTGAAATTGCACCAAAGATCCGATGGAAATGAAATTCCGAGAAGCAGGCCACTTTGGCCAGCTCCTCCAGTTTCACCTGACGATGCAGATTCCCGCGAAGATAGTCGATAACCCGATTAATTCTTTGGGCATATTCGCTGTTAGCCTGGGTCTTTATACCTGGCATGGATTCTAGTGACGCTATGTCGTAGAAATACCACAATTGGCGCTATGCCGTCACCATCCATTGGGGGCCACGGCACGCATGCGGTGCCGGTGCGTTTTTCGCATCGGCGCGGAAAGCCTCGGCGGTTTCCTTAGGAAAAACGGCGCGCCCAACTAAAAGGCGTACTTCAGCGCGAGCTGCATGATCCTGGGGTCACCAGCCTGGCCCGTGGTGGCGGGGCCGCTCACCGCGGTGGAAGTGATTTTCCCAAACAGAGTGCTGGTCTCCAGCGTGGTGGGCACAGCGAAGTTGGCGGTGTTCGGCAGATTGAAGGCTTCCAACCGGAACTCGATATATTGCCGCTCGCGGACAGGGAACCTCCGGGAGAGTGCCACATTCACGATCAACGCGCCCGGCCCACGAAGGCTGTTCTTGCCCGCATTTCCGAATTGGCCGGCGCCGTTAGGCACCACGCAAGCGGTGTTGAACCATTGGCTGAGCGATTGCGTAAAGCCTTTGGCCGGATCGCAAATGTAGTTCGGCCTCTGGATACCGTTGGCGGAGGTCTGGCCGAGCGTTCCGTTGAGTGCATTGTCTTTCCCACTCAGCGGGTTCGAGTTAAAGCCGCTCATCACGCGAATAATCGGCGACAATTGCCAGTTTCCAGCCAGCCTTTCGACCCAGGCATGGCTGAATCTCGGACTGGCGAAGGCAAACGAGCTGCTAAAGTTCTGGCGGATGTCCTGGCTGCAGTCGCCGCGGCTGGTGCTGAAGTTGGACGGATCCTGGCTGTCGTAATGGTTATTGATGGTGCCGGGCTCGGCGATGCTGATGCAGTGCGACCAGGTGTAGATGGCCTGCGCGCTGACACCCCTGCTAAACCGCTTCTGCACCGAGATGACGGCGGCGTTATAGTTGGCGTTCGCGGCGGCCCAGGTCGTCTGCATGAAGCTGTAGTACTTTCCCCAGTTATTGTTGAGCAATGCCAAGAACCGCCTCTGCTCCGTGTTCGCCGTGGTGGAGCAGGTCGCATAGAAGACACCGTTGATGGTGCAGTTGTTGCCGGGGAGGAAGAGGGCCGGATTGTTTTCGGTCTCGATCCACTGATGGGTGGTCTTATTCCCGAGATAGGAGACAGTGACAGACCAATCCGTGCCGAACTGCCGCTGCACACTCAAATTCCACTGCTGGGTGTAAGGATTGGGGCTGTTGGGCAGGAACAGATTGTAAGTGCCGCCCGTGGGGAAGACCACGCCGGGCCCCAGCTTATACGGGAAAGGGCTGCCGCCGGGATAATTGGAATAGGGGTCTGACAAGATGGGATTGTTGATGAACAGCGAGTTGCCGAAGGGGGGATTGGCGTCGGCATTGACCTGGAACGCGAGGCCCGGAACGTCATAGAAGATACCGTACCCGGCGCGGATGACTTCCTTGCCCTGACCGCGTGGATCCAACACCACGCCGGCGCGCGGAGAAAGAATCTTCCAGTCTTTCGGAGCCATCCCGCGATCCTGATTCCAGCCCTTGTCGCCCGGGAAATACAAGCCTGCGGGAGCATTCGGATAAACCGTGCTGGTGACGCCATTCAGAAAGTTGGCCATACGGAACTGTTCGACAAACGGGAAATTTGCCTGTGCCTGGCTGGGTAAGAAGGGCTCCCAGCGCAGGCCGTAATTCAAAGTCAGGCGCCGGCTTGCTTTCCACGCGTCCTGAATGTAGAGGCCGAACTGGTAGCCGCGTTGATAGTCACGGGCAGCGTACCCCTGGGTGAACGTGTTGGGCAAGCCGGCCACGAAATCTCCCAGCCCCGATCCGGTTCTGGCGCCGCTGAAGTTAAATTCCCCGTTATTCAGCCGGTTGCTGGTGTTGTTTAACTGAAGCTTGGCCCAGTTCACCCCAAACGCAAACTGATGATTTCCCCTGATTGTGTCGATGTCATCGCTAATCTGCCCGACCGACTGCGGAATCTTGACGTTGGTGGTTCCTCCCGAGCCGACCAGGATACTTCCGCTGATCGTCAGGCCAAAAAACGGGTAATTGGCGAGTGGGTTGACCCCATTGATACCGATGCCTTTGGGATAAGCCATATTGGATACTTTGAAGTTATTGGGTATGTACTCCGCCGACGCCCGAAAGGTATTGATGATAGTTGGAGAGATGAGGTAGGTATCGCCGATCACGCCGGTATCGGCATCGTTAGTCGGTGCGCCGAACCCGGCCGTGGCACCCAGAAGGTTCTTAGTGGCATCCGGCACGGCCAACTTCACGTTATAACGCCCGGTGAAGAACCGGGCGAACATCTGATGCTTCACACTCCGCTGATAGTCCACTCTGGCGAGGACCTGCTTTTCGTCGGAGGCGTTGGGGAAGCCGTACCGGACGGTGCCGCACTGATCCGGCGCAGGCGTCGGAGCGAACCAGGAAGCAATCTTAGCCGTGATCGGGCTGATCAAGGCGGGCGCCAACTGGTTATTCACAAACGGGGCGGATAGATTTTTCTGTGCGCCGCTGTTGCAAGCCGGCGACTCCTGCACGCGGAAATCGCCCGCCAGATCGGCAGGAGTGGGGATAGTCGTAACGGTTGTGCCGGCGTCCGATCGCAAGATTGTATCCTGATAGCCGAAAAAGAAGAAGATTTTGTTCTTGATCACCGGCCCGCCGAGAACGCCTCCGAACTGGTTGCGCTTCAGCGTGTCGCGCCTGGCGGCAAAAAAGTTACGGGCATTCATATTACCGTTTCGCAAATATTCGAACGCATCGCCGTGCCAGCCGTTGGTGCCGGTCTTGGTCACCATGTTGGCGACGGCCCCCGAGTGATGACCGTAGCGGGCCGGCATGGAACTGGTCTCGAGCTTGAACTCCTGCAGGGCGTCCGGAAAGGGAATGGGCAGCGGGGTGTAGGATTCCAGGCTGCTATGATCCACGCCATCCAGCTCGTACAACACGCTCATGGTGGAACTTCCGGCTACGGAAATGGTAGCGCCCGGGTACACGCGGCCATTGGCGCTGGCAGAGCCTGTGGACACGGCGGGAGCGGCGAGCAGCAGCAGTTCCTGGGGATTCCGGCCGTTGAGCGGCAGGTCCACCACGCGCTGGTTGTCCACCACGCTGCCCACCGCGGTGCTCTGGGTTTCCACCAGCGCCGCGCTGGCTTCCACCTGCACGCGTTCGTTCACCGCGCCTACCTTCATCGACACGGCGATCTCGGGGTTGCTGTTGACCTGCAAAACGATTCCCGTCTGGACGTAAGTGCTGAAGCCTTGTTTACTCACTTCGAGCCGGTAGGGCCCGACCGGCAAATTGGTGAGCAAATACCCGCCGTCAGCGCCGCTGGCGGCTTCGCGGACCAAACCGGTATCGGTCTGAGTCACTCTGACTCGGGCGCCCTGCACTGCGAGCCCCGTGGCGTCTTGTACGGAGCCGGCAATGTTGGATGTGGTAGTAGCCTGAGCCCAACCGGCGGCGCCGGTCAGAATCGCCAGGAACACCAGACGCGCGAAACGGTTCAGCATGGAACCTCCTACCCGAAGGGTGAAAGAATTGTACTTCCGCCGGCCCCTAGAATAAAAATTTCATTGCCACCTGCATAATTCGCGGATCCAGGGAGGAAAGGATCTTTCCGAAGTTTCCGTCGGTGAGCGTCACGTCCACTCCACCGGGGAGGCCCTGGCCACCGGTCGGATCGCCTGGGTTCACGTGGTTCACGATATTAAACGCCTCGGCCCGGATCTGGAGGGACATTGTTTCCCGAATCCGGAAGGTTCGCGCCAGGGCCATGTCGATGTTGAAGCTTCCCGGACCGACCACGCTCGCCGGACTCACGTTTCCAAACGTCCCCAATGCCGGCTGTGCGAACGCGGACGGGTTGAGCCAAGGGTCGCGTCCTCCCCGGTTGGAAGCATACGGGGAAGCGAGCACTGCGTTCGGAAATTGATCGGTGGTTCCGGTCAACGCATTATCGAGACCGGACAAAACCGTCAGCCAGGGGCCCGACAGAATACTGACGATTCCCGAGATCTGCCAGCCGCTCCCCAGAAGCCGCGCTGTCCGACTGGAAAACGCCGGTGTCTGATACACCGTCGACAAGTTGAAGTTTTGACGCCGGTCCAGCTCGCAATTTCCACGATCGTGTTTCAGTTGGTTCAGGTCCCATGCCTGGACGGTGTTGGTGTTGGTCGTATTCTGAAAATCGATGCAGTGAGACCAGGTGTAATTCGCCAGCACGGTGACACCCCTGGCGGCCCGGCGCTGGATCGAAAGAATCAGCCCGTTAAAGCTACGGGTGCCGTTGCTGTCCACTGCTTCGAGGTTGCTGAAATAGGTGCCCTGCGCCGGATTCTCCAGAGACAGCAGCCGCCGTTGGTTGGTATTTCCGACGGTGGAACAAGTCGCATAGGTCTGAGGTCCCGTGGCGGTCTGTATGGTGCATGGACCAAGTCCCAGGAATACGGCCGGGTTGCCCTCATGCCCCTGGTTCTCGTGTACTCCCAGGTTGCCCAGATAACTGGCCGACGCGAGCCACGCGGCGCCGATTTGCTTTTGGACGCTAATGTTCCATTGATGGATATAGGCGTGTTTGATTCCGGGCGGCACCGTCAGGTAGGTGGCCGCCGGCTCAAAGATTGCGTTCTGACCAAAAGCCAGCGGGAAGGGACTGCCTCCCGGATAGCCGTTCCAAGGATCCGCGAAGCTAACTCCGGACAGGGAGGCCCGGCCTCCGGTAGGTGGGGAGTTCTGCAGGTCGCCGTACGCGTCGAAATGAGTGTAATCGTAAAACTTCCCAGCCGAGGCCCGAACCACCATCCGCCCGTTGCCCATCGGATCCCAAGCCAAACCGAGGCGCGGCGCGAGATGGAACCAACTGTTGGTGTCCAACGATCGGCCGAGCGAAACACCGGGGTCGCCGCTAAACAGCAAACCCACGGGCGCCTTCGGGAAGACGGTGCTGTGAAGACCTTGCGTATACCAGTCATTCGAGAAAACTCCCGATTGAACATACTTGGTATACGGCGACAAGTACGGTTCCCATCGCAAGCCTGCGATCACCGACAGGTGCGAGCTGGCCTTCCAGGTGTCTTGCACGTACATAGCAACATAATGCTGGCGGGGGTACCAGCCCACCAGTTGGCTCTGGAGCCATCGGGATGCATCTCCCAGCATGAGATCGCCCATCGCCGATCCGGTGTTGGTCGCGGAGAACGTGAATGCGCCGGGAGCCTGCGTGCCCGACAAATAGTTCAGGGTGGATTGGATAAAGTCCGCCCCAAATCCAATCTGGTGCGCGCCGTGCGTCATGCTCAGATCCTCGGCAAGCTGATAGTCGGTCGAGTTTGTGTTCCCTGGAGTGAGTGTTGCCCGAAACAGAGTGAAAAGACCTGTGTCGGTAACTTCAGAGATTTTGCCATAACTCGGGGGATAGTAGACGTTGCTCACTCCCAGGTCGGAGAAGGTGAAGAAATCGGGGACACTCTTCGCGTTCACAGTGCGAAGGAGGGTCGCCCGGAAGGAGCTCACCATGCTGTTGCTAATCAGATAGGTGTCTCCCAGAATTAGCGAATGCGCTCGCCGCATGTAGTTGGGTTGACTGGCGGAAAGCACGTCCGTGCCGTTGTAGTCGCCGATCTGGTCCAGGCGCGCGACCATATAACGCCCGAAGATGGTGTTCCTGGCGCTCTGCTGGTAATCGACTCTTCCCACGATGAACTGCTCATTGGAGTTGCTGACACGGCCAAACGCATCCAGGCCGCATGGATTGTTTACGGTAGGGAAGCGCTTCACCAGGTTCACCGCCGGCGTGGAATACAGGGCGGGACTGATCTGATTGTTGACGAACGGGGCTTTCAGCGTGATCTGCCGGCCACCGTTGCACGCCGGGCTGGTGATCGCGGTCCAATCTCCGGCCATCACCTGAGGTGTGGGAATGACGTCAATCGTCGTGGTCGGCACCGAGCGTGTGCGCGTAAACTGATCTCCGAAGAAGAAGAACAGCTTGTTCTTCACGACTGGTCCACCCAACACGCCGCCAAACTGATTGCGCTTGAGGCCGTCGCGCGCCGCGGCAAACGTATTCCGCGCATTCAGGTCCCCATTCCGAAGAAATTCAAAGAGGGTGCCATGAAACCCGTTGGTGCCCGACTTGGTAACCGCCGTTACGGCGCCCGCCGAGTGCTGCCCGTATTGAGCGGGTACCGAGCTGGTCTCCACTTTGAACTCCTGGAGCGCATCGGGGAAGGGCAATGGCAGATTGCCGTTAATGTAGGGTTCGTTGTGCGTACCGCCATCCAGCAGATAGGTCAGGCCGTTGTTCAATCCGCCACCGACGGAGATCAACTGTACGGGGTAACCCCGGTTGGTAGATTGCGTGCCCCCGGCTACCGCCCCGCCTGCCAAAATGATCAGTTGCTGCGAGTTGCGCCCGTTGAGCGGCAGCTCCAGCACGCGCTGATTATCGATCACCTGCCCCACACCGGTCGCTTGCGTTTCCACTTGGGCGGCATTCGCTTCCACCAGAATCCGCTCCGTGACCGCCCCGACTTTCAAGGTGACGTCGAGGGTCGGGTTGCTAGCCACCAGCAGTCCAATCCCGGACTGAACATACCTGGCAAATCCTTCCTTGTTCACCTCCAATTGATAGGGACCGATGGGAAGATTGGCGAGAAAGTAGGCGCCGTCGGCTCCAGTGACCACGGCACGGAGGGCGCCGGTCGCTGTCTGAGTTGCCTTTACCTCAGCGCCGGCCACGGCCAGACCGCTTGCATCGGTGACCGTACCATTGATTTGAGCGGTTGATCCCTGTGCCCAAACGCTCGCACAGGTGACAAAAATGCAGAACAGGATCCTGCGGCTTGTACGCACGTTACCTCCTCGCGTTCTGGCCACGACTTCGATCAGTCTGCAAGGCGTCCCCGATGGCTTCACCCGATGGATCGGGAGACTAACGCTCTGCTCACCAGAACGTCTGTTTCAGTTGCGCGTACTATTTCACATCGCAAGACGGAGCGCAAGCCCCGTGGCGCCATGGTTTCGCCGGTGCTCTGACGATCGGTTTGTTCCGCGCGGATTGGCGTTCCCGCCGGACGGCTCGCGCCCATGACTAGAAGATTTCCGGCCACGAAAAGGTGAGCACGGTATTCATAATGCCATTCGACGGGCGGATTTTATTGCTTCTTCCCGCCGCGGCCATCATCATCTCCTGATGAACCGGGTCCACAACGATGGAGTATGGCACGTAGCCCGTGAGCTGTTGAACCGGAATCTTCCAGTGCGGAGGAACGTCGCCATTGTCGTTGATGCTCCAAGCGCCCACAAATCCGGTGCCGGCCGCGAAATCGCCGCCGCCCGCGATGAGCCATCCCTTCGACGTCACCTGGAACTCGTGTACGTTCCCCATTCCGCTCTTCGGTCCCCGAATTACAGCCTTCGGCTGGTCGTCTCCACTGGCGGTACGATCGAAAATGTACATCGCGCCACGGGCGTTCACCACCAGCAGATTGTGGACCGGATCCACACTGAGCCCGGTCTGGCCGCTCACGTCGATGGGGCCGCCTTTCAGAATGCGTTTGGGTGCCGCATCCCCGTTGGCAGTTCGATCGAATACCAGGATTACATTGGGAACCACAGGGACGTAGATCTCACCGTTTACCGGGTCAACGGTGACGATGGCGTTGGCGCCGTACGGCGTGCCCTGGATTTGCGTGTGCGGTCCCTGGATCACGCGAACCGGCGGCTCTTCTCCGTTGGCGCCGCCACGGAAGGTGAGGACCGCCTGCGCCAGAGCGCTCATGACCACGATTTCATCGTGAGGGGCATCATAAATGAAACCGTGCATGGTCCTGCTGATCAGTGTTTTTTGTCCTTCCAACGCCCTTACCGGTGGTGTATTTTCCCCCGCCAGCCTGGCGAAGGCCGCAATCTGCGGATGCATCACTCAATTGGGCACCAGAATCTGTTCCCGCTTGCTGTCATATGCCAACGCCTCGGTCTTGCCGAATCGCAAGGACCGTTTATTTTCCTCCGCGCCGCGGATGATGCGCCGGGGAGCGACGTCGCCATTGGCCATCACCGGGTACACCGTCGCGGAGGAGTTGCCGAGGTTGGAGGCCCAGACCTCTTTATTTTTGGAATCCACGAACACGCCCGCGGGATAGCTCAGATGGGTTTTGGGGCCTTTGATCACGCGCGCCGGCGCGACATCGCCCTGGTCCGTCCGGTGAAAGACGATAATCGACTGGTCCACATCGTTGGCGACATAGAGATCGCCCGTGTCGGCATCCACCGACATAGCCCCGGGCCAATCCAACTGAGTCTTGGGGCCTTGAATCGTACGCAGCGGCGCCGTGTCACCGTCGGCAGTGGTGGGATAGACCGATATCGAAGGAGGCTCAAAGCGGCCCGATCCCGCCACTTTGTAGTCGCTGACATTGCCCCAGTTCGTGACGTACAACAGTTTGTTCCTGGTATCGATGGCGATGCCATGGACGTCGGAGAAGTGCGTTTTCGGGCCCTCGATGAGGCGCACCGGCTTATCATTTCCGCTGGCGGTCTTACTATAGACGACCACCTGGGGAGGGTACTGGACGGAGAGGAAGAGCTCTCCAGTCGCGTCGTCGATGGTCATGGATTGTGCGCGGTGGGTCACCTTCAACTTGCGCAAGGGCTCGGGATCTCCCGTAGCCTTGTTCGGAAACACGACGATCGAATCCCCCGTGTCATTTTCTACGCTGTAGATTTCCCCGCTGCCCGGGTCAACCCAAACGCAGCTATTGAACTGCACATCGCTGGCCGGTCCCGAGATCACCCGCCTCGGTTCGGTGGGCGGGTCGCCCGGCTTGGCGTTGTCCAGGCGGCTGAAAACGCGGATGCTCCATCGGTTACTGTCCTGAAGGTAGACTTCGTTCCGCACGGCATCCACACCGACGGAACTAAACGTGGGAGCCGTATCCCAAATATTGCGGACCGGAGGACGTGTCAGATCCACGCCCCCTATATTGTCCTGAGCATGAACAGTCGTCGGTTCAAATGCGGTGAACAGCCTATGTTCGGGCGACGAGTTCGGGCGGGAGTCTTCGCTGGGCCGGTAGCAGCTATCTCCGACTTCCGGCATCTCCTGGATGGAAACCAATCGAGCCGAACCGCGCCAGGATCGCTGCATCAGCGACAAGCCGAAGAGGCCCAGCGCCAGCCCTGCGATACCTGCCAGAAGTCTCCTGCCTTGCTTACCGAGTCGAATTCTACCCATGCGCATAAGACCCTCCAACTTTTTCGCGAGGATAACGAGAAGGCCAGTCATCCTCGTTAATGCCGCCAGTGTACACCCAACCGTGTTCGTGGGCAATGATTGGACTGGACTAGACCCGCGCGACCTAAGAACCACCCACGATCAGATAGAAGGTGTTCGACACCACACCTCCGGAACCCGGCTGGACCACGACCAGCGGATACACACCGGCTTCCTGAGGAGCGTGGGCCCCCGCGGAGAACCAGCGGCTTCTGAGGACCCGGGGTTCGCGCAGGCGGATTCTGGGCACCGAGCGCCGGCACAAAAGCCAACATCGCCAGCCCGGCACGCACAAATGACTCAAGCAGACGTTTTCCCATCACCATGCCCCCCGGTGCGAGGCACTAACTGGCCCTTAGAATATTTCCGGCCACGAAAACGTCATGATCGAGTTCATAATGCCGCTTTTCGGCTGGGACCGGGCGTTGGCAGCCGCGACAAACATCAATTCTCTATGAGCCGGATCGATCGCGATGCTGAGCGGATCGTAGTCCGTGATCTCTTTCGCGGGGAGCTTGAAGCGCGGAGGCACGTCACCGGTGTCCTCTTCCCTCCAGGCGCCGATGAATCCCCCCTGGCCGCCCGCGATGACCAGACCCTTGGGCGGATACACCTGGAATGTTTGCACGTTTCCCATGCCGCTCTTCGGCCCGGCAATCATCGCTTTCGGTTTGACGTTGCCATTGGCGGTGCGATCGAAAATCAGCATCCGGCCGCGGCTGTTCACGAACAGGAGATTGCGAATCGGATCCACGCCCGAGGCCGCTCTGCCTTGAATGAGCGTGTTGGAACCGCCGAGCGCGCGCTTCGGCGCGACGTCCCCGTTCCCCAACCGATCGAACACGAGGATCGTATTGGGCGTAGAGAACATATAGTACTCACCGTTGACCGGATCGACACTGACCCGATCGTTGGCCCCCGTGCCTGGATAATCTCCCTGTATTTGAGTGTGAGGCCCCTGGATCACCCGAATGGGCGCCTCCTCTCCATTGGCTCCCCCACGGAACGTCAAGATCGCTTGGGCCAGGGGGCTGGTGACCACGATTTCATCGTGAATCGGATCATAGGAAAATCCGTGCATGGTCCTGCTGATCAGCGTCTTTTGGCCTTCCAACACTCTTACCGGTGGTGTATTTGCCCCCGCCAACCTGGCGAAGGCCGCAATCTGCGGATGCATCACTCAATTGGGCACCAGGAGTTGTTCCCGCTTGCTGTCGTAAGTCAGGGCCTCGGTCTTGCCGAATTTCAACGAGTGTTTGTTCTCCTCGGCGCTGCGGATCGTGCGCAGCGGCGCCACGTCTCCATTGGCCATCAGCGGATAGACGGTCGCCGACGAGTTGCCCAAATTGGAGGCCCAGACTTCTTTGTTCTTGGCATCGACGAACACACCGAGGGGATATGTCAAGCGGGTCTTGGGGCCCTTGATGACTCGGGAAGGCGCCACATCGCCCTGGTCGTTCCCATGAAAGACGAGGATCGACTGGCCCATATCGTTGGCGATATACAGGTCCCCGGTGTCGGGTTCGATGGACATGGATCCCGGCCAATCCAACTGGGTCTTGGACCCTTGGATGACGCGCAGGGGCGGTGTGTCCCCATCTGCGTTGAGAGGGTAGACGCTGATGGACGGAGGTTCGAACCGGCCCGTGCCGGCGACCCTCAAGTCGGCTATATTGCCCCAGTTATTCACGAACAATAGTCTTCGTTTGCTGTCGAGGGCAATGCCATGGGAGTCCGCCAAACGCGTCTTTGGCCCTTGGATGAGGCGCAGGGGCTTATCTTCTCCGGAAGCGTCCTTACTGTAAATGGCAATCTGAGGAGGAAACTGGACCGAAAGGAACAGTTCCTTGGTCTGATCGTCGATGGTCATCGCATAAGCGCGATGCGTCACCTTCAAGGTACGCTTCGGGGTGAAGTCGCCGGTCGCTTCGCGGGGGTACACAGCGATGATATTGCCCGTGTCGTTTTCCACCGAATAGACGTCCCCAACCGCCGGGTCAACCCAGACGCAGCTATTGAACTGGAGAGCGGTGTTCACACCTTTGATGATTCGCCTCGGTTCGGTGGGCGGGTCGCCGGGTTTGGCGTTGTCCAACCGGCTAAAGACGCGGATGCTCCACAGATTGCTGTCCTGAAGGTAGACCTCGTCGCGCACGGTATCGACGCCCACAGAGCTATAGATAGGAGCCGTGTCCACGATCTGGCGGACCGGGGGACGATTGGCTTCCGCGGGCCCAGCCGAATCCTGGGCGTACACGGACGCCGGCTCGAACACCGAAAACAGACTTTCCGCGGGCGACGGACCCGGCCTGGGTTCGGCGCCAACAGGCCGGTAGCACGCGTCTCCCACGTCGGCGATCTCCTCGATGGAAATCAATCGGGCCGATCCCGAACGCAGCCGGTGGATCGTAGACAAGCTGAAGAGGCCCAGCACGAGT
>Ga0209698_10004486_pt1 | contig 15298 bp, 10 predicted proteins | sample LitLauG_LLR_2012_FD_187203 | JGI IMG/M metagenome (GOLD analysis project Ga0209698, IMG submission 187203) | Freshwater sediment microbial communities from Pennsylvania, USA - Little Laurel Run_MetaG_LLR_2012 (SPAdes) (version 2) | ecosystem: Environmental > Aquatic > Freshwater > Creek >...
GCGATCAGCGCATAAACTCGGCGCAGGCCGCTTCGGCGAAGCCTTACGAGCCCAGATGATAGAAAACGTCGTGACACGGGGAAAATGGTCCAAAATACTCGTTGCCTTATTGCTTTTGGGCTCCGCTACTGAATTTGTCGTGCGAGGTCCTGTGCGCCTGCTGCGACACGGAAGCACCTGGAACGACTTCCTTTCGCCGTACATCCAGGCAAAGGCATGGACCCACGGGAGCGATCCCTACAGTCCCCAGTCGCTGCTCTCGTTTTGGCCTGCAGACAATGAACGCCCGGACTGGATCAATGCTGAATTGTTGACTGGAAGCGTAGAGAGAAAGCGGGGCATGCCGTCGCCGTATCCGTTGCCCAGTCTTGTCATCATCGCCGCCTTCACGGCGCTTCCCTGGGCCACCGCGCTGACCATTTGGACCGTGCTCAGCACAGTGGCGGTGTTGTTGGCAGCTGTTGCTTTCTTGTCGATTTCGGGTTGCAGTCTGAGAGAAGTTCGTTCGCAGTTTTTTGTGGCAGCAATGCTTGCTCTTGCTCCGTTTCATACGGGGCTGGGTACGGCTAATCCGGCGATCCTGGCTGTGAGTCTCACCGTTCTTGCACATTGGGCCACTTGCAATAAGCGAGAAAAACTTGCCGGTTTTTTGCTCGCGATTGGGATCTGCCTCAAACCGACAGTCGCCGGTGGCCTCCTTATCTATTACCTGGTGCGGCGGAGGTGGACAATTGTAGCTGTCACCGGCATCGTCGCGGCATTCATCACCGGGATCGGTGCTGCTCGATTAGTTTTCGTCGGAATTCACTGGTTGACGTCTTACGCGGAAAACACACGAAGGATGTTCGCGATCGGGTCCATTGACGACTTTACGCGTGCCGACCGCCTTCGTTTTGACATGATCAATCTGCAGATCGTGCTCGGATACTTTCTGAATAGCCCGGTCTTGGTGAATGTGATGTCCCGCTTGCTTGCGACTGGTCTGCTCGTTCTCTGGTTCTGGCGTTGCGTGCAGCGCCAATCACGTGTGGGATTGCTCGAAATCAGCGCCGTCCTCATTCTGAGTCTGATGGCGGTCTATCACCGTTTCTATGATGCCGCGCTGCTGATCTGGCCCTTGGCTTGGAGCGTTCTATTGGTGAGAAGGACCTCGGCCACAGCTCTGACCGTGGCTGCCATCGCCCCTTTTTTGTTTCCTGGGCAAACCATGCTCGTCGAGTTGACACGCTCAGGACGGCTAACGAGCGTGGTGACAAACAGTTGGTGGTGGAACGGAATCGTTCTTCCGCATCAGGTCTGGATGCTGTTCTTGCTCACAATTCTGTTGCTCAAGTTTATGGATGGAAGGGTGCCTGAGCGCGAACCAACTTCGGCGCAGACTGAACAACCAGTCCGCTAGACCAGTGTCCTCGCATGTGGAGCAACGACCTTGCTGACCGCCTCTGCCACGAGCCGTACGGCATCCTCGGCGAGTTCCGGATAAATAGGCAAGGAGAGTACTTGCTCGGCCGCCGATTCCGATTGAGGCAGCGATCCCTTGTCGTACCCAAGGTCTGCATAGGCCGGCTGCAGGTGCGCGGGAATGGCGTAGTGGATTGCGGTCTGAATGCCTAGTTTTTCAAGACCCGCTCGCAGGCTTTCACGATCAGCCGTTCTAATCGTGTACACGTGGTACACGTGGCGCGTGCCGGGGAGTTCGAGTGGGAGTTCCAATTCTGAATCCGCCAGGAGTTCGTGATATTTATACGCAATCGCGCGGCGAGTCTCCGTCCAAATCTCCAGGTGCCGCAACTTCACTCGCAAGATCGCGCCTTGAAATCCTTCCATTCGATAATTGAACCCGCGCAGAACGTGATGATACTTGCGATCCTGTCCCCAGTCGCGCAGCACGCGGACCTTCTGCGCATATTCTTTGTTGTTCGTGGTTACCGCGCCGCCTTCGCCATAAGCGCCAAGATTCTTGGCCGGGTAAAAGCTGAAACAGGCCATGTCGCCGAGACTGCCCACGGGGCGCCCCTTATACTTTGCCCCGTGCGCCTGCGCGGCGTCTTCGATGACAACCAGCCGGTGCTTTTTCGCGATGGCAAGGATCGGATCCATGTCGGCGGGCTGTCCATAAAGGTGCACAGGCAGAATGGCTTTCGTTCGCGGCGTGATCGCACCCTCAATCGCCGCCGGATCCATCGTGAACGAACGACGGTCAATATCCACCAGCACTGGTCGCGCGCCTGTATACACGACTGCGGCCACACTCGCTACAAAAGTGAAGGGAACCGTAATAACTTCGTCACCGGGACCGATATCAGCAGCCAGCAAAGCCAGATGCAAAGCGCTGGTTCCAGAATTTAAGGCAACGCAGTCCGATGTGCCGCAGTAAGCCGCAAACTCCTGCTCAAAGCCTGCCACTTCGGGGCCGAGCACAAACTGGCAGCTGTCCAATACACGCGCCACAGCCCCGTCAATTTCCGACTTGATACTGCGATACTGCGCTTTCAAATCCAAATACGGTACTTTTACGAGGGAATCTGACATTCGAAGACCTGTGTTCAACTCTGATCGTGGAGTTGTCAACGGATTATAACGCAGCCTTTTATGCTGGTTCGTAGTGTTTAATAGAAGTTACCGCTGGTAAATTGTCTCATCCATGTGTGGAATTTTTGGAATCGTTGCACACCACGCTCGCGTCCCGGAGGGACTGCTCGAGCGAGGTACGCGTTCGTTGGCACATCGCGGGCCGGACGATTCTGGTACAGTGCTGCTCGATTCAGAAGACGGTACTGATGAAATCGGACTCGGGAATCGTCGTCTCGCCATTCTTGATCTTTCGCCTCTGGCACATCAACCCATGCACGATTCGATCACAGGAAACTGGATCGTCTACAACGGTGAGATCTACAACTTCCGCGATGTCCGGCGGGAACTTGAACAAACGGGCGCGAACTTCACCAGCCACTCCGACACCGAAGTCTTGCTCAAGGCCTACGCACAATGGGGAGAGCAGTGCCTGCCAAAATTTCGGGGTATGTTTGCGTTTGCCGTCTGGGATGCAGCGCGCGAGCAGTTGTTCATTGCGCGCGATCCCATGGGTATCAAGCCGCTGTACTACGCTCAAGAAGGATCCTATTTTCTTTTTGCCTCGGAAGTTCGAAGCCTGCTCGGGACGGGACTTCTGCGATCGAATATCGATCGCGCAGGGCTGCTCAATTATCTGACGTACGGCTCCACGTACGATCCCCTTACGCTGATCGAGGGCATCCAGGCCTTGCCTGCTGGCCACACTCTAACGTGGCAAAATGGCGCGGTTCGATTGTCACGATATTGGGATCTGGTCGATGATGAACGAGCATCTTCGTCAAGTGCCGACCCAGAGCATGCAGCGAATCACCTGCAGTCGATTCTGGAAGAGGCGGTACGGTTGCAGTTGGTCAGTGATGTGCCGGTCGGGGTGTTTCTCTCGGGTGGCATCGATTCGAGCGCTCTGGTCAGCATTTTGAGCCGGGGAGCCATTACACCCAGCACGTTTTCCATCGTTTTCCGCGAGGCTGATTTTTCGGAAGCGGAACATTCGCGTGCCATCGCGAAAAAGTTCCGTACCGATCACCACGAGATCAGCATTTCGCAGTCCGACGTGCTCTCCTCCATTCCTTCCGCATTGGCCGCTATGGACTTACCCACGATGGACGGCATTAATACGTATTTTGTTTCGCATGAGACTCGTGCGGCAGGTGTGAAGGTTGCTCTTTCAGGACTTGGTGGCGACGAAGTGTTCGCAGGGTACTCCAGTTTTCGCACCGTCCCGCGCGCGGAGCGTTTCGCGCATCTGTGGAAGAGCGTGCCGCGGTCGGTTAGGGGATCGTTCGCCTCGGTTTTTTCCGGCCTTACTCCTAAGAACGATCAGAATCGCAAGCTGGCTGCTCTTGCTCGTGCAAACGGCCGGGTCCTGCATCCCTATTTCGTGAGCCGCATGCTTTTCACGCCCGATCAGCAGGACGCCCTTTATCCGACAGCAGATGCCGTGATCACAGGGGCAGCGCGAGCGTCTCAGTGCGATGTTTTGCGGCGGTCGCGCAACCTCGATCCGGTAAATCGAGTCTCCTATCTCGAATCCCGCTGTTACATGTTGAACACTTTGTTGCGGGACTCAGATTTCATGAGCATGTCGCAAGGTCTCGAACTCCGTGTTCCCTTGATCGACCACCAATTGGCAAAAACTGTGCTTGCCTTGCCGGGTGCATGGAAACTCGGACGTACGCCCAAGAAACTCCTGGTGGAAGCACTGGCTGGATCATTACCCGACGAGATCGTCTATCGCCGCAAACGCGGGTTCACTTTGCCCTTTGAGCACTGGATGCGGCAAGACCTTCGTTCCGAGGTGGAAGGCGTCCTTACATCTGGGAATGTTGATAAGGGCCCACTCGGTGGTTTGCTGCGAGGAACGGAGGTACAGCAGGTGTGGAATGACTTTCTGCACGGCACCGTGTCGTGGAGCAGGCCATGGTCGCTCTACGTGCTGCTGCGCTGGTGCGACCTGAACTTGGTGTCCGCCGCAGGCTGAAAAAGCGTTAAGAGTTGTTCGGCGAGGCCGCTTGAAAGCCATCCAGAATCGTGCTTCCACAGCAGAAATCAGAGTAAAATGCGGAGAGCCTCTTAGTTCCCAATGCCAAAGCTGGAAGACTCCAAAGAACTGGTGAGCCGGCGCTCGTCTGCGGTTCTGCCCATGACTGCGATCGTGGCGGCCCGCAATGAAGCTCGCAACCTGCCGCGTTGCCTCCAGTCCCTGCGGGACGTTGCCGAAGTTTACGTCATCGATTCGCAAAGCACCGACGCCACTGTACAAATAGCGGAATCATACGGTGCGCACGTTGTACAGTTTCATTACCAGGGAGGCTGGCCAAAGAAACGACAGTGGGCCATGGAGTCTCTTCCTTTGTCGAACGACTGGATTTTTCTTGTGGACGCCGACGAAGCTCTCAGTTCAGAGCTCTCTGCTGAAATCCGGCAGGCGATCCAGAATCCGGACTGCGACGGCTACTACATTGCCCTGCGCATGTTCTTCCTAGGTCGCGAACTTCGTCACTGCGGCGCCAGTTTCTACAAACTGTCGTTGTTCCGTCGGGGGAAAGGCCGTTTCGAATGCCGGCTGCGAGAGCAAAATCAGTCCATGGCCGACATGGAGGTTCACGAACACGTCGTGGTTCAGGGACGCACAGCAAAGCTCAGGCATCCGCTTCTGCATCACAACGTCGAGTCAGTTTCACATTACATCCGCAAGCACGATGAGTACTCGAATTGGGAAGCCCGAGTCTGGTTTTCGGGCGGAGGCAATTCGACAGATCTTCCGCCTGCCCTTTTTGGCTCGCAAGCACAGCGCCGGCGCTGGTTGCGCAAGAGGTTCTTTTTCGTTCCCGGGTCGCCAGTCGTATTGTTTGCGTACAAATATTTCTTTCGCCTGGGCTTTCTCGATGGCATTCCGGGGCTGATTTATTGCTGGTTTCAGGCAGTGCAGTTCTTTCACGTCAAGGCCAAGATCTACGAGTTGAAAAAGCAAAAGGCGGTAGCCTAGCCCATGTGCGGCATTAGCGGCGTCGTGAATTGCGGAGACCGAGAGACACTGGCACGGATGACCCGCGTGCAGGCGCACCGCGGTCCGGACGATTCAGGAATTTGGGACCGCAGATTTCCAGATGGCTCATATATCGGCTTGGGTAGCCGACGTTTGGCCATCCTCGATCTCTCGCCTCTGGGCCACATGCCCATGTGCAATGAAGATCGCACCATCTGGATCACCTACAACGGCGAGATCTACAACTTCGCCGGTCTCCGCTGCGAACTTGAAAGCAAGGGCCATCGCTTCGTTTCGCATACAGACACAGAGGTGATTCTCCGACTTTATCAGCAGGAAGGTCCCGACTGCGTGAAGCGGCTGAATGGCATGTTCGCGTTCGCGATTTGCGATCTGCGATCGTCCTCTCCACTCTTATTTGTGGCGCGCGATCATTTCGGCATCAAGCCGTTCTATTACTTTCAGGATGGTGAACGCTTTGCATTCGCGTCAGAGGTCAAGGCTCTTCTGCAGGTACCTGGCATTGAAGCAGAACTAGACCTCCACTCGCTGCACCAGTACCTGACGTTCTTGTGGGTGCCTGACCCCAGCACGATGTTTCGTCGCATCCTGAAGCTGCCGGCAGGTCATTACGCGACCCTGCAGCGAGGCGAATTCAAGGTTACGCAGTATTGGGATTTGACCTTCCCGTCGGCGACTCAATCCTATTCACGCTCTGAATCTGATCTTGCCGAAGAAGTTCGCGAGCGCTTCCGGCGATCGGTGGAAGCGCAGATGGTCAGTGACGTTCCAATCGGCGCCTTTCTCAGTGCCGGGCTCGATTCATCGAGCATTGTCGCGATGATGAAACGTGCGACGAACCAGCCGGTTCGCAGCTACACGGTCACATTCCCCAAGAAATATCGCGTTGGTGAAACTACACTGGATGACCCGGAAGTTGCGACCCGATTAGCTCAGCATCTCGGGTGCGAGAACCAGCGCATTGTCGTGGAACCCGATGTCACCGCTCTGTTGCCGCGACTGGTGTGGCACATGGATGAGCCCACCGCCGATCCTGCTATCATCACGGCCTATTTGGTTTGTCGTGAGGCCCGGAAGCAGGCGACTGTACTTCTCTCGGGCGTGGGCGGCGACGAACTATTCGCTGGTTATCGCAAACACGTTGCACACTACTGGGCGGAAGCATACCGCAAGGTGCCCGCTCCGTTTCGTCGTTTCGCTGAAGCGGCTTCGGCGAACCTCCCTGCGTTCCGCGGCTCACGTATCAAAGGTAGCGTGCGGCTTGCGAAGAAAATGGCGCGCAGTGCTTCGCTCAATCCTGCAGACCAGTTCATTGCCAATTGCACCTATCTGGACAGCCGCCAAAAGGCGAGTCTCTATGAATCCGATGTCATTGGGACGCTGGCGGAGTCTGACCCCGCATTTCGACATCGGGAAGCTTTCAGGCGCATTCAAGGTGCCGACTTCCTGCATCAGATGCTTTACCTCGACACCAAGATTTTCATGACCAGTCTCAATCTCACCTATAACGACAAGATGAGCATGGCATCGTCGGTCGAGGTTCGAGTTCCTTTTCTGGATCGTGAATTGGCTGAGTTTGCCGCCTGGAGCATTCCGCCGCAGCTGAAACTCAAAGGCCGCGCGAAGCCTGCGACCAAATATATTTTTCGCGAGGCCATGCGCGACATCCTGCCACAGGAAGTGTTGCAGCAACCGAAAGCTGGATTCGCCGCTCCGGTAGACTATTGGCTGGCCCACGACCTCAAAGAAATGCTGAATGACCTCCTGTCGCCGACCAGGATTCGCTCCCGGCATTTGTTTCGCGCCGAATCCGTGCAGCGTTACGTCGACGAACACCGATGCGGCGCCCAGGATTGGTCCATGCAGCTGTGGCAGTTTTTGACCTTGGAGTTGTGGATGCAAACATTTCTCGATGGCGGAGCGCGGCAGTTCGAGTCTGAGACTGTTCTGTCGGGGCAGGTCGCCACTGCATGAAACAAGTTCTTCAACACATACGAACTGGAGAGATTACCGTCGAGGATGTTCCTGCTCCGCGAGTTCTACCTGGTTGCGTGTTGGTACGCGTTGCCGCTTCTATCGTCTCTGCCGGCACCGAACGCGCTTCTGCGGAATTTGCTCGCAAGAATCTGCTGCAAAAAGCGAAATCGCGGCCTGACCTCTTGCGGGAGGTCATCTCAAAAGTGCAGCGCGATGGCATCTTCTCTGCAATTCAGGCGGTTCGCAGCCGTCTTGACCAGCCGCAGAGTCCCGGCTACAGCAGCGCTGGCACAGTTCTCGAAGTTGGAGAAGGTGTCACCGACCTTCGGCCTGGTGATAGGGTCGCCTGCGCGGGTGCTGGAATCGCCGTTCACGCTGAGATCGCATGCGTTCCCCGCTTGCTGGTTGCACAAATTCCGTCGCGCGGCGCTCAGGATCAAGTTTCTTTCGACGAGGCTGCTTTTGCAACCTTGGGTGCGGTGGCGTTGCACGGCATCCGGACCGCCGAGGCAAAGCTCGGTGAGACAGTCGCTGTGATCGGTCTAGGCCTGTTGGGGCAACTTACGGTCCAATTGCTGAAAGCCGCAGGTTGTCGCGTACTCGGCATGGATATTGCCGCTGATCGCGCCGAACTCGCACGCCAGATGGGAGCCGACGGCGTCGCCACCTCCGCTACAGCGTTCCGCGACCTCTGTGCGCAGAGTTCCGGCGTGGATTCAATTCTCATTGCCGCCGAGACTTCCAGCAGCGATCCGGTGAATCTCGCCGGCGCAATTGCGCGGGATCGCGCGATTGTCGTGGCCGTTGGCACCGTCGGCATCGAAATTGACCGCAAGGCTTACTACGAGAAGGAACTCGATTTCCGAATTTCCCGCTCCTATGGACCGGGCCGTTACGACACCGCCTACGAGCAAAAAGGACGCGACTACCCCATCGGTTACGTGCGCTGGACCGAGACACGCAACATGGAAGCGTTTCTGCAACTCGTGGCCGAACGTAAGATGAACGTCGTACCCCTGATCACACACCGGTTCCCCGTCGAACGCGCTCAGAGTGCCTACGATCTGATCACGCGCAGGACGCCCGACCCATTTCTTGGAGTCGTACTTCAATATGCCGATACAGGAGCGCCAGCACATAAACTTGAATTAGTGCGGAATGTGCTCGCCTCCGCCGCTAGGCCTGGAGGTGCAGTATCCGTCGGTCTGTTCGGAGCAGGTGTCTTTGCGGGCAATACGCTGATTCCCGCGATGAAACATTCCTCGGCGACGGCCCTCGTCTCAGTGTGTACCGCGACAGGGGCCCATGCCCAGCACGCAGCCAAGAAATTCGGCTTTCGTTCTTGTGCCACCGAAGAATCCCAACTTCTTTGCGATCCCGCGATCAATACCGTTGTCATCGCAACTCGACATCATCTGCACGCTCGTCAAGTGCTGAAAGCAATCAGTGCGGGGAAGGGCGTGTTTTGCGAGAAGCCGCTGTGCTTGGGCGAGGACGAGCTGCGCGCTATCGTCCGGCGTTACTTAAAGCTGCCAGACCGCCCGGCTTTAATGGTCGGGTTCAACCGGCGTTTCGCGCCAATGACACAAATGCTGAAGTCGTTTCTCAAGCCAATTTCCGAGCCGCTCGCGCTGCACTATCGCGTCAACGCCGGATACCTGCCTCCCGATCATTGGGTCAGCGATCGCGAGCAGGGCGGTGGACGCATTCTGGGCGAGGTTTGCCACTTTGTGGATTTGCTCAGTTTCCTGGCAGCGTCGCCCATCGCAGAGGTCGATGCACGTTCCTTAGGTGATTCTGGCCGTTACAGCGGCGATAACGTGCTCGTCTCGCTGCGGTTTGCAAACGGTTCCGAAGGCCGAATCAGCTACCTTGCCAACGGTGATCGTTCTTTCTCAAAGGAACGGCTCGAAGTTTTCGGAGGCGGAACCAGCGCTGTGCTCGAGGACTTCCGTCGCCTTGAGATGGTCCGCAACGGGCGCTCGGAAATTATTCGATCGCGCTGGCATCAGGACAAGGGTCATCAGGCCGAGTGGACAGCCTTTGTCGACCATATTCAAGGACGCTCGGAAGCTCCCATTCAGTTCGAAGAAATTGTCAGCACGACGCTTGCCACGCTTCGCGTTCATGAGTCCGCATCTACTGGCAAGCGGCTTCAAGTGGATGGTCCAGCGTTTCTGGAAGCTGCACTTTCAGCGGACGGCGATTCCACCCTGGACGAGTGATCCGCTAAGACTGCAACTGCAGAGGAGAACAAGGGAGTCCATGCTCATTTTGGGTCTCAACATGTTTCATGCCGATGCCTCGGCGGCAATCGTTCTCGATGGCGAGGTCAAATTCGCTATCGCCGAGGAGCGCCTGAATCGGCGTAAGCATTTTGGCGGTTTTCCGGCGCTGGCAGTCAAGGCATGCCTGGACGCAGTAGGAGCGAAAATCTCTGATGTAGAACACGTTGCAGTTGGCCAAGATAGTGACGCCAACCTAGCCAGGAAAGTCCAATACGCGCTTACAAATCCTGCCAAGATTCTGAATTTGATTCGCCTACGGCAGCGCAAGGAAGCCATGCGTGACGTCCGCGCGCTCCTCGTGAAAGCGCTCGACGTCGATGCGGCACAGCTTCGTTTCCAGGAACATCATCTTGAGCACCACATCGCGCACATCGCCAGCGCTTTCTACTGTTCCCCGTGGGAAAAGGCTGCCGGCTTCAGCTACGACGGTTCGGGCGATTTCGTTTCCACCATGATGGCACGCTGCGAAGGCAACGAAATCGAAATTCTCGACCGCGTATTCCTTCCGCACTCGCTAGGGAGCGTGTATACGATGATTTGCGAATTCATCGGATACTCGCAGTACGGCGATGAAGGCAAAGTGATGGGTCTTGCCCCGTACGGCAAAGACACGTACTGCGGTGAAATAAGCAAGGTCGTATCGCCCAACAGCGGCGGCTTTCAACTCGATCTGAGTTACTTCAAGCCTCTGGGCAGCAATCAAGGGATGCAGGTCCTGCCTGATGGTACGGTTCGGCTCGCGCGACACTTTTCGGAGCGCCTGGAAAAGCTCTTCGGCGAGCCGCGAAAACCTCACACCGAGATCACGCAGCGCGACATGGATCTTGCTTTCGCTCTGCAGCACCGATTTGAGGAAATCTTTTTCTATCTCCTGAATCAGCTGCACAAGAGAGTCCCATCGGACGATCTTGCCATGGCCGGCGGATGCGCACTCAACAGCGTTGCCAATGGCAAGATCTTCGATCGCACGCCATTCCGGCGAACCTATGTTCAGCCTGCCGCGGGTGATGAAGGGCTGGCCATCGGTGCCGCGTTGCACACGTATCATTCGGTGCTCAAACAGCCTCGTCGGCACGAACTCAAGCATTCCTATCTCGGTCCTGAGTTCTCAGAGGTGTACATTCAGAAATGCCTCGAGAATGCGGGATTAGAAGCTCGCAAACTGGATCGGCCAGCACTGCTCGACACCGTTGCGGAGCAGATCGCGAGCGGCAATGTAGTCGGCTGGTTTCAGGGACGCATGGAGTGGGGTCCGCGCGCTCTAGGAAATCGATCGATCGTAGCCCATCCCGGCCGCCCGGATATGAAGGACATTCTCAATGCTCGCATCAAGCACCGGGAGTGGTTCCGCCCGTTCGCGCCCTCAATCCTAGCCGACTATCAGCACAAATACTTTGAGCACGACCATCCTTCGCCATTCATGCTCCACGTCTACAAGATCCGTCCAGAAAAGCGGAAACAGCTGTGCGCCGTGAACCATGTGGACGATACCGGACGGTTGCAGAGCGTCACTCGCGAAGAGAATCCTCTCTATTACGATCTCATCTCAACCTTTCATCGAAAGACTGGGATTCCGGTCATCCTCAACACGAGCTTCAACGAGAATGAGCCGATTGTATGCACGCCGGAAGAAGCCATCGACTGTTTCCAGCGAACGCGCATGGACGTCCTGGCGATTGGGCCTTTTGTCGTAATCAAGCCGAGCGGAGAAAACAGGGAACTGGCGGCAGTGTCGACCGAGAAGAGCGCGAGCAGCAGCTAGGGCGTTCAGTGCACCATAAACCCGGTCGCAGCTACGATGATCCCCACTGCTCCGAGCACCAGTCCGAGCCCCCAGAAGAATCGCCTGCCAGACAGCAGCGTGATGGAAGTGATCACTAATCCGATCTCCAGAAACACTTCGGCGAGATCGAATCGATCCGCTCGTTTCCGTTCGGATTCCACCTCAGCTTCCAGCTCGCGAGCCTTGTCCTCAATCTCTTTCTGTTCGTCCTTGTACCGCGTAGCTTCCTCAGAATACTTTTCGCGCAACTTCGCCAGCGCGGCTGAATCCGTGGTCGCCTCCACCGAAGTGAGGTCCACGAAAAGCTCATCCGTATGCCGTCGCATATTCTTGGCCTGGTAGTAAGCCCATTGGTCCGTGGATTTGCCCTGAAGTACAACCTGCTCGGTACTTGCACGATGTCCGAGTAGGGACACCACTGCGACCAGCACTGCCAGCACAGCCATCGTCAGCGACACTGGCGCCAGCGTCGGGTCGTGTTTTGCGTGTTCAGCATGTTCCTTCAGTTCGTTTAATTCTTCAGAGCTCATGTTACTCTCCCATCACCTTCACGATCACCCTTTTGTCCCGCTGACCGTCGAACTCGGCATAGAAAATGCGCTGCCATGTGCCAAGATCAAGCTTGCCCGCCGTGATCGGCACAATGACCTCGTGGTGAACCAGCAATGCTTTCAAGTGGGAGTCGCCGTTGTCTTCCCCAGTTTCATGATGCTTGTAATTCTTTCGAAACGGAGCCAGATGCTCGAGCCACTGATCAATATCTTCAATAAGCCCGTTTTCGTTGTCGTTCACATATACGCCCGCGGTGATGTGCATCGCGGAAACCAGCACCATGCCTTCTTGCACTTCGCTCTTTCGAACAATCTCCTCCACCTGTGGCGTAATGTGCACGTAGGCACGGTGGGTTTTCGTATGGAATTTCAAATATTCGGTTAGAGTTTTCATCTGAATTCACTTGAGGAAGGGCCGGAGGACTATCGAGCTACCTCAGCCAACTTACCGCTTGCGATCATGTCCGCAATTCGCGCAAAGTCTTTGTACATGACCCGATCCTTATCCATTGTGGTGCAGACGGAGCGAATTGCTGCATGCGCGGTTTGGCCTCGCTTCGAAGTCTTCAACGGCGCCATGAAGTCGAGCGCTTGCGCAACCGCCATTGCTTCAATCGCAAGCACGTTGCGAGCATTCTCCACGACCCGCTTCAGTTTGCTCGCAGCGGTCATTCCCATTGAGACGTAATCCTCCTTATTTCCAGAAGTAGTGATCGAATCCACAGAAGCCGGATGGGCTAGCACTTTGTTTTCGCTCACGAGCGCTGCCGCCGTGACCTGAGGCATCATGAACCCCGAGTTCAGCCCCGCGCCGGGCGCTAGAAATGGCGGCAATCCCTCGCTCAGTGCCGGGTTGACAAGGCGCTCAATGCGGCGTTCGCTGATGCCCGCTAGCGCGCTGAGCGCGATGGCCAGAAAATCTAGGGCAAACGCCAGCGGCTCACCGTGGAAATTGCCGCCAGAAATGACGTCGCCCTGCGCATTCGTTGGATCGGTGATGAATACCAGAGGATTGTCGACCGCCGAATTTGCCTCAATCTCAAAAACCTCGCGACAGTGGGACAGTGTGTCTCGCACGGCCCCGTGCACCTGAGGAATGCAGCGCAACGAGTACGCATCCTGCACCCGGCCGCATGCGCGGTGAGACTCACGAATTTGGCTGCCTTCCAGCATGTGCCGCAAGTTCGCGGCTGTCTTCATCTGTCCATTGTGCGGGCGGGCCTTGTGGATGCGCTCGTCAAATGCCGCGTCTGTCCCTTTCAGCGCATCGCACGATAGCCCCCCGATCACGTCTGCCGAATCCACCAGAGTCTCTGCCGCGAGTAGCGCCAGCGTTCCGACCGCCAGCATGGCCTGCGTGCCATTGATGAGCGAAATCGTTTCTTTCGCCTCCAGCACAATTGGTTTGATCTGGGCACGCTTCAAGGCTTCGCTACTCGGAACGCGAGATTCCCGATCATCGAAGCATTCGCCTTCACCGATCAGAGAAAGTGCAAGATGCGCCAGCGGGGCAAGATCACCGCTTGCCCCCACGCTTCCCTGCGACGGCACAACGGGAGTCACGCCGCGATTGAGCATCTCGCACAGCGTGTCAATGATGACTCCGCGCACCCCGGAATGGCCCTTCGCCAGCGAATTCGCCCGCAACAGCATCATCGCCCGGGTCTCGGGCGCGGATAGTGGCTCTCCAACTCCAACGGCGTGCGAGCGAACCAGATTCAGTTGCAGTTCGCGGATCTGGTCGCCGGCGATGCGAACATCGCTGAGTTTGCCGACGCCTGTCGTGATGGCATAAGCCACTTTGTTGCTGGCCACGATTTCGTCCACCACGGCGCGAGCGCGATCCACCGCCTCTCGTGCATCAGGGGACAACAACACCGCGCGGCGCTGCGTGGCAACCTCGCGCACCGCTTCCAGCGTCAGATCATTTCCATTGATATGGAGTGCGTTCAAAGGGAATCCTGTTTATTTATTTTCCGATCGCCATCCGGAAGGCAGACAAATACTTCTCCGGCAGAGCTGAGACTTTCATATTCGCATCTGTAACAATGTGCGTAGTTTCACCTTCGGCCAGGAGCGCACCGCCCTCGGCCCGCAGCAACTCATAGCTGAAAACGACCACTGACTCTCGTACGTTCTTTAAATGCGTCCGGATCACGACTTCTTCGTCGTAATACACCGGTGCGCGATATCGGCATTTCGCCTCTGCGACCGCGATAAACCTGCCGTCTTCACGCTCCATATCGCGGTACGAGAAGCCCATTTGCCGCATGAATTCCACGCGCCCGACTTCGAACCAGATCAGGTGGTTCGAGTGGTACACCACTCCCATCTGGTCGGTTTCTGCGTACCGGACGCGCAGCCGGGTTTCGTTGGAGGCGTGATGGTTGTTCGACTTCATTTTCCCGTCCATACCGGTTTACGCTTCTCGAGGAAAGATGAAATGCCTTCGCGGAAGTCCGCGGTCTGACGGATGGCCGCGTTTTCGCGCACCGCTGATTCGATTTGAGCATCCAGTTCCGCGCGAGCATGATCGGTCAGCAGTTTCTTGGTCGCCCGCAGTGATGCAGCACTGTTCTCGATTAATAGCGCAGCCAGAGCGCGAGCACGCGGTAACAGACCATCAGCAGGAACAATCTCCTTGATCAGTCCCAAACCTGAAGCTTCCTCAGCATCAAAAAGCCGCCCGGTCAATAGCAAATCTCGAGCCTGTTTCTCTCCTACTTGCCGCAGGAGGAATGTCGAAACAATCGCAGGGACGAACCCGATCCGCACTTCCGTGTAACCGAACTTCGCGTCAGGAACTGCCAGCGTAAAGTCGCACAGCAGTGCGAGTCCTGTCCCACCGGCAATGGCCGCCCCATTGACCGCTGCAATCGTCACTTTTGGAAACTCATACAGCTTCCGGAAAAGTTGGACCATGATTCGTGAGTCCTGAAAATTCTGCTCTGGCGTGCGTCCAAGCAAGGCCTTCAGGTTCTCCAGGTCCAGACCCGAACAAAAAGCTTTGCCCGCGCCGGTCAGGATCAGAACGATCGCGTCGGACTTAGCCACCTCATCCAGTCCGCGCAACAGATCATCAATCAATTCAAAGCTGATGGCGTTTCGCTTTTCC
>Ga0209698_10004487_pt1 | contig 15298 bp, 12 predicted proteins | sample LitLauG_LLR_2012_FD_187203 | JGI IMG/M metagenome (GOLD analysis project Ga0209698, IMG submission 187203) | Freshwater sediment microbial communities from Pennsylvania, USA - Little Laurel Run_MetaG_LLR_2012 (SPAdes) (version 2) | ecosystem: Environmental > Aquatic > Freshwater > Creek >...
ATGAACACGGCGTCCGGCGACACCGGGCGCGGCCGGTCCTTCCTCCCATCGTCCCGCCCCCCGTGGGCGGACTCGAAGTTCTGGCTGTTGCAGATCGTCGTTCTGGCACTCGCCCTCGGCCGGTTGGCGGTCACCGTTTCCTTCCACCTCGACACGTCGGGCCTCGTGGTCGAGGTCTCCACGGTCGCCCTGTTCGTGGTGCCCGTGGTCGTCGCCGCACTGAACTACGGGCTCGCCGGCGGAGTGGTCACCGTCGTGTGGGTGGTCGTCGTCTGCATCCCGCGCCTGGTCGAGGCGGCCGGGAACCGGCGGTGGACGGCTCTGTGGGCGGAGGTCCTACAGCTGGCCGTGCTCGTCGCACTGGTCGTCCTGGTCGGTCGCCGGGTGTCGGCCGAGACGCGCCTGGCGGACCAGGCCGACGCGGCGCGCAAGGCCCGTCTGCGCGCCGAGCTGCTGTACCAGGACATGTTCGAGTCGAACCGCTCCCCCATCCTCATCGTCGACGCCGACGGCTACGTGGTCGAGTCCAACGCCTCGGCCGACCGCGTCTTCGGACCCCCTCCCGGTTCGCGCAGCGGATCCGTCGTCGGCGCCGGTGGCTCCTCGTCGCGCCGGCTCGTCGATGTCGTCGGCGCGGACGCCGCCGCGCTGGTCCTCACCCGCCTGGTGTCCGACGACGACCCCGACGACAGCCCGGACGCCGATGCCGACGACCGGTCGGCGGGACCCGACGGCAGCGGGGACCCGGCGGTCGGCGGGGACGACCGGGTCCGACCGGTCGCCTTCGAGTCGGGCGGGCGCCGGCTCCTCTACCGGCCGACCGCGGCACTCGTCGGGTCGCCGGGCGCCGACCGTCGCATGCAGGTGATCTTCGAGGACGTCACCGCGGAGACGCGCCGGCACGATCTGATGGAGGCCTATGCCGGCCAGGTCGTGCTCGGCCAGGAGGAGGAGCGGCGCCACATCGCCCAGGAGCTGCACGACGGACCCCTGCAGACGCTCATCCACCTGTGCCGCCAGATCGACGCGCTCGACGCTACGGACAGAGCAGCCGACCCGTCGGCACCGGCCGGCGTCGATGCGGCGGGAACCGGCCGTCCCACACTGGCGTCGATGCGCACCACGGTGGAGGAGACGGTGGCCGAACTGCGGTCGATCGCACGTGGACTGCGGCCGTCGGTGCTCGACGACCTCGGGCTGGTGGCGTCGATCAACCAGATGCTCCAGGACGCCACACGGCGCCAGGGCTTCGCCGGCGACTTCGAGGTCGAGGGAGACGTGCGCCGGCTTCCCCAGGCCGTGGAGCTGGCCGTCTTCCGCATCGCACAGGAGGCGGTCACCAATGTGGAGCGGCACGCCGAGGCCCACCGGGTCACGGTACGCCTGCGGTTCTCCGATGCCGGGCTCGGCCTGCGCGTCGAGGACGACGGCATCGGCTTCGATGCCGGCGCACCGGGACCCGGGGACGACGGACAGTCCCTGGGCCTACCGGGAATGGGCGAGCGGGCACGACTGGTCGGCGGGCGGTTGACGGTCCGTTCGCACCTGGGAGCAGGGACGACGGTCGAGGTCCTGGTGCCGGCGACGGCGCTGGCCGGCTCCTGAACGCCGGGCCCTGAACGCTCCTGAACGTCGGCTGCTGAACGCCGGTTCGGCGCACCGACCCCGGACGGCGGCATGCGGCCCGTGTCGCCGTTCGGCGGCGGGAACGTGGTGCCACAGGTGTGGACAGCAACTGTCACCCAACCGACATCAAAATGGAGCGGCGGCATGGCCCGATCATGGGATACTGGCGAGGTGGAAGAGATCGTCATTGAGTCGTGCCACAGCACGTGGATCATCGACCGGGACAACTCGCGCTTCCGGAGGGTGGTGAAGTCGGCCCACCGGACGAGCAGCCCGGTGGCCACCGAGTGGCAGCCCTGCTACGGCGTGGAGATCGATCCGCTGTCGGAGTCGTTCGTGGTGCTGTTGAATCCCGAGGGCACCCGGCTGCTGCGGAGCTGGCGCCATGTCGAGCACTGTGCGCAGTGTGGCGGCGAAGCCACCTCGGAGCTCTCCCTCCGCGACCTCCGCTCCGCCGTCCGCAGCTGACCCACCCCCTGATGGGGCGGGTGCGCAATCCCTACAGGACGGGCTCCCGCTTCCACTGTCCGGAGCTGCCGCCGGTCTTCTCCCAGAGCATCAACTGTCCGATGCTCATGGTGCGATCGGCCGTCTTGCACATGTCGTAGACGGTGAGTGCCGCGATCGCACACGCCGTCATCGCCTCCATCTCCACCCCGGTGCGGTCGACCGTCTCGACCTTGGCCTCGACCTCGACGTAGTCGTCGCCGATGGTGAAGTCGACCTGCACCGAGCCGACCAGCAGCGGATGGCACATCGGCACCAGGTCCGCGGTCCGCTTGGCCGCCTGGATACCGGCCACCCGGGCCGCCGCCAGGACGTCCCCCTTGGTGATGGCGTTGTTCGCCACCTGCGCGGTCGTCTCGGGCTTCATGGCCACCCGGCACCTGGCCAGGGCACGACGGAGCGTCGCCTCCTTCGGGGAGACGTCGGCCATGCGCGTCCGTCCGAGTGGGTCCAGGTGGCTCAGGCTCCTGTCGGTCACAGCGCGCTCCCGTCGTTCACGGGCCCCAGTGTACGGGAGTGCCCGCACCGGGGACGGCATTGGCACTCGCTCAGGTAGACTGCCAGCCGAACGACGCCCCGGACCGGAAGGAACAACGCGCGTGCCCACGTACGAATACCGCTGCGATACCTGTGCGACCAACTTCGACGTCGTCCAGTCCTTCCACGACGACGCGTTGACGGCCTGCCCCACCTGTGGCTCGCCCGTGCGCAAGGTCTTCGGCAGCGTCGGCATCGTCTTCAAGGGCAGCGGGTTCTACAAGACCGACAGCCGGTCGGGCGGCTCCTCCAAGGTGGCGGAGTCCACCGTGCCGGCCAAGACCGACGCCGGGGCGGGCGGATCGTCCGACAGCGGCTCGGACTCGGGCTCGGGATCCGGATCCGGATCCGGGTCGGGCTCGGGATCCGGGTCGGACTCGTCCTCGACGTCGTCGGCGCCCGCTCCGGCCGCCACGACCCCGGCGTCCAAGTCGTCGGGCGCGTCGAAATCGTCGGCCACCTGACGCCGCCGGACTGACCGCGGCGGGTCGGACCCTGGCTCCACCGGGGTCCCGGTCACCACTCTCCGCTGTTCCGCGTCCGCGCAGAGTGGTCCTGTACAGTGGACCCGATGGACATCTCCGACCTCGACCGGCTGCTGATCATGCTCGGGGACCTCGACGGGTCCGACCTCCACATCAAGGCGGGCGCTCCGCCGCGCATGCGGATCGCCGGTGCGCTGCGCACACTCGAGGACGAGTCCGCGTTCACCGCCCAGGAGACGCAGCAGATCGCCGAGGCGATGATGACCGAATCCGTCGTCGCCACCTTCCACGACAAGCACGAGGCGGACTTCGCCTACAGCGTCCCCGGCACCGGGCGGTTCCGGGTCAACGCCTACTACCAGCGCTCGTCCGCAGCCCTGGCCATCCGACGGGTGCGGGCCACGCCCGCCAGCGCCGAGGAGCTCGGCCTCCCGCCGGTCGTCACCGAGCTGGCCCAGCAGATGCGGGGTCTGGTGCTCGTCACCGGTCCGACCGGATCAGGCAAGACGACGACCCTCGCCGCCATGATCGATCACATCAACCACCTGCGGTCGTGTCACATCGTGACCATCGAGGACCCGGTGGAGGTACTCCACAAGGACGACCTGGCCGCCATCGACCAGCGCGAGGTCGGCTTCGACACCGAGTCCTTCCCGTCCGCCATGCGGGTCGTACTGCGCCAGGACCCGGACGTCATCCTGGTCGGCGAGATGCGCGACCAGGAGACGGTGGCCGCGGCACTCGGCGCGGCCGAGACGGGCCACCTCGTGTTCTCGACCCTCCACACCATCAACGCCACCGAGACCATCAACCGGATCGTCGACTTCTTCCCCCCCCACCAGCAGTCCCAGATCCGACTGAGCCTGGCCGGGTCGCTCCAGGGAATCGTCTGCCAGCGCCTGATCCCCACGGTCGAGGGCGACAGCCGGGTGCCGGCCCTCGAGGTCCTGGTCATCAACGGCCGCATCCAGCAGGCCATCATCGACCCCCTGCTCACCGGCGACATCGAGGCGATCGTCGCCGACGGGGCCTACTACGGCATGGTCACGTTCGACCAGTCGCTGGCCACACTGCTCGCCTCCGGTCAGATCAGCCTGGCCGAGGCCATGGCGACGGCCAGCAATCCCCACGACCTCAAGGTGATGCTCGAGCGCCAGGGGATCCTGAAGACCGGGTCGTTCGCCCCGCAACTCGGCTGACCGACGCCGCCCGCCGTGCGGGCGGGTCCAATCGATGGCTCTCGAACGCCCCGTCTCCCCCTGCGGGCGCCTTCCCCGGACGGCTGCCCCGCACGTGGCCGGCCGTCTTCCATCGGGTCGCTCAAGGTCGGGGGCCGGGCATCCGATACTCCTTGCAAGGCCTGCCCGGCCATGAAATGCACTGATGTACCACCAAGGACCGGAGACGAACAATGGAATCCACTGCGTTGCGTCCTGAGCACGGGGTAGCCGGAGCCGCCCCCCGTGACGCCGCCGGGGTGGACGTCCCGTCCGAGTCGACGACTGGAGACACATGGCACGCCTGACCGTCGGTCTGGACATCGGCACGAGCGCCGTACGCGCCGCCGAGCTCGACACCTCGAAGTCCACCCCCGTCCTCATGACCTACGGCCAGGTCGGGCTCCCGCCCGGCTCACTGGTCGACGGGGAGATCCGTGACATGACCTCGGTGGCCGAGGCCATCCAGAAGCTCTGGAAGAACGGGCAGTTCAGCGGCAACTCGGTCATCGTGGGCATCGCAGGACTCCGTGCCATCACCCGGGAGATCGACCTCCCCTACGTGCCCGACGACGAGGTCGACAGCGCGGTCCGCTTCCAGTCGGAAGAGGTCATCCCGTTCCCCCCGGACCAGACCATCCTGTCGTCGCAGGTCCTGGGCGACTACACCAACGACGAAGGCGCCAAGATGCGGCGGGTCCTCGTGGCCGCCGCCCATGTCGACCTCGTCAACGGGGTGATCGACACGGTCGAGCGGGCCGGACTCACCGTCGACGGGGTCGATCTCATCTCCTCGGCCCTGGTCCGTGCCGTGGGCGCGGTCGGCGCACCCGTGGGCGCCACCGCCACGTCCGGGGAGCAGCCCGAGGCCATCGTGTCCATCGGTGCCGGACTCACCGTGGTCGTCGTCCATCAGGGCGGGCGCCCGCAGTTCGTCCGCACCATCGGCTCCGGTGGCAACGCCACCACCGCGGCGATCTCCGCCTCGCTGGACGTGCCCATCGTCGACGCCGAGACCCTCAAGTACCGCTTCGGCGAAGAGGACTCGCCCCAGATCCAGGCGGCCCGGCGCATCGCCGAGCCGAGCATGCTCGAGCTGGTGGACGAGATCCGGAACTCGATCCAGTACTTCGCATCGCTTCCGGACCGCCTGCCCGTGTCGCGCATCCTGGTGACCGGCGGCGGGTCCGAGCTCGAGGGCCTGCTCCCCATGCTCGAGGCCCAGGTCCGGATCCCGGTGACCGTCGGCTCCCCCCTCGACCGGGTCGACGTGTCGAAGCTCGACCTCGCCCCCGAGCAGGCCGCGGAGGTCGCCCCGGTGCTCGCATCGCCGATCGGTCTGGCTCTGCCGGAACCGGACAAGGCGGTCAAGAAGTTCAACCTGCTCCCGCCGGAGGTGGCGCAGAAGGCACGGATCAGGCGGATCCAGGAGCGGACCCTGGTCGGCTCGATCGTCGTGATCGCGCTGCTCGTCGTCTTCGGCGGGTGGAAGTTCCTCCAGGTGCACAACGCCCAGAACAACGTCAACGACCTCCAGGCCAACATCAACTCGCTCAACGCCCAGGTTCCCAAGTACGACCTGGTGGTGGCGGCCAACGACGCCTACAACCGGGGACTCGCCCGGCGGGCCTCGGTCGTCAACTCCGCCGTCGACTGGCCACTGGCGCTCAGCAACCTCATCGCCATCACCCCGGTCAACGCGCAGGTCCACAGCTTCGACGGGAGCGAGCTGACCGCCACCGGTGCGTCGGCGTCGGGGTCGGCGTCGGGTTCGGCATCTGGTTCCGCGTCGGGTGCAGCCACCGGCACCCAGTCGGCCGCAATCGGGTCCATCGCCCTCAATGTCAGCGGCCCCGGGCCGAGCCTGTCGATCTCGGAGGCGTGGATCAACGCCGTCTCCGGCTCGCAGTACTTCGCCAACCCGCTGCAGGGTCCGACGTCGGTGAACCCGGACTCCACCATCTCGTTCCCGTTCAACGTGTCGATCACCCCCGCCGCGAGCCTCAGCAAGAATGCGAGCCAGAAATGAACACGGTCCGTGAGTACCGCATGCCCCTCATGATCGCCGGCGGGGCACTCCTCGTCGCCATCATCCTGTGGGTCGCCCTGATCGCCCCGCAGAACTCCAAGCTGTCGAGCCTGCAGAACCAGAGCCAGACGCTCCAGCAGCAGGAGTCGACCCTGCAGGCCCGCCTCACCTCGCTCCAGTCGGAGGGCCAGAAGCTCTCGTCGAACTGCGCGGACCTCCAGCGGATCAGCACGCAGATCCCGTCGGTCCAGAGCCCGACCGACATCGATGCCGAGGAGTCCAGCTTCGAGAACCAGTTCAACGCACTGGCCGGCTCGTCCGGTGTCTCGCTCGACCAGTTCAGCGGCTTCGCCGGGGCCAGCACCGCCACCAGCGGCAGCTCGACCTCGGCAGCGCCCACCCCGGCGGCAGGGACGTCCACGTCTCCGGCGGGAGTCACTGCGGTGCCCACGACACTGACCGTCCACGGCGACTACGCCCAGGTCACCGACTTCATCAACGGTCTCGACGGGTTCCCCCGACTCTTCGTGATCCAGAAGTTCGTCCTGTCGTACGGGCTCAGCTCCACCACGGGAGCGAGCGCGTCGACGTCGGGTGCGACCGCCGCCCAGGCCGCGGCCGGCGCCGCGGCGGGCGCAGGTTCCGCGGCCGGCTCCACCTCGGGCGCCACCGGAGGGACGCCGCTGTGGACCGGCGGCCAGGTGCCGGCCCCCACGAGCGGCCCCTACAGCGTCTCCATCACCGGATCGATCTACTACACCTCGACACCCAACGCCCTGGCGGCCTGCTCCAAGGCGACGGCGGCCCAGACGTCGATCAAGTAGCCCCGGACACCCCGGCACGCTCCCGTCACCCCGGCCGCGGGTGGACCGCCATCCGGTCGGCGGGACTCCCTAGGCCCCGCTGATCTGCATGTCGCCGATGGCCAGGGTCTGCCCCGCGGCGATGCCCGGGAGCCACTCCACGTCCGCACCGACCGCCTCGAGGGAGAGCAGCATCCGCTGCAGCGTCGACGCCACCGTGATCTCGCGGACGGGCTCGGCGAGCTTGCCGCCCCGGATCATGAGCCCTTCGGCACCGACCGAGAAGTCGCCGCTGATCGGGTTGACCCCCGAGTGCAGACCGGTGAGCGACTGCACGAACAGCCCCTCCCCCACGGCGGCCAGCACCCCGTCCTCGTCGTATCCCTCCGGTCCGGGGGCGAGGGTCAGGGCGCGGCACCCCGGCCCGGGTGTTCCCGCGTAGCCGCCGCGCACGGCGGAGCCGGTCGAGGCCACGCCGGCCCGTGACGCCGACACGGTGTCGTACAGGAACCCTCGCAGGACGCCACCCTCGATGAGTGCGTTGCGCCGGCAGGCCAGACCTTCGGCGTCATAGGCGGCCGCCCCGTAGGCACGGGGGTCGGTCGGGTCGTCGACCAGCGTGAGGCCCGGGTGCCCGACCTGCTCGCCGACGCGACCGGCGAAGAACGAGCGCCCCTTGGCCACGGCTTCGCCGGACAGCGCCGAGGACACGATGGACAGCAGCGCGGTGGCCATCCGCCGGTCGAAGACGACCGTGGACCGCCCCGACGGGCCCTTGGTGGCGCCCAGGAGGCGCACGGCCCGGGACACGGCGTCGTCCATCGCCCGGTCCGGGTCCAGTCCGTCGAAGCCCCGGCCGACGCTGAACCCCCCGCCGGTCTGACTGGAGTCGCCCTCGCCGGCGATGACGCTGACCGACAGGTAGCCCGACGTCTTGCGGCTCGACGACCGGATGCCGGTGGTCGACACCAGGGCCGCCTCGGCCGACACGTCGCCGTAGTCGGCCGAGTCCACCTGGCGGATCCGCGGGTCCGCCCCCCGGGTCCGGGCCTCGAGTCCGAGCGCGAGCTCGATCTTGGCGGCGGTGGGGATCCCGGCCAGCCCGTCGTCCCACAGGTCGACCTCGACCGCCGGCACCCCGTCGGGCACGGCCAGGCGCACGTGCTCGTCGGGCGTGGCGAAGGCGGCGTTGTCCCGGGCCTCGCCCAGGGTCTCCCCCAGGACCGACTCGTCCAGTGAGCCGGCCCAGGCGAACCCGAGCCGATGGTCGGTGACCACCCGGATCCCGATGCCGGCCGAGGTGGCCGACGTCAGCGACTCGACCTCCCCCTCGTAGGCCCGGACCTCGGTCTCGGTGCCCCGCGCCACGTAGACCTCGACCTCCTCGCCCGGGCGGGCCCAGCCCGCCACGCGCTCGGCCAGGGCCAGCAGCCCGTCGGTGCCGGTACCGGCCGCGTGCGTCTCCTCCGTGGTGGCGCTCATTCGGCGGTCCCGCCGATGGTCACGCCGGTGAGCCGCATGGTCGCCTGACCGCAGCCGACCGGCACGCTCTGCCCGTCCTTGCCGCAGGTGCCCGGCGTCATCGAGAAGTCGGTGGCCACCGCATCGATACGCCGCAGGATCTCGGGGCCGTTGCCGATGAGGTTGGCGTCCCGCAGTGGCTCGGTGATGACACCGTCCTCGATCAGGTAGGCCATCGTGGTGCCGAAGACGAAGTCACCCGTAGTGGTGTTGACCTGGCCACCGCCGAGCTTGGCCACGTAGACGCCCCGCGGCGTCTGGGCCACGATCTCGTCCGCGTCGGCGTCGCCGGGGAGCAGGAACGTGTTCGTCATGCGGACCATCGGCAGGTCCCGGTAGGACTGGCGCCGGCCGTTGCCCGACGACATCCGTCCCTCCTTCCTGGCCCGCAGGTAGTCCCACAGGTAGTCGGTGAGGATCCCGTCCTCGATCAGCACGTTCCGCTGGGCCGGGCGGCCTTCGTCGTCCACGCCGAACGTGCCCCACTCCGACCCCACGGTGCCGTCGTCGACCAGGGTGACCAGGGTGCTGGCCACCTGCTGGCCCACCTTGCCCGTGTAGACCGAGGCGTCCTTGACGATGTGGTCCGCCTCGAGGCCGTGTCCGCACGCCTCGTGGAAGAGGATGCCACCGCTCCCGCCGGCCAGCACCACCGGCAGCTCGCCGGACGGTGCCGGCCGGGCCGACAGCTTGGCCAGCGCCTGGGAGGCCGCCGTGCGGGCCAGCTCCTCGACCGACACCTCGTCGAACAGCTCGAATCCGAGCGTGCGGGCCGCCGTCTCGTAGCCGGTCTGCATCCCGGTGTCCCCCAGTGCGACGCACGACACCGAGAACCGCGTCCGCGCCTGCTCGTCACCGGCCAGGAGCCCGTCCGAGTTGGCGATGAGCACCCGGCGGGTCGACGTCCCGAACCCGGCCTGGACCTGGGAGATCCCGGCACCCGAGGCGCGGGCGGCCTCGTCGGCCCGCTCCAGCAGCTCGAGTGCGTCCGACTTGGACCCCGTCCGACCTCCGGTGCGGTCGCCGCGTTCGGTCACCGCCGGTCCGAGGGCGATGGTGCGGGCGCCGCCGGCGCCGCCACGGGCCACGGCCGACGCCGCCTCGGCGGCCCGCAGCAGGCCGTCCTCGCTCAGGTCGGCGGTGTGGGCGAACCCGGTGGTGTCGCCCGAGACGACCCGGATGCCGGCACCCCGCTCACGGCCCGAGGCCAACTCCTCGACCCGCTTGTCGTCGAGGACCGCCGAGGAGTTCGACCGGTCCTCGGCGAACACCTCGGCGAAGTCGCCGCCGTTGCGCAGCGCCTCCGACAGCACCCGCTCCAACACGGGGGTTTCGATCACTGGGGCCTCCTCGCTCCACTCCTGGCGCAGCACCCGGTGGCCGACGTCAGTGTCCGTCGCGTATCGTACCGGCGTGGCTCCCCGCACCGGTCTGTCCGCCCGCATCGAACTCGTGGTGACGGCGGCCGACACGGCGGAGGCCTTCCGGTCCGGCTCCGTGCCCGTCCTCGCCACCCCGCGACTGATCGCCCTGTGCGAAGAGGCCAGCTGCCTGGCCATCGACGGCCACCTGCCCGAGAACGGGACCTCGGTGGCCAAGCGCCTGCAATTCGACCATCTGGTGCCGGTCGGCATCGGAGGCACGGTCTGGGCCGAGGCCACGCTCGACCGCATCGAGGGGCGCCGACTGGTCTTCACCCTGTCGGTGTCCGAGGGCGGTGGCCTGGTGGCGGCCGGCAAACTGGTCCGGGTCATCGTCGACCGGGACACGTTCCTGGCCAACACCCGCTGAACCGGCGGCCCCTGGTCCGGTAGCCCCTGGTCCGGCGACTCCTGGTCCGGCGGCGCCTGGCTCCTGCGTCCCCGCTGAACCGGTGCTCCGGGGTCGGATCCCTCCGCCCTCCCCCACGCCCCGGGCGCCGGAGGAAGGGGTCGTCCGCGGCGCCCCGGCCGTGCATCCCGGAGCCGTCCCGGCCGCCCCGACCGTGCGCCCGCGACGGCCCTCCTCGCAGACCTGCCGTGCGGCCCGCGCTGGTAGCCTGACCGCAAAGGCACCCCCGCACATGATCCTCGAACACATCGACAGTCCGGCCGACCTCCGGACGCTGACCCCCGACGAGCTCGCCGTCCTGTCGCAGGAGATCCGGGAGTTCATCGTCGATGCCGTCACCCACACCGGGGGGCACCTCGGATCCAACCTGGGCGTTGTCGAACTGACCCTGGCGCTGCACCGGACGTTCGACTCCCCCCGCGACCTGCTGCTGTGGGACACCGGACACCAGGCGTACGTGCACAAGCTGGTGACGGGCCGGCGGGACCAGTTCACGCACCTCCGCCAGGAAGACGGGCTCTCCGGCTACCCGAGCCGCACCGAGTCGGAGCACGACTGGATCGAGAACAGCCACGCGTCGGCCGTCCTCAGCTACGCCCACGGCATGGCCACCGCACTCGAGCTGCAGGGCAGCGAGCGGCGGGTGGTGGCGGTGGTCGGCGACGGCGCGCTCACCGGCGGCATGGCCTACGAGGCCCTCAACAACCTCGGCCACTCTGGCAAGCGGGTGGTGATCGTCCTCAATGACAACGGCCGGTCGTACGCCCCGACCGTCTCCCAGCTGTCGCTGAGCCTCACCCACCTGCGGCTGAGCCCGGCCTACGTGCAGGCACGCCAGCGGCTGCGGACCCTGCTCCGCGAGCTTCCCGGCGTCGGAGAGCTGGCCTACTCCGGCATCCACGGGCTCACCAGTGCCCTGCGCGAGGTGGTCACGCCCCACACCTTCTTCGAGGCCCTGGGGATCCGCTACGTGGGACCGATCGACGGCCACGACATCGGCGGCCTCGAGCAGGCCCTGGCCAACGCCGCCGAGTGGCCCGGCCCGATCGTGGTCCACGTGCTGACCCAGAAGGGACGGGGCTACGCCCCCGCCGAGCAGGACGACGTCCAGCGACTCCACGACGTCAAGGTCACCGCGTCCGTCCCGGATCCGCCTGCGCTCGACGGTCCGGACGCCCCCCCGGCGGCACCGGTCCTGCAGAACGCATCGCTCTCGGTCGGTGGGGCCGAGATCGCCGAGGACCTTCCGCTCACCACCTACACCCACGCATTCACCCGTGCCCTCCTGATCCACGCCGAGGCCGACCCCCGGATCGTCGCCATCACCGCGGCCATGCCGGGGCCGACCGGACTCCTGCCCTTCGAAGCCCGCTTCCCCGAACGGTTCGTCGACGTCGGCATCGCCGAACAGCATGCGGTCACCGCGGCGGCCGGCATGGCCATGGCAGGCCTCCGTCCGGTGGTCGCCGTCTACTCCACGTTCTTCTCCCGGGCCTTCGACCAGGCCAACCTGGACGTCGGACTCCACAAGGTCCCGGTCGTCCTGGTCCTCGACCGGGCCGGCATCACCGGTGACGACGGTCCGAGTCACCACGGGGTGCTGGACATGGCGCTGTGCCTCTCGATCCCGGGGATGACCGTCTTCGCCCCGTCGTCGGCCCCCGAGGTCGAGGCCATGCTGGCCACCGCACTGACCCTGGACGGCCCGTCGGTGATCCGGTTCCCGAAGACGCCGGCCCCCGTCGTCGTGCCCGGTGCCGAGGGTTCGGGCCTCAATGCCCGCCGGGTGCGCGAGGGTGACGGGTCGGTGTGCATCCTGGCCGTCGGCAAGATGCTGGGCCCGGCCGAGGCCGCCGCCCGGCGACTGTCCGACGAAGGGATCGACGTGACCGTGTGGGACCCGCGGGTCGTCTCCCGTCCGGACCCGGCGATGCTGGCCGACGCCGCCGGCCACGCCCTCGTGGTCACGGTGGAGGACGGCGTCCGCCAGGGAGGGGCCGGCATGTACCTGGCCGACGCGCTCCGCCTGTCGGTCCCGCTCGGCACCTGTCCCCCGGTCGTGACCAAGGGCGTCCCCCGCAGCTTCCTCGCCCAGGGCCGGCCGGACCGGATCCTGGCCCGGCTCGGCCTCGACGAGGACGGCATCGTCCGCACCGTGCGGGAGAGCCTGGCCGGCTTGCAGCACCCCTCGGAGCTGCGCAGCCCGGTCGGGAGCGAGCTGCCGCGCTCGGGCGAAACCCCCGCCTGAGTCCGGCGGCCCGACGGGTGCAGGGTGGGGCGAAGCTCCCGGATCCTCCCTGGTCGGCGCCGTGCACACCGTCCGGGAACCGTCCCGGGCGTGGCCCACGCGCCACCTCGGCCACACGCCCTCCGCAGGAACAGAAACCTGTTCTACTATCTGCGCGATGACTACGTTCAACCTGGCCGACATGTTCGAGGCCGCCGTCGACGCATACGGGGACCGGGAGTACCTGGTGGCCGCGGGCGAGCGCCGCACCTACGCCCAGATGGAGGCCCGGGCCAACCGACTGGCGCACTATCTGGCCTCCCACGGCGTCGGACCCGGCGACCACGTCGGCATCTACGCCCTCAACAGCGTCGAGTGGGTGGAGACGGCGTGGGCCGTGTTCAAGTTGCGGGCGGTGTGGATCAACATCAACTACCGCTACGTGGAAGAGGAGCTCCGCTACCTCTTCGCCAACGCCGACCTGGTGGCCCTGGTGCACCAGGCCGAGTACTCCCCCCACGTGACCGCGCTCCTGCCCGACCTGCCCGACCTCCGCCTCGTCATCGGCATCGACGACGACTCCGGCGTCCCCCTCGGCGACGGCACCGTCCCCTACGAGGACGCGCTCGCCGCCGGCTCCCCCGAGCGCGACTTCGCCCCACGGTCGGGCGACGACTACTACATCCTCTACACCGGTGGCACCACCGGCATGCCCAAGGGTGTGGTCTGGCGCCACGAGGACGTCTTCTACGCGCTCGGCGGTGGCGTGGACCCGACCACCAACACCCGCGTGCAGTCACCCGAGGAGATGGTGGAGAAGGGCCGTGGCGGCCAGCTCACCCTGCTCCCCATCGCCCCACTCATGCACGGCGCCACCCAGTGGTGCATCATGGGCCAGAGCTTCGTGGGCAACCGGACGATCCTCGTCCCGAAGTTCGACCCGCACGAGGTGTGGGGCCTCGTCGCCTCGGAGCGCGCCAACTCGGTCATGATCACCGGCGACGCCATGGGCAAGCCGCTGATCGAGGCCCTGGACGAGCCGGGCGCCGACTACGACCTGTCGTCGCTGTTGGCGGTGACGTCGTCCGCCGCCCTGTTCAGCGCCCCGGTCAAGGACGAGTTCTTCCGGCACCTCCCCAACATCGTGATCGTGGACGCCATCGGGTCCTCCGAGTCGGGCAACAACGGCATGGCCTCCATGACCAAGGGCGGGACGGCCATGAAGAGCGGCCCCACGGTGAGCGTCCTGGGCGACACGGTCGTGTTCGACGAGGACCTGCGCCCGGTGGTGCCCGGTTCGGGGACCATCGGCAAGATCGCCCGGACCGGCAACATCCCGGTGGGCTACTACAACGACCCGGTCAAGACGGCGGAGGTGTTCATCCACGTGGACGGCGTCCGCTACGTGATGCCGGGTGACTTCGCCACCATCGAGGAGGACGGCAGCATCACCCTCCTCGGCCGGGGGTCGGTCTCCATCAACTCCGGGGGCGAGAAGATCTTCCCCGAGGAGGTCGAGTCCGCCGTGCGGTCCCACCCCGACGTGCTCGACGCCATCGTGGTCGGCGCTCCCGATGAGCGATGGGGCCAACGGGTCGCCGCCATCATTCAGCCGCGTGGCGAACTCGTCCCCACGCTCGACGCGGTCCAGGCCCACTGCCGCGACCACATCGCCGGCTACAAGGTGCCCCGCGAGCTGCACGTCGTCGACCAGATCGAGCGCTCCCCGAGCGGAAAGCCCGACTACCGGTGGGCCACCGCCATCGTGACCGGGGCACCCGTGGAGTCCGACAGCGGCGGCGACCGCACCGCCTCGGGGTCGTGAGGACCGGCCGTGCCCGTTGACCTGGCCGCACTGGCGGCGCCGGGACGGACCGCGGTCCTCACCATGGAGATCCAGCGGGGCGTCATCGGCGACCTGACCTCGTTCCCCCAGCTGGCCGATGCCGCCGAGCGGGTGGGCGTGGTCCCCAATACGGCCCGTCTCCTGCACGCCGCCCGCCGGATCGGCGTGCCCGTGGTGCACTGCACGGCCGAGTTCCGGGCCGACCGGGTGGGGTCGACCGTCAACTGCCAGCTGATCGCAGCCATGGTGCGCAATCCCGACCACCTGCTCGAGGGCACGCCGCCCACCGAGTTGATCCACGAGCTGGGACCCGAGCCGTCCGACCTGGTGTGCTCACGGCTGCACGGCGTGTCCCCCTTCTCGGGGACCGCACTCGACACGTGGCTGCGCAGTCTGGCGGTGCAGACCGTCGTCGCCACCGGCGTGTCGGTCAATCTGGGCGTGCTCGGCCTCGCCATCGAGGCGTGCAACCTCGGCTACCAGGTGGTGGTCCCCCGGGACACGGTGGCGGGGCTGCCCGACGAGTACGCCGACGCAGTGCTCGACAACACGTTCCCGCTGATCGCCACGCTCACCACCACCGACGAGCTGTTGGCGGCGTGGGGGTGACGGTGGATCCGACGGCCTGACCGCCTCCCCGTCGGACACGGGGTCGGGCTCGGGGTCGGGG
>Ga0209698_10004488_pt1 | contig 15297 bp, 12 predicted proteins | sample LitLauG_LLR_2012_FD_187203 | JGI IMG/M metagenome (GOLD analysis project Ga0209698, IMG submission 187203) | Freshwater sediment microbial communities from Pennsylvania, USA - Little Laurel Run_MetaG_LLR_2012 (SPAdes) (version 2) | ecosystem: Environmental > Aquatic > Freshwater > Creek >...
CCATAGCCAACTCGGCGCCGCCGCCCAGGCAATGACCGTGCACTGATGGCAACCAAAAAAGTGACGGTGGCCGCAGTGCACGGTCATTGCCTGGGCGGCGGCGCCGAGTTGGCTATGGTGTGCGACCTGGTCTATACAACCGAGTCGGCGCAATGGGGTTTTCCGGAAATCAAGCTCGCCTGCTATCCACCCGTCGCCTGTACTGCGTTAGCCGCCCTGGTGGGTCAAAAGCGTGCGGCTGAACTCATCCTCACCGGCCGAACCATCGCCGGCAGCGAAGCCGCCGCGATTGGCCTAGCCACTCGCGCTGTTCCGGATAGTGAGTTGGAGTCAGCCGCGACGGAATGCGTCGGCCAGCTGTGTCAACTCAGCCCGCCGGCGCTGTCGATCACCAAGAAAGCTCTTTACGCCTGGGATTCCATGCATTTCGACAAAGGCCTGGCACGAGCGGAGAAGATTTATCTCGGCGAACTGATGAAGACCGCCGATGCGCAGGAAGGCATCTGCGCGTTCATGGAAAAGCGCAAACCGAAGTGGGCAGGGAAGTAGCGTACTCACATGGATTACGAAATCACACCTGAGGAACTGAAAGCCCGGCTGGATCAGCAGGGGACCTTTACCCTGCTCGATGTTCGCGAACCGTGGGAGTTTGCGACCGCAAAGATCGCCGGCGCGAAGCTGATGCCCATGGGAGAAGTGCCGTCGCGAGCGCACCAGGAACTCGATCCGGACGACTCCATCGTCGTGGTTTGCCACCACGGAGTGCGGTCGATGAACGTAACCGCGTGGCTACGACAGCAGGGATTTGAAAAAGCGCAATCCTTGCGCGGCGGCATCGATGCCTGGTCACGCCAAGTCGACGGAACCGTGCCGTCGTACTAGCGCCGTCAGGTAGAGAAAGCTGACAGCTGATAGCTGATGGCTCAAAAAATGAAAAAAGAACTCGTCGAACTGAGAGTCAACGGCCGCTCCTACGAACTCGCCATTGAACCGAGCGCATTGCTGCTCGATGTTCTGCGGCAGGAGTTGCAACTCACCGGCTCGAAGCGCGGCTGCGACGATTCTTCCTGCGGAGCCTGCACGGTTCTGGTCGATGGTGTTGCCGTGATGTCCTGCACCGTGCTCGCCGCCAGCCGCGAGGGACGGGAAATCACCACCATCGAAGGCGTGAGCGAGCACGGGAGTCTGGCCGCGATCCAGAAAGCCTATGGCGACTGGGGCGGCGCCCAGTGCGGATTCTGCACGCCCGGTTTCATCATGACGGTAAAATCGCTCCTCGCCGAAAACCCTGACCCGTCAGAAGCCGACGTCCGCGCCGCGCTCAGCAGCAACCTGTGCCGCTGCACCGGCTACAACCAAATGTACGAAGCGATTCGGTCGGCGATTGCAGCGGAGCGGGCAGGGAAGACAGAGTCCCCGGTGGCGAGATGAGCGACTTTTCCATCATCGGGAAACCCACCGCCCTGATCGACGCGGCGGAGAAGACCACCGGCGCCGGCAAATACAGCGATGACCTCAGCCTCCCCGGCATGCTGGTGGGAAAGATTCTGCATGCTCCGTATCCGCACGCGCGCCTGAAGCGCACTGATACAACGCGCGCCGAAGCTCTGGATGGCGTGATCGCCATCGTTATCGGAAAAGACGCGCCCAATCCTTACGGTATTCTTCCTGTCGGTCATGACGAGCATGCGCTGGCTCTCGACAAGGTGCGCTATGTCGGCGACAACGTCGCCTGCGTGGTCGCGGTTTCCGAAGCCGTCGCCGAGCGGGCGCTCGAACTCCTCGACGTCGACTACGAGGTGCTACCCGCATACTTCGATCCCGAGGAGTCGATGAAGGCCACCACCGACCTCATTCACGACAACAAGCCGGGCAATTTGGAAAAAGACTATCACCACGTGTTTGGCGATCCCGACCAAGGTTTCGCCGACGCCGATCACGTCGCCGAAGCCCGCTTCATCGCCAACGAAGTCACGCATGCCGCCATGGAGCCGCACTCCACGCTGGCATCTTTCGAGATTGATCCGCACACCGGCAAGCCCGGCCGCCTGACGGTCTGGTCCTCTACCCAGGTGCCCTACTACCTGCAACACAAGCTGTCGCTCGTGCTCGAAATGCCGATGTCCCAGATCAGGGTCATCAAGCCGCTGGTCGGCGGCGGCTTCGGAGGCAAGAGCGAAGTCATCCCGCTCGAGATCATCGCCGCGGTCGCCGCCCGCAAAGCCCAGGCTCCGGTCAAGATCACTTACACGCGCGAGGAGGTATTCTGGGCCCACCGCGGGCGTCCGCGCACCATCATCGATCTAAAGACCGGGGTGAAGAACGACGGCCGGATCACCGCCGTGAAAGCGCGCGTGGTGCAGGATGGCGGCGCTTATTGTTCCTACGGCGTGGTCACGATCCTCTATTCCGGCGCCTTGCTCGGCGCGCTTTATGACATCCCCAACATTCAGTACGACGGATACCGCGTCCTCACCAACAAGCCCGCCTGCGGCGCCATGCGGGGCCACGGAACAGTCAACGTCCGCTTTGCGTTCGAGTCGCAACTCGACGAACTCGCCGCCAAAATCGGCATGGATCCCGCCGAAATCCGGCAACGTAACCTGCTGCAGCCTCCCTGCATCACGGTGAACGGCCTGCGCGTGCAGAGCTATGGATTACCCGAGTGCATCGAGAAAACGGTCGCCCGCTCGGGCTGGAAAGAGCGTCGCCACACGCTGCCCAAGGGGCGCGGCCTCGGCATTGCCTGCAGTCACTACGTCAGCGGCGCCGCCAATTCGATCATTCGCTCCGACATGCCGCACTCGACGGTCAACATCAAGATCGACCGCGACGGCGGGGTGGTGGTGTATACCGGCGCTTCCGAAATCGGCCAGGGATCGGACACCATGACCGCGCAAATCGCGGCTGAGGCTCTCGGTTGCTCGCTCGCCCGCGTGCGGGTCATCGCCGCCGATACCGATCTGACTCCCATCGACATCGGCTCGTACTCAAGTCGGGTCACATTTATGGCCGGCAATGCTACGCTGCGCGCCGCGCAGGAAGTCAAGCGGCTGATCGCGGCCGGGGCAGCAAAGAAGATGAACTGCGCAGTCGAAGAATTGATTTTCAGAGACGACACCGTAATCCGGAAAAACGGCCAGGCAGGGACGGACACGTTCGTCCGTCCCCCCGACCAAAGCTCGACACCTTCCGTCTCCGGACGGGTCGAAGGCCAGATCCTGCGCGGATCGCTCCAGCAGAAGCGCAAAGAAGAAGGCCCCAAAGACCACATGACCTTCGAAGAAGCCGTCGTCGCCGCCATCGACTTCCACGGTGCCCTTATCGGGACCGGATCCTACGCGCCTCCGCCCGAAGCTCGCGGCGGCAAGCACAAGGGAGCAGGCGTGGGTCCCTCCCCCGCGTATTCCTACTCGGCGCAAGTGGCCGAGGTTAGCGTCGACGAAGACACCGGCGAAGTCACGGTGCACAAAGTCTGGGCCGCGCACGACTGCGGCCGTGCCTTGAACCCCATTTCAGTCGAAGGCCAGATCATCGGTTCGGTCTGGATGGGCATGGGCCAGGCCCTCACCGAGGAAATGGTCTGGAAAGATGGCTTGCTGATGAATCCCGGCCTGCTCGAATATCGCAGTCCCTCCTCGATCGAGTCTCCCGAGATCGAACCGATCATCGTCGAGAGCATCGATCCCGAAGGCCCGTTCGGCGCGAAAGAGTGCAGCGAAGGATCCCTGGCCGCGACCATCCCCGCCATTGCCAATGCGATCTACGCTGCGGTCGGGGTTAGGCTGCACGAATCTCCCTTCACTCCGGAACGCGTTCTGGCGGCGCTACGGGCGCGGAAGAACGCCAAGGCGCTGAACCTGACCGAAGGCGTCGACCCGACAGCGCCCTCAAGTTTCCGCGAGCACGGCGGTTCCCTGTGCCATAAAGGCAAGGGACCGGAGCGGCACCCGCTCGATCCGTCCCGCCTCGGAACCCAGTCGGGAGGCGCGGATTGAGCCTCCCCGAGTTCAAGCTCCTGCGCCCACGCACGATCGGAGAAGCGGTTGAGCATCTTGACCGGCACCGCGGCAAGGTCCGCATACTGGCCGGTGGCACCGACTTGATTCCTTCCATGCGGCAGAAGCTGTTCGAGCCGGAGTATGTTCTCGACCTTGGGGCCATCACCGCCATGCGAGGAATTCAGGCGAGTCCGGAAGGGGGCGCCACCATTGGCGCCCTCGCTTCCATGCGAGCCATCGAGCAGTCGGATTTGCTGCGCCGGAATTATTCCGTGCTGGCCGCGGCCGCGGCCACGGTGGCTTCCCCGGTGCTGCGCAACATGGGCACGATCGGCGGCAACATCTGCCTCGACACGCGCTGCCTCTGGTACAACCAGTCGCTTACCTGGCGGAAGGGCTGTGGATTCTGCATCAAGAAAGATGGCGACCTCTGTCATGTCGCGCCGGGCGGGACCAGGTGCTGGGCCGCATTTTCCGGTGATACGCCTCCGGCCCTGCTTTGCCTGAACGCGGAAGTCGAAATCGCCAACGCCGGTGGAGTTCGCCGCATGCCTCTGCGCGATTTCTACACCGGACTGGGCGACAACTACCGCCGATTACAACCCAACGAACTCGTCACCCGAGTCTTTCTGCCGGCGGCGATGGCTGGCTACCACGGCATCTACCGCAAGCTGCGCGTGCGCGGATCGATCGACTATCCCCTGGCCGGAGTTGCGGTCGCGCTGAAGCGCAGCAACGGACATGTGAGCGATGCGCGAATTGGCATCACCGCCGTGAATCCCGCGCCGGTGCTGGTTGCAGGCGCGTCCGAACTGCTGGCCGGCAAGATCATTGACGAGACTCTGGCAGAGAAGGCGGGCGACCTGGCAGCCCGTACGGCCAAGCCCCTGACCACGTCAGCGCTGACCCCCGAATACCGCCGCGAGATGATCCGCGTGTTTACCAAACGCGCGCTCATCGAGGCAGCCTCGACCAGTCAGAACTGAAGCACTGCGAGCAGAAGGAACATGACGCAATATCACATCGCGCAAGTCAACATTGGCCGACTGAAAGCTCCGCTGGACGATCCGCTCATCGCCGGTTTCGTAAACCGTCTCGACGACATTAACGCCCTCGCCGATCACAGTCCCGGATTCGTGTGGCGACTGCAAACGCCGGAAGGAAACGCCACCTACCTGCGGCCTTATGCCGACGACCGAATCCTGGTCAACATGTCGGTCTGGCGCACCATCGATGCCCTCCAGCATTACGTCTACCATACGGCGCACGCGGAACTGCTACGCCAGCGAAAGGACTGGTTCGAGAAATTTGCAGGCGCGTACGCCGCGCTGTGGTGGGTGCCAGCCGGACATTTCCCAGGAGTGGACGAAGCCAAAAAACGTCTCGAACACCTGGAGAAGCACGGCCCAACGCAATTCGCGTTTACCTTCAACTCGATGTTTAAGTTGGACGAACAGTTTCAAAACGCAATCGACTGGTCGTCGTTCGAACCCTGCCCGGCGCTCTAGCGCCGTGTCCGGGAAATTCATGTCAAAACTCTAATTTGTCACTCTTCGATCAGAAGGCACTGTGATGTCAACCGAAAGTTTTGGTCTTGGACTTCGGTGATGTGCCTGGGCGCGCGCTGTTTCGCTCTCTGCCGCGAGCTAAGAACGTCAAATAAAGCGGTGATCAGGAAGACAGCAAGTGTCACGCTTTGGTGGGGAAAGGCGATTTCGTTAAGTTGGTAGAAGTGCACGCGGTGACGTTGCTCCGATAGCGAGCATGGCCAGCCGGGGAGACGCGGGCGGCGGACACCGCAGTAATCGTGATTCCCCAAATCGCCACCGAAACCTGTAGAATTCCCCACTACAACGGACTGCCCTTGATCACCGACTGCCACATCCACATCCAACCCATGGAGATGTTCAAGCCGCAAGCGCTGGAACTCATGAAGCGCAAGCGTCCGAATTTCGACCAGATCTGCGAATTCTGCCGCTCACCCAAGGCGTTCCTCAAATCTCTCGACTCCGCCGGAGTGGACCGGGCGATGCTCATCAACTACGTGGCACCCGAAGTGATCGGCTTCACCAGCGGAGTGAACCAGTGGGTCGCTGACTACGTAAAGGAAGATCCGGGCCGCCTGCTTTCCTGCGGCAGCCTGCATCCGCGGCACACCGCCAACGTCCTGGCCGACGTAGAACAGATCCTGAGGTTGGGACTGAAGATGATCAAGATTCATCCGCCGCACCAGTTGCTGTTCCCGAACGACTACCTCAGCGGCGTGAAGGAACTGGAGATCATTTACCGCGCGGCGGAGGCCAACGGCGTGCCCGTGATGTTCCACACCGGCACCTCCATCTTTCCCGGCGCCCGCAACAAGTATGGCGATCCCATTTTCGTCGACGATGTTGCGGTAGATTTTCCCAAGCTCAGAATCCTGCTGGCCCATGGCGGCCGCCCGCTGTGGATGCAGACTGCATTCTTTCTCGTGCGGCGCCACCCCAATGTTTATCTCGACATCAGCGGCATTCCGCCGAAAACGCTGCTCCAGTACTTCCCCCGGCTGGAGGAAATCGCCCACAAGACTCTGTTCGGGACCGACTGGCCCGGCCCGGGGGTCCCCGACATCGGCAAGAACCTCGACGAATTCCGCGCCCTTCCGCTGAGCGAACCGGTGCAGCAGCAGATTCTGAGCAAGACTGCGCTGACCATCTGGCCGGCTTAGCTCGGTCTACTTCGGTTCCCAAAGGCCGATGACGTTTCCCTCGGGATCGGCAAACCAGGCAAACGTGCCGGTAGGAATCTCGACAGGCGGCACCAGGGTCTTTCCGCCCAGTCCTGCAGCCTTGTCAAGGTAAACGCGCACGTCGTCCACCTGCACGTAGAACGTCGTGTAATGGTGTGGCTCGTGGCCCAATGAAGAGATATGACCCTGGATGCCGCTGCCCGCGCCAGTATCGATCATGGTCGCCGGTCCCCTAGACTGCATCTTCCAATCGAAGAGCTTGGTAAAGAAGTTGGCCGTGCTGGCGTTGTCGCGGCAGCCGATTTCGAAGTGAACTACAGGTTGACCCATCTCGTCTCCTCCGCGATCGAAAATCGGCGGCCATCATAGCATCCGCGCCTCGTTAGGAGATCAACATCACGTGAATGGCGTATGACCGGTGACGCGGAGTGGGCGAGGGAAAAAATCCCGTCACCCACAGCCGGGTCTTCCGACGGGGAAGCTTTTTATTAACGCCTCACTGCCCAGCCTTTGCTCCCTCCGCCCTCGTTCCCACCAGTTCGTCAGCCAGCCCCGCAGCACCGTAGATTTTCCGCAACGCTTCCACTATGCCGCGGGAATCTACCGAAACCGCGCGTCCTTGCGTATCGCTGAAGGCGAAGTTCCAGGGCAACGACGGAATATTCCCATCGAAGATGATGCCCACGACTTCTCCTTTCTTGTTCACCGTCGGCGACCCCGAATTGCCTCCGATAATGTCCGCGGTGGAGACGAAGTTGAACGGCGTTTTCAGATCAAGTCGTGCCTTGGACTTAGCCCAGCTCTCCGGCAGCTTGAAGGGCGGCTGGTTCCCGCGCTCGGCCGCGTGTTCGAAGGCCCCGCCCATGTAGGTGTCGAACGGAATCGCCCTTCCATTTTCCTGGTAGCCTTTCACCTCGCCGTAGCTCAGGCGAAGCGTGAAGGTCGCGTCGGGGGCCTGATGGAAGCCGCTCTGGGCAAATCGCGCCTTGGCCACGATCGATCCGTCATGCCGAACCACCGAATCCACTTTATCTTCAAACTGCTTCCGAACCATCCTGGCATCGAGATCGATGGCCCGCATTGCCACAATGAGCGGATCGGTTGACGCATCGATCGCAGCCTTCCCGCCCTGGTAAAGCTGTTTGCGCGCGGCCACATCGTCCAGCTTGGTATTTTCGATCATGTACTTCGCAGCTTCCGACGGCGTTTTGCCTGCCAGCACCTTCTGCACATCAGGATGATCCGCGCCCAGCGTGTCCTGCATCTCGGCCAGCGAATCGGAGAGCAAGGCAGTCTCCAGACCCTTATAAACCGGCTCCGGGGAGAACAACTGTTGCTCCAGCGACGGCAGGTAGGAGTCGCGGAATTCCCGCATGCGCTCCGAATTCGGTTTCGGTTTCTCGTTCCCGGCCCGCACTAAAACCCGTGCCAGTTGCGCCAGATGCCCGCTGAACCCGCGCAGCCGCTCAAGATAGGTAAGATTGAGATAAAACGATTGCTGCTCCTTGATGGCCTGCGCAATCTCTTCCCAGGGATCGCCCGCTCCCGCATTTTTCGGGTCCGCCTTGAACGATGTCCGCAGCGCGGCTTCGTCGGCAGCCTTGGCATCCATGATCGCCTTGTCGAGCAATCCGGACAGGTAGCCGGTCGTCGCTTTTTGTGAATTCTGCAGGCCGAAGATATCTTCCTTGGCAATGCGCGCGTTCTCTTCGGATTGCTTGCTGAACTCCTGCAACAGGGCGATGCGCCGGGCGAGCATCTTCAAGGTCGCAGGATATTGAACGTCCCGCATGAACTCCAGTTGGGCCACGGTCAGCAGCCGCCCGGTGCTGCCCGGGTGTCCGGAGACGAAGATAAGATCGCCTTCCTTTACGCCGGTGCGCGACCATTGCAGGTAGTGATCCAGATGCGCGGGCTTGTCGTTCTCGTATACGCGGAAGAACGTGATGTCGAGGTCGTAGCGCGGGTACGTGAAGTTATCCGGATCGCCGCCGAAAAAAGCGATGTCGAACTCCGGCGCAAACACCAGCCGGACGTCGGTATATTTCTTGTACTTGTAGAGGTGGTAGACCTCGCCCGAGTAAAACGTGACCACGTCGCAGCGCAGGCCGGTCGTGGTGGTGCAGTCTTTCTCGATCCGCGACATCGCCGCCCGTTGGGCCTGGCCCGACTCCGCCGCCGACATCTCTGGCTTCAGGGCTTCCTTGACCTTGGCCGTCACGTCTTCGATGCCCACCAATTGGTTCAACTCGAGATTCGGGCACTTGGCCTCATCAGCCTGGGTCTTGGCGTAAAAGCCGGTCTTGATGTAGTCGTGACCTTCACTCGAAAGCTGTTGCACGCAGGCCGCACCCACGTGATGATTGGTAAAGGTCAGGCCGTCGGCGGAAACAAACGATCCCGAGCCGCCGTTGTTGAATCTCACTGACGACAGACGCACATGGTCGAGCCATTCCTTCGTCAGTTCGAACCCATACTTGGTCCTGATCTGGTCCTTAGGCGGAGCATTATAGAGCCACATTCCTTCGTCGGCGGTGGCCAGCGAAGAGAAGAAAAACGCACAGACGAGCAGAATCGGAAAATGACGCTTCATTTGAGGTAGATCCTCCAAAAAGGAATGACAGACGGAATCCGGGGCATGTTGACTGCGGTACCCTTAAATATACGCTCCTGAAAAAGTACGTGGCAAAAGCCGCCCGCTCCGGTTCGACGGCCGCGCCGATGGCCCGCGGTTACCAGCGTTGCTTGGAAACCAGTCGGCCTTTCAGGTATAAGAAAAGGTTGCGCGTTCCGCGACTTCCCCTTCCGCGGTCTGGCAACGGAATCCAGCACACGAAGCGAGAATTGCATGTCGAGCCTTCCCACAACCCATGCCGCTAAAGGTCTCGAGGGCGTCGTTGCCACCACCTCGAAGATTTGCTTCATCGACGGAGACCGGGGCGTTCTCGCCTACCGCGGCATCGATATCCACGAACTCGCCCACCAGTCCAATTTCGAAGAAACCTGCTACCTGCTCTGGTTCGGCAAACTGCCGACCCGCCAGGAACTGCGCCAGCTCCACGAGCGTCTGGCGGAAGAGCGCAAGCTCGACGCCTCCATCATCACGCTCCTGCGCAACGCGCCCCGCCACGCCCTGCCCATGGACGTCCTGCGCACCGCCGTATCCGCGCTGTCTTTCTATGATCCGCAGGAGAAAATCAACGATCACGACGCCAACGTCGACAAGGCCATCCGCCTGACCTCGCAGATCGCCATGATCGTTGCCGCCTATGACCGCGTCCGCAAGGGCCATTCCGCCGTCGAACCCGATCGCGCGCTCTCTCACGCCGCCAATTTCCTGTTTATGCTCAACGGCAAGAATCCCAGTCCGACCGCCGAGCGCGCCCTCGACATTGCCCTGATTCTGCACGCCGACCACGAACTGAACGCTTCCACTTTTGCTGCTCGCGTTACTGCCGCAACCTTGTCCGACATGCACTCCGCCATCACTTCGGCCATCGGCGCCCTGAAAGGCCCGTTGCACGGTGGTGCCAACGAAGCCGTTTTTCGCATTCTGGAATCCATTGACTCCTCGGGCGCCGATCCGGTCGACTACGTCAAAGGCATGCTGGCGCAGAAGAAGAAAGTGCCCGGCTTCGGTCACCGCGTCTATCACACCGAAGACCCGCGGGCGACCCATCTTCGCGCCATGTCGCGGGAACTGGGCAGGTCCAGCGGGCAGGCCAAGTGGTTTGAGATCTCCCGGAAAATCGAGGAGTTTGTGAAAGCCGACAAGAAGCTGAATGCCAACGTCGACTTTTATTCGGCATCGACGTATCACACGCTGGGAATCGATGTCGATCTATTCACGCCGATCTTCGCCGTCTCCCGCATCAGCGGCTGGGCCGCCCATGTCATCGAGCAGCTCGACGACAACCGCCTAATCCGTCCCCGCGCCGACTACTTGGGCCCGGAGTATCCAGCCGCCTATGTCCACATCGACCAGCGGTAGCCCCCGTGGTTCTGTCAGCCCGCTGGTCCTTGTCAGACTTTAACGCTGTCTTTCTTTAGGGGTTGTCACCCTGGGCCGAGCCCGCCTTTCAAGCCGGAGGGAAGGCTCTCCCGGAGCAGACGTCGAACCCCCTCGCCGCAATGCCCTGGGAGATCCCTCAACCGGCTGAAGGGCGCCGGTTTTCTAGATGACGCCAACGAAGAAAGTGGTCGGTCGAAACTGCACCGCGGAGGGGCTTGTTTGACCGCACTTCAAGCCTGCAGTCACGCTGGTTGAAGCGATGAAGGGAGGGATTCCAGGGCAAGAGGTTCCCGGCTATGTCGCGTCCAGGTCATCGGAGCATTCGCCGCAGTGGCTGCTGCCCGCCTGATGTTTGGCTTGCCAGTGTTCTTTTCCTCCCATCATGCCCGCGGCGGCGCCCCGCTGTTATTCAGCGAATTCGTCGCCACAATTCGGCCTGCTAGTGGTGATCTGGGGATACGCCAGGAGTCGGCCGTCCGCTGCCCCGTTCGCTGTGGGCTCCTACATCACGGGAGACGTACTGGTTCACCTCGTCCCCTTCGTTGGCCAACCCGGCCGTAACCCTGGCGCGCCGCCAGCGACCACCTTCGCCGGCATTCGTCCCGCCGATGCACCCGGAATCATCCTTGCCCAGCTTGCCGCCGCTCCCCTGTCCAGCGTGTGTTTTCGATGCCTCACTGCCGGCGCTGGGCGATCAGCGAAGGCAGGGAACCCCGTGACAAGGTTCGTGCTTGTGCACCCGAAAGCGGTCCAACCATCCCACCCCAGCAACTCACTTCTCCGCTTTGCCAACTCGGCTTCACCATTTAGAATGCTTCAGGTTCACCGGAAATCAGAGTCACACCGTGCGGTGCATCTGTATTTCGCGAACCCCGGCCCGGCGGCCAGCATCCAATAACGGCGCGAATTTAGAGACCAGGAAAACAATCAGGGAACTGGATGGCGACCACAAAGACCGACCCCAAGCTGGCCCTGGCCAACGGCTCGAAAAAGAATAAGACGCACGAAGCTCTCTCCCGCGAGGCTCTCATCCAGGCGTACCGCCTGATGTATACCTCCCGGCGCATTGACGACCGGGAGATTCTGCTCAAGCGCCAGCAGAAAATCTATTTCCAGATGTCCGGCGCCGGACACGAGGCGATCGGCGTCGCTGCCGGCCTCGCCATGAAGCCGGGATACGACTGGTTCTATCCCTACTATCGCGATCGCGCCCTGTGTCTCGCGGTTGGGGTGAAGCCCTACGACATGTTTCTGCAGGGAGTCGGCGCGGCCGATGATCCCAGTTCCGGCGGTCGCCAGATGCCGTCGCACTGGAGCTATCCCGGGCTCCACATCGTCACCCAGTCTTCGCCGACCGGCTCGCAGATTCTCCAGGCCGTGGGCTGCGCCGAAGGCGGACGCTATTTCGCCCGCCGCCCCAAAGCGGCCGAGCCTCCTCCGCCCGGCGCGCTCGATTATCGCCAGTTCAAGAACGTCAGCTTCCAGGGCGACGAGGTCACCTACGTTTCCCTCGGCGACGGCACCTCGAGCGAAGGCGAATTCTGGGAGGCCATGAACGCCGCCGCCCTGGGCAAGCTCCCCGTCATTTTCTGCGTGCAGGATAATGGCTACGCCATCTCCGTGCCGGTCGAAGTGCAGACCGCGGGCGGCAGTATTTCCCGGCTGGTCTCAGGCTTCCCCAACTTCCACTTCGAAGAAGTCGACGGCACCGATCCCATCGCCAGCCACAGCGCTTTCCAGCGCGCCGTGCGCTACTGCCGCGAAGGACACGGTCCGGCCTTCGTGCATGCCCACGTGATCCGCCCCTATTCGCATTCGCTTTCCGACGACGAGCGTCTGTACCGGCCAGACAGCGAGCGCGAGCGCGACGCCGCGCGCGATCCCGTGACCCGCACCCAGATGTACCTTCTACGGGAAGGCATCCTTGACGACAAAGGCATCACCCAGCTCGAAAAAGAGGTGGAAGGGGAACTGCAAATGGCGGTCGATCGGGCTCTGGAAGCCCTGCCGCCCGCCCCCGAGTCAATCCTGAAGTACGTGTACTCCCCCGACATCGACCCGACTTCTCCTGCCTTCGACATGCCCCCCCAGGAAGGTGCACCCGCTGCCGACGGCAAGAAGCCTGCCAACAAGACCATGGCCGACCTGATTACGGCCACACTGCGCGACGAGATGAAGCGCGACGAGCGCATGGTGATCTTCGGTGAGGACGTCGCCGATTGCAGCCGCGAAGAGTACCTCAAGCGCAAGCTGGTTAAAGGCAAGGGCGGAGTCTTCAAGCTGACATTCGGCCTGCAGAACGAGTTCGGCAACGACCGCGTGTTCAATTCCCCGTTGGCCGAAGCCGCCATCGTGGGCCGCGCCACGGGCATGGCCACTCGCGGCCTGAAGCCGGTTGTTGAGATCCAGTTCTTCGACTACATCTGGCCCGCGATGATGCAGATTCGCGACGAACTCAGTGTTATCCGCTGGCGCTCGAACAATGGATTCTCCTGCCCGGTGGTGATCCGCGCCGCCATCGGCGGATACCTGACGGGAGGGGCCATCTATCACTCGCAATGCGGCGAGAGTGTGTTCACGCACATTCCCGGCCTGCGCGTCGTCTTCCCGTCGAACGCGCTCGACGCCGCCGGCCTGCTGCGCACTGCCATCCGCTGCGACGACCCGGTGCTGTTCCTCGAGCACAAGCGCCTGTATCGCGAGGCCTTCGGCCGCGCCCCGTACCCGGGTCCGGAGTACATGATCCCCTTCGGCAAGGCGAAAGTCGTTCATCCCGGCGATAATCTCACCGTCATCACCTATGGCGCCGTCGTCCCTCGCGCCCTGCAAGCCGCGCAGAAGTTAGAACGCGAGCAGGGAATCAAGGTCGAGATCATCGACCTGCGCTGCCTGAATCCGTTTGACTGGGATGCAATCGCGGCCTCGGTGACAAAAACCAGCCGGGTGCTGGTAGCCTACGAAGATTCGCTGAGCTGGGGATACGGCGCCGAAATCGCCGCCCGGATCGCTGATCACCTGTTTGACAAGCTGGACGCCCCCGTCCGCCGCGTAGCCGCAAAAGACACCTTCGTCGCCTACCAGCCCATCCTGGAAGACGCCATCCTGCCCCAGCCGAATGACCTGTATCTGGCGATGAAAGAATTGGCGAGCTATTGAAGGCGCGCCTTACAATGCGCTTGCCGTCCTGAGGGTAGCCGCCACTCAGGCGGGGCGAAGGATCGAACCCGGGTCAGCCCTGTCCCTCTACCACCAAGCCGCTATTGGTTAGCGGACCCTGTGGCTGCCCGATGCTCCGAGTTGTACGCCTTCCAAGCCCCGTCAATGACGTACACGTGGATCGCGTCCGCCTGCTGCGGAGTCATGCGCAGGGTGGGGAACGCAAACTTCGGCGGATTCAGAAATCCCGGCATGCCGTTCTTCCAATGCGTGCCCCCCAGCACGATGGCATACCACCCTTCATGCACCTCCGGCGGAGCATAGCGCAGGTCCGGTATCGCCCCGTTTTCCACCCAGGCTCCGCTGCCATCCAGACCGGGAGAATGGCAGCCATCGCAATAAAACTTCTTGTAGAGTTTCTTGCCTTCCGCAATCGTTGCCGCGTCCGCCGTCTGTTGCGGAGGCTTCGGAACCGGCGGCACGATATCGGGCGGAGTCGGGAAGGGAATGCTTCGCCCCAGCTTGAAGGCCAGCAGTCGCGACGGACCGCGCTTTGAGCGGGGCGTTGCCATCGTCCACGCCGGCGCAAACAGCCGCGAGCCCGAACCCCATCCCACCGGCAGCAGCACATACTGCTCGCCCCTCACCGAGTAAGTCACAGGAATCGACTCGATCGCCGAGCCGGTGTCGATCGACCACAGCTTCTTTCCCGTATCCGCCGCGTAGGCCGCGAACTCTCCCGAGCCCTGGCCTTGGAATACCAAGTTCCCCGCCGTCGAGATCACCCCGCCGTTGGTGGCAATTGGCTCTTCCACCGACCACCGTTCCGCCTGCTGCAACGGATCCCACGCGATCAGGCGGCCTTCGGTCTGCTGCATCCACTCGCCGGTTTCAACCTCAGCGTGGGTGTTGGTCTTGCGGTCGGTCGCGGGAATGTAGACGAGGCCCGTCCCCGGGTGGTAGCTCATTGGCCACCAGTTGTGGACGGTCCACTGCTTGCCGCCGCCCTGCGAAGCCGGAACTTCCACGGCTTTGCCCGTTTCCAAATTCACCGATGTGGCCCAATTCACTTTGACGATCGGCTTGGCCGAGAGCAGCTTCCCGGTTCGCGCATCGAGCACATAGTAGTAGCCATGCTTCGGGACCGTCATGGCCACGTGCCGCTTCTCGCCTGCGATCATCAGGTCGGCCATCACGATGTGATTGTTTTCCGTTTGCAGCCCGGGCGAACTCGTCTGGTAGTGCCACACGTATTCGCCGGTCGTGGCTTTCACCGCTACTATGCATCCCGCAAAAAGCTTTTCGCCGGTGGCTTTGAGCGCTGACAATTCGCCGTAATCCGCTCCGGCTCCAGCCGTCCCGAAGATCACGAAGTCGGTCACCGGATCGTAGGTGATCGC
>Ga0209698_10004489_pt1 | contig 15295 bp, 5 predicted proteins | sample LitLauG_LLR_2012_FD_187203 | JGI IMG/M metagenome (GOLD analysis project Ga0209698, IMG submission 187203) | Freshwater sediment microbial communities from Pennsylvania, USA - Little Laurel Run_MetaG_LLR_2012 (SPAdes) (version 2) | ecosystem: Environmental > Aquatic > Freshwater > Creek >...
GATCCATCCGGGCGAGACCATGCTTCTGCGCGTGGTGGGACAGGGTCGTGAGCAGCATCCCTTCCACATTCACGCCAACCACGGCCGCGTGCTGGCCCGCGACGGCAATATGCTGCTGGCCGCCAACGATCCGAACCTCACGACCACGACCCCTACCGCGGCGACGGCAACGCAGCCGGCACTGCCCGGCGGCAACTACGCCCGCCTCGCAGGCCCACTGTATTACACGGTTCCGACGGTGCCCGGCCAAGGCCAGGACCTGATCTTTGGGTACACCGCCAAGGGTCTGAACTGGGATATCTACGCCCACGGGCTCAACAGCGGCACTCCCTTGCCGGTAGGTCCCACGACCACGGCCACGGCAGCCAGCGATTCCCATCCGTGCTATCCGGATGCCAACGGCTTCTATACGGTGAACAGCAGCCCGCCCGCGCCGCCAACCGCGCCGAACTACAACGAGTGGTGCGCTGACCACAACAAGCCGATCCCGATCACCCCCCCCGATCCGCAAATCGTGGCCAATGGCCTGTGGTACGGCGGCACGCCCTATCTTGGCTTGAACCAGATTCCGGTCGGTGGCGGTTCGCCGCAGTTCCTGTCCACGCCATTGCCGCCAGGAACCACGATCCAGAACCCGACTGCCGGCTACGCCTTCATGTGGCACTCGCATGCCGAGCGGGAACTCACGACGAACAACGTGTTCCCGGGCGGAATGATGATGATGCTGGTCGTCCAGCCGCCCTCGGCTGTGATTGACGAAACGAATTGATGCCGTCGCGCTCCAGGAGAATGAAAATGCGTAAACCCTTTAACGCAATGATGCTCAAGTCCGCATCGCTCGCCGCGGCGCTGCTCGCGGTGACCGGGCTGGCATCGGCTGCGACGACAACCGTTAACCTGACGGCGCAAACGGCCACTGCGGCCCTGCCGGATGGTTCCACCGTGCCGATGTGGGCGCTCTGCACCAACGACGCGACCACCACGGCGGCCAATGCTGCGCTCGCCGGCGGACAGTTGAACAACGTCAATGTCTGCTCGACGAGCACGACGAGCACTACTGGCGTCGTCACCACCACTCTCAATGGCACCTGGGCGCCCGGCCCCACGATCGTCGTGCCCGCCGGCAATTCCCTCACGCTCAAGCTGAACAACACCCTGCCGGTGCCCACATCGCTGACGATCGTCGGCCAGATCGGTGGCACCGACACCGGGGCGCCGAATCGCGCGGCCAGCCCGACACACGCTGCCGAAACGCTAACCACGTGGCCCAATAACGTAGCGGGAAGCTTTACCCCGCCCGCTCAGGGATCGCGTGCCCGGTCGTTCGGACCGGAAGCCGCCGCCGGCACCGCCGCCACCCCCGGCACCGCCACTTACTCGTGGACGACCCTGCAGCCGGGAACCTATCTGTACCAGACCGGAACGCATCCGTCCCTGCAGGCGCCCATGGGCTTGTATGGCGTGCTGATCGTCACCAATGCACCGGTGGCCACGACCAGCACGGCAACGCCCCCCGTCACCACCTTGGCAGCGGGCACCGCCTACCCGGCGGCTGCTGGAACCACCGCTACGCTGCCGCCCGGCACCAACGCCTACGGCGTCAGCAACGCGGGCGTGCCCTATGATGCCGACGCCACCTTCCTGCTGAGCGAAATCGACGCTGTGCAAAATGCCGCCGTCGACGCCGCAGCCAAGGCGGGAACGTCGGAGACACTGATCTCCACGGACCCGAGCTGCAGCGCCGCGCTCAAGGGCGGAACGACGCCCTGCTACCCGGCCGCTGTCAATTACCGGCCCACGTATTTCCTGATCAACGGTTCGGCGTTCAATCCGTCCAACCCGGCCGCGACCAGCGGCGTGGTCGCCGACGTCGCCGCAACCGGCAACGTCCTGGTGCGCTTCGTCAACGCCGGCTCCCGCCTGCACGTGCCGGCCATCAGCGGCCTGCAAATGGCAGTGCTGTCCGAAAACGGCAACCTGGCTCCGGGGTTCCCGAAACTTCAAAGTGAGGTCAACCTGCCCCCGGGCCGAACCGCCGACGTGCTGGTCGCTCCGGCGTCGAACGGAACCCCCGGTACGACGCCCGTCATACCGACAAAGTACACCGACAAGGCCTATGCGGTGTTTGACCGCGCGCTGAGCACCGCCGGCGCCAATATCCCCAATGCGGGCATGCACGGCTACCTGGCGGTTGCGCCGGCCGGCACGGGCGCCACCAACGCGGCAACCAACACTTTCCTGGCTACCGCCAGTGGTGCAGCGCCTGTCGTTACTGCGAGCACTGCGGCTGCCAGCTACACGTTCACCCTCGCGCCCAATGTGCTGACGACCTTCTCCGGCAGCGTTGCCACGAACAATGTCGGCCTGACCGGCTATGTCACCGGTACGGCGCCGGCCAAGGGCACCCTGACCTGGGGTACCGGCGGCAGCTTCACCTATACCCCGACCACCGCCCCGATCAGTGCTGGCGACACCTTCACGTATTGCACGGCAACCGCCGGCTGCGGCACCGTCACGCTGGCGCTCAGCGCCGAAAGCGCAACGGTCCCGGCGACGATAACGCAGACCTTCACCAGCACCGTGTCCACGCTCTACCGGGCGATTACCCGCTCCACCGGTGTCCTGGGTGGCTACACCGCCTCCGACGGCTATCTCTTGACCGCGGCGCTGACCGGCACGCCGACCAATTGCACGGTGGTTCTCAACGCGGATGGATCCTTCTCTGCCGCTCCGTCGGTGCGCACCGGTACCACCTGCACTTTCAGCTTTACCGCAACGGATCCGCGAACGAAACAAGTAGCCACGGGTAGTGCCACCGTGAATTTCCCGGCACCCTCCAACCTGAACATTACGGTGCAGGATGCGCTCAATGGCGTCACGGCCACCATACCGCCCGTGACCGACTACATGTGGATCATCCAGGAAGACCGTTCGTTCCGAAATGCCACCCCGGGCGTATCGCCCTCGACGGCAGCCCAGGTGGCTGCGGGCAACCCGACGCCGGTACTGAGCACCAGCTTCCACAACAGCCACTACCCGGTGGTGGCCGTTGGCTGTACGGGCAAGTACTCCTGCGGCGACGGTAAGGGCGGACAGAAAATCCAGGGCACGGCCACTCCTGCTGCGGTGTATACCTCTCCGGCAGACGCGGTGCTCGACCCCACGAAAAACTACTACATCTCCATCTTGCCGGGTGACGCAGCCAACCCGTTTACGAACGGCTCCAGCGCCGACCCCACAGCCAGCAACAGTTGTCTGTACAGCAAGTTAAACGCCGCTTCGCCCATGCCGACCGATTGCGGCCACTCCATGGGCGGCGCGAACATCCTGTATGCAGCAGTGCCACCGGCGACGACGCCCAACCAAACCTCCGCAACAGTGCTGGTCGAGCCCAACCCCCTCAAGCCCGCGGCGCTGAGCATCTTCATCTTCGAAGACAACAGCCCCACCAACAACGACTACGACGCCAATGAAATTGGCCTGGGCGGCTTCGAGATCATCGTCAACGACGTGGCCGGCCGTTCCGGCGATCCGGTTGGCCAGGTCACCTACGACGCTTTCAACATGCCGCTGACCAACGCGCTGCTCGGCGTGGCGGGTTGCCCGAATGAAACCCCGTCGGGCGCGGCCGCACTGCAGCAGACCAACCTGGTCGGCGTCGTCTACACCTGTCCGGACGGTGACCGTCGGATTTCTTCCATCACGGCAACGGCTTCCACGATCACCGTTACCACCGCTGTCCCGCACCAGTTCGAAACCTCCGTCCAAGGCGCAGCGCCCACGATCGACATCAGTGGCGTGGCCGCTGTCCCGCTCAACGGCTCCTTCACCGTGAAAGTCGTCAATCCCAACACCTTCACCTTTGCCAACCCCGGCGGCGTGCCGGCCGGCAACGTGCAGGTCTGGAAGTCGTCGATTGCCCGCGACGCAACCACGTATCAGCTGGCTGGCCAGGCGCTCATCAACAACATCATGCCCGGCCGCTACGACGTGCTGGCTCACCCGGCCGCCACGCGCGAAGGCGCCGGCGAGACCTGGTACCAAGTCTCGACGCTGGAGGGCACACCCGGCCAGGACGCGTTCACCAAGGCAAACGAACCCAATTACTTCCAGGAATTCGGCCCACCCGGCTTCCACACCTTCATCGGCTGGCTGAACCCCGCGCACATCGCTGACCAGAACGCGATAGCGCTTGCGCAGGCCGCGGCAGCCGCACCGGCGGGAACCGCGGCGCCCACGACGATCATCTCGGGCCGCGTTACCAGCCTGCACATGTCGCGCACGGTCATGGAGACGCTGTGGGATTCGGCCAGCAATGCGGCCATCGGCCAGTCCACCTGCTTCGTGGCCGTCAACCAGACCGGCGAGACCGGCAACGACGTGGCCTTCACGTCCTGCAACCACGACGGAACCTTCACGCTGCCGCCCGTCCCCTCGGGCCAGCAGTATGAGCTGGTGATCTGGGACCAATGGCTCGACCAGATCATCGCCTTCCAGAACCTGCCGGCCAACCAGGTCAACCCCGGTACGCTGGCCATGGGCGACATTCCCGTGTTCAGCTGGTTCACGCGCCTGGAGTCCAGTGTCTACATGGACCTGAACAACAACGGTGTGCGCGACCCCGGCGAGCCCGGTATTCCGCTCGTCCCCGTCCGGATCCACTTCCGCGACGGCAGCATTTCCAACACGCTGATCACCGACGGCAACGGCAATGCGGTGTTCAACGAGCTGTTCCCGCTGTTCAACTGGTACGTTGTCGAATCCGACCGCGTCCGTTATGCCTCCACCGGTGTTAATGTCACCGTGGACGCTGGCGGCCAGCCCGACTGCGTGATTACCGCCAAGGGTGCCACCCAGGGAACGCTGGGAACGACCTCGACCTGCGCCAGCACGACCTCGCGCACGGCCGGCGTTGCCAACACGCAATACGTCTGGACCGACCCGAACACGGGCCTAACCTACGGCGCGGTTCCGACGGGCGCTTCGACCTCGACCAATCGCATCGATCCGGGTACCACGCCGTACAACGGCGAGTTCGAAGGCATGCAGACCTTCATCAACCAAACCGAATTCCTCGACTTCGGACGGCGCAATTTCGCGGTTGGCGAAACCGGCGGCATTCAGGGCACGGTGGTCTATTCCTCGACGCGCGGCTTTGACGACCCTACCCTGCAGGTGCAGAACCTGTGGGAGCCGGGTATCCCCCGCGTGACCTTGAATCTGTACAAGGAGCAGACCAACCCGGACGGCACCATTGGTTATGTATTCGTCAACACGACGACGTCGACGAGCTGGGACGATTGGGCTAACGGTGTCATCGGTTCCGACGGACTTCAATACGTCCTGTTCCCGGACAACACCCTGCATTCGCCCGTGACGGGCGCCCCGGCACCGGCTGGGGTGACCTCGACGAACGTGCAGAACAACATCGCCTGCCCGGGCCAGGACAGCAAGGATCCCTTCCTGCCCTACTCCCTGGGCACGCCGCACCAGTTCAAATGTTATGACGGCTTCCATATGTGGAACCAGGTTCAGCCCGCAGTATTCGACGGCGCCTACCAATTCCCCGGGAGCTGGACGACCACGGTTGGCGGCGTCACCACGACGCATACGCTGACTGCCGGAACCTACGTCGTGGAAGTGGTGCCGCCCCCCGGATACGAAATCGTCAAGGAAGAGGACAAGAACATCCTCATCGGCGACCAGTGGGTAGCCCCGGCCGCGCAGCAGTTCGGCGCGCTGACGAACATCTTCATCACGCCCGACCAGGCGTCGCTGGCCTCGGCCTACAACCCAAAGAACCCGGGCAACAACAACACCACGCTGGGCCTGGACTTCACGGAAGCCAATTACTCGTATCCGAAGTGCGTGGGCACGCCCCACCAGGTTCCGGACTTCATGAGCCTGTTCCCGAGCTCCGGCCAGGTGGCACCGTTTGCCGGCGCCATGAAGAACCTGTGCGACCGCAAGGAAGTGGTGCTCAACGACCAGTCCACCGGCATAGCCAACTTCTTCCTGTTCACCAATACGCCGCGCGCTTCGCACTACACCGGCCTGATGCTCGATGACGCCGCAGCGGAAATCAACGCCGCAGCGCCGGACTTCGGCGAGAAGTTTGCCGCCTCCTATGCGCCGATCGCCATCCGCGATTTCAATGGCGTGGAGGTGTCGCGCGTCTATACCGACGCCTGGGGTGGCTACAACGGCATCATCTACTCCACGTGGCAGGTGAACGTGCCGAACCCGGCCGGGTACTCGCCCAACATGATGGTCACCTGCATGAACGATCCGGGCCCGATTCCCGGCCCGAACGGCGGCGTGATCGTTGACCCGCAGTACAACCCGCAGTACAGCAATTTCTGCTACACGAATCCATTCATGCCCGGCATGACCGTGTACCTGGATACGCCGATCCTGCCGGTTGCCGCTTTCGCCGCGGGCTACAACCCGCCCGATTGCGCGCTGCCCGCGTCCACTCCTGCCATTGCCCGCGTTGACGGCACTGGCAAGGGTCCGTGGGTTGCTGCGGCTGGCGGCACCATCACCATCACTGCGCTGGGCGACGTGAACGTGCCTAACTCGAACTACCAGGGGCCCACGGCCACCACGGCACCGTGGAATACCAAGACGCTGACGCGCCACTACGGTTTTGGCGCCACGCAGGGCACCGGTTCCGTATCCATCAACGGCACGCCGTTGACTGTGACCGGATGGTCGGATACCACCATCACGGCGACGATTCCGACGGGCGTCACCACGGGCGAACTCAGCATTGTGAGCGGTAACGGCCTGAAGTCGGTCGACGCCGTCACGGTTACCGTCGGCGGTCCGGCTCCGGTGGTCGTGGAGCCCGCGCCCAACACGGCTGCTGTTACCGGCAACGCCCACCCGATCCAGGACGCCATCGATGCTGCCAAGCCCGGTGACCTGATCATCGTCGACGCTGGTCAGTACCCGGAACTGGTGGTGATGTGGAAGCCCGTGCGCCTGCAGGGCGTGGGCGCGGCCTCGGTCGTCATCAGCGCCGCCAAGTACCCGACGCAGAAGCTGCAGAACTGGCGGCCCGTGGTCAATCGCTACTTCGGAGTCGACACGGTGTTGGGCAATCAGGTTCCAAATTCGCAGGTGGATCCGCTGCCCAATCAGGAAATCACCGGCGGCATCGTGCTGCTCGAGCCCAGCGTTCTGGCCACGGAAGAAGGCGCCGGCATCACGGTGCTCGGCAAGAACCCCGCCAGCGCGCCGTGCGGCAGCACGGCCACGTCCAGCTATCCGGACCAGGTCCTGTTCCCGCCCACCAGCAACACGGTGAAGATCATCAACAGCACGCACGCGATGAGCGAGAGCAACTACACCTGTGCGCCTTCGCGAATCGACGGTATTTCCGTCACCGGCGGCGATTCGGGCGGCGGTATCTATGTCAATGGCTGGGCCAGTGGCCTGGAAATCGCCAACAATCGCGTCTACGGCAATGCCGGCTCGTTCAACGGCGGCATCCGCGTGGGTGTTCCGTACCTCGAAGCACTGACCTCGACGCAAACGGCTGCTGACGGCACGGTGTTCGGCTATGACGTGGGTGTTCACATCCACCACAACGTGATCACCAACAACGGCACGGTGGAAGCCAACCCGGGCGCGGTCAATGCGGCCAACTCAACGGGTGTGGGCGGCGGCCTGTCGATCTGCACGGGTACGGACAACTACGTCGTCAACTACAACTTCATCTGCGGCAACTACAGCGCCGGTGACGGGGGTGGTATCGGCCAGACCGGCGTGAGCAACAACGGCCTGATCGCGGAGAACACCATCATCTTCAATCAGAGCTACCAGCAGACCGCGCAGGTCAATGGCGGCGGTATTGTGATCGAGGGTGAACTGGGCGCTGTTGGCGGAACGTCGTTGGGCACGGGTAGCGTGACCATCGACCGCAACATCATCCGCGGCAACTTCTCGCAAGGTGGCCATGGTGGCGGTATCCGCCTGCAGCAGGTCAACGGCTCGGATGTCGCCACGAATCCGACCACGCCGGCTAACTGGTACACGGTGACCATCACCAACAACATGATCACCAACAACGTATCCGGATGGGCGGGTGCCGGCATTTCCGCGGCGGACGCGCTGAAGGTGGACGTGTCTAACAACACCATCGCGAACAACGACAGCATGGGTATCGTCGGTGCGATGATCGGCACGAACCCGCTCAACCAGGCGGCGCCGCTCGCCAAGACCACGGGTTATCCGGCACCTGCTGGCGTCAGCGTGGACCGCACCACGACCGCGCTCTTGACCGGCGTGGCCAACGCCTCGGCTTACCAGTACGCGGGTGTCACGCTGTACAACGACATCCTGTGGCAAAACCGTTCGTTCTACTTCGCCATCACGGCGCAGGCGAACACGGCGGGCGTCCAAGTGCCGACGAACACCTTGTGCCCGTCGAATACCGTAATGGATGCCTATAGTCTCAAGTGCACCCCGTTGCCAGCCCAAACCGCAGTGGGTCAATGCGTGACCGGTGCGGCCTACTGGGATCTCGGGACGACGGACGACGCTTCCTCCACACCGGGCTCCGGCCCGCTCAAGGTCGCACTCAACCCGACGTACTCGGTCCTGAGCGGCACTACGACGGGCTACGCGGGCGTCGGCAACGTATCGGGCGACCCGGGATTCACCCAGTCGTACTGCAACGGTGCCCGTGCCAATCCGGCCTTCATCTTTGAGCCGGGCCAGCCCTTCCTGACGCCTGCCGCCCAGAACCTGACGGCAGGGGCCACGCTGGACGAGGCCGGCAATTTCGTCGATGTTCGTTTCGGTCCGCTGTACCTGTTTGACCCCACGACCTCGACGACCACGTCGCCGGGCACGGTAATCGGTAACTACCACCTGGCTGCTGCTGCAGGCGCTGCCTACAACGTCGGCGGAACCATCACCGGCCACCCGGTAACGCTGCGCCAGGATATCGATGGCGACGGCCGTCCGGCAGCTCGCACGACCGGAAGTGGTGTCGACATCGGCGCCGACGAATATGCGCCGCCGGGCTCGCAAGTGGTCGGCGCAATCCCGACGAGCCTGACCTTCGGTAATGTCCAGACCGGCCAGTTCGCCACCCAGACGTTTACCGTGACCAACGACGGCAGCAGTGCATCGGTGCTTACCTTCGGTCCCATGGTTGCCTCGGGCCACTTCACGCCGACGAACAACTGCGGCACCGGTATCGCCGTGGGTCAAAGCTGCCAGTTCACCATCACGTTCCAGCCGCTTGGCACGTACAAATCGCCCACGGCCGAGACCGGCAGCATTGTCATCACGGACAACTCGACGAACATGCCGTCGTTCACCATCGCGGTCTCGGGCGTTGCCTACCCGCCTGCGGCGGCTGTGCCAGCCTCGGGTGCGCTTGGCAACCTCGAAGCCAACGCTGTGATCGTGAAGCCGGTAACCGTGACCAATACTGGCGTCGGACCCTGGTTCTTCGTCGGTACCGGGTCCATCCCGGCGGGATCCGCGTTCAAAGTACTGCCGACCAACCCCGGCACCTGCGCGTCCTACCAGTACGGCTCAACCGGCACAGGTCTGCCGGTGGGCGCGTCGTGCACGGTAAATGTCACGGTAACGGTTCCGGGTGACGGCAATAATTCGAACGGCACCCTCACCGTCAGCGAGACTGCGAACCTGGTTAACGTTGCAACGGGACTTAGCACGCCCACCATCGAACAGACGATCACTCAGACCGTGCGCTTCAGCGTGGCCGGCGTGCAGGCGCAGTTCGACTTCACCGACAACCCGAACTTCGGCACGGTGACGGTTGGCCAGACCAGCGCGGTGCGGACGGTGACGCTCACCAATACGAGCGGCATCCCGATCAGCTTCGCGGCGGGCGACTTCGTGCTTAGTGGCGCCAATGCGAGTTCGTTCGCCCTCGTCGGTAACACCTGCACGGCGGCTCCCATCGCCAACGGCAGAACCTGCGTCCTCAGCTTCACGTTCACACCAGTAGCCGTGGGAGCCGAGACGGCAACGCTGGCGGTAAGCCCCGGTGGTGTCGCGGTGGGCACGATAGCGCTGCGGGGCACGGGCCGTACGCCGGTGGCCCTCAACGTGGCCGTGGCCACGTTGACCCCGGCAACGGGCAGCACGACGGCGTCGCGGACTTTCACCTTGACGAACACCGGGACGAGCGCGTTCACGCCCACCAGCTTCTTCACGCTGGCAACGGGTTCTACCTCGGCGCTTGCCACGGGTGGAACCGGAACGGGAACGATCCTGATCGCTGCCGGCGGTACGTGCAGCATCGGAACGCCGGTTGCTCCTAATGGCGGGTCGTGCACGGTCAATGTGACGTTCACGGCCACGGCTGCGTCGACAACCAAGACCGTGACCGCGAACCTGGGCGTTACCGGAACCCTGGCGAGCGGCGGCACGTACAGCACGCCGACAACGGTGATAACCGGCAATTGATCGTTGCTTCAGACGCGGGCGGCGCAGCCGAAAGGGCAGCACCGCCCGCTTTTTTCCCCGCTGGGGTTTCTGCAGTAGTGGTTTGGCAGTATCGTTTGATCTCTCCGGGCCGGCTCCAAGCCGGCCACTTTACGGGGAGCAGCAGCACAACGTCATATCATCCAGTTGTCGCCGTGGCAGGCCCCTTGCGGTCCTTTCACGCAGAGCATGAAAAATGCCGGCGGACAATGGCCGAATCTTCTGGGGCGGGTGCGGCGCAGCAGCTGCTGTTGCAGTTGATGGCGCGGTATCCTGGCGGGGGATTTTGGGTGAACGAAGCGATGAATATTCTCAATGGCGCCGGACATCGTTCCGCCGCTCCACAAATCGTTAGGCAAATGGCGCCTCTGGCTCGCGCCCTTGTGTTGGTCTTCGGCTTCGCATCTGCTGGGCTCGCTTTTGCGCAGCAGGACCACGCGGCCGAACACATGACCTCGCACGCCGTCACACAACCGGATACCGCTGTGCCGGCCGCCGATGCCGTGGCGCCGCTGGCCCCGCGCGAGGCTGCCGAGGCCATGCGCAACTGGCAGATGCGCAGCGGCGAACAGCTCAAGCGCAACTTCGGTGTGGAGGTGCTGGGTGTACGCCTGGCCAGCCACGACTGGATGATCAACTTCCGCTACAAGGTGCTCGATCCGGCCAAGGCCAAGCCCCTGCTCGACCGCAAGGTGGTGCCTTATCTTGTCGACGAGGCCAGCGGGGCGCGCCTGGCCGTGCCGGCCATGGAGAACATCGGCGAACTGCGCCAGGTGACCGCGGCCGAAGCCGGCCGCCAGTATTTCCTGACCTTCGGCAACGGCAATCAGATCGTCCGCCATGGCAGCCGTGTCGACGTGGTCATAGGCGGCTTTCATGCCGAGGGCATGATCGTCGAGTAAGCGCCGTAACGACAGCCTGTATTGATCGATCGCCAAACAGGCCGATCGGTTTCCATGTCCCTTTTTGCGATGGCGTTAACCTCCCGGAGGCAAGGGCAGTGCGGCAAATGCACCAACCGAACCCAAGGGAAAACACGGAGCCCTAGAAAATGAAATTTCAGCAGCGTGCGCTACTCATAGCCCTCTTTGGTGTGTCCTGCGTGGCCGGTACCGCCGGCGCGCTGGCGGCGAATTCCGCAGTGTCGTCGGGCTCAACGAGCGCTCCGGCCCCGGCTCCCGCCGCTGCGCCGGTCCTGCCCGCGCTCACCGCCCAGCAGATCGTCGAGAAGAACCTCGCCGCGCGCGGTGGCAGTGCCGCCTGGCGGTCCGTCCAATCGGTCGTGTACTCCGGCAGCCTGGACGCGGGTCGCGTCCGTCCCGACAACGGCATCCACCCGTCCACGACAGAGCGCCTCATCGAAAAGCCGGGCAAATCGGCCAAGCCCGGCCAGGCACCCGAGCAGCACATGACGGGTAACGATGAGGGCACGCCGGTGAGCCTGCCCTACACGCTCTACATGAAGCGCCCGGGCAAGCAGCGGGTCGAAGTGAAGTTCAAGGATGAGACCCTCATCCAGACCTACGATGGCAAGACCGGCTGGAAACTGCAGCCCTATCTCCATCGCGGTGTCCTGCCGTTTTCTGCCGAGGAAATGAAGAAAGCCCAACAGTTCCAGGATATCGACGGGCCGCTGTTCGATTACGCGGCCAAGGGCACCAAGGTCAATCTCGACGGCACGGATCTCGTCAACGGCAATCCGGCGTATCGCCTCAAGCTGACGCTCAAGAGCGGCGATGTGCGGCATATCTGGATCGATGCCACCAGTTTCCTCGATGTGCAGATCGATGGCTGGCGCCGGCTCAATGGCCATGACGTTGCGCAGTACACGGCCCTGAGCGACTACCGCACCGTGGACGGCGTCAAGCTGCCCTTCCTCATGGATACGCGCACCGCCGGCCTGCCCGACCACGAAAAGATCATCGTGGAAAAGGCCACATTGAATCCGAAGATCGATGACACGCTGTTCGGCAAGCCCAGCCTCTAATACGTCGCCACGGTTTCGGGCCAGCCAATCGCCTGGCCCGATCCAGCTGCCGCCATGGCCCGCCGCTTGAGTGGCGGCCGGGCTGCGCCCGGTTTCACCCGCGCGGTTTCGCCTGCGCTCGCATTGTTGCTTGCTGCCGTGTTCACCACGCTACTCGTGCTGCCGGCGCGCGCAACGGGCCCAGCAGCGGACACGATAGCTACCGGCGAGCGTATCTACCGTGAGGGCATCTTGCCCGGTGGTGCCAAGTTGCGGGCGATGCGCGAGAACCGCACGCTCGTGGAAGGCACGACCGCTGCATGTGTCAATTGCCACCGCCGCAGCGGCCTGGGCAACGTCGAGGGCAATTATGTGGTGCCCCCGGTCACCAGCAAGTACCTGCTGCGCTCGGCACTGGAAAACACCAGCGACCTGGAGATGACTCACGTGGCTGGGTACCACCAGGGACACACGCCCTACGACGACGCCAGCCTTGCGCGCGCCTTGCGCGAGGGGGTCGCTGCGGACGGCCGGGTGATGAGCGAACTGATGCCGCGCTACACCTTGGATGGGCCGGCCATGGCAGCGCTGATCGCCTACCTCAAGCAACTCGGCACCGCGATACCCTCGGGGGTCACCGACACCACGCTGCAGTTTGCAACCGTCATCACGCCCGATGCCGATCCGGTGGAACGCACCGCCATGCTGGAAATCCTGGAGCGCTTTTTCGCGACCCAGGCCGAGGTGATCGCGGCCGAGACCCGGCCGCTCAAGACCTCGCGCGAAATCAAGTATCGCGTCACGCGCCAATGGCGACTGAACGTCTGGCAATTGCAGGGCCCGGCGGACACCTGGCAGCAGCAACTGGCCGATCACCAGCGTGACCAGCCGGTGTTCGCGGTGCTGTCCGGGCTGGGCCGCGGCAACTGGGAGCCGGTGCACCGTTTCTGCGAGGCGGCGCAGGTTCCCTGCCTGTTCCCCAATATCGACCTGCCCGTCGTGCGGGAAACCGACTTCTATTCCGTGTATTTTTCCCGCGGCGTTCTGCTCGAGGCGGACCTCCTGTCGTCCTGGCTGCTGGCCGATGCGCAGCGCGCGCCTAAACGATTGCTGCAGCTGTACCGCGACGGCGATGCGGGCGCCGCAGCCGCCGCCCAGCTTGGCGGGGACCTGCACGCGAGCAGCGTGCAAATGGTGGAGCGCCGGCTGCCCGCCACCGCGGCGGACGGCGACCTCGCGGCGGCGCTGGCCGACGTGCGGCCCGGCGATACGCTGGCCTTGTGGCTGCGCGCATCTGACTTGCAGCGCTTGCCCGCGACGCCGCCGGCCGGCGTTACCGTGCTCATGTCGGGGCTCATGGGCGGACTCGATTCCGCCCCCTTGCCGCCGCTGTGGCGTCCCCTTGCGCACATGAGTTATCCACTCGACCTGCCCGAGCGTCGCGTGGCCCGCATGAACTTCCCGTTTGGCTGGCTGCGCGTCCAGCATATTCCGATCAGCGCCGAACGCGTCCAGATCGACACGTATCTTGCCTGCATCATCACCGCCGAAGCCCTGGGCCACGTACTCGACAGCTTCGTCCCCGACTACCTGCTGGAACGCCTGGAAATGATGGTTAGCCGGCGCCTGGCTAATGCCTACTTCCCGCGGCTGGGACTGGCCCCCGGCCAGCGCTTTGCGTCCAAGGGGGGTTATGTGGTGCACTTCGATGCCGCGGCGGCGCCGTCGGCCGTACCGGCTACCGCCGACCCGAGCCACGGGTCGGGCATACGCGTAGTCGCCGATACCGAATGGACAGTGCCGTAAGCTTGCTCAACCAGGAACGACAGCCATGACCATGAAAACCCGCCCGCCTTTAACGCACCCTGCACGGGCCCATACTGGCGCTGCTGTGCTCGCAACCGCCCTTGCCATTCTCGCTGCCACGAGCGCGCAGTCGGCCACTGCCCCTGCGCCCGTACCCGACGGGTTCGCCACGCCTGACGTTGCGCAGATCGTGGCGCGCAACGCGGAGGCCCGCGGGGGTCTCGAAGCCTGGCGGTCGCTCAAGAGCCTGGGCGAGAAGGGCCACCTCGAGCACGGCCAGATGAAGGGACCCAAGACCCGCCATGGCAGCCCTGCCACCACGCGCGGCGCGCTCGACCAGTCCTTGCCGTTCACGCTGGAACTCAAGCGGCCCCACAAGATGCGCCTGGAGATCAACCTGGGTGATCTCACGGCCCTGCAGCTCTTCGATGGCAAGCAGGGCTGGACCATACAGCCCTCGGGCAAGGGCCCGCTGGTGCGCCCGTTCGCGCCCGATGAGGCAATGACCGCCGCGGACCAGCTGGACCCCGAAGGGCCGCTGATCGACGCCGCTGCCAAGGGGACTACCGTGACCCTCGAAGGACGCGATACCGTCGAGGGGCACGCCACATACAAACTGAAGCTCGTGCTCAAGGGCGGCGAAGAACGCCATGTCTGGGTTGATGCCGAGACCTACCTCGACGTCAAGATCGACGGCCAGCGCATCATCGAGGGCAAGCCCTGGCCGTCGGAAACCTATTTCTACGATTGGAAAAAAACCGGCGGCATCAAGCTGCCGTATCGGGTTGAGACCGCCGTCGATGGCGTGCGCACCAGCAACCGGATTCTTGTCGACAAAGCCGTCGTGAATATGGCGATCGACGATGCGCAATTTACGCTGCCCAAGGATGCGCTTGCGGCACTCCATCCAGCTGCTAGCGCAGCGGCTGCTGTCACGGCACCTGCCACGGTTGCACCCGCGGCTCCTGCTGCCACGGCAGCACCACAGGCGGCCTCGAATGCGGATGCGCTGCCGGCTGCGAGGCCGGCAGAAGGGAGTAAGCCATGAGC
>Ga0209698_10004490_pt1 | contig 15292 bp, 14 predicted proteins | sample LitLauG_LLR_2012_FD_187203 | JGI IMG/M metagenome (GOLD analysis project Ga0209698, IMG submission 187203) | Freshwater sediment microbial communities from Pennsylvania, USA - Little Laurel Run_MetaG_LLR_2012 (SPAdes) (version 2) | ecosystem: Environmental > Aquatic > Freshwater > Creek >...
ACTGGAGACCGTGGGGCCGTGTCAAACACGTGCCTGGTTTTCCAGGCACGTCACCCCCATCGAACGCATCGACTTCACAACCAGATAATTGAACTCGTTCGTATCCGTGCAGCCACCGGCGAAAGCCATGGTTTCCCAGCGGTTCACGGTTTTCCCGTTCGCGTCTTTTTCCACGAACGTCGCGTCACGCAGGGCCTTGGTACGCGTGGCGATCTCATCGATGGCCTGATCCCACGAAATATCTTCCCAATGGTCCGAACCGGGGCGCCGCACTTGTGGCTTCAAAAGGCGGCGATCATTCACAATGTCCTGCAGCAGAGAAGAACCCTTCGGACACAGCGTTCCGCGATTGATCGGATGATCGGGATCTCCTTCGACATGCACAACCTGCGGCGTAACGTTTTTCGCCCCATCGCCAATGGTGTGAATGATGATTCCGCAACTCACGGAACAGTACGGGCACGTGCTTCGCGTCTGCGTGGTTCGGGAAATCTTTAAGGCCGAAGACTGAGCTTGAAGTGGCTGTAGATCAAAGCCAAGTACGGAAATGCCCACAGTTCCTGCCAGGCCAGTCTTGAGGAAGGTGCGTCGCGAGAGGTCCATTGGGTCTCCGCCAACTGAAGGCTTCCACGGATGACAACGGTACGAGCAACTGACGACAAGCTTGAATGCACGAAAACTTACACCTTCCTCTTGGACAGTGTCAACGTCAGGCGTGTAAAGATTGTTAAAGACCGATGAGGTTCTGGATGATCTTGGTGTATCCGCGCTCGCCTGCCCAGACATCTAGAACGGCCAATGCGGCTTCATCCACCAAGGGGACGGCGATGCCATTCTTGGTCAGATCCACTGATTTGAGATAACGCGCGCAGGTATCACACGCTTCCACGTGAACGTAGTCGCACTCTTCCGCCGAATACCGCGGCAGTTTCTCCTTGTCTTCCTCGCCGCACCAGGGACACCCAATTCTGCGGAAGGGCCACTCGTGGAGGCAGAACGAACAGAGCAACGACCGGCTTGCACCTTCCCCTTCGGGCCGCAACACGGATAATTGTGCCAGTCCGCCGCACATCGGGCAGACACTTCCAGTATGGTTGGGCACCCCTGGCATTTGCATTTGCAGATTTTCTGCTACGGGCTGGAGGCACGCGCGGGCAAAGAAGTCCTCCGTTGCACTCAACCCGGTAGGATCTCCGATCAAAGCGGTTGCCAACAGCGTGCGGAAGCGACCTTCGCCTTCCTTTTGCAGTTGCTGCGCCTCCGATCTAAGAGTCTCCGTACCACTCTTGATAATCACAGCCAGGAGTGACGGCATGGCCGACACAACCGAGGATGAGTCGATCTGCTCTCGGAGAGCAGGGCCCGAACGAACTGTAGATTGTGAACCGAGCGCTACTTCGCCCTGGAGCTTCAGAATGGCTTCGTAAAATTGAAGGATGGGCTTGGCGGACTTCTGCTCCGATTGCAGTTCATGCGCACGATTAATGCGACTTCCCCAGCGCCTTTGGCATTCGCGAATCCATGACATTGAGGCTGTATTCACCGTGCAGCCACCTTCCCACAACTTACCTCAACAGTCTTGGAACTCGAACAGAAGCACCTATGTATAGCTCGCAATCTGAGAGTCCAGTTTGGCAAAGAGAGCGCCATTGCCCTGCCGTGGATATTCGCTGAGTGCTTCGCGATAGTGTGGCAGGTTATAAAGAAACGCCTCGACCCGTTCCCGGTTGAGGACATCCCAGTAGGCGCCGTAACCAGACTTCTCCAGCCAGTAGGCGTTGAAAATCTGTTCAAACTGATGGCTCACGGGCACAGCCAAGTAGGGTTTTCCCAGGTGGAGGGCCTCGGTAACCAGAGAGAATCCGGAGTTAGCAACAACCGCGCGGGCGTTGACCAGGTCGGCGAAGAAGCCATCGAGTGAAGGCTTCTTGTAGAGGATATTGCCATCCTCTCCTTCGCGTCCGAAACCATACGCCACAAATCGACACCGCACCGATTGCAACAGTTTCGCCAGTGCAGGCGCGGGCGAAGTTACGTACACCAGGACGTGCTCGCCTTCGGTGGGTGCGGCTTCGAGGATCTCGCGGCGCAGCAGCGGGGGAAAAAGGAACGTGTTGCGCTTGCGCACCGGCGCGGTGAAGAAGGAGATCACAAGATAAGCGTCGGCCCGTGGCGTCATCAGGCGCGTGACCAGTTTCGCGGCGGCAGCATCCCGTCGATATTGTTTGGGATAGGACACGACGGCATTGGTCAGGCAATGCTGGTTGTCGATCGAAATCACCGGCAAGTCTTTCTTGTGTCCGACATGACAGGTGAGCGGCTCGAAGTCGGTGATAACCAGGTTGATCTTTCGTTCGTCAACGAGGTGCTTGAGGTGGGCGAGGCTCTTCGCGGCTTGGGGAACGGTGAGCAGGTTCTTGGCAACCGTGCGCTTGTAACGGATGCGGTTGTTTACATATGCGAAGCGGAAGCCAAAAACTTCGATAGCTTGAAAGTCCGATTGCAGATTACGAAGGCCACGATCAAAAGAAGCGACCAGAACGGTGTGTCCCTGCGCGACGAGGTGCGAGAGGACTTCTTTGGCGCGAGTGGAATGCCCTGCGCCCTCTCCGTTCACTCCGTAAAGGATATTGGCCATGAGTGACAGGAGTATAGCGCGAGCGGAAACTCAGGGCAGGCGGAGCTTTCCCAGATCGAGTATTTGCCACAATGACACCGCTTGTTGTGAGGAATGGCGGAGGGAGAGGGATTCGAACCCCCGGTACGGTTTCCCGTACATCGCCTTTCAAGTTGAGGCGCATTGCGGGCGTGAGCGAAGCGGGAGCCCGCAGCCGAAATCCTGAGCGGAAGCGGAGGAACCTCAGTGGAGCACAAATGGCGGAGGGAGAGGGATTGGAACCCCCGGTACGGTTTCCCGAACATCGGTTTTCAAGTTGAGGCGCATGCGGGCGTGAGCGAAGCGGGAGCCCGCAGCCGAAATCCTGAGCGGAGCGACGGAACCTCAGTGGAGCACAGATGGCGGAGGGAGAGGGATTCGAACCCCCGGTACGGTTTCCCGTACATCGGTTTTCAAGACCGACTGTTTCAACCACTCACACATCCCTCCGCGGTTGGAACAGGATTGATAACTAAGAGCTAGTTTACAACACGTAGATTCCAACTCAGGGCTTCTTCTGCGCCGGGGTTAAGGCAAAAGCCCGCGAGTGAAACTCCATGACTTCTTCGAAGTGCGATAGGAAATAGGTAAGGCTGTGATCGCCGGGATACAGATGGTATTCGTGCGGCACTCTCTCGCTGCGCAACTCGGTATCTAGCGCGATGGCCCCTTTTTCGAATCCGTAATTGTCCTCTTGTCCGCAGTTGAAATAGATTGCGAGTTTCCGCAAGGCAACGACATTTTGTTTTGCGAGCATGAATGGGCTGTTCGCGTTCCAGCGCGCTACGTTGATCGGCTTACCAAAAACCGCCGAGAGCACGCCACCAAGCGGCGCACCAGCCCTCTCGGCTGCATCCAATTCCTGCGGAGACTGCGTGATCAACGCTGCACTCTGCGCGCTGGCCGCCGAAAACAGTTCCGGATGCGCGAAAGCCATCCTCAAGGCGCCGTATCCACCCATGGAAATCCCGCTGATCGCCCGTCCAGCGCGGCCCGCGCGAATGCGGTAGCGGCTTTCGACGTAGGGCATGAACTCCTGTAAAAAGAAATCGCTGTAGCGCACCGATTCGTCCGCGGAATTAATGTAAAAGCTTCGTCTACCCTCCGGGGCGACGATCAGGAATTCTCCCATCTTGTGTTGGTTTCGCAGATCGTCGAGCAGAGTCCATCCGCCACTGTGAAAAAGCGTCTGTTCGTTATCGCCGAGACCGTGCAGGAAGTAGAGTACCGGGTAACGTCGCGGCGTTTTTTCTGTAAAGCTGGCGTCATACCCCGCAGGCAGATACACGCAGTAGTGAACAACCTGCTTGAGGATTTTGCTGTTGAGCGCGCTGCAGTCGATCCGGCTTTGGCCAGACGCGCCGGCTTGAGCCCATCCATTGCGTAAAACCAGGAGCCAGAGAAAACTGAGCCAGACTAGTCGTTTCATCAAGTAAGGTTATTCGTAGCGTAATGCCTGCACGGGATCGAGTCGAGCGGCACGCCCAGCGGGATACAGGCCTGAGACCAGGCTCACGAGGAACGAAAACCCAATGGCTAACGCGACCAGCCACCACGGCACGGCCCAAAAATTGTCGGGAGGCAGAGACTGCCGTTTCAAATAAATGTTGGTTCCTAAATTGATGACACGCCCGATCCCCCAGCCGAGCGCTACACCCACGACGCCGCCCAGAACTCCCATCGCACCCGCCTCGGCGAAAAAGAGCCGTTTGACGTCGCTGTCGCTGGCGCCGATCGCTTTCATCACGCCAATCTCCCGCCGCCGTTCCAAGATCGCCATCACCAGGGTATTCACAATGCCGATGGAGGCTACTGCCAGCGCCAAGCTCCCGAAAATTAAGAGGAACAGATCCAGGACTTCGAAAAACGTTCGCAGGCTCTGGCTCGCGTCGAGCAGCGAAAACGTTGTGAATCCCATCTTCTTAATGGCATCTTCGACAGCCTGAATCTGTGCGGGACTTTTCACGCGCGCACTGATGGAAGAATACACCGGCTCATCGCTTCCCGCGCGAGTGATCTCGCGCAAGTCGGTGGGTTGCATGACGTGCAGACTCTCAGCCAGCTTCAAAGGCAAAAATACTTTAGCCCGCATAGGACCGCGCATGCTCTCCGGATCGAGATCAGCGACTCCGACGATCTTGAGCTTCTGCTCGCGCGAAATGACAGAGTACGAGGTTCCGGCGAGATTATTGTCGCTGGGACGTGGCCCCGTAGAACTTGCACTCTCCGGTTTTGGCTGAACCGTCTCCCGCTGCGCGTAGCGCATAGTCAGTTCCTTGCCCAGTAGCGGCTTTGCCAAGTCGGCGACATTCGGTTCCGCTCCCCCCAGCGGCGGAGTCTTACCCAACAATTCCTCGGCGAACGATTTCTGCAGGAGAACCTCCGGAGCTGTATCGGACGAGAAGAATCCGCCCTGCACTCCTTCGAATGCATCATTGGATTTAGCCGATTCCGGGAGCGCGGAGATCATCGTCAGGTGCGGCTTGTCTTCGTACCGCAACTCGGTCACAAAACGAATGTCAGGATATGCCTCCGCTACGTTCGGAAGCTTTTCGATCTCGCGTCGTGCCGCTTCATCCAGTACACGACTCTCACCTGGCGTTGGGCCATTGCGCTCTTCTTCCCGCCCCATTCCGCGCAGGTCGCGCCGCGAGGTGACTACAATTGTGTCGAATAGTCCGGACCTTACCAGCCGCCGCGAGGCTAGCTGTTGGAGTCCGATTCCCAGCGACAGCATCGCGACCAGCGAAGCCACTCCGACTGAAATGCCGACAGTCGTAAGCGAATTCCGCAAGAGCGACTCTCGCAGATTCCGCAGCGCGAGTTCGGTCAGGTCAGGAATCTTCACGAATGTCCTCCTGCAGCCTCAGGCCGATTTGGCTGGTCATCGACTACCTTTCCATCTGCCAGAAAGATCATACGTTGGGCATAACGCTCGGCCAGCGCTCGCTCGTGTGTAACCATGACCACTGTCATTCCCAGATCCCGATTAAATTGTCGCAACATGTTCATGATTTCGGTTCCGGTATGGCTGTCGAGGTTCCCCGTCGGCTCATCCCCCAGTAGCAGCTTCGGACGGTTGATGAGCGCACGCGCCAGCGCGGCCCGCTGTTGCTCTCCGCCGGAGAGTTCGCTGGGGCGATGATTCATTCGAGCCCGCAAACCGACGCGCTCCAACGCTTCGCGCGCCAGATCGTCACGTCGGCTGCGTTCCACCTCTGCGAAGCGCAGCGGTAGTTCCACGTTCTCGGCCAGCGTCATACTCGGGATTAGGTTGAAAGACTGGAACACCATACCCACGACGTGCAGCCGGTACTTTGCCAGTTCCTCGCGCGAAAGCTTCGCCAGATCGCGATCCTGTACGATTACGCTTCCCGACGTAGGACGATCGAGTCCAGCGATCAAGTTTAGAAGGGACGACTTGCCCGACCCGGAACTGCCCAGCAAAGCAACGAACTCCCCCGCAAGCACTTCAAGCGAAACGCCGTCTACTGCTCGAATCAGCGTCTCGCCCATGCGGTAATGCCGGCACAGATTTTCGCTGCGGATCGCAACCGTACTCGTTGTGGAAGAAACAGCAGAAAGCGTTGCCATTGTGCTAGCGCATCTCTCCTCGCAAGACCTTGAGCGCGTCTGTTGCCTTCACGTCGCCATTCTTACCCTCCGCTCCGTTGGCGGCTACCGCGACAATGTCGCCTTCGCCCGGGGCCAGGAACAGATTGTTCTCCACTCCGTGCTGACGAGTGTAGAGATCGTAATAACGCCCGCGAGCCGCATAAAGCTGCGAATGGGTCCCCCGCTCGACAATCCGCCCTTGCTCCATCACCAGAATCTGATCTGCCCTGCGGATTGTCGAAAGCCGGTGCGCAATCACAAAAGTAGTGCGCCCTTGCATCAGGTACGACAATCCTTCCTGGATCATCTGCTCCGACTCGGAATCAAGGCTCGAAGTGGCCTCGTCCAGGATTAAGATGCGCGGCTCCGCCAGGATCGCGCGCGCAATCGAAATTCTTTGCCGCTGTCCCCCCGACAGCTTCACGCCGCGCTCCCCGACAATCGTTTCGTATTTGTCCGCGAATGATTCCGCGAATTCATCCACACGCGCGATGTGGCAAGCGCGCATTCGCTCTTCGTCGGTCGCATCCGGACGTGAGAACGCAACGTTCTCTCGGATCGTTCCGTCGAACAGAAATGACTCCTGCAAGACCACACCTAACCGGGTGCGGAAAGAATCGAGGCGTACCGTGCTCAAATCCACGCCATCCACGGTGATCCTGCCTTTTGTCGGCGCATAGAACGCGGAAACCAATCCTATCGTCGTCGATTTTCCTGATCCCGAAGAACCTACGAGAGCGGTTACCGATCCCGGTTCGGAGAGGAAGGAAATGTCATGCAGAACTTCGTGGGTTCCGTCATAACTGAAGCTCACGTTTTCAAATTCGATCCTGCCCACCACATCGCCCGGCGCAACCGACCGTCTCGCGTCCTGATCCTCCGGCCGTTCGCGCATGATCTCCTGCGTCCGCTCCAGCCCGGCAAGCGCTTCCGTAAGCTGAGTTCCGATCTGAACGATCTGCATCATGGGTGCAACCAGAAACGGCAACGTAATCGTGAACGAGAAGAATTGCCCCGGCGTCAGTGTGCCGGCCAGACTCTGGCGCGCGCCGATGTACATGGTCGCTCCGCCGACGAAGCCAAGCAGTACGCTTGCAGATAGGCTCATCACCGACGTGGCCGTCAGCGTACGCATCACGTTGTCCAGCAGCCTTCCAACTCCCTTAGAGAAAACGGCCTCCTCACGCTCTTCGGCGTGGTAACCCTTGATGACCCGCACGCCTCCGAGCGACTCCGTCAACCGCCCTATGACCTCTGCATTGATCTTGCCGCGCTCTCGGAAGATGGGCCGGATCGTCGAGAACGCCTTGCTCAGGAAGACGCCAAACGCCGCCAGCGATCCCAGCGCAATCAGGGTCATTCGCGGACTGATGTGCATCAGCCACCAGAAAGCGATTCCCGAGGTGAGCAATCCTCCAGCAAGGTCCACCAATCCTGTGCCCAGCAGGTTTCGAATGCCCTCGACGTCGCTCATGATCCGGGATACAAGGCTACCCGTCTTGTTGGCGTCGTAAAACGAAACCGGCAGCCGTGAAATGTGGGCTTGCACCATCTGCCGCAAGTCCGCAATGAGCCGTTGCGCGGCTTTGGAGAGCAATTGAGTCAGGGCGAATGAGGTGACGCCTTGCACCACCGTCGCGAGCAACACAAGACCAATGAGCTTTTGCAGTGCCCCAACATGGTGTTTGTTAATGACGTCGTCGATCAGGAACTTTGTCGAGGCAGGAAGGACAAAACCGGAAACCCGGTTGATCACCATCAACACGAGTCCCACCACGAGCAGCCCGCGGCGCGGGCGCATCAGCTTCCAGACCTCTGGCAAAACCGCCTTCAGTCGCTGGATCTTAGGGGTCTTCGCCGCCTCTTTGGGTGGGGAACTCAATCTCTTGTTTGACTCCGTGAAGCCCACTTCGGCTTCATTATTACTGCATTGTCACACATCCCGGGGCGCGCGTGCGGCTGTGACAGGCCGTGCCCGACCGTTGTATGCTCGGGACGTGTCCCGCCCGTCTCCTCCGGAGCGATCGCCGACTTTTGGCCTGCTGCTGGGCCTTCTCATCACCTTCTCCGCGGTGCTGCTCTATTCCGCCTACATTACTTGGCAGGTTACGGGACTGCGCAAGCTGCAAACCGAGCTGGTGGACCGCAATCGCAAGGATTCCCTGCAGCTCCTGCGAATCCAGAACGATCTCAATCTCCTCGCCGTCGCCATGCGCGACATGGTGAGCAGTAACGAGCCCTATCCACTGACCGCGTGGTCGGCACAATTCCAGCGCATTCGCACCGACCTGGACGACGCCATGCGTCTGGAAGCCGAGTACGCCGAAACCACACGCACGCCTGACCAGAGTGCGTTCCTGGCGAGCTCGTTTACCCAATTCTGGGATGCGGTCGATCGCGTCTTTGCCCTGGCCCGAGAAGGCAACGCAAAAGACGCGCGCGAGCAGATTCAATTCTCGCTACAGGAGAGGCAGGCTTCCCTCAGCACTGCAGTTGCACGCCTGCTGGTGCAGAACAGCGAAAACGAGCAACAGGCCGGACAGCGCATCGTGCAGATTTATGACCGCGTGCAGCGTCAGGTATACGTATTTCTTGCCGCGACGCTGCTCGCGATCCTGTTAAATAGCCTTTCGGTCATTCGCTGGAACCGCCGTCTATTTGGCCGCCTTGGCGAGATTTCCGAGCGACGCAGCGAATTGGCACAGAAGCTCATCGCCACGCAAGAATCCACACTGCGCTACATTTCACGGGAATTGCACGACGAATTTGGCCAGATCCTTACCGCTGTCGGCTCCATGCTCCGTCGCGCTGGTACCCACGCACCTGAAGGATCATCCTTGCGCGCCGACTTACAAGAAGTTCTAGAGATCGTGCAGACAACGCTTGAGAGCGTACGCAGTCTCTCGCAGGCGCTGCATCCGGTGATGCTGGACGAGGCAGGACTCGAGAGCACGCTCGATTGGTACATCCCAACCGTGGAAAGGCAGACCGGAATTGCCATATCCTATGAGAAGCTGGGAGCGGTCTTTTCGGTCGATGGTGGCGCGGGCGTCCACATCTACCGAATCGTCCAGGAAGCACTGAACAACGTTGCGCGGCACTCCGGTGCAAGGCAGGCTTGGGTGCGTTTGAGATTTTTGCCCCATACTCTCGAACTGGATGTGGAGGACCACGGCGCAGGATTTGCGGAGCGCCCAAGCAAGCGTGGGATCGGACTGGTTGCGATGCGGGAGCGCGCCGAGTTAATGGGCGGAGAGATCGTATTCTCGCGACCAGCGGAAGGCGGAAACCTTGTGCATTTAGTCGTTCCCCGGGAGAAAGCGGAGGCCCATGGAAGAGAAAAAGAAGATCACAGTGTTGCTCGTGGATGATCACAGCCTTGTGCGGCGCGGCTTCCGCCGCATGCTCGAAGACGAGGCTGACATGGAGGTCGTCGGCGAAGCCGGCAACGGGGAAGAAGCGATCAAACTGGCTAAGGACCTTGCCCCACAAGTCATCGTCATGGATTGCGCACTGCCCGGTATGAATGGACTGCAAGCAACACGGCAGATCATGGACGATTCTCCCAGCACGGCTGTCCTCATGCTCAGCATGCATTCGGAGAGCACCTGGGTGCGGCAGGCCATTGATGCGGGCGCAAAGGGATACGTGCTCAAGAACGCTTTGGAACTCGATCTTGGTTCCGCCATTCGCAAGATAGCTTCCGGCGAGACCGTTTTCGATCCGCAGGTCGAACAGCGCGCAGAGCTGAAAGGCGAGCGCCACGCGCTGACGCCGCGCGAATTGGAAGTTTTGCAGATGATTGTTGATGGCAAGTCGAATAAGGAAATTGCGACCGCTCTCGATCTCAGTGCGAACACAGTTGCCGTCCATCGCGCCAACATCATGAATACCCTCGGTATCCACAAGACAGCCGAACTCGTTGTGTATGCGATCCGCGCAGGGCTGGTGAACGTTCCGTGAATCGCAGGTCTTTTCTATGGGGGATGGCGGGCTTGGCTTCCTGTTCGCCCTCGCTCCGCCTCAATGCTTTTGCGGGACCGGCCTCCAACTCGCCCGGATTCCGCTTCGTCGACGTGACCAGCCAGGCGGGGATCCAGTTCGAACACAACAGCGGAGCCTTCGGTGGTAAGTTTCTGCCTGAGACCCTCGGCTCCGGCTGCGCCTTCCTCGACTATGACCGCGACGGCTGGCAAGACATCTTGCTGATCAATGGCGCCGATTGGCCCGGCCATAAAAAACGCCACTCCACGCTCCGCCTCTATCACAACAACCACGATGGCACCTTTACCGACGTCACCACTCGTGCCGGACTCGATATTGAACTCTACGGGATGGGCGTGGCCGTCGGCGACTACAACCATGACGGATTCCCCGACATTCTGATCACTTGCGTGGGGCAGAATCGTCTGTTTCGCAACACCGGCAAGGGAACGTTCGTCGACGTCACCAATACCAGCGGATTAGGCAAGCGCGAAGGATTTAGCACCTCCGCACTGTGGTTCGATTACGACCGCGATGGCCTGCTCGATCTTTTCGTGTGCAATTACGTTAAGTGGTGGCCCGAACACGACGTCTTCTGCAGTCTCGACGGCAAGCACAAATCTTATTGCACGCCAGAAGCCTATCGCGGGGCGACCTGCTGGCTGTTTCATAACCGCGGCAACGGCACGTTCGAAGACGTGACTGCCGCCAGCGGGATCTTCGACAGCAGTTCTAAGTCGCTGGGCGTAGCACTCATCGACGACAATCACGACGGCTGGCCCGACTTGCTCGTCGCCAACGACACGCAGCCCAACAAACTCTATCGCAACCAGCGTGACGGCACCTTCAAAGATGCCGCCGTTGAAGCGGGCCTTGCATTTAGCAGCGAAGGAAAAGCTCGCGCGGGAATGGGAGTTGACGTTGCCGATTTCGACAACTCTGGCTCAGCCGGCGTCGCGATTACGAACTTCGATAATGAGATGATCGGCCTCTATCGCGCCAATGGCAGAGCATTCGACGATATCGCACCGCAATCCGGCGTGGGAATGGCTTCCAGAAACAGCCTCGGCTTCGGCTGCGCTTTTCTCGATGTGAATCTTGATGGATGGCTCGACTTCGCGGTCGCCAATGGACACATCGATGAAACAGTGCGCAACATTCGCGGTAACGTCGGCTACGCCCAGCCTGCACAGCTTTTCATGAACAACGGCAAAGGAAGTTTTGTGGATGTCGCGTCAGAGATTGGTGGCGGTTTCGATCAACCAAAAGTAGGCCGCGGCCTGGCCTACGGTGACTTTGATCGCGACGGCGATCTCGATCTGCTGATCACAACCAACAACGGCCCCGCCTACCTGTACCGCAACGACCAACTCGCCGGAAACCACAGCATCCGCTTTCGTCTGATCGGGACAAAGTCGAATCGCGACGCAATCGGAGCGGTGGTGCGGGTGATCGGTGGTGGGATCACCCAATCGCGCATGGTCAAGGGCGGATCGAGCTATCTTTCCCAATCAGAATTGCCGGTGACTTTCGGCCTCGAGAAGCGCGACCGCCTCGATCGCATCGTTATTGAATGGCCGAGCGGCAGGACGGAAGAGTACAGCAATCTTGCAGCGGGGCGGTCCTATGAGTGTACTGAGGCGAAAGGAATCGCACCGCAAGATGGCTATTGATGCGGAGCTTGCTGCACTGAAACCGACGCCGCTGCATTTGCGGGCGTGGCGTTTCCCGAACCCGCCACATCAATCTCCACCGTTTCGTTCACGCGCAGGAACAATGTGCTCGGATTCTTCATGCCCCATTTCGCATAGGGAACGATGAAGTGCACATTTGTGCTCCACTGGTCTCCAGCCAGGTCCACCTCGGCCGGAACCGTAATCTCGTGATCGGTCCCGTGAATCCGGAAAATACCGTGCACCTGTACAGAAGACTTGCCGGTGGCCGCGACCCGTCCTTCGACCCGGTCCGGGCGAAATGAAATCTCCGGGTAGCGCTCGCTCTCGAGAACTTCCTTTTGCATTTTGTGATCGCGCATCCCACTACCGCTCTCGCCGCTTCTCGCGTCTACTACGATCTCGCCCGAAATTTTTCCCGTCGAAGGATCGAACTGCAGAGCTCCTTGCTTCAAATGGAAAGTTCCATGAACGGTATGCAACACGTCGCCCAGCGTGAACTTGACAGATGTTTGGGCTGGATCGAGAGCAAGAGACGTTTCCTGGGCCGACGCCAATCCAGCCGCAACCACGAACGCGGCCGCGAACGCCCATACGAAACCCGCTGCACGCTGAATCTTCTTGATCATTCCGTGGTCAGCAACCCCCATCCCAGAGTCAAACCATCCAACGCGAGGTGCAAAGGAGACAACGCACCAACGTGCAACTCCAACAACCGCCTGAAGATTTCGGGGTGTTTTCGGAATACCTGCAGCGTGCGCCGCTGCAGGTTGGGCCGCCGATCGAGGGTGAGCATCAATCGCGCCATGAGCCACGGCCGCAAAGCCAACCGTCGATGTTCTCGCTCATAGCGAGATAAATCGCCCGTGCCCAAACAATCCGCAAGTACGATTGCCTGACTGAACGCCAAACCGATACCTTCACCCGTGATGGCATCGACAGTGCCGGAAGCGTCCCCGATCAACACAACGTTCCCGCGCGATAAGCGGTTGAATCTACGGTTGCCGGTGAGGGCACCTCGCTCCGCAGAGCTTACTTCCGCTCCTTGCAACCGTGCGCTCAACTGGGGCAAGGCTCGAAGTCCTTCTTCCATTCGCAGACTGGGATTCTTTGACGCCAGCGCGACACAAAGCTGATCCCGACCAACCGCTGTCGCATAACCCTGGCAATCGTTACCCCAGTAGACCTCCATGTGGTCGGTCCAGGGCTCGACGCGGTAATGCTGCCGGAACGCATATCGCAATCTAGGGCGCGAACCAGCTTCCAATCCGGCCCAGCGCCGCACCCGTGAATTGAAGCCATCCGCTCCTACGATCCAGCGAGCCCGGATGATATCCCTCCCCAGCCGGACTCCTTCCGCAGAAATGCCTGTGACTGGCGTGCGCCAGAGCAGACCGATGCCAAGTTGCGCGGCGCGCTCCATCATGACCCGATGGAGGTTTGTACGGCGAACGGCAAGCCCGAAATTGCTGCCAGAGAAGGGAGCATCTGCCGACTGCTCTCCGCTTAGAAACCGAATGCCGCGAAAAGGCCACGCATCGCCCAGGGGGATTGGAAGGCCCAGATTCTCCAGCGCCGCAACTCCATCCGGCAGGAAGCCTTCTCCGCAGGCTTTGTCGATCGGAGGTTGTCCCCCATCGGCTACAGTCACGCTGAAGCCGCGCTGCCGGGCTGCGATCGCCATCGCCAGCCCGGCCGGACCGCCGCCAACTACGAATATGTCAGTGGAATTCACCAATCGTCTCACCACTGCAAAAGCACAAGCTCCGAGCAGAATCCCGGCCCCATCGCCGCCAGAATGCCGAGTGTTCCCGGCTCAGGACGCCGGTTCCGCATAACATCCTCGAGCACGACCAGCACGGACGCAGAAGACAGATTGCCCACGCGCTTCAGGCAATTCCACGAGGCATCCAGTTGCCCGTTGTGTAACTCGAGCGCGTCTGCTGTGGCCTCCAGAACCTTCGGACCACCCGTGTGCAACACCCAACTTCCGATGTCGCTCCGCTTGTGCCCGTGGTCCGCCAGGAACGCGTCCACATCCTGCCCAAGGTGTTCTCGAATCAGTTTCGGCACTTCCGGCGAGAGCGTGATCCGGAATCCTTTTTCGCTTACATTCCATCCCATCATTTCTTCGGTTTCAGGATAGAAAACCGATCGCGTCGCAAGAATCTCCGGGCCGTTCGCGTTCACTTCATCGCCAGTAACAATCACCGCCGCTGATCCATCGGCAAAAAGCCCAGAAGAAATCAAATTCGCAACAGACAGATCGTCGCGTTGTATCGTCAGCGAACAGAGTTCCACCGACACCAAGGCTGCTGCCTGCGATGGATACGCCCGAACGTAATCCGCAGCGCGGGCAATGCCGGCTGCCCCAGCCACGCACCCCAGCCCAAAAATCGGTACGCGCCGGATATTGGCGGGCAGACCCATGCGGTTGATCAAGAGCGCATCAATGGACGGGCTCGAAATTCCCGTAACCGACGTGAAGATCAATGATCCCAATTCGCTGGGCTCAAGTCCGGCATGGTGCAAAGCGCGACACAGTGCCTGCTCGCCCAGTTCCTGTGCGACTTGGATCCAGACATCATTAGCCTGACCCCACGTGGTGATGTCGTAGTACTTCTCGGTGGGCATCGCGAGGTATCGGCCCTCGACCTCTACATTGCGGTGCAGACGTGCCAGTAGTTGCGGGTTGCGCAACCGGTCACCCCAGTATTGCTGCAGTTGTTCGAGCAGGAATTTCTGAGAGTAATAGTGCTTTGGGAAGGCGCTCGCGGCGCTGGCGATTTTCATGTCTGGGGTCCAGGTTCTCGGCTCGGCGTCAGCGCCCATCGACGGCCGGAACATCGTGGCTTCCTACTTAGATGGAGCGCTGATCACCTCGGTTGTACTTTGTTGCTGGCAATTCTAATTGTCCCAGGGGCCGTGTACTCAATTGTCAGCCGATTGTAAAGAACCTTTAACACGCGTCAAAAAAGTTAACGGAATGAGTTCCGTTAACTTGTGAACGCCCGCTTTGCTAATCCCAGCGCCTCAGACCAGAATGCACCCGGAGAATTGGCGAGTTCGACCACTTGCCTCACAGCGCCCACGAACTCATCTATCTGATCGTTCGCGACAACCAGCGGCGGGGCTACTTTCAAGACCATAAAGTTGTTTCCGCACACCTGAGTCAGGAACCCGCTGTCACGGAACAAGCGCATGACTACGATCTGCCCGAACATTCCACCATGCACCGCTCCAAACGCCTCGTACGGGATCCTCGACCGAAGCTGCCGCGGTGGCTGAAACTCGACTCCCATCAGCAATCCCAGCCCGCGAACTTCTTTCACCATCTCGTACCCACTGAGCGCTTTGCTCAACT
>Ga0209698_10004491_pt1 | contig 15290 bp, 7 predicted proteins | sample LitLauG_LLR_2012_FD_187203 | JGI IMG/M metagenome (GOLD analysis project Ga0209698, IMG submission 187203) | Freshwater sediment microbial communities from Pennsylvania, USA - Little Laurel Run_MetaG_LLR_2012 (SPAdes) (version 2) | ecosystem: Environmental > Aquatic > Freshwater > Creek >...
CTCTTCAAGTCAGGGCCGGCATCTCCGGCTCGCTGGCTCCATTGGCGACGCCATTGCAGGTGGGCCAGCACGTAACGGCTGGAACCTCCGTTGCCGAAGTAATTCAACTCGACAAGCTCAAGGCGGCGTTGCAGATTGCCGAAACCCAGGCACGCGACATCCAGCTCGGCCAGCCGGCGTCAATCGATACGCATAACGGAGTGATTCCGGGGCACGTGACCAGAATCGATCCCTCCGTAGTGAACGGAACGCGCACGGTAGACGTAATGCTGGATGGGCCGTTGCCTGCGGGAGCGGTGCCGCAGTTGAGCGTGGATGGGACCATCGACCTAGAACGCATGAGCGACGTGCTCTACGTGGGCCGGCCGGCGCTGGGTAATGAAAATTCGACGCTGAGCCTGTTCAAAATCGACGCTGAAGGCAAGGGAGCGACGCGCGTGCCAGTAAAGGTTGGCCGCGAATCGGTCACCGAAATCCAGGTTCTTGAAGGGCTGAAAGAAGGCGATACGGTGATTCTGTCCGATATGTCGCGCTGGGATAACGTCGATCGGATTCGGCTGGAATAGAGAGGCAGCTTTTAGCCTTTAGCTTCTAGCTTTCAGCTAGGGGCGCTGGCTAAGAGCTAGAAGCTGGCGGCTAGAAGTTCAGTAACCAAAGAGGGGGAACCAATGGCATCAAATGGCACATTGATTGACATCGAGGATCTGACCAAGGTCTTTTACACGGACGAAGTTGAGACGCACGCGCTCTCCGGTATTCACCTGACCATCGCCCGCGGCGAGTATGTTGCGATGTCCGGGCCGTCGGGCTGCGGCAAGTCCACGTTGCTGTCGATTCTGGGACTGCTGGACACGCCAACGGGCGGCCGGTATCTGCTCAACGGCAGTCCTGTCGAAAACCTGAGCTTCGCCGACCGCTCACGCATTCGCAACCAGGAGATCGGGTTCATCTTTCAGAGCTTCAACTTGATTGGCGATCTGACGGTAGAAGAGAATGTCGAACTTCCGCTCACCTACCGTGCCGGCATGCCTTCGGCAGAGCGCAAGAAGCGCGTGAAGGACGCGCTGGAACGGGTGAACATGGCGCACCGCATGAAGCACTATCCGGCGCAACTCTCCGGCGGTCAGCAGCAGCGCGTGGCTGTGGCGCGCGCGCTGGCCGGCTCGCCCTCCATCCTTTTGGCCGATGAGCCGACCGGCAACCTGGACTCGAAGAACGGCGAAGCGGTGATGCATCTTCTCGCTGATCTCCATCGCGAGGGTTCGACGATCTGCATGGTCACGCACGATCCTCGCTTTGCCCGTCATGCCGAGCGCGAAGTGCATCTATTCGACGGGAAAGTGGTTTCTGAAAACGAGCTCAAGAAGCTCGAATCAGAAGCGGAGGCTTGAGTCATGCTGCTTCAGAACGCAATGCACGATCTGCGTTACGCTTTGCGCCAGTTGCGCAAGAATCCGGGATTCACCGGGCTTGCGGTGGGCACGCTGGTGCTCGGAATCGCGGCCAACCTCACCATCTTCAGTTGGATTAATTCGACCATGCTCGACCCGATTCCCGGCATTGCGCACACCAGTGACATGGTCACCATCATGCGCGGCGTGCGCAGTGAGCATCCCACCCCTCCGTTTTCTTACATGGATTTTGTGGACCTGCGCGATAGCTCGCGCAGTTTTTCGGGGATGCTCGCCTATCACGACGACTACATGTCGATCACCGGCTCGGGGCAGCCGGAGCGCATCTATGGAGCCCTGACGACAGCGAACTATTTTGAAGTGCTCGGCGTCCGTCCAATCCTGGGCAGAACGCTTTTGCCCACGCTGAAAGACGAACGCGCCGGCGTGGCGGAGGCGGTGCTCAACTACGACCTGTGGCAGAACCGCTTTGCGGGCGATCCATCGATTATCGGCAAAACGATTCAGATCAACCTCCATCCCTACACAATTGTCGGCGTCGCTCCCAAGGGCTTTCATGGATGCAAGTCCGGATTGCGCGCCGACGTCTGGATTCCGCTGGGGATGGATTCCGCGATATGGGGCTCGAACCGAATCAACGATCGCGGTGCCTCCTGGCTCCAAGTGCTCGGAAAGCTCAAGTCCGGAATCGATCCAAGCCAGGCGGTGAGTGAGTTGAACGTTGAAATGCTGCGCATCGCCGCGCGCTATCCCGATTCTCACCGCGGCGCAAACGCCATTTCCAGTGATCCACTTTGGCGCTCGCCCTTTGGCGCCAATGTCTATCTTTATGGAACTCTGCCCATCCTGCTGGCGCTGGCCGCGCTGCTGTTGTTGCTGGCCTGTGCCAACGTGGCCAATCTCCTGCTGGTGCGCTCTGTGGCCCGCCGGCGCGAGATGGCCATTCGCATGTCGATGGGCGCCGGCCGATGGAGAATCGTACGCCAGCTTCTCGTCGAGAACCTGATGATCGCCCTTGCCGGGGGCGGCTTCGCACTCCTCATCACCGTGTGGACTGCCCGCACGCTCTCCTACTTCCTGCCTTCAACCACGCTGCCTCTCGCGCTTGACGGCCGGGTGGACGGCGCCGTGTTGCTGATCACGCTGCTGGTGACTATGCTTACCGCCGCGGTCTCGGGCATCGTCCCGGCAATGCGCGCATCCAGTCTTTCGCCGGTGTCGGTTCTCAAGGACGAAGCGCTCAGCACCTCCGGCGGACTTTCCAAATCGCGTCTCACTGGCGGCCTGGTGATCGCGCAGATCGCGCTTTCATTGCTGCTGCTCACATGCGCCGGGCTCTTCGTCCGCAGCTTGCAGAAGGCGCAGAACTCCGATCCGGGTTTTGATGCCAGGAATGTTCTGCTCGTTTCGTTTGATCTGGATCCGATGGGCTATTCCGATTCCCAGGGTATCGAATTCGACCGGCAGTTGCTGGACCGCGTGAAGGAATTGCCGGGCGTTCAATCCGCTACTCTCGCCGATTTTTCGCCGCTCAGCTTTACCATTCACAGCGATGGCGTTGAGCCCGAAGGCTACCTGCCCCACCCCCACGAATCGATGGAGGTGGATCGGGGGATCGCTGGCCCCGGCTATCTTCAGACCTTGAAGACGCCTCTCCTGGCCGGCCGCGATTTCACTACACAGGACAATGCCACGACGGAGCAAGTGGCAATCGTGAATCAGGCGTTGGTCGATCGCTACTGGCCAGGTCAAAGTGCCCTCGGCAAGCGAATCAAGGTATCTCATGGTTCGTACACCGTAGTCGGAGTAGCGGCGAATGGGAAGTACCGCCGCATGGTCTACGACCCTGCCCCGCTCGTTCTCAATTCCCTGATGCAGCGATACGAGAGTGTCCAGATACTTCATGTGCGCACTGCCGGAGAGCCGCTTGCTCTGGCTTCCGCTGTTGAGCGCACAATTCACGATCTTAATCCCGATCTACCCCTCTACAACGTGACCACGCTCAAGGAGAGCATGCAGATCGGCAATGTCTTTGAACGCATCGCTGTTGCTTTTGCGGGTACATTCGGTCTGCTGGCCCTGGTGCTGGCATCGGTTGGAATCTACGGCGTCGTAGCCTACACCACCCGGCAGCGGACCCATGAAATCGGCATTCGCATGGCGCTCGGAGCCGGCCAGGGAATCGTCTTTCGGCAGGTATTGGGACAGGGATTGCGCCTCGCGCTCGCCGGACTCGTTGCAGGCCTTATTGGGTCCGTGGCCTTTACCCGCTTCCTCCGCGGGATGCTCTTTGGCGTAAGTGCGGTCGATTGGATCACCTTCGCAGTTGTCCCCGCCGTATTGTTGCTCGCCGCATTGGCCGCATGCTTCTTCCCGGCGCGCCGTGCGGCTTCCATCGAACCCATGCAGGCACTGAGAACCGAATAGTTTTTCGAAATTCCCCAACGGAGAAGATTCGCCATGAACAACCTGTGGTTCGACATCCGTTACGCAATACGGCAACTGCGCAAGTCGCCTGGTTTCACCTTTACCGCGGTGATTACTCTCGCGCTCGGAATCGGTGCCAACACCGCCATCTTCACGCTTGTCCACGGAATCCTGATGCGCTCGCTGCCGGTTGCCGATCCGGCGCAACTCTACAGGATCGGCGATGCGGACCAGTGCTGTGTTGAGGGCGGATTTCCGGAAGACTCCGCGACCACCGGCGATTTCTCCATCTTCTCCTTCGACCTCTACCAGTATCTGAAGAGCTCCGCGCCTGAGTTTGAGCAACTGGCCGCGGCCCAGGCCGGCCAGTGGCCATGGAGCTTTCGACGCGGCAATGAATCGCCGAAATCGCTCCACGGCGAATTTGTTTCCGGCAATTACTTCAACACGCTGGGCATTGGTCCATATGCAGGCCGCGTGTTTGCCGACAGCGACGATACGCCCGCGGCGGCGTCTACGACCGTGCTCAGCTACCACGCTTGGCAAAGCGAATACTCGGGCGATCCATCGATCGTCGGCTCGACGGTCTTCATTCAAGCGCGCCCCTTCACGGTCATCGGCATAGCGCCGCCCGGCTTTTTTGGCGACCGGGTCAGCGATCATCCGCCCGAATTCTGGATTCCCATTCAGACTGAGCCGTATGTCCGCGGAGAGAGCGCGATTCTCCACCATGCCGAGTCGCACTGGCTCTTCCCCATCGGCAGAGTTCGTCCAGGAACCAATATCGGAGCCCTTCAGACGAAACTCTCAGTGGCCTTGCGGCAGTGGATTTCGTCGCGGCCGGCGATGACCGCGGATGGAGGTTCAGCCGTTATTCCGCGGCAGCACGTGATTCTTTCCCCAGCCGGGGGCGGCGTCCAGAGCTTGCAGCAACAGGCCGGGAAAAGCCTCAAGATGCTGATGATCCTGTCCTCGGTTGTGCTGTTGATCGCCTGCGCCAACATCGCGAATCTGCTGCTGGCGCGAGCCACAACGCGCCGTTCCGATATCGCGATTCGCATGGCGCTGGGCTCCGGCCAGCGGCGTCTGATCCGTCAGATCTTCACCGAGAGCATTCTCTTGAGCTGCGTGGGTGGACTCGCCGGCCTGGGGGTCGCCTATGCCGGGTGCCACACGATTCTCGCCCTCGCGTTTCCGGATTCGAAGTATGTGCCGATCGATGCGAGCCCGTCTCTGCCGGTGCTCGGCTTTGCCTTCCTGATTACGCTGCTGACCGGCATTGTGTTTGGTTTCGCGCCGGCCTGGCTTTCGTCTCATGCGCAACCTGCCGAGGCGCTGCGCGGAGTGAATCGCACCACGCGCGATCGCTCTTCACTGCCGCAGCAGTCCCTGGTTGTCTTTCAGGCCGCGCTTTCCGTGGTGTTGCTGGCCGCGGCAATTCTCACAACCCGGTCGCTGGCCAATCTCGAAAACCAGAACTTTGGCGTTTCAACCACTAACCGCTATGTATTGCACTTCGATCCGGCCGGCGCCGGCTACACTGCCGATCGCGTGACCGCGCTTTACCGACAAATTGAAGATCGCTTTTCGGCGCTGCCCGGCGTAGCGAATTTCAGCATGGCCATGTACAGCCCGCTCGAAGGCAACAACTGGGGAGAATGCGTGATTCAACAAGGCCATCCGGCTCCCGGACCCAACTCACATTGCGGCTCCACGTGGGATCGGGTAAGCCCGCACTTCCTCGACTCGATCGGCGTGCCGATTGTTCGCGGCCGCAACCTCGCCGTTCAGGACACAGCCGCGACTTCGCTGGTGGCTGTTGTCAACCAAACATTTGTGAAGAGGTTCTTCCCCAACCAGGATCCTGTGGGACAGCACTTTGGCATCGATCTGCCGCAGTATTCGGGCAGCTTTGAAATTGTCGGGGTCTTTGCCGACTTCAAGATGAACCAGCCAGGCTCTCCCGTTCGCCCGGTTTTTCTTCGCCCACTCGCGCAGCGGTTTGCCGGCTACAAAGAGGCGGACCTTATTTCCACAGAGACTCAATCCATGATCATGAACGTGATGATCATTCAATTCAATCAACCGCAGCAGAATGCCGACACGCTGATTCGGCGCACCCTGGCGAGCGTCGATCCCAACCTGACCATCATGGACCTCCGTACCTTTGAAGCGCAGGTGGTGGGCAACTTCAACCAGGATCGGCTGATCGCGCGGCTCACCAGCCTGTTCGGCATTCTGGCGCTCATTCTTGCATCGGTCGGTCTCTACGGCGTCATGTCTTACTTCGTGGCCCGCCGCACCAGCGAGATCGGCATTCGCATGGCTCTGGGTGCAACCCGGTCCAGCGTGGTCACCATGGTGATGCGCGGCGCACTCTGGCAGATTCTCCTCGGACTCGTCCTCGGCGTTCCCGCCGCGCTTTATGCCGGCTATCTGATGAAGAGCATGCTTTACGAGTTGCAGAGTTACGATGCGACAGCGCTTGCAGGCGCGCCCTTGGTGCTCGTGCTATGTGCGGCCGTCGCTGGTTTCATCCCCGCGCGCCGCGCCGCATCGATTGAACCTATGCAGGCGCTGAGAACCGAATAGCGCGGGTGAATTCCCCAGGGAGAGACACAGATGAATACGCTGATTCAGGATTTCCGTTTTGCACTCCGCCAGTTGCGCAAGTCGCCAGGGTTCACGCTGACCGTGGTGCTGACGCTTGCTCTTGGCATCGGCGCCAACGCAGCAGTCTTCACACTCTTCGACCAGGTGCTTTTGCGGATGTTGCCGGTGCAAAGGCCCCAAGAACTGGTACGGTTCGTTTGGACAGGGGACTTTTCCGGTTCGGCGAGCAGTTTTGGCGGCGATTCTTCCAACTATTTCTCTTACCCGATGTATAAGGATCTGCGCGACCAGAACCAGGTTTTTGCGGGCATCCTGGCCGCGGATCGCGCAAATGTCGGAGTGAGTTGGCGGAACCAGGCCGAGACCCAGAAAGCCGAGATTGTTTCTGGTAATTACTTTCAGCTCCTGGGATTGAAGCCCACATTGGGTCGCCTCATCACTCCGCAAGACGATACGGTGAAAAACGCCAACCCCGTGTTGGTGCTGAGCTACAGCTACTGGAAGGTGCGGTTTGCCGGTGCCCGCGAGGTGGTTGGCCAGACGGTGCTGATCAACGGTCACCAGTTTACGATCCTGGGCGTGGGACCGGAGAACTTCAGTTCGGCGATTGGCGGCTACCGACCAGGCGTTTTCATTCCCATCAGCATGGTGGAGGTCGCGATGCCGTGGATGGCGTCCCGTGACGACCTGAACAACCGCCACTCGATATGGCTAACACTGGCGGCGCGGCTTAAGCCGGGAATGACGAACGAAAAGGCAGAGGCGGGACTTGGGCCCCTGTGGCATTCACTTCGGGCCTTTGAGCTGACAACTTACAAAACAAAATCCGAACGATTCAAGAAAGGGTTTCTCGATAATTCACATCTAAAAGTGATCGACGATTCGACCGGCTATACGCCGGAACGCTTGGATCTGAAGACGCCGCTGATCATACTGATGAGCATGGCGGCCCAGTTGGTGGCCATGTGCGCCATCAACGTAGCGACGCTGTTGCTGCTGCGGGCGGCGGGTCGCGCGCGGGAGATGTCCATGCGCTATGCGTTGGGCGCAAAACGCAGCCGCGTAATTTCGCAGTTGCTGGTTGAGGGCGGCCTGCTGGGCCTCGCCGGAGGAGCCGCGGGACTGGCGCTTGCTCCCGTGGCTGCCAAGGCGCTGGTGCGACTAATGACCAGCGCGCAGCCAGGCAGCGAACCCTTTTCCACTTCCATCGACGAGCGTGTGCTGGTGTTCACGCTCGTCGTTTCCATTTTGACGAGCCTGGTGTTCAGCATCGCGCCGGTGTTTCATTTCCTGCGTCCCGATCTGGCCCAGGCTTTGCGCCAGAATGCAGGGACTGCGACAAAGGGCTCACAACGATTCCGAAAGATCGCAGTAGGCGTTCAGATTGCACTCAGTGTCTTGCTGCTGGGCGGCGCAGGCCTATTTGTGCGCACGCTCGACAACCTGCGCCATCAGGCGGTCGGATTTGAAACTGGAAGTCTGCTCACTTTTGGGCTCGATCCATCGAGCTCCGGTTATAGCGAAGACCGCACTCCTCAGATCGTCGCGAACGCCATTGCCGCATTGAGCCGTATTCCCGGCGTGACCGATGTCGCAGCCACCACGGATCCCGAACTCAGCGGAAACACAAACGGATCCAGTTTCACGGTACAGGGCTACAAGCCGTCAGAGGAGGAAAACATGACCTTCGAGGAGCCCTGGGTGACGCCGGGTTACTTTGCCGCTCTGCGTCAGCCGCTGCTTTCAGGCAGGGAGTTCAGCAACTCGGATGCGCAGGGACAGCCCAAGGTCGCGGTGGTGAATCTGGCATTCGCAAAGCGTTTCTACGGCTCGGCGCAAAACGCGCTGGGCCATTCCGTGGCCCAGGGTGGCGGCGATAACGTACACCCCGACACAACGATTGTTGGCGTGGTGGGCGATGTAAGGCACCAGGATCTGCGGACCGAGATTGGGGCGGCGGTCTACCGGCCCTATCTGCAAGAAAACCATCCAACCGGCGTGCAGATTTATGTTCACGCCGCGCAACCGCCGGAGAGCTTGGAAGGCGCGATCCGTCAGTCCGTGCACCAACTCGACCCTACGCTTGTCGTCGATGGCCTCTACACCATGGACGAACAAATTAACGCAAGCGCCTCACAGGAACGCGCGTTGGCCTTCCTTGCCATTGGCTTCTCAGTGCTGGCGATGGTCCTTGCCACGGTCGGACTTTTCGGCGTGCTTGCCTACTCCACCGAGCAGCGCACGCGCGAGATCGGCGTGCGCCTTGCGCTGGGCGCGCAGCGCGGGAGTGTTGTCGTTCTCGTGGTGCGGGAAATGGCGGTGATCGCGGCCATTGCCATCGTGATTGCACTGCCATCTGTAGTGGCCCTGGCGCGCCTCTTCAGCAGCCAGCTTTATCGCGTTGCCACCTTCGACCCCATCTCACTGGGAAGCGCGCTGCTGTTGACCGTAATCATGGTCACGCTGGCCGTGGCTATTCCGGCGCGACGCGCGGCTTCAATCGAACCCATTCAGGCGCTAAGAACGGAATAGAGCACGGGCGAATTCAACGAGGAGGGAAAGGGATGACGACGCTGCTCCGGAATCTACGTTACGCACTGCGCCAGTTGCTCAAGGCTCCGGTCTTCGCGCTGACTGCGGCGCTCACGCTAGCTCTCGGGATTGGCGCCAACACCGCCATCTTCACCGCGGTCTACGCTACTCTACTCGCCCCCATGCCCTATCCCGAGCCCGACCAGCTCGTCATGGTCTGGTCGAAGATTCAAGGCTTCCACAACGGAATCGCGGCGCAGGACTTCGTTGACTGGAAGAACCAGAGCAAATCCTTTCAGGATCTGAATGCATGGACTGGCGGCAGCTTCAATCTGGCCACCAAGGATCAGCCCGAGTATGTCGAAGGCCAGCAGACGACGCCCGGCTTCTACCGCACGATGGGTGTGAAGTTCCAGTACGGGCGCGACTTTCTACCCGAGGAAGGTGTAGCGGGCAGGGAACACGTGGTTATCCTGATCAACAAGCTATGGAAGCGGCTGGGCTCCGATCCGAAGATTGTCGGCAAGCAGATCCAGATTGATGGAACGCCCTACACCGTAGTTGGCGTCATGGCTCCTGGCCAGCCCGACCGCCTCGACCAGAGCCTTGTTGTGCCGCTGGTTTTCAAGCCCGAGCAGCTGAATCACGACTTCCACTGGTTGCTCGCCATGGGCCGACTCAAGCCTGGAGTGACCATCAAGCAGGCGCAGGCCGACATGGATACGGTCACCGCCAACATCGCGCAGGCCTTTCCCAAAAGCAACAAGGGGTGGGGCGCGTTTGTCGAGCCGCTGAAGAATGACTTCATGCCGAAGGAACGGATTCAGACCCTGTGGATGCTGCTTGGCGCGGTGGGCTTTGTGCTTTTGATTGCCTGCGTTAACATTGCCAACCTGCTGCTCGCCAGAGGAACGACGCGGCAAAAGGAAGTGGCGGTTCGCTCTTCCCTCGGCGCCACGCGCGCAAACATCTTTGCCCAGTTCCTCACCGAGAGTCTTTTGTTGGCGCTCATCGGTGGCCTGTTGGGTGTTGGCGTCGGCGCCCTCTGCCTGCGCGGCCTCATTGTAATGATGCCCCCAGGCACGCTTCCCTCCGAGGCGGACCTGAGCTTGAATCTGCCCATCCTGTTTTTCTCGCTCGCCGCATCAACGCTGGCAGGCCTTTTCTTCGGCTGTCTTCCCGCCTGGTACGCCACTCGCGTCGATCCAGGGGAAGCCCTCAAGGAGGGAGGACGTTCCGCATCCGGCTCCGGACGCCATCGTCTGCGCAGGGTACTGGTCATCGGCGAGTTTGCGCTGGCGCTTTCGCTGCTGACCGGCGCGGGACTCGCCATTCACAGCTTTTGGAATCTCAGCCGAGTCGATCTTGGGGTGAACACTTACCACGTTCACACCTTCTTCCTGCCCGTGCCCGACGCGCGCCCAAAGGACCCCGCTCGGATCACAGCCTACTACCAACGAATGATCGCGAGCATTCAGTCGGTCCCAGGCGTACTAGATGTCTCGGTGGGTACCGGACTGCCACTTCATGGCATGGGATTCGGGATGCCCTTCACCATCGCCGGCCAGCCGGACTTTGCTGACCCATCGCAGCGGCCTGCGGCGGGTTTCGGCATGATCACGCCCGGATTTTTCAAGACGTTTGGTATTCAGGTGTCGCGCGGCCGCTCCTTCACCGACGACGACAACGCCGCCAGCGTACACGTGGCCATGGTCAACGAGAGCTTCATACAGAAGTACTTCAAAGACAAGGACCCAATGCAGCAACGGCTCATGGTGGAGGAACTGATTCCCGGCGTCACCAAGCTGGGCGCACCCATCTCCTGGCAGATCGTCGGCGTCTATCACAATGTGCGCAGCCGTGGCCTGCGCGAGGACAATCCTGAGATCGCCATCCCTTTCTGGCAAATCCCCTGGCCCAACGCCACCATCGGCGTGCGCACCGCTGGCGATCCCGCACTCATGATGAAGAGCATCGCGGCGGCCGTACACGCCGTCGATCCGCAGATTGCGCTCGCTCAGCCGAAGACGATGGATGAGATCAAGAGCGACATTCTCTCCGGCGACCGTTTCACAATGGTTCTCTACTTCAGCTTTGCCGTGCTGGCGCTGTTGCTTGCCGCGGTCGGAATCTATGGCGTAATGGCCTTCACCGTGGCCCAGCGCGAACACGAGATTGGCTTGCGCATGGCCCTCGGCGCAAGCCGCAATCATGTCGTCAGCCTGATTCTAAAGGAGGCCCTGATGCTGGCGTGTTTCGGGCTCGGCCTAGGCCTGGTCGGCGCGTACTTTGTGGGCCGCACCATGCATAGTACCCTCTACGGCATAGCTTCTATCGATTTTCCCGCTGTCGGCGTTGTCGCCTTCGTCCTGCTGATTGCGGCTTTGCTGGCGAGTTGGATGCCAGCCCGCCGCGCCGCGTCCGTCGAACCAATGCAGGCGCTCAGAGGCGAATAAGTTGAAAACAAATCACAAGACATTGAGATCGGAGTAACTCGAATATCATGATTGAACTCAAAAGTATCGAACGCAGTTACAAGACTGGGCACACGGAAACATGGGTCCTGCGTCGAGTCGGCCTCACCATCAAGGAAGGCGAGTTCGTCACCGTCATGGGGCCCTCAGGGGCAGGGAAGTCGTCGCTGCTCAACGTGCTTGCTTTGCTTGATGACGGCTGGATCGGCGAATACTGGTTTGGCGAAACTCCGGCACACTCGCTTAATCGCAAGCAGCGTGCAGATCTCGCGCGCCAGCGTATCGGCATGGTCTTCCAGAGCTATCACCTGCTCGACGACCTTACTGTCGCCGAGAACATCGATCTGCCGCTCTCTTATAAGAACCTGCCCGCAAAGGAACGTCAGGGAATGGTCGCCGAAATTCTTGACCGGTTTCAGATTGTCGCCAAGAAGGATTTATTTCCTTCGCAGCTGTCCGGCGGGCAACAGCAACTGGTTGGGATTGCGCGTGCTGTGGTACATGCGCCCGCACTGTTGCTGGCCGACGAGCCGACCGGCAACCTGCACTCCACGCAGGCGCGCGAGATCATGGAACTGTTCTGCCAGCTCAATCGCGCCGGCACCACGATTGTGCAGGTCACGCACTCTGAAGAAAACGCGCGCTATGGCAAGCGCATTGTGGAACTTCGCGACGGCTGGCTCACGCGCGACGAAACATTGCCAGAAAAACAAATGGAAGTTGGCTCCAGATGAAACATTTACAGTTCTTTCTTCATCACTCGAGTTCGGCCCGTCGCATTAATGCGCTGGCGACAATCGTGCTTCTGCAGGTGAATCTTGCTTTGGCTGTCGAGCCTCCTGGATCCGTTGGACGGGCAGCCGTGCCAATTCAATCGACCCCTCCTGCTACGTCGGCCGCGCCCTTGCAGACGGGTCAGGAACGCCTTCCCCTTGAAGTCCCATTTGACCGGTTGCAACACCCGTCGCGCAATCCGTTCGACGCTTATCGTGGCAAAGTGGTGCCGCCTCCCAGCCTGGCAAACTCCACACGTCTTGATTCGTTGGTTCGGGATGGCAAGCTCTATCTGACTTTGCAGAACGCCATTGATCTGGCGCTTGAAAACAATCTCGACCTGGTAATTGCCCGCTACAATCTGCCGATCGCGCAGATGGACGTGCTGCGCACTCAGGCCGGCGGCTCAGTACGCGGCGTGAATACAGGTGTGGTGTCGGGCACGCCTGGAGGCGCCGGTGTTGCTTTCGGGGGCAGTTCGGGCGCGGGCGCTGGAGGCACATCGGGCGGTGCAGGCGGTGCTGGCGCCGGCGCGTCGGGCCTGGTGCAATCCACTCTGGGAACAGGCGCCGCGGTCAACTACTACGATCCGCTGATTAACGCAAAAACTTATACGGATCACACAACGCAATTGCTGCCCAACCGGATTCTCTATGGCGTGCCAGTAATTCACCAGAACACATTCGAAGGCAATCTCACATACTCACAGGCTTTCCCCACAGGCGCCGCAATTCAGGTGGCATGGGACAACAACCGCCAAACCACGAACAGCCCCAACAACTCGCTCAATCCTCAGCTCAATTCATACTTTGAGTTCTTTGCGAATCAGCAATTGCTGTCCGGTTTCGGCCTCAGCACGAACCTGCGCTACCTGCGCATTGCCAAGACCAACCAGAAAGTCTCAGACATTGCTTTCCGCGCGCAGCTCATCGCCACGGTGACGCAGATTTGCGATCTGTACTGGGACCTGGTGAACGCCTATGATAACGAACAAGTAGGCGAGCGTTCAGTGGCCTTCGCAACGGAAACACTGAGCACCGCCCGCAAGCAGCTAGCACTGCAGGCGATTCCGGAGATGGACGTGTTGAAAGCGGAGGCGGATGTGGCCACGCGGCAGCAGGATCTGACTGTAGCCCGCACCAATCTCGAACTGCAAGAGCTCTACATGAAGAACGCGATCACTCGGTCGCTCGACGATCCCGTGCTGCAGGAGATGCCGGTTGTGCCCGTTGACCACATCGGCACAAAAGTCGAACCGGATACAGCGCCCGCACAGCAGATGATTGTGGACGCGCTCAAGAACCGCACCGAGCTTCAGGAGTCGAGCCTGGTTCTGGAAAACAGTGAACTGAGCCGCAAGACCGCGCGCAACGCCCTCTTGCCTTCGCTTTCGGTCTACGGCTTCTATGCCGGCACCGGATACGGCGGTACGCCCAATCCGTTGAGCGGCGCGGGAACCAATGTCCCTGCGGGCTTTGCAGGGGCGGTGGACAACGCGTTCAATTACTCTTCACCTGAATACCAGGTGGGCTTTCAATTGACGGTTCCGCTGCGTAACCGGATTGCGAAAGCCGACCAGTACCGCACCGAGCTCGAATACCGTCAGTCGCAGGTTTATCTTGAAGAGTTGAAGAAGCGTATCCGCATCGAAGTGCGCAATGCTCGTTTTGCCCTGGAGCAGGGCGCAAGCCGCGTGGATGCGGCGCGCAATGCGCGCGACCTGGCGCAGAAGACACTCGATATCATGCAGCAGGAGCAGAAACTGGGAGCCGGCTCGAATCAACAGACGCTCGCCGCCGAGCACGACCTGGCCCTGGCCGAATCAGCACTGGTGGCTGCCGAGACCGATTACGAGAAAGCGCGCATCGAAGTTCGGCGCGCCACCGGCTCTGTGCTTGAGGACTACGGTATCTCGATCGCCAATGCAAAGGCTGGCGCCGTGGAGGCAGACAATTCCCGCTAAGCAAGAAAGAATCCGCGTATTGGCGGCCGACGATCAGCCCTCTATCCTGGAGGCTGTTGAACTGTTGCTGGCTCCGCACGGCATCGATGTGGACTGCGTGCGCTCGCCGCAGTTGCTGATGGAGGCGTTGAGCCAGCGCGACTACGACGTGCTGCTAATCGACCTGAACTACACGCGCGACACCACTTCTGGCCAGGAGGGCCTGGATCTGCTGGCGCGTATCCAGGATTACGATTCGCGCCTGCCGGTAATCGTCATGACCGCCTGGGGAAACATCGGTCTGGCCGTCGAATCGATCAAGCGCGGAGCTCGCGATTTTGTGCAAAAGCCATGGGAGAATGAGCGCCTGCTGTCATTGATCCGCGTGCACGCCGAATTGCGCCAGGCCTTGCGCCGCGCCCGACAACTGGAACTGGAAAACCGGCTGTTGCGCGCCGAAGGGATGCCGGAATTTATCGCTTCAGCCCCCGCGATGCAGCCAGTGCTTGAACTGATTGCCCAGGTGGGCCCTTCAGACGCAAACGTGCTCATCACCGGCGAGCACGGCACCGGCAAAGAGATTGTCGCCCGCCTGCTCCACGCTGCATCGCCGCGCGCGCGCATGGCGCTGGTCGCCGTGAATGCCGGCGGGCTGCCGGAAGGAACGTTTGAGAGCGAGATCTTCGGCCACGTAAAGGGCGCATTCACTGACGCGCGTACCGACCGCATAGGCCGTTTCGAACTGGCCAACGGTGGCACGCTCTTTCTCGACGAGATCGCTAACGTCCCATTGCGCCAGCAGGCCAAGCTGCTTCGCGTGCTTGAGAGTGGCGAACTGGAGCGTGTCGGCTCCTCGCAAACGCGGCGTGTCGATGTGCGGCTCTTATGCGCCACCAACGCGAGACTCGACGAGGAGGCAAAAGGCGGCAACTTCCGCGAAGACCTGCTCTTCCGAATCAACACGGTGGAGATTCACCTGCCGGCCCTGCGCGACAGGCGTGAAGATATTCCGCTTTTGGCAGCGCACTTTCTCAATCGCAATCGTGCCCGCTATCGGAAGCAGGTCACCGGCTTTTCGCCCGCGGCGATGCAGCAATTGATGCAGTACCCCTGGCC
>Ga0209698_10004494_pt1 | contig 15287 bp, 11 predicted proteins | sample LitLauG_LLR_2012_FD_187203 | JGI IMG/M metagenome (GOLD analysis project Ga0209698, IMG submission 187203) | Freshwater sediment microbial communities from Pennsylvania, USA - Little Laurel Run_MetaG_LLR_2012 (SPAdes) (version 2) | ecosystem: Environmental > Aquatic > Freshwater > Creek >...
GCGCGCGAGGAACGGCGGACAGATTGACTCGCGGTAAATCCGGTAGCGATAGCTTTTCGCGCGAGCCGAGTGGCGCGCGTGAAACTCGGTCGGGGCTTCGGTCACCTGCAGCACACGAATTGCAGGCGGCAGGATGTCATTCATCGCTTTCAGAAAATTCTCGGTAGGGACTGCCGACTCCGTGACAAATGTCATGACCTGGCCAAGCGCATGCACTCCCGCGTCGGTGCGTCCCGAGCCCTGAGGCAATACCTTTTCTCCTGTGATGCGTCCAATCACAGAGCCCAGTGTGCCCTGTATGGTTCGAGCATCGGGCTGCACCTGCCAGCCGGAGAATTCAGCGCCATCATAGGAGAGGATCACTTTGAGATTGCGCATGTGATCTTTCGAGTCCAACGAGCTATTTGCATCATCCAAGCGATTTCAGGTTTGTCAGGCCCTCAATTGGAAATTTGCTGGCCAGAAATGTATCAGTTTCGCAACCAGGAGTGGGCCCGCGGAGGCGTTGCAGTCAGATATACTGTGAAGTTTCCGCGGAACTCTGAGTTTGTCCGAGGCGTTCGTGTGTTGTCGCAACCCCTTGGTTCCAGGGAGCCCTCCAGAAACAATCCAGCGGCAGGAAGGTTTTCTCCCAGGTTTCAGGAACCTTCTCTCCGCCCTTTGCGTACTAACGCTTGAGTACTGTTGCAGAAGTGTTGAAAGTCTCGTAACCCAGCGGTTCGGCCTTACGTTGTTCAGTTTATAAGTCAACTTTAGTCTTAGCGTACTAGCGGTAATACGGAGAAGAGTAGATGCCATTCGCACGTTTTCTCTCGACCATGCGGGTCGTTGCAGCTGTCAGCGCAATTGGAGTTTTGAGTGCCGCCTGCTGGGCGCAGGAAGCGCCTGCGGCGCCAACACCGCAGAACACGCCGGAGGCGCGGCCGTTGCCCGCGCTGAACTATACCCAGCCGGTTTCGCATTTCCCCAATCCGGTTGGGCCCTACACGCCACGGCGTGTGGCTCCCCCGAATCTCGCGAACACCGCGCGAATCGATGGGCTCATGCACGATGGCAAGCTCTATCTGTCGCTGAATGACGCGATCGCGCTCGCTTTGGAGAATAACCTCGATATCGCGATCGCGCGCTACAACCTGAACATTGCGGATACGGACGTGCTGCGCGCCAAGGCAGGGGCCGCAATCCTCGGTGTGCCGTTGGGGGTCGTGCAGAATACGCCGGGCGGCGGCGTCGGCGGGTTGGGTGGACAGATTGGTTCCGGGACCGGTGGAACAACGGTCGGCGCCGCCGGAGCCGGTGCAGGCGCGGCGGGCTTGACCAGTTCGACATTTGGACTGGGGCCGTTCATCACCAGCTTCGATCCGGTTTTGACAAGCACGCTGCAGATCGATCGCTTCCACATACTGCCGAGCAGCACGTTCAGCCCGGCGTCACCGCAGAACACAAGCACGGCCAGCTTCGGCTACCAGCAGGGATTCTCCTGGGGAACCAACATGTCCGTCGGGTTCAACAATACGCGGACCACTGTAGGCAATGCCCCCTTTACCCCGTTGAGTCCGCAACTTAACTCTAATTTCCGGTTTCAGTTGACGCAGCACCTGCTGCAGGGTTTCGGATTTGCGCCGAACACGCGATTTATCCGAATTGCAAAAAATAACCGGGAACTCTCCGATGTAGCTTTCCGGCTGCAGACCATCACAACCGTGGATCAGATCGAGAATATGTATTGGGATATGGTCTACGCCTACGAGAACGTGCGAGTGAAGCAGGAGTCCCTGGCCTTTTCAGAGAAGACACTCTCCGACACGAAGAAGCAGGTGGAGATTGGAAGTCTTGCACCCATTGAAACAGTGCGCGCGCAGAGTACCGTTGCGGCTGACCAGCAGGCACTTACCGTGGCCAGAACAAACCTGCAGCTAGAGCAGTTGCTGATGAAGAATGCCCTGAGCCGAACTCTACATGATCAGGTGCTGGCCGGGGCCGAAGTCGTTCCAACTTCCACCATGGAAGTGCCACCGAACGAGCAGGTTCAGCCTATCGAAGATCTGGTCAACGAAGCGTTGCGTCATCGGCCGGAATTAATCGAGAACCGGATTCAGCTCAACAGCCAGGAAATCAGTAACAAAGCGGTGCGTAGCTCTCTGTTGCCCACCCTCGATCTTTTTGCGTATTACGGTGGCTATGGCTTGGGTGGTTCGCAGAACCCCACAAATCTTTGCAGCAACCCAGAAAATCCCGGCTTCGGTTGCAGCACAAAGCCGGCATCTGGAGTCAGCTATGGCAGCACATTGAACCAGTTGGTCAACTCCACCGCCCCCGACAAGGGGATGGGGCTGCAACTCAACATTCCGATACGCAACCGTGCTGCACAGGCCACGCAGATCCGTTCGGAGTTGGAGTACCGCCAGTCGCAGATGGCGTTGCAACAGACCGAGAACCGGATCAGCATCGAGGTTCGCAACGCTCAGTTTGGAGTGGAGCAGAACCGTGCCAGCGTTGCTTCGGCGCAGGCCGCGGTTGATTATGCCAAGCAATCTCTCGATGCCGAGCAGAAGAAATATCAGTTCGGCACATCGACTACGACTGCTGTCCTGCAGAACCGTAGTGCTTTGGCAACGGCCGAGTCAACGCTGCTGTCGGCGACAGCTGCCTATGAAAAGGCAAGGCTAGAACTCGATCGAGCGACGGGCCAACTGCTGGATCATGCCGGCATCAGCATTGACGATGCCGCCAAGGGACAGGTGACCCGCATGCCGAATGTCCCTTACGTTGCGCCGCGCAAGGACCTGCCCGCGATCATGCCGGAGGCGCAGACGCCGCAACAGTAGCAACTTACGGGTGGCGTCGCCGACCCTTTCGAATCGTTGTCAGATTCCCCACTTCTCCCAAGATCAGCGAGAAGTGGGGAATCCATTTGGAGCCACCTCGCTTCGCCGGGATAGCCGTAACGGCTGTCTCCACATATTTCACGTTCACTTCGCCCTGGGGTGGGTTTGATCGTAGACCTGCAGCACATGCTTCATGGAGAGCTGCGTGTATCGCTGCGTCGTCGCGAGACGTTCGTGGCCGAGTAATTCCTGAATCGCTCGGAGATCGGCACCTTCTTCCAGCATGTGCGTGCCGAAGGCATGCCGCAGGGTGTGGGGATGAACGTCCGGGGAGAGTCCCTTGGCGACGGCAATTTGTTTGATGATTCTTCCCACGCTGCGTGTGGTCAGACGTCCGCCTCGCTGGTTGAGCAGCAGAGCGGGGCTGATTTTGCGGGTCTCGGCCAACAACGCCTGGCGTGCCGGCACATACGCAGCCAAGGCATTCTTCGCGGTGGCGCCAAAAGGAACGTAGCGCTCCTTCTTTCCCTTTCCGCGAATCAGGATCGCTTCCGCACTCAAGCGAATGTCGTCAAGGTTGATCCCGGTTAATTCCGAGTTGCGGATCCCGCAACTGTAGAGCAATTCCAGCATAAGGCGATCGCGCTCGGGAAATGCGGCGGCCTCGGGCATTTGGCCGTCGAGGACTGTGTTCATCTCCTCGATGGTGGGAACGCGTGGCAGCTTCTTGGGAAGCTTCGGGGTGGCAACGAGCTTCGCCGGATTTTGCTCGACGACTCCCTCCTGCGCCAGCCAGCGGTAGAGCGAACGAACTGCCGCCAAAGAACGCGCGACCGAGGTCTTGCTCAAGTCTCTTTCGTAGAGCTGCGAAAGAAACCCACGTATGGCGATGTGGTCAATCTGCTTCCAACCGCGAGAACCGGCACAGGCAGCGAAGTTCGCAAGATCGCCGGTATAGGCCTTGATGGTGTGTGGAGAAGAGTTGCGCTCGCGCAGGTGACGAAGGAAGTCGGCAACTGCCTTCTCGACGATGGTACGTGCCGGTGCCATCTGCCTATCTCTCCTTCGCTCTCGGATGGTGTTTCTGGTACACAGTTCTGAGGCGATCGAGCGCCATGTGCGTGTAGACCTGCGTGGTGGAAATGTCGGAGTGGCCGAGAATCGTCTGTACCGTACGAAGGTCCGCTCCGTTCTCGACCATATGAGTTGCGCAGGAATGCCGCAGCATGTGCGGCGAGGCCTTTCGGCCGGAAGCTGCCGAGGCTGCCCGTACCATCTGCCAGACCCGCTGGCGCGTGAGTGCGTGTGCTCCCTGGGCGACGAAAAGAAGAGGTGAGCTTCTGACCGTAGCATTTCCCTTCCCTGCATTTTTCGCGAGCAGTGGCCGTGATTGCGTCAGATACTCTTGGAGCGCCTCTTGCGCCGACCTACCCAAGGGTACGACCCGTTCCTTATCGCCTTTGCCGCGCACCAGCATGTAGCCGGCTTCGAGTTTCAAATCTTCGAGCTTGGCGCTGATGATTTCTGAAACGCGCAGCGCTCCGGCATAGAAAACCTCGAGCATGGCGCGATCGCGCAGTGCCAGCGCGGCCGATCGAGGAGTAGCTCGAGCCTGGCTCATCGCGGCGGGGGCAGCGAGGGTCTTCTCTATCTCGTCGCGCGCGAGGGCTTTCGGTAGCACCTTCCACTGGCGCGGGGATTCGATGTTCAGCGTGGGATCGTGGTCGATCCGTTTATCGAGCAAAAAGAATCGGTAAAGATGGCGGAGAGCGGAGAGCTTGCGTCCTACGGTCCGGCCGTCTACCTGATGCGAGAAAAGCTGCTGCAGAAATTCGCGGACGTCGTTGCGGCGAGCGCTCAGCAGATGCCGCTTGCTTTTGTCCAAAAAATCAGCGAATTGGGTGATGTCGCTCGTGTACGCGGTGATCGACAGCGTGGCCAGTCCCTTCTCGATGCGGAGGTAGTCGAGAAAGTCGGAGAGCGCACGGGAGTTGGCGTCGGAAGGCATAGTCCGGAAGATATCAGTATGCCGGTTATGAGGTGTGAATTGAAGTGCTGACTCAGATGCGTCGCAACCATCACCATCCAAAATGCACAGTGCACCCGCGACGAGCCACGAGCGGCGGATCATGGCGTTTCCGTTTCGCCGATTTCGCGCAGCATATCCACCGCATAGAGTGCTCCATCCGGCGTTTCTTCGTGCTTGAAATACGCGTAAACGTTGCGTCCGGCAGCCAGATGTTCCTTGATGCGGTCGATCATGGAGCGGCGCTCTTCGCCAGTGTATGTCGGTTTGCGGAAACGGTAGTACGCGATGTTGGCTGTCGGAACGTCGGGAGTTGTCATGGTCTCGGTCTCGGCGACGCACAGGGCCGCGTTGCTCGATCTCAGCAGATCCCACGTGGATTCCGTAAACCACGACGCGTGGCGAAATTCAAAAGCAGCAGGAACCGTACGGGGCAAGTTCGCGAGGAAATCTTTCAGGAGTCCGGCATCCATCTTCAGATTGGGTGGGAGTTGGAAAAGAACGGGGCCGAGTTTGCCGGCCGCAGCGAGCGGCTCGATCGTCGCCAGAAATCGCGGCACGAAGTCTTCTGCCCCTTTGAGCCGCTTGATGTGCGTGATGACCTGGTGCGCCTTCACACCGAACCGAAAGTGCGCGGGCGTTTCCTGGAGCCAGTTTTGAATGGTCGTCTCTTTTACCAGCTGCCGAAATGTGAAGTTGACTTCGACCGTGTTCAGCCGTGTCGCGTAACTGCCCAGGAATTTCTTTTGGGCCAGTTTCTCTGGATAAAAAGCAGGCCGCCAGCTTGGATAGGCCCATCCGGAAGTGCCGGCAAAGAGTTGAGGCATGACGTCAATGCAGAGAACGCGATTATAACGCTCACTCGGACCATGCCACGCGCACGATCACGCGCAGCTGAAGTTATTGGCTTACATCATTTCCTTCTTCGTGCCGGGGTCTGCTTTTTGCGAACAGTCCGTGAGGGTTCCTCCGCTTGCGCTGCCAGTTCGACCGCTTCGGGCTGAGAAGCGGCACCCACAGCCTGCTTCAAGTCGGGCAGACGCTGATTCAGTTCCAGCACCGGCTCAAACAAATCTCCCATTTTCTCGAACCTTGCAATCGTCTTCGCAGATTCGAAGACCAAAAGACTTGCGTCTTTCTTCTTGAGTGCTCGTTCGACTTCCTCCCACGTTACTGGCGTCGAAACCGTGGGGCGCTCGCGGGCGCGCAGGGAATAAACGCCAATCGTGGTCTTATGCTCGTCGTTCTGGCTCCAGTCTACGAAGACCTTGCCCGTGCGAACGCTCTTTTTCATGTCGGAGACAACGTCTTTGGGATGCTCTTGCTCGAGCAATTGCGCCAGAGCGTGCGCGAAGGTTTTTGTCACATCGTAGGAAGTGGGCGTGTTGAGCGGCACGTAGAGTTGGAGCCCTTTCGAGCCGGAGGTCTTGGGAAAACTCTGCAGGCCGAAGTGATCGAAGATATCGCGCAACCAAAACGACACCTGACAGCACTGCACAATATTCGCTGGTGGACCGGGGTCCAGATCGAACACCAACTCGGTGGGGCACGACACGTCTTTGGCCAACGAGAGTGACGGATGCAATTCCAGAGCCGCCAGGTTCGCCAGCCAGATTAAGGTTGCCAGATCGTCGGCCAGCACGTAGTTCACGTTGCGACGATTACCGTGGCTCCAGATCGCCGCAGTCTTCACCCAGTCGGGGCGATGCATGGGCGCATTCTTCTCAAAGAAGGGTTCACCGTCCACGCCGTCGGGATATCGCTTGCGAGTGAGTGCGCGTCCTTTCAGGTGCGGAATGATGGCGGGCGCGATCCGCGCGTAGTAGTCAATGACGTCTTTTTTGGTAAATCCCACCGCAGGGTACAGGACCTTCTCGAGGTTCGAAAGCTTGAGGGTTCGGCCCTGAATCTCCACGCTTGAATCGGTCAAGGTGAGCGCTCCGACAGCCATTGTGCAACAAGAACCTCAATTACGTCTTCCCGCCTTAGCATTTTCGTGGCTGAAAAAGTCCGAAGGGTTGTCGCTTGCATTGGGCGATGCGAGGGCGATATCGTGTTGCGAAGTACTGGGGACGGCAAGTCACATTCTGTCTACACGTGCGGAAAATTCATTTTTCTTTGGAGTGAATCATGAGCAAGGTACGGGTTCTGGCGGGTACGAAAAAAGGCGCTTTCATCCTTACATCGGATGGAAAACGCGAGAATTGGGAGGTCAGCGGACCGCATTTTGCGGGGTGGGAACTGTATCACCTCAAGGGATCGCTGGCTGATCCTAACCGGATTTATGCGTCGCAAACCAGCGGATGGTTCGGGCAAGTCATCCAGCGCTCCGACGACGGAGGAAAGACATGGCACCAGCCCGGCACGCCTCCTGGTGAGACCACCGGCCCGGGCGGAATGCCGAAGGGTGAAAGCAACAAGTTCGTCTACGATACGTCGGCCGAGACTGGAAAGCCGCTGACGACCCACCAGTTCTACGACGGGACCCAGCATCCGTGGGAATTCAAGCGAGTGTGGCATCTGGAGCCGTCACTCACCGATCCGGATACCGTTTATGCCGGCGTCGAAGACGCGGCGTTGTTCCGCTCGACCGACGGAGGGAAAACCTGGCATGAGTTATCGGGACTGCGCGGGCACGGAACCGGCCCCAACTGGCAGCCCGGCGCGGGCGGCATGTGCCTGCACACGATTATTCTCGATCCGAACAATCCCAAGAGAATCTACATCGCGATCTCGGCAGCGGGAGCCTTCCGCACCGACGATGGCGGCGCGACCTGGAAGCCCATCAACAAGGGACTGTACTCGCAGTACATTCCAAATCCAACGGCGGAAGTCGGGCACTGTGTGCATCACGTTGCGATGAATCCTAAACGCCCGAATGTCCTCTTCATGCAGAAGCACTGGCACGTCATGCGGTCCGATGATGCCGGCGAGCAATGGAACAAAGTGAGCGGCAACCTGCCCACCGACTTCGGATTTGTGATCGACGTGCACGCGCACGAACCAGAGACGATTTACGTCGTGCCGATCAAGAGTGACGGCGAGCACTACGTGCATGAAGGCAAACTGCGCGTGTACCGCAGCCGCACGGGTGGGAACGAATGGGAGGCCATGACCAAGGGCCTGCCGCAAAAAGACTGTTATGTGAACGTGCTGCGCGACGCGATGGCCGTGGACTCGCTCGACAAGTGCGGAGTTTATTTCGGCACGAGTGGCGGCCAGGTGTATTGCTCAGCGGACGCGGGGGATAGCTGGAATCCGATCGTGCGCGATCTGCCCGCGGTACTGTCGGTGGAAGTACAGACGCTGCAGTAATCAAGTGGAATCGACCGAGGGCACGGTAGCCGCCGTGCCCTTTTTAGTTCTGATGGTGATTAGTTTTGCCTTCTCTTTTCGGTGCTGTTAGTATCCGGCGGTTGTTCCGGAGAACCGCATGAGAATTAGTCTGATCGCCGCCGGCTGCCTCCTGCTCCTGGCAACAGCCACCGCGCAGGAGAAGCAGCCTCCCGCGAAGGCTACTGTCGCCTCTACCCTCGAAGCCAAAATCCGTAAAGTCTGGAAAGATTTCAAAAACAAGGACAAAGCCTCGCTGGCCAGCATGTTTTCGGACGACTTCCGCGAGGTTGAGGAAGGTGCCACCGGTTTCGGCGACAAGAAAGCCGAACTCGCTTCCGTCGACGAATTCGAGATCACCACCTACACCCTCAAAGATTTCACAGTGAAACCGCTGGGACCGAACAGCGCGTTGGTCACATACATTGCGCACTACGAGGGCAAGGCTGGCAATGAAGCGGTGAATACAAATAGCGCCTTTGGCGAGGTTTGGGTTCGAGAAGGCAACACTTGGAAGGGTATCTACACGCAAGAAACGGCTCTGAAATGATTCTTTCAGCAAAGCCTGATCGCGCGCGGTCGATCCTTGCACCTCAGCATGCGATTCGGTACAACACTTGCGAGGTGACCCTCCGTGATGAAGACTCTGTTCACCGTCATTCTGCTGGCCGGAACGCTGCCGGCACAACTGGCTTCCGCAAACTGGCGCCAGCGCCTCGCCGAAGCGATGCCATTACTGGGCCACCGCAACTGGATCCTGGTTGTTGATTCCGCTTATCCGCTGCAGATTTCGCCGGGAATCGAAACCATCGATACCAATGCGTCGCAGATCGATGTGTTGCGGATCGTGATGAAAGAGATCGATCATTCTATCCAGATTCGCCCTGAAATTTTCACCGACGCCGAGTTGCCCTTCATCTCCGACTCTGACGCCCCGGGCGCTTCCGCGTACCGCGAGCAGATCGGGCAACTGTTTCACGACTACGATGTAGGCAACCAACCGCATGAGAAGTTGCTCGACAAGATCGACGAAGCCGGCAAGACCTATCATGTGCTGGTGCTGAAGACAAATATGACGATCCCGTATACGTCGGTATTTATCCGGCTCGACTGCAAGTACTGGACGGAGGATCAGGAAAAAAGCCTGCGCTTGAGGATGCGAGGCACCCGCGGCGAGTGAAGACAGGTTCGGTGCGCTGCAACACCGGGGACCGCTTTGCACGACGTGTGCAGGATGCGGTACAACATCCTGAGACTTCGACGTTTATGATTCGTGTCACAATCCCGCCTCACCTGCGCACGCTGGCGCACGTCAAGGGCGATGTCGAACTGGAAGTCGCTTCTCCGATTACGCAGCGATCTGTACTGGACGCATTGGAAGCCCAATATCCCATGCTGCGCGGCGCCATCCGCGATCATGTCACGTTACAGCGCCGGCCGTTCCTGCGTTTCTTTGCCTGCGAACAGGATTTGACACACGAACCACCGGACGCACCTCTCCCGGAGGCCGTTGTGTCCGGGAAAGAACCGTTTATCGTTCTGGGCGCAATTGCAGGGGGATAACAATCGCCGGCAGCGTTGCGAGCGTTTGACAACCTGCCTTCACCCCACGTACTTTCAAACTTCTGCCCTGCCTGTCCGTCCAATACGTGTCTACGAGCGGTCAAGCCCTGGAGGTCCAATGAAGCAACGTTTTACCAATCGTTCTACCATGAAGATTGCTGCCCTCGTGCTTCTTCTTTCTTCCATTGTTCTCGCCCAGGACGTGGCCTCCTTCGAAAAGCGGATCACCGTGAAGCATCTCGAGAACGGGCTCACGCTGCTCGTCTGCGAGCGGCCGGAGGCGCCCGTCTTTTCTTTCTTCACGATGGTGGATGCCGGCTCGGCACAAGACCCCATGCGCGAGACCGGGCTCGCGCACATGTTCGAGCACATGGCCTTTAAGGGAACCGACAAGATCGGCACGACGAACTACGCTGCGGAGAAGCTCGCACTCGAGAAGGTCGAGAAGGCTTATGCCTTGTACATCAGTGAGCGTGACAAAAGCGTTGGGCGGGACGAGGCCAAGCTCAAGCAACTCGAGCAGGCTTGGAAGGATGCGAGGGACGAAGCCGATAAATACGTTAAGCCCAACGAATTCGGCAAGATCATTGAACAAAACGGCGGCGAAGACATGAACGCCTTCACCAACTACGACGAAACCGGATATCACTATTCCTTTCCTGAGAATCGCCTGGAACTGTGGGCTTACCTGGAGTCCGAACGCTTCCTGCATCCGGTGATGCGCGAGTTCTACAAAGAGCGCAACGTCGTGATTGAAGAGCGCCGCCTCCGCACCGACAGCAATCCCATCGGACGACTGATCGAACAATTCACCGCCGCCGCCTTTGCAGCGCATCCTTACCACCGGCCCACAGTGGGATGGATGGCAGACCTGAATTATTTCTCAGCGACAGACGCGCAGCGGTTCTTCGACAAGTACTACGTGCCTTCCAACATGGTCGTCGCGGTGGCGGGAGATTTGAAGGCCACGCAGGCTCTGCCCATCCTTGAAAAATACTTTAGCCGGCTTCCCTCGCGCCCCCAACCGGACGAGACGACCACGACCGAGCCACCTCAGGGTTCTGAGCGCCGGGTAGTGCTCAAGGAAAGGACACAGCCGCTTTACCTCGAGGGCTACCATCGGCCGGACTATCGCAGCAAAGATGACGCTATATTCGATGCGATCACCGACTTGATGTCGGAAGGGCGCACTTCGCGGCTCTACCGCTCGCTGGTTCGCGACAAGAAGATCGCATCATTCTCCGCCGGATTTACCGGATTGCCCGGAATCAAGTATCCGCACCTGTTTGCCTTCTATGCAGTGCCTCTTCCCGGCCACACTCCCCAGGAGATGGCCGACGCGATCCACCAGGAGATCGAGCGGCTGAAGAAAGAAGACGTCACGGACGACGAATTGAAGATGATCAAGACGCGGACGAAGGCGAACCTGATTCGCGGCCTCGCCGATAACCAGGGCCTGGCCATGCAGCTTGGAACCTACGAAACTCGCTATGGCGACTGGCGAGAACTATTCCGGTCAGTGGATCGCATCGATCAGGTCACGAAGGCAGATATCCGGCGCGTGGCCAACGAAATCTTTGTCGACACGAACCGCACAGTGGGGATTATTGAAAGCGCTGGGGGAGGCGCCCCGGGCGGTGAGCAGGGCGGGAGCGACGGCGGGGATCAGGGAGGTGCGCAATGAAGCGGACGCTCTCTTTCTCGATCTTCCTCGCTTTGGCGATCTCGTTCGCGTACGTCCCACCCGCCGCCTCTCAGGCCGAGAGCTGGCAACAGATCCCCATTCCGCCGCTGCCGCCCTTCAAGCCGCAGCAGCCCAAACGCATTCAACTGAATAATGGGATGGTCATTTTCCTGCAGGAAGATCATGAACTGCCGTTGATCGACGGCACGGCCCGCGTACGCGGCGGATCTGTCAACGAACCGGCCAGCAAGGTCGGACTGATGGATATTTACGGCGAAGTCTGGCGAACCGGAGGGACCAAATCGCAAACTGGCGACCAGCTTGATGATTTCCTCGAAGTGCGCGCCGCCAAGGTCGAGACCGGGGGCGGACCCGACTCAACCAGCATCAGTTTCTCGTGTCTGAAGGGCGATCTGAACGATGTTTTCAAGGCGTTCGTGGATGTGTTGCAGAATCCGGAATTCCGCTCGGACAAGATTGATATCGCGCAGAAGGAAGAGGACGACAGCATCTCGCGGCGCAACGATCAGATCGGCGAAATTGCGGGGCGCGAAGCGGGCAAACTCGCCTATGGCGCTGACAATCCCTACGCGCGAGTTCCAGAATATGCAACCGTAGACGCGATCACGCGCCAGGACCTGATCGACTGGCACGCCAAGTACGTGCATCCCAATAACATCATTCTCGGTATCAGCGGAGATTTCGATTCAACGGAAATGGAGAACCGCCTGCGCGCGGCCTTTGACTCTTGGCCGAAGGGACCGATACCTCCGAAGCCTGAAATCAAATACTCTCCTGCGAAACCCGGATACTACCTGATTCCTAAGGAGGATGTGAACCAGAGCAACATCCGCATGGTGGGGCTTGGAATAACGCGCGACAATCCTGACTATTACGCGGTTAGCGTCTTCAACGAAGCATTCGGCGGCGGATTCTCTTCCCGGCTGTTCAACGATATTCGCACAAAACGCGGGCTGGCCTACGGCGTGGGCGGTGGAATAGGTGCGAATTTCGGGCATCCCGGCATGCTGCAAATTTCAATTGGAACCAAGAGCCAGACCACGGTTGAAGCCATCCAGGCGACCGACGAGGACATCGATAATCTTTCGAAGCAGCCCATCACCGACGATGAGATTCAGCGCGCCAAAGATGCCATTCTCAATGCCTTCATCTTCCGCCTCGATTCTCCCGACAAGATTCTGGCCGAGCGCATGACCTACGAGTTCTACGGATATCCCCCCGACTGGCTCGATAAATACCAGGCGGAGATCAAAAAGGTCGCTGCCGCCGATGTGAATCGGGTCGCTACCAAGTATGTGCACAAAGACCAACTTGCTGTCCTGGTCGTGGGCAACCCGAAGGAGTTCGATAAGCCACTGCCCTCCCTGGGTTCGGTGAAGCAGATCGACATCACGATCCCGCCGCCGCCCGCGGCCAAAGAAGAATCCAAACCGGGAACGGCCTCGAATGCGGAGGGCAAAGCGCTCGCCGCCAAGGCCGCCGGCGCGATGGGAGGACTGCCGAAGCTGAAGTCCGTCAAAACGATGCGTGTCTCGATCGCAGAAAGCGAGCAAGGCGGGCCACCAACTCCAGTGGAGGTAAGCATCGCCTTCCCCGACAGCATGCATGTTGAAGTGCAAACACCGCAGGGCGCTCTGACCATTGTGAGTTCTCCGGAGGCCGGCTTCATGAATATGGCCGGAATGGGAACGCGCAGCATGCCTCCAGCGCAGAAAACCGAGATGATGGCCCAACTGCATCACGATCTCGTCTATGTCGCGCAGCACGCCGACGATCCAGCATTCAGCTTCACCGCTGCGGGTACTGAAAGAATTGGCGAGGTCGACGCAGCCATCCTCGACATTGGCGGCGCAATTCCATGGCTGCGCTGGTATGTCGATCCCAAGACCGGTCGCGTTTTGCAGGAAAAGTACAAGGGGCTGGGGCAGTCCGGCGAGTTTGAAGGCGAGACCGATCTTTCGGACTGGCGATCGGCGGATGGCCTGACCATGCCCTACTTGCACAAGAACAAGCAGAACGGGCAGGACAGCAGCACGGCGGAATTCAAGAAGATTGACATCAATCCCGCACTCGATCCGAAACTGTTTGAGAAACCTCCGCAGGCCGCCGGTACGAACCAACAGTGATGCACGATTACGCGAGCGCGAAAAAGCACTGGAACCTGGTCGCTGTCGTCGGTGTCTAAGCACACCAGCAAAATCTCTCGCATTGGTGTTCGAAATCCGGGCCCCGTCACTTCGAAGTAGCCTCCGAGGTCGTATATGGAAATGCGATCGGCTTGTCGGATTGTGTTGCAGATTGCGCTGGCAACGGCCATGGCCGCGGCGCAAATCACCACTTCGCAGTACAACAACAGCCGTACCGGGGCGACGCTCTCAGAAAACATCCTCACACCTCAAAACGTCAACCTACGCCAGTTCGGCAAGTTGGGAGCATTCAAGGTTGACGGCCCGGTCTACGCCCAACCCCTGTTTCTTCCTGACATAGAGATCCCCGGCAAAGGGAAACACGACGTTCTGTTCGTGGCAACCGAGCACGACAGCGTCTACGCCTTTGACGCCAATCACCCCGGCGACGATCCGCTCTGGCATGTGAGCTTTCTCAATAAAGCTCGCGGGGTTATCGTTCCTTCCGAAGATGACGTGCAATGCCCTTTTATACGGCCTGAAGTTGGCATTACCTCTACGCCAGTAATTGATCTGAAGACCGGCACACTGTACGTGCTGGCGCGCACGAAGATCCGGCACATGGCGAGCAGCGACGAATACTTCCAGCATCTGCACGCGTTGGCGATCACTACCGGGGTGGAAAAGTTGGGCGGACCGAAACTCATCAGCGCGTCCGTACCAGGCAACGGCAGGGGTTCCGAAGGCGGACGCGTTTCTTTTGATCCCCTAAAAGAGAATGCACGGGCTGCGCTGACCCTCGCCAACAACAAGGTTTATCTGGAGTGGGCCTCTTCGTGCGATGTCGATCCTTACCACGGATGGGTGATGGCTTACGATGCACAGTCGCTCGCGCAAAAGGCTGTGCTTAACGTAAATCCTGATGGAAGCGAGGCAGGAATCTGGCTGAGCGATACAGGTCCGGCGGTCGATTCCGAGGGCAATCTCTACGTACCTACCGGCAACGGAACGTTTGATGCCGCAAAGGGCGGCCAGGATTATGGCGACTCTGTTTTGAAACTCGATGGATCAACACTGTCCATTCGCGACTACTTCACGCCGCACGACGAGTCGCGCATCAGCGAAGCCGATGCCGACGTAGGCTCCAGCGGACCGCTGCTGCTACCCGATCAACCCGGGCCACACCCTCACCTGCTGTTACAACCGACGAAGGATTCGACCATCTATGTCATCAATCGCGACAACATGGGGAAATTTCACCGCGACAATGACGCGTTGCCCGAGATGATCAAGATGAATGGAGGCGGCTACGGCGCCATGGCGTACTGGAATGGCCACGCCTTCTTCGCTTCCAGTGACGATCATCTGCGCGACTATGTCATCCGTAACGGTCAACTCTCTCCCAACGCGGCTTCCAGCACGCATTTCGCGAATCCAGGAGCAACACCGTCGGTGTCGGCAAGTGGGAAAACGAATGCGATCGTGTGGGCGATCTCTACGAAAACCTGGGACGGACCGGACACCAAGCCCGCCGTCCTCTATGCCTTCGATGCGACCAAACTGGGCGAGCCCATCTACACCTCAGAACAGAACAGCCAACGCGACCGTGCCGGGCTCGCCACGCGGTTCGTCATTCCAGTCGTAGTGAATGGCCGCGTCTATTTCGGTACCCGAACTGAAGTTGAAGTTTACGGACTCCTCAAATA
>Ga0209698_10004496_pt1 | contig 15282 bp, 9 predicted proteins | sample LitLauG_LLR_2012_FD_187203 | JGI IMG/M metagenome (GOLD analysis project Ga0209698, IMG submission 187203) | Freshwater sediment microbial communities from Pennsylvania, USA - Little Laurel Run_MetaG_LLR_2012 (SPAdes) (version 2) | ecosystem: Environmental > Aquatic > Freshwater > Creek >...
ACCGGCTTCGAAGCCTTCGTCCGTCCAGGCATAGTTGTTGAAAGTGCGGCCTTGGTCGGTCGATCTGGCTAGAACGACAATCTGCTTGTGGTTCGCCGGATCCTGCCGGCGATCGTAGAACATGACATTCACGCTGCTATCGACGGGGTCGACCGCCAGCCACTGGAAGAACTGCTCCGCTCCATTGTGAACGGGATCGTTGTTCACTCGTGTGGCGTCGGTCCAGTGTTTGCCGCCGTCGCTGGAACTGGAGAGAAACACGTCCAAATCCCCGTTGCGATAGTCGCTCCATGTCACATAGAGGCGCTTATGTCTGGAATCAACGGCGATCTGAGGAAATCCGTTGGCGCGTTCCAGCGTCTCGATCGCAAACATGATTGGAGCCGTATGAATGATTGGCCGTGCCCGAGAGAAGGTTTTGCCTCCATCCTTCGACGACGTGAACATGATGTCGTCATCCTGGCTCCAGATGGCGTAGAGGGTGCCATCTTCGCCGACCGCGCCAGCGAATCCTTCGGCCGCGCCGTTATCGTCGCGCGGCAACCCCGGATGGGCGTCGATCTCCACCGGTGCGGACCAGGTCTTTCCGTCATCTGTTGAACGCGCGATCACCATCTGCGAATCTGTCAGCCGCCAGCGAGTCCAGCCGACATACAGATTACCGGCGAACTTGCTCTTGGAGTTGTCCGCGACAATGTAGGGCTTATCCTCGAATGGAATTCCTGCCGCGGTCGGTTGCTCTGCCACTGCAACGTGTTCCGGCTCCCACGTCTTGCCGCCATCCAGGGATCGACGCACGAATATCCCATTACGAGTGGCGCCGTGCGCCCAATAGTTGAACCTCCCCAATTTGTCGAAAGCGATGTAGCAGATCAATGCGTGACCCTGGTTGTCAAAGACAGTGGAAACATCTCCCGAGATCCGGTAATTCTTCGGATCGACTCCTTCCGCGTTTTGCCAGGATTTCCCGCCATCCTGTGAATAAGCGGCGTGCGCATTGTCCTGATAGACGGCAACCACCTGTTGCGGATTCGCTGGATTTACCGCGACCCCCGGTTCAGTGAAGTATCCGGGAGTGGGCGTAAGACCGAAGACGTGCGCCTGCGGCGCCTTCGGCAGTTCTTGCGCGTTCGCCGGAAGCGTCGGGTTACAGCAAACAAAGAATGCAGACAAGATAAAGTGAAAGATCAGTGTGGACGAAACTTTCATTCACAATCCTCTAGATTCGCAATGTCACGTTGTCGGTCTCAGGAGCACAGTGCTGCACCTCCGGCGATCCCGGCGTCGGCGCCGTAGTGCGCCATCAAAAGCGGAATCTCAGAAGCACCCGGATTCACACACCATCCAGGAATTTCGCGCTGCATGCCCGGAAAGAACGGTTTCAGCATCCCGGCGACTCCGCCGCCAATGACCATGACATCGGGATCGAGCAGGTCGATTATGTTCCCCAACCAGATCGACAGGAGATGAACCGTCTCTGCAAGAACCTCACGCGCTAAAGGGTCGCCTGATTCAAGAGCCTCTCGCACCTGCTGGCTCGTGACGGAAGTGACGCTTCCGCCGGCTAGCTCGAGCATTGCCTTTCCCCGAACAGGCTCGGCAGCGATTTTCGTTCGAGCTCGGGCACCGATGGCAGGCCCGGCGGCAAGAATCTCTATACAGCCTCGCTTGCCACAGCGGCACAGGGGTCCGCGATAGTCGATACTGACGTGACCACCTTCACCCGCCGATCCTGTCTTTCCATGATAGATGGATCCATCGAACACAATCCCGGTTCCAATGCCCGTACCGATCGTCGCGTAGAAAACATAGCGGAACCCGCGTGCCGCTCCCCACAAGGTTTCCGCCAATGCCGCGGCATTCGCGTCATTGTCCACTTTCACGGGGATGTTGTACTTCGCGTTGATTTTCTCGGCGAGAGGAAAATTTCGCCAGCAAGGAACATTGGGAGGATTGAGCACAACGCCCGTCTTCGGGTCGAGCGGCCCAGGTGCGCAAATCCCGATACTCTCGATCACGCGTCCTGACTCGCTTGTCATCATCGAATCGATGGCCTTCGCCACTGCCTCGAACCCAGCCTCGGCGGTACCGTTGGCCAGCATCGGCTGACGACCTTGCGCGATGATCTTGCCTTCTCGATCGACAATCCCGACCGCAACCTTGGTTCCGCCAATATCAACTCCCAGCACTGTCTTCGGAGTCATTGTTTTTCCGCCGTCAGGTTGCCTGACATTCCCGAGAACTTCACTTGAATTGTCTTGATCTCGTACGGTTTTGTGGGAACGACGACTTTACCATCGGCGACGGACAACGACCCGGACGGTTTCTCCATCAGATCGGTCTCCGAGGCGGACTGTGCGCCACTGGGAAGTCCGATCCGTACATCTCCGCCCTTGCCCGCCCACTCATAGAAGCGGAGCGTCAGCGCATTCTCGTCTTCCGACTTCTTCAGAGCTGTGACGATGATATTGTCCGATAAAACCTGCACGAACGATTGCACGGGAGCGTTTGTACCCTGATGTATCCCCACAGGCAAGGCGAGGAGGTGGTAGTTCAATTCGTATCCCTGACGGATCGTGAGCGCTTCTTTCCAGTTTCCACCATGGGGATAGAGAGAGTAAGTGAACTCGTGATGTCCTTCATCCGCATGGGGATCAGGCCACTCCGGAGATCGCAGCAAGGATAGCCGCAGCACGTTTCCTTTTGCGTCATAACCGTATTTGCAATCGTTGAGCAGGCTGAGACCGTGCGTGCCATCGGAAATATCGGCCCACCGCTGCGCCGGAACCTCAAACTGTGCCTGTTCTGCCGGAGTGTTGCGCGTGGTGGGACGTTCAACCGACCCAAACGGAATCTCATAAGTTGCTTTATCGCTGTGGGCGCTGACAGGGAAGGCGACCTTCAGCAGAATATGCTTTTCGTGCCACTCTGCCTGCATCTTCACGTCGACTCTGGGCATACCAGCGTACAAAATGACGTCGCGGACGAAAGTTGAGTTCTGAAAGTGATTCGTCACGCGGATCACAGCGCGGAGTGGCCCGCTTTCGATCAACTTGACCTCATCGGCCTTGTCCAGATCCCAGTGCTGCTTCTCAAAGTCGGCGTCAATGTTCCATGCATCCCAGCGTTGCGGTTTGTCCACGAACGTCTGCAGCAGATTTCCGCAGGTTGACGTCTTCGGTCCGCCTGTATCCGTTTCGGCGGGTGCCAGAGATTCGGTACCGCTGCGCTTGTCGAACAAGCTAGTCATGCAACCTGACTTGGGATCGATCCGCACTCGCAGATACTCGTTCTCCAGTGTGTCCGCTGAAGCTTTCAAAGTGGATGCCGCAGGCGGGGTCCCTTGTGGACGAACAAAGTAAGTCTCAAATCCGAACGACGGAGTGCTAGCGAGCACCAGGAAATGGACGCGATGGGTATCCGCATCGAGAGACAGCAACTGCGACGGCACTGATCTCCCCTTCCAGTCAACGACTTCAATCTGTTTCACCGGCGTGGGAAGTTGTGCCTTGACCTCAGCGACTTCCTGGCGAGGCCAGGAAAGCGAGTTGAACAGCATGACTGGAGCGCCATCTCCCTGTGTATTCACATGGGCTGCAATCTCGCGCAAAGAGGCAAACGTGACATCATTTGCCGCACGATCTGCGATTTCCAGATTGCGCTTGGCATCCAGATAATTCACCGCGATCCCCGACCCCGGCATGATGTCGTGGAAGTGGTCGAATAGCAGCTTCTTCCATGTGTCCGTCATGAGTTCCTGCGGATAAGCCGTCCCATACAAACTGGCGAGCGAAGCGACCTTCTCCGCATTCAGAACGTTTTCCTCCGAGCGCCGGATTCGCCGTTTCGTTTCAGCCTGGGTGGTGAATACTCCCCGGTGATACTGGAAATACAGTTCTCCATTCCAGGTGGGAACCTGCATCGAGGGGAGCTTCTTCTCCATGTCAGCGAAAAACTCGCTGGCGAAGCTGAACTCCAGTTTGGGAAAGACGGTTCCGGGAGCTCTCAGCGCCTCCGCGTGATCGAGCATCACGCGAGTCGGTCCGCCACCATGATCGCCGACGCCGTACAAGTGCATCATCTCAGGCTTATCCGGGATCTTTGGCCCATACATCGACGGCATCCAAGTTGCAATCTGGCTTCCGAGAGGCTCCGCGTCAATCGGGTCCGCATAGTCATGCGGGAAATAAGTCAGAAGCCGACTCCCATCCGGAGCCTGCCACCAGAAGTATTTGTAGGGAAAAGTCGTGAATTCGTGCGCCCACATCAGTTTCTGGGTGACGAAGTAATCCATGCCCGACCGCTTGTAAATCTGCGGCAGTTGCCAGTTGTAACCGAAGGAGTCAGGGTTCCATCCGATCTTCACATCCACGCCAAAATTCTTCTGGAAATATCGCTTGCCCACCAGAATCTGCCGCACCAGTGACTCACCATCCGGCATATTCAGATCGGGCTCAACCCACATCCCGCCGATAATCTCCCACCGCCCCTCTTTCACGCGCTGCTCGATCTCGTGATAGATGTCCGGGTATTTCTCCTGCATCCATTCGTACGTTCGGGCAGACGACATGGTGAATTTGAAATCCGGATACTCTCGCATCAGGTCAAGCACGCTCCGGAACGTGTTGCGAACGACTTCAACAGTTTCGGTCCAAGGCCAGAGCCAGGCCATGTCAATGTGTGAGTTTCCCACGGCGCGAATCGTAAACTGCTGGAGCCATGGTCTGAGTTGTTCGAGTTTGCCCTGCGCGGATGCGATGGATGCATCAAACCCTGACTGATCTCCCTTCTCTAAAGAAGTGAATTCGACCGCTTTCACTGCTTCAGCAAGTTGCCGCTCGCGCTCTGCCTTCCCATCTTCATACGCGTCAATGATCGGATGGGCGGCGAGAACTTCGAGGCGCAGTCGCGCCGGATCTGGTCGCCCTTTTGGGACATCGATCGTCAACTCGCTGTGCACGAATTCAGACTGAACCGCATCCCCTGCCACAACGCGCACCGCGATCAGAAGCTTTTGGCCCGGCTGTGCGTTCTCGCTGAGCAGTACCGGCAGAATGTTGTCATCATCCCCGCGGTACAGAATTGTTCCGCCCGAGAACACAGTAATCATCAGGCTGTCCGGACTACCGAAACGCAGGTCCAGACTCACGCGTGACCCTCGTGTCTCATAACCATTAATCTTCTCTGGAATCTGAACCCACTGCCGGAAAACCCGCGCTCCGGTCCAGTGTTCCTCGTTCGAATGCCCACCACCGCCACCGGAAACGTTCTTGACCGTCAACGTGCCCCAATCCGAGTCATTCAGGCTGGGATCCTCAGGATGAGGTACGTCGTTATGAAACCGCCATTCGGGTTCCGCCTGGTGCGTGAGCGAATTCAGGCGGTCGAGGGCCACTTTGTACGGGTCTGGAACATTGTTCTGAGCGAGTCCGGTGGTAATAGAAACAAGGCCGAGAATGAGGAAGACCAGCAGTGGGGGACGCTTCATAATAAGGACAGCACCTTTCTTGCGCTTAATCAAAGTCGAAATAGCATTTGTAAGCAACGAAAGAGATTACCACCAAATACTTTTAAGGTAGCTAAGTTGCTGATTTTACAGCCCTCAAGCCCATGGCCCTGGTGAATAGCGAAATTTCTGATTCCTTTTATCGAAATTTTGCGTCTAAGACCACGAATAGTGATGTTGACGGGCTCGAACGCTGCCCGTAGAATTTAGCCTTGAATGTCAGATAGCTTCAATCTTCGCGCGATGTGCAGCTGCAGCATCTGTTGTTGTTGTGGATGCGTGCGCTCTGGCGCGGGGAGGCTGCTGACCTAAGAATTTCTTCTTAAGATAAGCACTCATCAACCCACCGCCAGACCAATCTGGCGGTGGGTTTTTTATTGGCCAATCCATGACCATCACGACGACAAGCACGAAGAAAGAAACCGCGGCCCAACGTGCCGAGCGCTTGAAGCGGGCGAAGAATCCCTGGGAAGGGCTCGAAGAAATTCAACGCTTCGCTCGCGAAGGGTTCGATTCCATCCCTCCCGAGTGGATCGGTACCTACTTCCGCTGGTGGGGCGTTTACACCCAGGGGGACGGCGCGGGCGTTACCGGCGGCCAGGGAGGCGTGGGGCGTGCACTTCAAAGGTTCATGGTGCGCATCCGGATTCCGAACGGCATCATGACCTCCCACCAGTTGCGCGTCATCGCTGACCTCACCCGCCGCCACGCCAACGGAATTGCTGATCTCACCGTCCGCCAGAATATCCAGTTACATTGGGTCACAATTGAAGGATTGCCGGAAGTTCTCGAAGGCCTGTGGCGCGTTGGACTCAATACAACCGGGGCATGCGGCGATGTCGTTCGAAATGTGACTGGCTGCCCACTTGCCGGTGTCGACGCGGACGAAATCATCGACGCTTCGCCTTTCGTACTCGAAACATCGCAGTTGCTCGCGGGCAACTCCGAGTTCTATAACCTGCCACGAAAATTCAAGATCTCCATCGCCGGATGCCATGCCTGGTGTTCCTATCCCGAAATTAATGATGTCGGTCTGACCGCGGTGACTCGAACCGTAGCCGGAGAGAAAGAAGTCGGATTCTCCTTGCGGGTTGGGGGAGGATTGTCAGCCGAACCCTATCTTGCTTCTCGTCTCAATGCATTCGTTCGGCAGAACCAGGTCCTACCTGTAATTAAGGGAATCGCGGAACTGTTCCGAGATTCCGATGTTCTGCGGGAACATCGCGAGCGTGCGCGAATGAAGTTCCTGTTTCTTCGCCACGGCTGGACGGCCGAACGCTTCCAGGAGGAACTGGAGCAACGCATCGGATTCGGTCTTGATCCCGTGGCTGACGAGAACCCTCCCGACGATGTTTATCGAGATCACGTCGGCATTCACGCTCAGCAGCAGTCTGGCCTTTCCTACGTGGGCGCCGTGGTGCTCCGCGGACGCATTACAGCTGATCAGATGACGTCATCTGCCGATCTCGCGGAGCGCTATGCCAGCGGGGAGCTTCGCGCGACCAATATGCAGAACCTGTTGATCGTGAACGTCCCCACCATCAACGCTGATTCGCTGGCAGCAGAGCTTGATGCGATCGGATTTCAGGTGAGCGGTTCAGCTTTTGCGCGCGGCACAGTGGCATGCAGTGGTACTGAATTTTGCAAGCTGGCCATTACCGAAACCAAGAGCTTTTCGCGCTGGCTCGTTGAGGAAATGGAAGAACGGCTGCCCGGCTTCGAGCAACACCTCAAATTGCACGTGACGGGATGCCCCAACAGTTGTGGCCAGCACTGGATCGCTGACATCGGCATCGAAGGCAAAAAGATCAAAGTCGGGGACCGCTTGGCGGATGCTTATTACTTCTGCGTCGGCGGAGCGCTCGGCTTGCATCAGTCGACCGCGCGCCCCGTCGGATATCGCTGCCTTGCCAGCGATGTCCCCGACGCACTCGAACGCTTGCTCGGCCGCTTCCTCGCGGACCGGGAGCCCTCGGAAAATTTACGCCGTTTCTTTGGGCGTCACACGGACGTTCAACTCCGCGAATTCCTGGCCGGCGCGAACGTTCCGCCAGTTGCTCGGGATCTGCCCTCCCCACAAAACCTTGTTCATCTGGCAGGAGGGATCGGTGACTAGCTTATTTCCAATGTTCCTGAAGCTGGAAGGGAAGCAATGCCTGATCGTTGGCGCCGGAAACATCGGCGAACAGAAGATTGGTGGATTGCTCGACACCGGCGCCTGCATCCGCGTTGTCGCACTCGAAGCCAACCCGGTGGTGCGCGAGTGGGCGCGCCTGGGGAAGATCGAGCTTGAACTTCGCGCGTTTCAGAACGATGACCTGCAGGGAGCGTTTCTAGTAGTCGTCGCCACCGCGTCGCGCGCCTTGAACGAGCGCGTCTATCGTGAAGCGCAAAGGCTCCGGATACTCTGCAACGTAGTTGACGTGCCTGATCTCTGCGATTTCTTTTACCCATCCATTGTGCGCCGTGGCGATTTGCAGATCGCGGTCTCAACCGCCGGAAAGAGTCCCTCTTTGGCGCAGAAGATCAGGCAACAACTGGAAAAACAGTTTGGCCCCGGCTACGCATCCTGGGTGGCCGAGCTTGGCGAAACCAGGAAACTGGTTCTAGCCAGCGATCTGGACAAAGAGAAAAAGCTTGATCTGCTGCACTCACTCGCCAGCAGGGAAGCAGTCGAAATGGCGTTGGCCGAAAACCGGCAATTGGCGGCCGAACTCGCCGCTCACGGAGATCGAACATGAAAGGAAAAGTCTTCCTGGTTGGTGCCGGACCGGGCGATCCAGATTTGCTGACCGTGAAAGCTCTGCGACTGCTCCGGTCAGCCGACGCAGTGTTGTACGACGAACTCGTTTCCCGCGAGATCCTGAACCTGCTGCCCAAGGCGGCGCAGCTGCACAACGTCGGGAAGCGCTGCGGAAAGAAGAAAATTCAGCAGGAAGAAATCAATTTCCTGATGATCGCTCTAGCCGATTCCGGGCTGCAGGTGGTCCGATTGAAATCCGGCGACCCGATGATCTTCGGACGCGCCGGCGAAGAGATCGAGGCTCTCCGCAGGGCGAACGTCTCGTACGAGATCGTGCCGGGAGTCACATCTGCCCTCGGAGCTGCGGCAATCGCGCAGATTCCGTTGACTCATCGCCGCGCCTCCTCCGCGCTGGTTCTGATTACCGCGCACCAGGCATCGAATCGTGGCGAGGCTGATTGGAACAAGCTCGCGGGAAGCGGCGCAACTCTCGTGATCTACATGCCTGGTCGCCATTACGGCGAGATCGGCGCCAGGCTGAAAGCAGCAGGCTTGGCAGGAGAAACGCCTTGCGCCATCATCTCCCGCGCAACCACTCCCGAACAGCGAACATTTCGAACCAGCATTGACCACTTACAGCTCTCCCCCAGGCTGGCTGCCCCGACTCTGCTGGTAGTCGGCGACGTCGTTCAGTTCGCCCCTGAAGATGGTGAGATCTCCATTTCTCCGGAAATAATTCCGGCCCTGCACACAGATTCCATTCCCGAGGAGCCAGTCGCGTGAAAGACATCATTCAGCTTTCCCCCAAACACGCAGGGCCAGTTCAAATCGACCAGGTGCAGAGCCGTGCCGAATCGTGGACTCCGCAGCACGCGTTGTCGTGGGCCTTCGAAACCTTCGGCAACACCATCGCCATTTCGTCCGCATTTGGGGCAGAAGGCATGGTGCTGATCGACATGGCTTCGCGCATCAACAAGGACTTCCGCCTGTTCACCGTCGATACGGAGTTTCTTTTCCCTGAAACCTACAACTTGGTGGACAGGATTGAAGAGAGGTACGGGATCACGATCGAGCGGGTGTACTCGGCGCTCTCTCCTGAAGAGCAGCAGAGAATCCACGGAGAGGCACTATGGAGTCGAAATCCGGACCAGTGCTGCAACGTCCGCAAGGTCGAGCCACTACGGCGAAAACTCGGCGAACTCAATGCCTGGATTACCAGCATCCGCCGCGATCAGACGTCCATCCGCTCCAGCGCAAAGCGAGTGGAATGGGATACGAAATTCGGTCTGGTGAAGGTCAATCCGATCGTGGACTGGACGGCGAAGCAAGTGTGGCGCTACATCCACGATCATGACGTCCCGTACAATGCCCTGCACGATGAGGACTATCCGAGCATTGGTTGCACGCACTGCACCCGCGCAGTGAGACCTGGGGAGGATCCACGCGCCGGGCGTTGGCCCGGGTTCAACAAGACCGAGTGCGGCCTGCACGTCATCGAGCCCGCTTCATCCTCGACCCAAGCTCCATCTGCAACAGCCGACGGTGGAGACTGATACATCGTTTATCCCGCCTGACAGAACGCGCTCGAGATGCCGCCCCAATCGAGCGCAGGCTCAACCTTGGGGAAGAACGCACTGTGCAGACGTCGTACGGATTCTTCGGCCTTTGATTCGTCGACCAGGAACGATAGAGTTCGCTCGGAGGCACCCTGGCACAGAACTCGCACGTCCATGTCGGCAACGGTAGCAAAAACCCGACTCGCCACTTCCGGCTGCCGCCGAATATTCTCACCGACCAGGCAGATAAGCGCTTTGTGATTTTCCCAGCGCACCTCGGCCAAGGGCTGTAGATCCTCAACAATTCTAGGCAGCGCATCGCTCGACGCCACCAGAAGGGAAATCCGGTCGACCGAAGTTCCCATCACATCCACGGCGCAAGTATGCTGTTCGAGCACCCCGAAAACCGTATTCAAAAAAGCGGCATCCACACCATTCCGCGACTGGATCTCAACCGACACAACGTTTCGCTTCGCCGTAATCGCGCTCACCCGGTTGCCGGTGCTCGCTCGCGCGGTGATCTCAGTCCCATGTCCCTCTGGACGCCGCGAATTCAGGACATATACGGGAATGTTCTCCCGCATTGCCGGAGCCACGGTTGCCGGATGCAGCACCTTCGCCCCGAAATACGCCATATCGGCAGCTTCGTCGAAACTCAGCTTGCGAATCACACGCGCGTCGGAGCACAACTGCGGATCGGTCGTCATGACCCCGTCGACGTCCGTCCAGATCTCGATCCGCAACGCCCCGATCGCCGCGCCCACAATCGCAGCGCTGAAGTCCGATCCGCCCCGTCCTAGCGTAGTGGGCACTCCGTTCTGGCTTGAGGCAATAAACCCGCCCATGACAGGAATGCTCCCCGATTGAAGCAAGGGATTCACAGCGTCTCGCAGTCGTTGATTGGTTACATCCCACACCGGAGTTGCCTGCCCGTGACGCGCGTCGGTAACGATGCTCTGGCGCGCATCGACATGCGCCGCCTGAAGACCAGCTTCCGAAAGCACCCAGCTGACAAGCTTGCTTGAGAAACACTCTCCAAAACTCAAGAGGTGATCCTGTGCTTTGAGATCAAAATGGCGTGAAGTTTCCAACGCGAGCAGAAGTGATTCTAAAGACTGGAATTCGTTTCGCAGTTCGCGGTCGAGGGAACCATAAGCCGAGGCACCCAGGAGCGAATCGGCCAGTTCTTCGTGTCGCACATAGATGTTGCGGACCAATGCGAGGGCTGCTCCCAAATGGCCGGTGGCCGCTGCCTTTCCAGCCTCGAGCAATTGATCGGTGACCTTCGCCAGAGCGCTGACCACAATTACCGGATGCGCGCCCCACCGGCTCTCAACGATTCCGATCAAACGCTTGAGGGCCGCCGCATCCTCGACCGACGTACCCCCGAACTTCATGACTACAACCTCTTCGCCACGTTCAAACCTGCTTTGTCGCTGTGCACCGCTCATACGCTTATTGCCCCGTTCCTTCAGAAAATCGCCCCAAAAGCAGAAACCCACCGCCAGATCTTCTGGCGGTGGGTTCGATGAACTTGCTTAAGAGTGCTTTACTTCATCATCCGTTCCCGTCCTCCAGAAGACACGTAATTCGTGTCGACATGCGTGTGCTTGTCGATGTAATTCGCGTCGCCTTCTGGACGAGGGTGGTCATAAACTCACAGCGAGAATATCGGACAAATACCGCCGAGGTTAAATTCAAAATTGTGATGATAGAAATCGAAATTTCCGCTCGTATAGCCCCGGACCCTTCGTCCGGGGCGCCTCACGCGCAAGTCTTTGGCGCGAGGCGTGGCATCCGCAAATAGTCGTAGATCAAGCAAACCTCAATCACAAAAAGCTACGCGTCCGCTTTCTTCATCTGCGTGGCGAACTGCCGCAAAAGGGCTACGAACGCAGTGGACGCCACCGAAAGCGTGCGGTCGCGCCGGTAAGCCAGCCCTAATTCCCGATAGAGCTGCGCATCTTCCAGGTCAATCAATTTCACTCGGCCCGATTCGACTTCATCGCGGGCAAACGAGGCGCTGATCAGCGAAACTCCTAAGTCCGCAGCCACAAAGCTTTTGATCATCCCAATGCTGGGCAGTTCCATCCGCACCTGCAGATCGGCGACATGCGGCCGGAAGAGCTTATCCAGCAGGCGCCGGGTATGCCCGGTCTTCGGAAACAACAACGGCTGTTTCACGATTTCGCTCACCGGCACTACCTTGTGCTTCGCCAATGGATTCTTCGGACTTACCATCAGCATCAGCTTGTCACGGAAAATCGGCGTGATTTTCAAACTCGGAGACTGTATCGGAAGCGTAAGAATCCCGACTTCCACGTCTCCATTCTCCAGTTTCTCTACGATCTTGTAGCTGAAATTCCGATAGATGCTGATCTGCACCGGAGGGTACCGCCGGCAGTATTCCCCAAAAACCTCGGGCAGCACATACAAGCAAGTCGCCTCGTTCGCGCCCACGCGCAGCGTTCCGCGCGGAGTCGTACTGTGATCCGCGACCGCCGTGAGCGACTCGTCCCGCAGACTCTTCAGCCGCTCGGCGTACTCGTAAAAGATCTGCCCCGCCGGGGTCAGCTTTACGGTCTTGCCGGAACGATCCAGCAGCCGGTCCCCGTACTCCTGCTCCAGTTGGCGAATCTGCGCGCTGACCGCCGATTGCGAGCGGAACACCTTTTCTCCCGCGCGGGAAAAACTGCCCTGTCTGGCGACTTCGAGGAATGTAATGAGTTGGTCAAAGTCCATGGGTGGGCCGAATTATAGCGGAGACCCCGTATATTGGTGATTAATTCCTGAGCACCGACGCCATTACGGCTCATCCGGAATTTGCATAGGAGTGATCGAAATTCTTTATTGTACTTTGATCCCTCCCCAGCTTATTAAAGAGAGTCGGAACTATCAGGCCTGAGCAGAAGTGTGCCGCCCCGACCAGCTTCGCCGGTGCGCCCAAGGACAGGTGATCCAGACCGATTACAATTCGTGCGACGGAGTCCATGATGACGCGTCTAAACCCAACCAATGGCTTGCCTCCGGCGCAGGGTCTCTACGATCCGGCGCAGGAGCACGACGCCTGCGGCATCGGGTTTGTCGCCAGCATCTCCGGCATCAAAAGTCACGAAATCATCAAGCAGGGCATCCAGGTCCTTCTCAATCTTGCCCATCGCGGCGCCTGCGGATGCGATCCTGAAACTGGCGATGGTGCCGGTGTACTGATCCAGATTCCCCACAAGTTCTTTGCCCGCGAATGCGAAAAGTTGGGCTTCTCCTTACCGAAGCCCGGATCCTACGGCGTCGGCATGACGTTTCTTCCAGTCGAGAAGCACCAGCGCCTGACCACCGAAGGAATTCTCGAGCGCATCATTAAGGAAGAAGGTTTGTCCCTGCTGGGCTGGCGCGATACACCGGTCTATGCCTCTGCGATCGGCCGGGTAGCCCGCGCGTCGCAACCCTACATCCAGCAAGTCTTCATCGGTTGCGCTCCGGGTATGGACGAGGACACTTTCGAGCGCAAGCTGTACTTGGTCCGCAAACGTGCTGAGAACGAGATCCGCGAGTCCGGAGTCGAAGACTCGGAGTTGTTCTACATCCCCTCGCTCTCTTGCCGTACGATTGTTTACAAGGGGCTCCTGCTCGCGCAGCAGATCACGAATTTCTATCGCGAGCTCGCCGATCCGGATGTCGTCAGTGCTTTATGCCTGGTCCATCAGCGCTTTTCCACCAATACGTTCCCCAGTTGGCAGCGAGCTCATCCGTATCGCTACATCGCGCACAATGGCGAGATCAACACCCTGCGCGGCAACGTCAACTGGATGCATGCGCGCCAGTCCCTCCTCAGCTCGCCGCTCTTTGGGGATGACATCAAGAAGTTGAATCCGATCATCGCGCCCGACGGCAGCGACTCCGCTAACTTCGACAATGCCGTGGAACTCCTGATGCAGGCCGGACGCAGCTTGCCCCACGTTATGGCCATGCTGATCCCCGAGGCATGGGCGGGTAATCCGCACATGAATCCGGACAAGCGCGCTTTTTACGAATACCACGCCTGTGTGATGGAACCCTGGGATGGGCCGGCAGCAATCGCGTTCACCGATGGCCGCGTGATCGGAGCCACTTTGGATCGCAACGGTCTCCGCCCGGGCCGCTATGTCGTAACGCACGATGGCTTGGTCGTGATGGCCTCCGAGGCGGGAGTACTCGACGTCCCGCCCGAACAGGTAAAGAAGAAAGGCCGCCTTCAGCCCGGCAAGATGTTCCTGGTCGATACCGTCGAAGGCCGGATCATCTCCGACAAAGAGATCAAGCAAACGCTGGCCGAGCGCCAGCCATATGCGGAATGGCTGAAAGCAAATCAGATCACGATCGATCAATTGCCCGAGCCGTCGCGCATGCACTATCCCGATGCCGAGACGTTGCTCCGCCGGCAGCGTGCCTTCGGTTACAGCGACGAAGATCTGCGTATGATCCTCGGCCCGATGACCACTAAGGGCGAAGAACCTATCGGTTCCATGGGCACTGACACGCCTCTGGCCTGTTTATCCGACAAACCGCAATCCCTGTTCAATTATTTCAAACAACTTTTCGCGCAGGTGACCAATCCTCCGATCGATCCGATCCGCGAGGAAATGGTGATGTCGCTGATCAGCTATATCGGAAGTGAGCGGAACATCCTCGAAGAAGCGCCGGAAAATTGCCACATGCTGAAGCTGGCGCATCCGCTCCTGACGAATCGCGATCTGGAAAAGTTGCGTCGCGTTTCGAATCGCGATTTACTCGCGACCACGCTGCCAACTCTTTACCGCGCCAGCGAAGGAGAAGCAGGACTCACGCGTGCTCTCGAAGAGTTGTGCCGCCGTGCTTCCCACGCCGTCAAGGCTGGATACTCACTGCTGATTCTCTCCGATCGCGGCGTCGACAAAGATTACGCTCCGATCCCGTGTCTTCTGGCGCTGGCGGCGGTCCACAATCTCCTGGTTCGAGAGGAGACTCGAACCCAGGTAGCGCTGATCACCGAGTCTGGCGAACCACGGGAAGTCATGCACTTTGCTCTGCTCAGTGGTTATGGCGCCAGCGCAATCAATCCCTATCTCGCTCTTGAGAGCGTGGAGAACCTTGCCTGGCGCGGAGAACTCGGCGAACGCGTTACTCCCGACATCGCAGTCAAACAATTCCTCAAAGCGATCAAGAAGGGGCTCCTGAAGACCTTCTCGAAGATGGGGATCTCGACTCTCCAAAGCTATCAGGGAGCACAGGTCTTTGAAGCCATCGGTTTGAATAAGGAACTGGTGGATGCCTATTTCGCCGGTACGAGTTCGCGCATTGAGGGCGTCGGGCTTTCCGTCCTGGCGCAGGAAGCGCAACACAAGCACGAATTCGCCTTCCGGCCACTGACTGATTTCGAAACGGAACTGTCTGTGGGCGGCAACTATCATCAGCGGGTTAACGGCGAATATCACCTCCTCAACCCGCAGACAATCAGCAAG
>Ga0209698_10004497_pt1 | contig 15281 bp, 12 predicted proteins | sample LitLauG_LLR_2012_FD_187203 | JGI IMG/M metagenome (GOLD analysis project Ga0209698, IMG submission 187203) | Freshwater sediment microbial communities from Pennsylvania, USA - Little Laurel Run_MetaG_LLR_2012 (SPAdes) (version 2) | ecosystem: Environmental > Aquatic > Freshwater > Creek >...
ATGCAGTCTCCGTCTGGAACGCCGGCCCAGATGGCGGCGTTGCTGTTCGGGCACCCTGAACGGATGCAGCCAATGCCGGAGTTGACGGAGGCGGTGCGGTTGAAGCAGCGGGACTTGGTCGGGCGGCTGCGGGGGCCGGATCGGGATCAGGCGCTGGAGGACCGGATGCGCGGGGTGGAGGCTCCGGTGCTGGTGCTGTTCGGGACCCTGGACCGGGTGATGCCGCCGGAGATGGGGCGGTTGTATAAGACGCTGCTGCCGAATTGCCATTTGGTGTTTGTGTATGACGCGGGGCATTCGATTGGGGCCGAACGGCCCGAGGCGTTTGCCGAGGTGGTCGGGGATTTTCTGGAGCGGCACGAGGCATTTGTGATCAGCCGGCGGGAAACGATGATCTATCCGTAGGCGCGCGGCGTTTACTCGATGCCATACTCCCGCTTTGCCGCTTCGGCCGACAGATATCCCAGCCGGACATCCCGTCGCACGGAGTCCGGGTTCCGCTTGGCGGCCGAACCCATGCCACCGCCGCCGGGCATCTCTATCATCAGCCGTTCTCCGGATGGAACAATTTGCAAACCTTTCGGTTTCAGTAGCGCGCCCGATTTCAGCGACACGCCGCCACACTGACCAGACCCGCCGCCGTTGCGTCCGCGCGCGGGAAACTTCACGCGCTCAAACCCCGCGAAAATGCCGAATGCGGCGTCCTCGCGGGAACTGACTTCCATGATCTGGCCCAACCCGCCGCGATACTGTCCGGCGCCGCCGGAATCCTGGCGGAGTTCTTTCTTCCAGATCACCAGTGGAGTGATCGCCTCGGTCGCCTCGACTGGCACGTTGCGGACTCCGGACGGGAAGGGGGTCGCGGACAACCCATCCTGCTGCGGCCTCGCGCCTGCGCCGCCGGAATGAAAACTCATCACCATGAACTGGGTGCCGGCTTTGTCGCCCACCCCGGTCAGCCCATGTCCGGCGACCATCTTCAGGCTCCAGAGGTTGGAGGTTCCCTCGGCTGGTACGCGGCCGGGGATCGCCTGTTCGAGCGCGCCGTAGACCACGTCCGGCATCATGTGGCCGATCGAGGACCGTGCGTAAACTGCCGCGGGGTAGGTGGCGCTTACGATCGTCCCCGGTGGCGCCGTGACTTTCACGGCATCCAGCGTGCCGGCATTGTTCGGGATGGTCGGCGCGACGACGCAGTTGATGCCGAATGTTGTATAGGCTTCCGTATAGCACATCGGACAGTTGATCGCATAAGCGGACATGCCCGACGTGCCGGTGAAATCGACATAGATCGTATCGTCGCCGATGGTAACGCTTGCAACCAGATCGAGCGGCGCCTCATACCCGTCCACCCGCATGGTGTTCGTCCAGGTGCCTTTGGGAAGTTTCCGGATGGCTTCGGTCATGGCGCGGCGGCTGCGGGTGATGATCTCCTCGGCCAGCGTGTCGAGATCGTCCAGCCGGAACTCCCGCATCATCGCTTCCAGTCGCCGGCTGCCGATATCGTTGCAGGCAATCAACGCATACACGTCGCCGATCACCTGCACCGGCTCTCGCACATTCGCTCGGATCATCGCCAGCAGGTCTTCGTTCATCTCGCCGGCCCGAGCGAGTCGCAGGAGGGGAATGAACAATCCTTCGTGCCAGATTTGGCGGCCTTCGGGGGTTTGCCCAACGCCGCCCATATCGACCAAATGCGATGTGCAGGCGAACAGCGCAACGATCCGCCCATCCATGAAAGTGGGCGAAACGACAACCAGGTCATACAGATGGCCGGTGCCCTTCCAGGGATCGTTGGTGATGTAGACATCGCCTTCCCGCATCTCGGCGACTGGAAACACCGCCAGGAAATGTCCGACCGAGGCCGCCATCGTGTTGATGTGGCCGGGGGTCCCGGTCACCGCCTGCGCCAGCATCCGGCCGCGCAGATCGAACACGCCGGCGGAAATGTCGCCTGCCTCCCGCGCCGAGGTGCTGAACGCGGTGCGGACCAGCGTTTGACCTTGCTCCTCGACTACCGACAGCAGCCGGTTCCACATGATCTGCACATCGATTTCAGAGAGGGTGCTCATGGGACGTTGCCTTCGATGATGATCTCGCCGCCATAGGCAATCCAACCGCGGAACCCAGTGGGCACGATGGTTGTCGTGCCGTCCTCGATAATTGCGGCCGGGCCGAAAAACGCGTCACCGGGCGTCAATGAGTCGCGTGTGTACACCGGTGCGTCGATGATCTCGCCGTTGATCGCTTCGATCATGCGCCGCGATAACGCCGCCACCGCTGGTTTTGACCCAACCACCACCGGGTCCATCGTCGGCAGGGCGTATGGCTGGGACAGTGCCAACGTCCAGGTCACGGCCTCGATCTCCAGTCCCGGGATGATCCGGCCGAACAACTGGGTGTAGGTGGTTTCGAATGCGGACCGCAGCGCGATGGGGTCCAATTTGGCGCCATCCAGGCGCACCGCGATTTCGTGGCCTTGGCCGCGATATCGCATGAACGCCGTCCGTCGTTCGGCTAATTGGCCCAACGGCATGCCCAATCGCACCACCGCTTCGGCTTCCGCGCGCATGTCGCAGAACAGGTCTTCGATCATATCCGAATCAAGACCATCGAGCCGCAGCAGAAACGTTCGGGCGACCTCGTAAGCGATCGGGGCGTCCAGGAACCCATGCGCCGATCCCACGCCAGCATCGACGGGAATGACCACTCGGGAAATCCCCAGTTTCTGCGCCACTCTGGCGGCGTGCAGCGGCGCGGCACCGCCGAACGCGATCATCGTGCGGCCCGCGGTATCCTTGCCGTTTTCCACCGCGTGGACCCGCGCCGCGCTGGCCATGGTTTCATCGACAATCTCGACAATACCGCGGGCGGCTTGCTCGATCGGCATATCCAGCGGCGCCCCGACATCGGCCAGCACGGCGTTACGTGCCCGAACCGGATCGAGCGTGATCTTGCCGCCGGCAAATCGGGCGGGATCGATGCGTCCCAGCACGACGTCCGCATCGGTGACAGTTGGTGCGGTGCCACCACGCGCGTAGCACGCCGGGCCGGGGTCCGACCCGGCGCTGTCCGGCCCGACCGCGATCCGGCGCAACTGATCGACGCGGCCGATTGACCCGCCGCCGGCGCCGATTTCCACCATGTCGATCACCGGAATGCGCACCGGAATCCCACTTCCTTTTGCGAAACGATAGGCTCGTGCCACCTCAAAATGTCTTGACTGCTGCGGCGTAAAATCATCGATCAAGGTGATTTTGGCTGTCGTTCCGCCCATGTCGAACGACAGTGCTCGGTTGTAGCCGCCCAGCGCCGCGATCCGTCGCGCCAGGATCACACCGCCGGCGGGACCGCTTTCGACCAGTCGCACCGGAAAACGCGTCGCCGTCTCGACCGTGCAAATGCCGCCGGACGACATCATCAGCAGTAACGGGCATCTCACCCCGATCGCCGCCAACCCATCCCGCATGCGCCCGAGATAGCTGGCCATCAGCGGCAGCACATAGGCGTTGGCGACGGTTGTCGATGTGCGCTCATATTCTCGGATTTCCCGGCACACCTCGGACGACACCGTGATCGGCAATCCCGGCATCGCGGCGGCCAGAAGATCGCGCGCCCGTTCCTCATGCGCCGGGTTGATGTAGGAGTGCAGGAAGCTGATGGCCACAGCCTCGATCCGTTCAGCTTTCAGGACGTCCACCAGGCGCAGCAGCGCGGCCTCATTCAGTGCGAGCAGCACAGATCCGTCGGCGGCCAGACGCTCAGGCACTTCCAGCCGCAGGTCGCGTTCGATCAGGGGGACCGGACGTTCCATGTATAGATCGTATTGTTCGAAACGATGCTCATAAGCGATTTCCAGTGAATCGCGGAACCCGGCCGTGGTGATCAAGGCGCATCTTGCACCTTTGCGCTCGATCAGCGCGTTGGTGGCCAGTGTCGTGCCATGCACCACGAGTTCCAGTGCGGACCCGTCGATCCCGGCCTCGGCCAAAATCGTCCTTGTGCCGGCGATAACGGCGTCGTCGGGCGCGTGGTGGGTCGTCAGCAGCTTGGTGGACACGGTCCGGTCCGGCAGCGCGAGCACAAGATCGGTGAATGTGCCGCCGATATCGACGGCCAGGCGAATCCGAGCGGTCATGGGGAAACCGGACCTTTATCTTGTTTGCGGGGACGGTAGGGCACTTTAGTATCGGCTGTCATTGTGCGTCGGCTGGCTCTGTAACTATTTTGCGTTTAGACGGCCGACAGTGGGCGGGCCACCGCTTCCAACGGCCGGCGTTCGGCATTCGCCGCCAGGAAGCCCGCGACGACGGATGCGGTCACCATCAGGATGCCGCCGAGGAGGTAGCCGTAGAAAATCGAAAATCTTGAACCAGTATCGATCAAAGCGCCGAATAGAGCAGGTCCGACGACCCCTCCCACGCCCGTACCGAACGCATAAAACAATGCGATAGCGATCGCTCGGATTTCCAGCGGGAAACTTTCGCCGACGGTCAGATAGGCCGAACTGGCGGCGGCCGAGGCAACGAAGAAAATCACTGTCCAGGCCAGCGTCTGCTGCACCGCGTCCAGCCAGCCCATGGCGAACATCCAGCCGGTCAGGACCATCAGCACGCCGGACACACCGTATGTCGCGGTGATCATGATCCGTCTACCGATCGTATCGAAAAAGCGACCGAGCAAGAGCGGACCAAGGAAGTTTCCGATGGCGAAAGGAAGGATGAACAGGCCGATTTTTTCAGACGGCACGCCGTAGAACCGGGTCAGGACCAGACCGTACGTGAAGAATACCGCGTTGTAGCAGAACGCTTGCGCGCCCATCAGCGTTACGCCCAACCATGCCTGCCGGCGATAGGTTGTGACCAGGGCTTTCGCGCCGATTCGGACCCAGGATTGAATATCGGTCCGTAAGAGCAACGTGCCTGGAGGCACTGGCGGCAGGGGACGACCGGTTTCGCGTTGCACGCGGGCCTCGATTTCGCTGACGACCTGTTCGGCTTGTCGCGGTTGGCCGTGGGTCATTAGCCACCTGGGGCTTTCGGGCAGGAAGCGGCGCAAGAACAGGACGATGAAACCCAGCACACCGCCGATGATGAAGGCGGCGCGCCAGCCGATCTCGGGCGGCATGATGGCGGGGTCCAGCACCACGGTGGCGCCGAGGGCCCCGATTGCGGCGCCGATCCAGAAGCTGCCGTTGATGACAAGGTCGGTGAAGCCGCGGCGGCGGGCCGGGATCAGTTCCTGGATGGTGGCGTTGACGGCGGCGTATTCGCCACCGATGCCGGCGCCGGTCAGCATCCGAAACAACGCGAACGACCAGAAATCCCAGGACAGGCCGCAGGCGATGGTGGCGACCAGGTAGACCAGCACCGTCATGGTGAACAGTTTCTTGCGGCCGAGGCGGTCGGTGAGCCAGCCGAAGAACAGCGAGCCGGCGACTGCGCCGATCAGATAGGCGCTGGCGGCGAAGCCGATTTGCTGGCCGCTCAGATGCAGCGTGGGACTATCGGACAAGGCGCCGGACAGTGACCCGACGATGGTGACCTCCAGCCCATCCAGGATCCAGGCGATGCCCAGGGCGAAGATGACCAACCAGTGGAACCGGCTCCAGGGCAGTCGATCCAGCCGGTTAGGCACGTTTGTCTCGTAGACTTGCAGCGAATCCGGCATTGCCCGTGTTGCCTTTCTGTTGCCTACTCACGGGCGACGAACCCGGAGGAGCCGACAGATGGGTGCATTTGAGACCTCGGTTGAAGCAACGATCGCGCGATGGTTCGGCATTGACCCGCCGAATGATCCGGCGAGGCGGTTGGCATCGGAACTCGCCGCCACCATTGAGGCGTTTGAACGGCTGCGCGGCACGTTGGCGTTCGAGGACGAGCCGTCCAGTTTTGAAGCGGCCTTGCAGGCGACGAAGGAGGGGGCGTGATGGCCGGAAATTGGGCTGATCTCTCGCTGATCGCCGCCGCCGGCGCGGTGGCGTCGGGGGAGGTGACCTCGGTTGACCTGCTGCACGCTTGCTGGGCCAATCTCGATGCGGTCAATCCGAGGGTGAACGCGGTGATCTGGCAAGAGCGCGAGGCTGCCGAGGCGGCTGCCCGCGCCGCCGACGCGGCGGTTCGGGGCAAGCAGGCGCTTGGTCCGCTGCACGGCGTGCCGATGGCGCACAAGGACATGTATTATCAGGCGGGCAAGCTCAGTACCTGCGGGTCGGCGCTGCGGAAGGATTTCCGGCCAACCGTGACGGCGACGGTGATCGCGCGTCTGTCGGCGGCCGGCGCCTATACGTTCGGTGGCCTGAACATGGCCGAGTTCGCGCAAAATCCGACAGGTCACAACAAGACTTTTGGTGATTGCCATAATCCGTGGAACTTGCCTTACATCACGGGTGGTTCGTCGTCGGGGTCGGGTGCCTCGGTTGCCGCGCGCTTCAATTACATGGCGTTGGGATCGGACACCGGCGGGTCGATCCGACTGCCGGCCGCGGCGTGTGGGGTGACAGGGCTGAAGCCGACACAAACTCGTGTGTCGCGGTACGGCGTGATGCCGTTATCATTCTCTCATGACAACGTTGGTCCGCTGGCGCGTTCGGCGCGCGACTGTGCGCGGGTATTGTCCGTAATCGCCGGGCACGATCCGCGCGATCCGACCAGCGCACGCGAACCGGTGCCGTCGTACGAGGCGGCGATGGACGGCGACCTGCGCGGCCTGCGCATCGGGGTGCCGATAAATTTCTTCCTCGATGGCGCGGATGGCCCGGTCGTCGCGGCGATGGAGGCGGCGCTGGCGGTTCTAGTCACCAGGGGTGCCACTGTCAGCCGCTTCGAGCTTCCGTTGATGGACGCCATCGCGGCCTATGGCGGTATTGTCTCGCGCGTCGAGGCGGCGCCGATCCATGCCGAATGGATGCGCTCCGACCCGCAGGCGTACGGGGCGCATATCAGCGGCCGGATGTATCCCGGATATGCCATTCCGGCAGCGTATTATGTCGAAGCGCTCAGTCGCCGGGGGCCGGTCTTGCGGGCGTTCGCGGCTGAGGTGTTTGCCAAGGTCGATGTGCTGGTGACGCCAACGATCCGCACCTGCCTGCCGACCCTGGCGGAAACCGATATCGATCACGGACCACCCGGCACCGAACACCGGTTCATGGCGGTGTCGGCCAATACGCGGCCGTTCAATTATCTGGGTCTGCCGGCGATCAGTGTTCCTTGTGGGTTCGATCCAAATGGCTGTCCGATCGGGTTGCAAATCGCCGGCCGCCCGTTCGGTGAGGGCCGCATCCTGCAAGCCGCCGGCGCCTATCAAACGGATACCGATTGGCATGCGGCAAAGCCGCCGATTCTGGAGACTGTCGCATGATCCGGCCAAAAGTTGCTTTCATCGGCACGGGTGGGACCATCGCCTCGATGGGAAGCGGCCCGTTGGACCTGCAGGATTACGGTGCCGCCAGTAACGTCATGCATGCCGATGAAATCCTGGCGCGTTGGCCGGAGACCGGACTGGTCGCCGACGTGATGTCGGTTCGATATCGTAACATCGTCAGTCCGGCGATCAGTTACCCGGACTGGAAGGCCCTGGCGGCGTTGTGCCGCCGCGTGGCGCGCGAAAACCCTGATCTCGCCGGCATCGTTATCGGCCACGGCACGGCGACGCTGGAAGAAACGGCGTATTTTCTGAATCTGACGGTGAAGGTTTCGATCCCGGTCGTGCTTGTGGGGGCGCAGCGTCCGTCCAGCGCACTATCCAGCGATGCCGGCCTCAACCTCGTCAACGCCATTCGAGTCGCCGCCAGTCCCGATGCTCGGGACATGGGCGTGCTGGTCGTGCTGAACGACGAGATCCATGCGGCGCGGGAGGTGACGAAGACCTCCCCCATGCGGTTGCAAACGTTTCGAACCCCGGACTTTGGGGTTCTGGGGCATGCGGATGGCGATGCGGTGGCGTTTTACCGCCGGCCGATCCGCCGCCATGCGCCGGATACCGAGTTCGATATTTTCGAGATGGATGCATTGCCGCGGGTGGATATCTCTTACTCGTATGCCGGCGGAGATGGGGTGGCGGTGCGCGCGTTCGTGGCGGCTGGGGCACGCGGGATTATTGCGGCCGGGTTTGCCCCGGGGGCTTGTCCGCCGACCGAGACCGAGGCGCTGATCGAGGCGGTGGGGCAAGGGGTGATCGTTGTGCAATCGACGCGCGCTGGATCTGGTCGAACGTTTCGGGGAACCAAGACGCGCAACGCGGGTTTTCTCATCGCCGACAATCTTAATCCGCAGAAGGCGCGCATCCTGTTGTCGCTGGCGCTGAGCGTGACTGACGATCCGGAAACGATCATGGGCATGTTCAGGACCTACTGACGGCGGCTGATCGCACGGTAGCCAGTGGACACCGTCTCCACCGTTGCGGAATTATCTTGACTTCTGTCCCAATGTGTGATTTTATTCCCAAATAAATTTGACCTTGCCTGTTGTCTTTCATTTTTACGAGTCCGCTTTGCGAAATCCTATTTCAGCACTGGTTTGGGGGCCGTCTTGTTGTCGTCTGTAACTGCTTTTGAGGCGCTTTTTCGGGCGCCCTCGACAAATCCCGCCGTGGCCGCCGCGGTTACGGTTCTTGCCAATAATCCTCTGCCGGCCCGACCGGATCGTCTGGATCCGGCGCTTGAGGCGGTGGCGCCGCATCTCGATGCGGATGAGCGCGCCGCTTGGGCGGCCGCTTTGGCCGGACCGCTGCGAACGGCTGGGATCACTTCGGCTCGTTGTGTTGCCGCGTTTCTTGGACAATGCGCGGTGGAAAGCGCTGGTTTTCGAAGCCTGGAGGAGGACCTCAGCTATAGCGCGGGCCGGTTGTGTCAGGTCTGGCCGAACCGGTTTCCGGATACCCAGACGGCCGAGGCCTGTGCGCTGCGGCCGGAAATGCTCGCCAACCGGGTTTATGCCAGCCGCATGGGCAACGGTGACGAGGCATCCGGCGATGGCTGGCGGTTCCGGGGGCGGGGTCTGATCCAGATCACTGGCCGATCGGCCTATGAGCGTTTTGCCCGGGCCATGACCATGACCCTGGATCAGGCGGTCGCGCATGCCGCTACCAGGGCCGGGGCGGCCGACAGCGCGGTTTGGTTCTGGTCATTTAACAAACTGAATGGGCTGGCCAATACCTGGTCGCTCGATCTTATCACCCGCAAAATTAACGGCGGCACGACCGGCGCGGCGGAACGAAACCGCCTGTGCGCGGCCGCGCTGCATGCCATTGGAGCGTAGTATTATGTTTGCACTTTTGATCCCCCTGGTGCTCAGTCTGGCGCCGCAACTCGCCGGCATGATCTTCGGATCGAAGGGAGCCGATGCCACCGCCAAGGTGGCGGCGGTTGTCCAGACGGTTGTCGGGACGGTGGCTGATCTCAGTCAGCCCGGCGGCGTCGCCACGGCGGTCGCGCATATCCAGTCCAACGAGCAGGCGTCGGCTGACCTGGCGGCGAAACTCGCCGATTTGCACTTGCAAATGCAGAAGGAGCAGGACGATGCGGCGCAAACGCTGCGCCAGGATGCGCTGGACGAACTGAAGACACGGCTGGCCGATACCGGTTCGGCGCGTGACATGGCGACCGAGATGGCCAAAGCCCACAGCGGGTTGGCCTATGGCAGCACGATTGTGTCGGTGGTGATCGTGGGTGGGTTCGCCTGGACGACATATGCGGTGCTGACCAATCATCTGAGCGCGACCGATGGTCAGTTCGGTTCGGTTTTGGTCGGGACTCTGGCGGCGATGGCAACCCAGGTGGCGAATTACTGGCTTGGTTCCAGTCTGGGCAGCACCACCAAGAACGCGCTCCTGGCGAACGCGCAGAATAACTTGGCGAACAGCGTGCCGGGTTCACTCGCGAAATCCGTTGGCAAGGGCTGAGGGCGGCGCGATTTTTAGACGCGCTGGGATAACGCTCCGGCCACCTCGGCCAGCACGCTGGTCCAGTCGCCGGCGGTTGGCTGGCGAAACAGTCTGGCCGAACGATACCACGGGCTGTCGGTGCGGTTTAATAGCCACCGCCAGTCCGGGGCGTGCGGCAGCATGATCCAGACCGGCTTGCCCATTGCCCCCGCCAAATGCGCGACGGAGGTGTCGACGGTGACAATTAGGTCCAGGGTCTCGATCAGCGCCGCGGTTTCCGCGTAGTCGGTCATCCATTCGGTCAGGTCCGGCAGGCCGAGTCCGCGGGCGGCCGCGCCGAACTGAAGGTTGATGAAGCGCACATTTTGCTTGTCGGTCAGCAGTCTGACTGCGTCGCCGGGGATCGAGCGTCGCTGGTCGCCGCTGTGCTTTGGGTTGCCGGCCCAGGCTAATCCGACTTTCGGCCCATCGGGCAGCCTGCGGCGCCAGGTCTCGACACGGTCGGGATCAGCGCCGAGATACCCGTGCGCGGCGGGGATCGAGTCCAGTGTCGTATTGAAAACGCGCGGCAGGCTGATCTGGTCGATCCACGCGTCGTAGGCAGGCAACTTGTCTGTCGAGGACACCGCTTGAAACGACTGGAACAGCGGCACGAGCGACGGCGCGCAGACCAGCACCGGGTTGCCGCCGCGCGCGCGGATCAATGGCAGATACCGAGCGAATTGGATGGCATCGCCAAAACCTTGTTCGGCTCGGATCAGGATCGTCTGACCGTTGAGGGCGGTGCCGTCCCAGATGGGGCCGGGCAGGTTGGCAAAATCGGCGCCAAACCGCGCGTGCCGTTTGCGCCATTCGTATTCCGTGAACCCAAGGTGCAAGTCGCCGCCGAGCAATGCGGCGATCGCCAGGTTCCAGTGTGCCTGAGCGAAGTCGGGACGCAGGCGGATCGCTGCCTCACACGCGGCAATCGCCTCCTTCAACCGGCCTTGTACGGTCAGGAGGTAGCCGAGGCTGGCCTGCGCCTCGGGCAACGCCGCGTCCAGGTCGATGGCGGTGCGATATAGTTTTTCCGCCGATGCCAGATCGCCTAAATCGGCCGAGGCGTTCCCCATGTTTAGCCAGGACGCAGCATGATTGGGCCGCAATGACAGCGCGCGGGCAAAGGCGGCGCACGCCAGCGAGGATTGCCCCAAGGCGTTCAGCGCCGTGCCCCGTGCGAAATGCAATTCGGCGTCATCGGGCGTTGCCTTCAGCGCCGCGTTCGCCTGAAGCATCACTTGTTCGAACCGTTCAGCCAGCAGCAAGGCGCGCACCAAATTTCGCCGCATGCCCTGATGCGTCGGTTGCCATCGCAGCGCCCGGGTCATCAGGGATATGGCCTCCTCGGCCTCGCCGTTCCGCAGCGCCTGTAGGGCTTGCAGATACAGGGTGCCGTCCGGTGGAACGACAGCAGGCGGGCGGTAGGGTTGGGTTGGCGCGAGGTCCGTGAGACTGTGCATGCGGCGATCCTGCCACCGAATAGTTAACGAGCGCTGAATCGCGACGGAGAAGAGTGCATGGCAAGCGGACTGGATGGCGTTGTCGCGGCGGAGACCATCCTCAGCCACACGGATCGCACCAATGGGATGGTCTGGGTACGCGGCCACGACCTGCCGACTTTGGTTGCTCAACATGGGTTCGAGGGCACTGTCGCGCTGCTATGGGATGGTTTCGCCGGGTCCGGGCTGACGCGTTCTGGCATCGCCGCCGCGTTCGGACAGGCGCGTGTTGCCGCCTATGAGGCGTTGTCGACATGGTTGCCCCAAGCGTCGGGGCGCAGTTTGTTTGAGGGTGTGCGCATCGGGTTGGCGGCGCAGCGGGACAGTGCCGACGCCGCCACCTTGGTTGGCGGATTGACCGTCGCGGTCGCGGCCCTGGTGCGTCAAAGCACCGGGTCGCCGCCGGTGGCGCCCGATTCCGAACTGACGACCGCGGCTGATCTGTTGCACATGCTGCATGGCACACGGCCCGATCCAGTCAAGGCATCGGCGCTCGACACCTATTTCACCGTCATGGCCGAAAGCGGCCTGAGTGCCTCGGCCTTCACCGCTCGGGTTGTCGCGTCCACGCGGGCGTCGCTCGCGGCCTCGGTGCTGGCGGCGTGGTGTGCGTTCACCGGCGCGCTGCACGGCGGTGCGCCTGGTCCCACACTGGATATGCTGGACGCCGCCGAAGCCGCGCCCGACCTGGAGGCGTGGTTGGAAGCGCGGCTGCGGACGGGCGAACGCCTGATGGGCTTCGGCCATCGGGTGTTCGCCGGCAACGATCCCCGGTCCGAGGCGATGCGCCGGTCGATGCGCGCGATGGGGCCGCAGGCCGGACGCCTGGCGTTCGCCGATCGGTTGGAGAAAGCGGTGGCGGTGGCGATCGATCGGGTGAAGCCCGGCCGCATGTTACCGCCGAATGTGGAAATCATGGCCTCGCTGCTGCTGGACGCGGTTGGTATTCCGCGGGAGGCGTTTACCCTGGCCTTTGCCGTCGGTCGCAGCGCGGGGTGGCTGGCGCATGCGATGGAGCAGCAGCAGACGGGGCGGATGTTTCGCCCGACCTCGGCCTATATCGGGTCGCCGATCGGCTGAGGCGGCAAGTATTTTATCGCCCGCACCCGGGGCGTTGTGGTAGAAATACCTTCATATGAGTCGATATGGAGGTTTTTATGATCTTCCGTCAGCTTTTCGACGCGACTTCGGGCACCTACACCTACCTGCTCGCGTCCCGCCGCGGCGGGGAGGCGCTGATCGTCGATCCCGTCCTGGAAAAGGTCGACCGCTATCTGGCGTTGATTCGGGAGCTTGACCTGCGTCTGGTCAAGGCGGTCGACACCCATCTGCATGCCGATCACATTACCGGCCTGGGCGCCCTGCGGGACAGCACTCACTGCATCACCGTGATGGGCGAGCAGTCCAGTGTCGACGTCGTGGCGATGCGTGTGTCCGACGGCGACGTCCTCCACATCGAAGGGATCGAATTAGAGTCGATTTACACCCCCGGTCATACCGACGATTCCTATAGCTTCCGCATGCAAGACCGAGTCTTCACCGGCGACACGCTGCTGATCCGCGGCACCGGCCGCACCGATTTCCAAAATGGCTGCCCCCGGGCGCAGTACGAATCGATCTTCAACCGCCTGCTTCGTCTGCCCGACGAAACGATGGTGTTTCCGGCACATGATTACAAAGGCGACACGGTCAGCACGATCGGCGAGGAGAAACGGTACAATCCACGACTACAGGTGCGTTGTGTCGATGAGTACGTCGCGCTGATGAACGGCTTGAATCTGTCCAACCCGAAAATGATGGACGTCGCGGTTCCCGCCAACCAACACCAAGGCCTGGCACAGGACAACATTGCCCGTCTCGGTTGGGCAATCGACGCCGGACAGGCTCAGGCGATCGTTGGTTGCAAGCACACCATCCTGGTCGATCTGCGGGAAAAAACCGAGCGGCAGAAGCATGGGTCGATTCCGGGTTCGTTGCATGCTCCGTATTCGGACCTGGAGGAAAACATCCAGCCAGGCGGGATGCTGTTCGAATTGGCCGCGGCGACGGATCGCCGGCTGCTGTTCTACTGCGCCTATGGCGAGCGTTCGGCCATGGCGGTACGGGCGGCGCACGATGCCGGATTGCAGGCAGCCTGCCATGTGCACGGCGGTATCGATGCATGGAAGAAGGCCGGTGGCCCGCTGACTCATTAGGGCATGATCGTCTCGGGCAGCGGTAAGCTGTCTGCGATGGCCACACCGGCACCTGCGTAGCGCCCCTGGCGGCGAACTGGACAAGTGCCTGACCCGCGAGTACGAATCATACCCGCCGCCGTTGGCCCAATTTATGGGCCAACGGCGGCGGGTATGAGTCTTTTCTATGGCGCGCGGCCGCCCCACCAACCCCGCGCGCGATACCAGCCGCCGTTGTTGCCGTAAGAGTCGGCGACAACGGCGGCTGGTATCAGATATCTTGGAGAGGAAACGTCGCAATGACGATGAGAATGCGCCGCGGGACGCTTCTGGGCGCTCCGGCCGGAATGACGGCGAGCGTGGCGCCATGAAACTCGGCGTTTTCGATCACATGGATCGCGGTTTGGCGCCGCTTGACCAGTTCTACGAGGAACGGTTGAAGCTGGTCGAGGCTTATGACCGCGCGGGATTTTACGGGTACCATGTGGCGGAGCATCATGCGACGCCGCTGGGTGTCGCGCCGTCCCCGGGTGTCTGGCTCGCGGCGGTCGCGCAACGAACCAAGACGCTTCGTTTCGGTCCCTTGGTGTATCTACTGCCGCTGTATCATCCGATCAAGTTGCTGGAAGAGGTCTGCATGCTGGATCAGATCAGCGGCGGCCGGATGATGTTGGGGGTCGGGCGCGGGATCTCCCCCATCGAGTTGCGTTTCTACGGTTTGGACCCAGAACAAACCCCGGCGATGTACGCCGAGGCGCTGGAGGTCATTCTGCTCGGGATGACCAACAAGGTTCTGAACTTTGACGGAAAATACTACAACTATCAAAATGTACCGATGGAGTTGACGCCGTTTCAGACGCCGCATCCTCCGCTGTGGTACGGCCTCGGCCGGGCGGAGGCGGTGCCCTGGGCGGCGCAGAACCGGGTGAACATCGTTGGCAATCTGCCCGGTGCCGGCATGCGCGTGCTGACGGATCGATACCGCACCGAATGGGATGCCCTGGGTCGTGATCCCGCCGAATTGCCGCTGATGGGTGTCGGCCGTCATGTGGTGGTCGCGCAGACTGAAAAAGAGGCGCTGGCAATCGCCCAACGCGGTTACGACAAATGGCGCGCCAGCTTTCTGAAGTTGTGGCTCGAGAACGGAGAAATGCCGAGCGCGCATGCGATTTTTCCGGAACGGTATGAGGATGCGGAAGCGCAAGGACGCGCCATCGCCGGGACACCGGACAAAGTGCGCGACTTCCTGCAACAGACCATCGACGACGCTGGTCTGAACTATCTGCTGTGCCGGTTTGCCTTCGGTGACATCACCGGCGACGAAGCACTGAATTCCATTGATCTGTTCACCAGGCATGTGATGCCAGACATCATCGCCTATCAGGAGATTGTCTGAGCCATGACCGCGGAATACGAACTTTTCGCCATTCGTTACGCCACCAGGAAGGCGCAACGGCATGAGCATTTCATTGGCGGCGATCCGCACGACGGACCGATGCCGATGGATTACTTCGTCTGGCTGGCTCGGAATCAAGACCGCGCCGTGGTGATCGACATTGGTTTCACCGCCGAAAGCGGTGGCAAGCGCGGCCGCACGTTGGAACGTTGCCCAATCGACTCCCTGGCGTTGCTGGGGGTGGATCCGGCGACCGTGGAAGACGTCATCCTGACCCACATGCATTATGAC
>Ga0209698_10004498_pt1 | contig 15279 bp, 16 predicted proteins | sample LitLauG_LLR_2012_FD_187203 | JGI IMG/M metagenome (GOLD analysis project Ga0209698, IMG submission 187203) | Freshwater sediment microbial communities from Pennsylvania, USA - Little Laurel Run_MetaG_LLR_2012 (SPAdes) (version 2) | ecosystem: Environmental > Aquatic > Freshwater > Creek >...
GGAGCGAGCACGCGGCACGGCGTGGTTTCGAGCCAGTCGATGGCGCGCCGCGCCGTGTCCTCCGTCATGCCTTTAATGCGGTTGTCGTAAGACCAGCAGTAGTGGCAGTCCAGATTGCATTTCCACTCGGTGAAGAGGTACGCAATGATTGGCTGGAAGTCGCCCGGCAACACACGTGACTTGATATAGGGCAACATCCAGCCGCGCATGGTCTTCATGACTTTGGAGGCAGGCCAGTGCCGCTTGCCGGTCTTGAGCACGGCCTCGTGAGCAGCGATATCGGCGGCATCGATTTCGTGCATCAGCGCAGGATGCTGCGGGAAAACCGGCGAGGGCAGAGTCAGCGAGTTTTGAGGCTCGCGTTCCGCCCTTGCCAGCGTGGGGTGGTCAGTGGGGTGGTCGGGGGACTTTTGCAGAAGATCGTGGAGCGGCACATCCAGACGGAATGGCTGTGACGGCAGTGTGGGCAGAATTTGAAGTGGCTGCTGAGTTGAACTGGACATGTACCCCTCCTCGGTGGAGGTAAAGCATCTCGCTTTCCAGTTCGGGGAACCCCGCCGGCCTTGCGCAGCCGCGAGCCGGCAATTCCGCATGTCACGCAAGGGAAAGCATTTAGGGCATGTTGGCGATCCTGAAGTCCCATAGCGAAAGCCCGGCCTACCCGTGGTGCACGACGAGCTTTTGACTTTGCCGTCAATCTTCTGTCAGCGCTGTCTTGGACGCGCGAAGGCAGCGGTGCTGCATTTTATTCCGGGTCAACAAGTGTATTCCCTTCAAGCGGTTTGCTCTTGCCTCATTGGACTGCTGCGTTGTGGGGCACCTCCCAGGAATGGAAGGGGGAATGCATCGGCACACCAGCATCGCTGGATCTTCGGAAGTTCCAGCGTTGGAAGGTGAACGGATGTCTGCAATGGTCAGTTATGTAGCCCCTCTCGTTCCGGTGTTCCCGGCGGGGGTTGACGCGCACTGGGAAACACAAAATCGCACGGTGTGGAATGAACAGGAACACGCTAGCGAGGAGCGCGAACTGGTTTACGAAATCAGCTGGATTGAGGAGCTTGGTCTCTGGCGGCGCTTTCTACGGTCTCAGCGGAAGGCGCGGAACTAAAGCCGTCATGCCCTGCGAAACGCGCGCATTCTCCAATTTAGCTCGTTGGGTGGTAGGAATCGGTCTACTAGGGGCGATGCTCTTGGGCGCCGCACGTGTGCCTGCACAGGAAGTGAGGCAGAAGCATGGCACCGTCAGAGGCACCGTTGCGCTGGTAAATGCAACACAGGAGCACTCGACGTCCGAAGGCCTTCAACTCGAATTGAAACCTCTCGCTGAGGGCGCGGCTTCGTTGTCGGCGATTACGGACGAGGCGGGAAACTACGAATTCAAAGATGTGGCCGCCGGAGATTACTTGCTGCAGCTCCAGGCAGAAGGTTTCGAGCCATTCACGGCGACACTTCACGTAAGAGACGGCGCATCCATCGTCCAAAACATTTCCGTAAAGTTGGCCGGGCTCACCCAGAAAATCGAGGTAAAGGAACAGGCCGAGCCGCTCTCGGCTGATTCTCCTGGCGATTCAAAGCTCAGCGAAAAACAAATCGCGAGTCTGCCCGTTGTCGAAGAAGACTTCAAATCATTACTGCCCCTGACCCCCGGCGTGGTCCGCACGCCCGATGGAAAATTGAATTTCCGCGGCGCAGCGGAAGATCAGTCCATGCTCCAGGTGAATAACTCTAAAATGACCGACCCGGTCACCGGCTCGTTCTCAATTCCCGTTCCTCTCGATGCGGTGCAGTCTGCTCGCGTAGTCCAGACTCCGTACAGCGCTGAAAATGGCGGGTTCTCCGGAGGATTGACGGTCGTGGAAACCGTGCCGCCGCCGGAAAGCTGGAAGTTCGGCGTGCGCGATCTCAATATCAGCCTGCGCGGCAAAAATGACCACTTTGTCGGCGTTGGGCGCGCCACGCCGCGCGTCGTCTTCGGCGGTCCGCTATTTGGCGACAGAATCAGTTTTTCCGAAGTCTTCGAATACGATGTTATCCGCGATCCGGTACGCGGTTTGGCCTGGCCGCACAACGAGGTTAAGAAGCAAGGATTCAATTCCTACAGCACGTTGCAGGCGATCCTTTCGCCCAAGCAGGTCATGACGGTGACGTTAAACGTATTTCCCCAAAGAACGCAATTCGCCGATATCACCGCGTTGATTCCGCAAACCGCTTCGTCCGACTACGACAGAAAGGGCGCTTCCGTGAGCCTTTCAGACGCATATACCTTTTCTTCCGGCGCACTATTCCGCATGGCATTGAACTACACGCGGTTTGACAGCAACGCCCATGGGCAGGGCAGCGAGGCGATGCTGCTCACCCCTGACGTCTGGGGGGGCAATTTTTTCAACTCTTGGGCGCGCTCCTCCAGCCAATTCCAGGCCGCCCCGGTCTTTCAATTTGCCCCGCGAACTTTCCTCGGGCGCCACGAATTCAGGATTGGCGCTGACGCGACGCACCGCTCATTTAGCGGCAACAGTGAGTCTCAGCCAGTCCGCCTGCTCCGGGAAGATGGCAGCCTCTCCGAACAGATACAGTTCACCGGCCGGGGATTGCTCCGCGGGTCCATTACGGATGTCGAGGAGTTCCTCTCAGACCACTGGATGCTCAGCGATCGACTGGCCGCGGACCTTGGTGGACGAGTCACCAGTCAGACCGTGGGCCGCACGGCGGCGTTTGCGCCGCGCTTCGGCATCGCCTATTCCCCCGGCAAAGATCGCAAGACCATTCTCCGCGCGGGAACCGGCATCTTTTATGACCGCGTTCCACTGCTTGCGACCGATTTTGCCGGAAATCCGACACGCATCATCAGCCAGTACGATCCAAGCGGGCAGCCGGCCGGAATCCCGATTGCTTTTGAAAACGAATATGTTGCCAACGGATGCGACCCCATCGCGTCGCGAATCCGTCACGCGCCGAACACCAGCGCTCGCAGTTTTGTAAGCAGCGCTGAAGTGGACCGTACACTGTGGACCGGAGCCGTTCTGCGTCTCGGCTACGTCCACAGTACCGCGCGCGATCTATTCGTCGTTTCTCCCTTTGGCGGCGAGGGCGGTGCGCCAGGTGTTCTCGGCCTGCTAAACACGGGCAAGGATACCTATAGCCAAGCCGAAGCAACCCTGCGATTCCATCCCATCAAGGATGGCGACCTGAGCGTCTCCTACATCTGGAGCCGGTCGCGCGGCGATTTGAACACGCTCGGGGACGTCTTCATTCCGTTCGAGATGCCGGTCATCCGGCCCAATGCTTACGGTGCCCGCCCTTCCGACGTTCCCAACCGCGTGGTCGCCTGGGGGACGTTCCACCTTCCTTTCGCGCTAGTCGTCGGCCCCGTCGTTGACGTGCACACCGGCTATCCGTATTCCAAAGTAGATGAGCGGCAGAATTACGTTGGGCTGCCCAACTCGCAGCGTTTCCCAACCTTTTTTTCCGTTGATTCCCAGGTCTATCGGGACTTCCGGATGCCGTCGTGGGTTCATCTCGGCTCCCGCAAGATTCATCTCGGCTTCTATGTAATCAACCTCACCAATCACGGCAATTTCAGTCAAGTCTATAACAACGTTACCTCCCCGAATTTCGGCCGCTTCACGGAATTTGAACGCCGGCAGACCGCATTTCTGTTGAGCGTGGTCAATTAGAAGGTCAGAACGTGTTACGTGCATGCATAATAGATTATTATTGACATACATCAGTGGATGCGATATACTGTAGCTTGATTGCCCAAGCCCATTCTCGACTAGAGGCCGGAATCCGCGCGCGATCCATTTGTATCTCACGCTTCCAGACACGCCGGTACCAATCCTCTAAGTCCCATGGAATCATATCTTTTGCAGACCCCCACCCCTTAAACCTTTGTGGCTCAATCTTTTACAAAAAAGGTGGGTGGGGGGTAGCCATTCACCATCCAGAGTGGAGGTGCCTATATAAAGGTTAGAGAGGATTAGCGAGCTGCGGCTGTGGTTTGGGCATGTGCCGAGAAATACTGCTCCAGGCCTCCCATGACTTCACCTAGGCCATTCTGGACATTGTGGTTAAGGGCCGCAACGACCGCTGTTACGTCTTTGCCGCTGACCGGTTCGTCGTGCGAGTAAGACCGGCTCCAAACGGTCGCCCCGGTCTTCGAGTCTCGCAACTCGAACTCAAAGGCCACTCTTGTCGCCACACCCTTTCCGGCGACCTCCCGGAAGTCGTACAAATGGCCGCGGAGCACATAGTCGCCGCGAGAGTTGCTACGCAGGGAATAGACGTGCTGGTAGCGCTCCGAGTCTTGAAGCTCTCGCAGCAGGACGTCGCTGATCATTTCGGAAGGTGGCTCCGCCCATCGCTGATACTCGTACACGCCCATCGCCTCGCCATTCGAGGTGTAGACGATGTGGTCGTCGCGATACAGATGCGACGTGGTGATCGGGCCGAGCAGTAGTGTCACGGGAAAGCGGGCTGGGTCCGCTCCCGAAGCTTTGTCATTGGGAATCGTCAGCTGATAGAACTTGCTGGGCCGCGCGGCACCGCAGCCGTTTAGGATTCCGAGACATAGTACGAGCGCCGGAAAGATATTCCTGTATTTCATTATTTTTCTCCTGTTACGTGCTCGCGAGGATTGCTCGCGCGGATTAGGGTGTACGGACGAGTCTTGATTGTGGCCGTGAATTCTTTCAGGTTCTCGGTAACGTGCCGCAGATTTTCGAGCAATTCGTCGATGTTTTCTGAATTGACGTCGAGGGTCTGGTCGAGTCGTGAGGTGGCATTGGTCATATTCGTGAGCGTGCGGCGAAGTTCGACCACGGCCTGGCGAACATCCGCGCGGTTTTCGCCAACCATGGCATCGACATGATTTAACGTCTGATTCGCCTGGTCGGAAGTCTTGCGAAAATCTTCGAGGAGCGGTTGCAGTTTTTCGGTGACGGTGTTCACATTTTGAAGAGTTGTCTTAATTTGAGGACGGTTTTCTTCGAGCATTCCACGTGCATCGGCGATCGTTGCGGCAAGGTTCGCGCGGTTCTGCGGACCGAGCAAATCGTTCACGCGCGCGATGGTCTCTTTCACTTCCAACGCTCGGTCGTTCAAGTTGCGAAGCAGCTCCTGAGCTTGTGGATTCAAGTCATTAAGCTGTGCGGTCAGTGCGTTGAAGTCGACATACTTTAGCGATGGAAGCGCGGCGCCGCTCGCTGCTTTTGGTGCTTGCGTGCTGCCCGGGTAAATCTCAAGATGATTGTCCCCTAGCGGGCTCATGCTCATGATCTTCACGTTGCTGTTGGTTTTCACGGGAAGGTCGGACTGTACACTGAAGACGATATCCAGCCGCGCCGGATTCTGCGGATCGAGCTGGATGCTGTCAACACGGCCGACTTTCGGTCCGCCCGCGTACCGGACGGTCGCGCCGGGCTCCAGGCCGCCGGCGAAGGGAAAATACGCATGAAACTTTGTCGTGGATCGTCCATAGGCCCCGCTCATGGCGAATACCGTGCCAAACAGCACCGCCACGGCGATGAGCACGAACAAACCAACGAGCACCTGCTCGCGTTTAGATTGCATCACTATCCTCTCTTTCCTGCACTGCTATGCGCATCGGGACGTTCCGCTGTCAGCATTTGCAGGTAATCCAATTCCCCGGAAACTTCGGGTTCGGCAATGCGATCAAGGAATTGCCGGACCCTAGGCTGCGTGCTGGACCGCATCTCTTCAGTGGTGCCGAGGGCCACAATGTTGCCTTTGTCGATCAGGAGCATGCGGTCGGCGATCAAGAACGCGCTGGCTAGCTCGTGCGTAACCACAATGATGGTCATGTGGAACGCACGCTTGAGTTCCAGAATCAATTCGTCGACACCTGCAGCGATGATGGGATCCAGTCCCGCCGAGGGCTCGTCAAAAAACAGGATCTCCGGGTCCATCGCCAGCGCGCGGGCCACTGCGGCGCGTTTCTTCATGCCCCCACTGAGCTGAGACGGCATGTAATATTCGAATCCTTCGAGCCCGACTTGTTGGAGTTTGAGTCGGAGGATGATTTCAATCGTGGAGTCTTCCAGCTTGGTGTGTTCTCGAAGAGGAAGAGCCACGTTTTCCCCCACGGTCATTGAGCCGAACAAGGCTCCGCCCTGGAAGGACATACCGATTTTTCTTCGTATCTCGTCCATTTCTGCCGCGGAGGTTTTCGCCAGATTCTGGCCTTTGATCAGAATCTCTCCTGCACTGGGCTTTTCCAGGCCAACGAGAGTGCGAAGAAGAGTGCTTTTCCCAGACCCAGAACCGCCAAGAATCACCAGCGTTTCGCCGCGCATGACGTCGAAACTGATGCCGTGCAGAATCTCGCGTTCTCCGTAGCTCACGCGCAGGTTGCGCAGCGAAAGCACGGGTTCAGTCTGGGAGGCCGAAAGTATTTGTCCCGTGGACATTAGTTACCTGCGAAAAAGAACAGAGCCGTAAAGAACAAGTCCACAACGACAACCAGGAAGATGGACTTGACCACGGCTTGCGTGGTGGACCTGCCGACCTGCTCCGCGCCTGCTCCGGTCGACAGCCCCTCCAGGCATCCGACGGCGGTGATGGTGACGCCAAACATCACGCTCTTCACCAATCCCGTGGTGATATCCCGCAGGAGCAAGGAGTCGATCGAAGCCTGGATGTAGCGCACAAGAGTGAAATCCGCCTGCGCGACGCCGAACAGTGAACCTCCGAGAATGCCCATGGCGTTGGCCCAGATGGTCAGGCATGGCAACATCACCATCATGGCCAGGAACTTCGGCGCGACGAGAAAACGGATCGGACTGATGGCCATGGTTTCCAGGGCGTCGATTTCCTCGCTCACCTTCATGGTTCCAATTTCCGCGGCAAACGCGGAACCCGAACGTCCAATCACCACGATGGCGGTGATTAGTGGACCGAGTTCACGGGACATCGTTACAGCGACCGCTGTTGCCACAGCGCTTATCGCGCCAAATTTGCGAAGCTCGTAGGCCGCTTGAAGCGCCAGGATCAAGCCAATGAAGAAAGTAATCAGGGAAAGGATCGGCAAAGCGCGGACGCCCGTGTCCATGGCTTGCGATATTGCGCGCTGGAAGCGCAAGGGCTTCCCTTGAAAAGGGGCCACCACAGTGTAATAAGCCGCGCGGGCTCCAAGAGACGCCAGGGAGCCGAGATAACTCAGGCCGTCTAGGGTAGTGCTGCCGAGTTGAGAAACAAATTCCATATCAGGAAGCCATCGCCTGTTCCTCGCTGTCGTAAACTTCAAAGACCTTAATGAGACGGGAGAGTTGCAGTACTTGCCGTGTGGACGTGCTGAGCCCGACCAAAATGAAACGCGACCCGAGGTCGCGGGAGGCTTTCAACCCTTCGACCAGAGAAGCCACACCGGAACTATCCATGTAACGGACCTGGCTGAGATTCACCACCACGCGTGGCGTGCGTCTTTCGCGGAGCTCAAACAAAACGGAATCACGCACTCTTGGGGAGTTCGCGAAATCGATATCGCCCGAAAGGTCGAATATCGTCGTCTTGTCATTGCGCCGGGTGGAAATTTGCACTGCTACTCCTTTAGAGAACGCCGGTACCCTGCGCCGCAGAGAAGTTTTCACTTGTGACATGCGCGGCTTTCTTGGCGAAGTCGTAGGTTGCTTTGAGGTTGCCGCCGAAGAACCGGACCTTGCCGTTTACATCCCTCTCGAGAAGTGAAGTTCCGTCCGGGCGCGTGAACTGGCAATGAACCGTGATGGACGTCGTGCCGGACACGGTTGTTACCTGCCGGGCCCTCTCGCTGCCGGCCTTGAAGCCCCGAACCGTGCTATGAAGGACGACGAGGTCACCGACACTCGCGGCGTTGCGGTCACCGTCGCGATACACGCGCGAAAATCCATCCTTCCCGAGTTGACGAATCAGGTTTTCGTAAAGGGCAACCTGAAATTCGGCAGGCAGCTTGATTTCATCGGATTGGATCATCTCCACTTGGAGCGCCCCGGCCTTGATCTTTGCGGGTTTGTCTTTCTGAGCGAGCAGTGGAGAGGCGGCGAAAACTAGTGTGAACAGACATAGCGTGGTCCATGCGCTGAGAACGCGATTCATTGTTTTTGCTCCTTGGTCGGTGAAGAGCTGGCTGCTGGAGTTGGCTCCGGAGCTGCAGTGGTGCGAGCACCCTGTGTCAATAGCTCTTTCTTGATCACTTCAGCTGTGCCGGATGGCATCGAGAAGATGGCGCCGTGCAGGCCCCCGTCAGCATCGCGATACTGAACGGTGAGCGTATCGATTTTTGTCCGGAACAAACTCAGGACTCGGCCGCCGCCGTAGGGCGCTGCCATGCTCATCAAGCCAATCGTTCCTCCGACGGCCCTTTGGGAGTCCGCGCCGGTAACAACGTCTTGAACGGAAGAGGCGCTTATGTCAGAACTTGTCTTGCCGTGGACAAAATGTAGTTGTCCGTTCTGCACATCTAGAGTGCCCTTTGCATTGTCTTTCACGCCTGCGAAACCCGTAAGCTGAACTACCTTAACGGGGCCTGAAACCTGTTGCGCATTCGCAACAGAAATCGCCAGCCCGGCAAAAAGCGAAACAATTCCAAGTAATACTTTGGTGCTTCTTGAGGTCATGCATTTCTCCTTGATCATCAAACCAATCTGTATCAACGAACGTGAACCAGCATGAGGGAAACATCATCGGTCGGCGGGCCCTCTCGCCACCCAGCCACACCATCGAGAATCCTCTGTTTCATTTCGGAAGCAGGTAGGGAAGAAGTTTTGCGCACGATCTCCTGGACGCCCTCGATGCCGAGCATTTCTCCATGGGAATTAAAAACTTCGGTAATTCCGTCGGTGTATAGGACGATCCGGTCGTCCGGCTGGAGCTGCACCTCCTGGTTGATGGCGGGATCCACGGCATCAGGGAGCGCGCCGAGAATCATGCTTCGGGATTCAAGCAGTTGCGGAGTCTGGCCAGGACGCGCGAGCATCGCTGGGGGATGACCAGCTCCAGCGAAAACCAAGCACCGTCGACGGACATCGACGCACGCGGCGGCCGCGGTGATGAACATTCCGGAGCCAGCGATGTCCTCAATCAGAAAGCGATTTAACTCGTCGAACATCTCCAGGAACGGCATGCCCCTGCGCATGTGGGCTGCAGTCTCGGAGTAGATTCGGTTGGCGACCAGTGCAGAACCGATGCCGTGGCCGGAAACATCGCAGACCAGTAAGCTGACGTGCTCGTCGTCTATGGGGTTCACCAGGACGAAGTCGCCACCAATCGAGTGTACGGGATGATAGAAAGCATCCACGCTCATGCAGTCCCAGGCCAGGGACTTCGGCGCCAGACTGCGCTGCACTCGTGCAGCAAGCCGCAGGTCTTCCTCGATCTCCATTTGGCGTGCTTGAAGCTTGGCGTTGGCGGCGCGGAGTTCCTCTTCGGCGCGTACCTGCTCCGAGATGTCCGTGAAGGTCGCAATCCTAAACTTGGCGCCGGAATTTTGAATCGTCCGGGAACTGACGATGACGGGCAGCCGGCCCCCGCCCTTGCGAGGCAGAACAAAGTTATACCTGTTGCGCCCGGTGCGGAATGCGACATCCGTCTGCTGGCTCAGAAAATCATATTCCTGCGAGGAGTAGAACTGAGAGGGGTCAAAACGGGTCAACTCTTTCTCGGGAATACCGGTCATTTCCAGAAAACGCGTGTTCCCAAAAAGTATCTGTTGCCCTTCGTTGACTACGATGACGCCCTCGTTGAGCACCTCTAGCACGGTTTCCATCTGGGTGAGCCATTCGGGCTTTTGCATTTCGATCGAATCTCCGGTGGTCATCAACACTTGGCGCCCCGAACAGAAGAGAGAGACGAAGACTGGGTCATGAGAACGCCATTTCTGGAGACGAGATCTCCGGAGGCCTTGCGACAAAGGCATGAGAATCAGCTTTGTCAAAAGAAAATGGAGAGTGCGCCGCTCTGCGGATGGGGGCCACGAGAGAGCGCTGCGCTAGATGCATGAGGCGCCGCCTGGCCCGGAATACTCGCGACTTGTAAGTTCCGATGGAAACGCCAAGCCGATTGCATGCCTCTTGGCTCGTCATTTCGTCGTAGTAAGTCAGCGTGAATGACTGCCGAAGCGCCGGGCTCATTTTCCCGAGCAGAACGTCGATCAATTGCAGAGTTTCACCTTCCGCGCACACCATTTCCGGATCGGGTTGCGAGGCCGGAATCCTTTCGGTCCAGGGAATTTCGTCAGCCATAGAGGGCTCGGGAAGGGAGCCGATCCGCGAATTCGTCCGCTTCCGGAGGGTCATGAGAGCGGCGTTCAACACAATACGGGTGAACCAGGTCGTGAAAGCAGACCGGCCCTCGAAATTGCGCAAGTGGACGAAAGCAGAGAGAACCGCATCTTGAACGGCGTCTTCGGCGTCTTCCTTATTTCGCAGGATAGAGTAGGCAATTCCGACGAATTTTGGACGCGACGCCAGAAACATCTCCTGGAGCGCGTCCACGATCCCGCCGGACGAGTGGCTGGCCGGGGATGACGAAGTTGGGCGTGAGTCTCTGTGTCTTCCGCCCGAAAGGCGCGTGCGGCTGTCCGATGCCCCTTTGTCAGTGCGCCGACCGTAGTTGGCGAATCTGGAACTGTAGCTCATCAGAGATCTCCCTCTTCCTGTTGCATCAATAAAGCATCTGCAGGCCCAACGATGGGTCCTGACTGGAGGGGCAGTCATCCCGCTTGTTTTCAACAGAGAACAGACATGCCAACCATGCTCCGTAAAGGAAGGAATTCATTTGGTTCCGCAGTTCGTGGCGAGGGCTTGACGGTAACGTCGAGGTCGTGACGCGAGAAAAGCTGTGGGAATGGCTTGAGCCTCGCCTGCCCTTTATGTGTCTTCACTTTCAACAATTTGGCGTGACCGGGTGGCAGGAAGAATTGGCAGGCACGTTGCATTACAGGTCGGCGGGTTGGCGCTGAGGAGCAAACGTGCGCATAGGAATTGGGTCGGACCAGAGTGGGTCGGAATGTAAGGAACGCCTCAAAGCCAGATTAACCGGGCTGGGCCACTCCGTTGAGGATGTTGCGGGGGGCGATCAGGCCCCAAGTGACTATCAGAGTATAACGCGGGAACTTTCGACAGCGATCTATGCCGGTCGCGTCGAACGCGGTGTGCTGATCTGTTCCAGGGCGATTGGAGCTTGCGCGATGGCCAACAAGCATCCGGGAGTGCGCGCGGCGTTGTGCCAAGACTTGAACTCAGCGCGTCAAGGCGTTCAGGACGACGCAATGAATCTTCTGGTGATGGGCGCCACTGGTCTTACGCCCGATTGGGCTTGCGAGGTGGCGAGCGCCTTTATCAATTCTACGCACCTGGCTGGCGAGCAGGTCTGCGGCATTCCTCCGCGACGTCTGTCGCGCATTGTGGAGCACATCCGGAAGAATCTGGACACGCCGCTGGCCGTTGGCACGCTGTCCAGATTGGCGGAGATGAGCCAATCGCATTTCTCGAAGATGTTCAAGATTAGTACCGGGCTGGCACCGCATCAGTTCGTGTTGCAAGAGCGCATCAATCGTTCGAAGGAGCTTCTCCGTAAAGAGGACGCGAAGATCGTGGACGTCGCGCTGGAAGTGGGTTTTGAGAACCAAGCGCACTTCACGACGGTCTTTGGCAATTTCGTGGGCATGACGCCGCGCCAATTTCAGCGTTCGTCGAACTACGAACCTTCGCTGATGTATGGCTCGCAACTAGAGGTAGCGCAGAGCTGGTGAGTGCAAGCCAGCAAGTGATGGGAACAAAGGAAAGCGATGAAAACCGAGGGCAAGAGTTGGAAATGGGCCTGGTTGCTCCTGGTGGCCGGTCTGGGCTTGCAATTTTATTTTGTGCAGGAATTGGCTGCTGCTTTTGCGTTTTTCGCGACTGGATTTGTGGCGATCGCCTTCGTCTTTGCGATCCTGTTCACGCTGCAGAAGGGTTGGGCGGCGGCGGTGGCGCGGTTTACAAATAGCGGGGATTTGTCAGAGCCCGGCTTGCAAGCCGGAAGGCCGGCGCGCGAGATGCCATGACAGCTTTCGAAGAAATGTTGTCGCAGGAGTTGAAAACCGGAAACAGGAACTCGAAAGAACGGGATAGCAACATCGGAATAAATTGGAAACGTGAAGCGAGCGTGCCGGGCACTGACTTAAGAATGCGATCCGCGGAATTTGGCAGTTACTTTAGAAAGCGAGCGGTGTGATGTCAACGACTCAGGCGGTTTTGGATATCGATCAGCTTTGCGTAAACACAATGAGGACGCTGGCGATCGATGCGATCCAGCAAGCGAATTCGGGGCATCCCGGGACGCCGATGGGCATGTCACCGACGGTGTATTGCTTGTGGCAAAGGCTTTTGCGGTTCGATCCCGAAGATCCTATCTGGATGAATCGTGACCGCTTCGTGCTTTCGGCAGGACATGCGTCGACCTTGCTGTACACCGTCCTGCATCTTGCCAAGGTCAAGGCCGTTGATCCGGATTATGAAATTCTGGGCAGGCCCTCGGTCACGCTGGACGATATCAAGTCCTTTCGCCAGTTTGGAAGCCGCTGCGCGGGGCATCCGGAGTACCGCTGGACCTCTGGAGTCGAGACAACCACGGGCCCGCTGGGACAGGGTTTGGCAACCAGCGTGGGCATGGCCATCGCCGAAAAGTGGCTTGCGGCGCGATACAACCGGCCGGATTTTGAACTGTTCGGCTACCGGATTTACGCGCTCTGCGGCGACGGTTGCATGATGGAAGGTATCTCAAGCGAGGCAGCTTCTGTTGCGGGACACTTGAAGCTCGACAACCTCTGCTGGATCTACGACAACAATCACATCACCATCGAAGGCAAGACCGACATTACCTTCACTGAAGACGTGGCGGGACGGTTTTTGGCTTACGGGTGGAATGTGGCTCGTGTAGGCGACGCCAACGATCTCGATCGCATCGAGAACGCGCTGCGGAATGCCGCGGGCACGGCGGGTCGGCCGTCACTCATTATCGTAGACAGTCATATCGGTTATGGTTCACCGCATCGTCAGGACACCAGTGAGGTTCACGGCGAGCCGCTAGGTGAGGAGGAGATCAAGCTCACGAAGCAGGCTTATGGCTGGCCGCCCGACGCCAAGTTTCTTGTGCCCGACGGAGTTTACGAGCACTTCGAAACTGGCGTTGGACGGAGAGGCCGCGAAGCGCGCCAAGAGTGGGAGAAAAAATTCGAGGAGTACCGGGAAAAATATCCCGAACTTGCGGCGGAGCTCGACCAAATTCAAAAGCGAGAGCTGCCGGAGAATTGGTCGAAAGACATTCCCGTCTTTCCCGCCGATGCCAAGGGAGCTTCTGGACGCGACGCGTCCGCCAAAGTTCTGAACAGCATTGCGCCCAATATTCCGTGGTTGGTGGGAGGCTCGGCGGACCTCACTCCATCGACCAGGACGCGGCTGACGTTCGCTAGCGCCGGCGATTTTCAGCCCGACACTCCTTCAGGGCGGAATTTGCACTTCGGGATCCGCGAACACTCGATGGGGGCCATCCTCAATGGCCTTGCGCTGTCGAAGCTCCGCCCATTCGGCTCCGGCTTCCTGATTTTCAGTGACTACGGGCGAGGAGCGATTCGTCTGAGCGCCCTGATGGAGATTCCTGTTACGCATGTATTCACGCACGACTCCATTGGTGTCGGCGAAGATGGCCCGACGCATCAGCCGATCGAGCATCTGATCTCGCTGCGTGCCATTCCGAACATGGTAGTCATGCGGCCTTGCGATGCAAACGAGGTCGCGGAAGCTTGGAAAGTGATTCTGGAGATGCCCCGGCAGCCGGTGACGCTCATCCTGACGCGGCAGGCGTTGCCAACGTTTGACCGGAAGCGCTTTGGCGCGGCAAGTGGCCTTGCGCGGGGGGCTTACGTACTCGCGGATGCGGAAGGCGGCAATCCGGAAGTCCTGCTGATGGCGACGGGGAGCGAAGTGTCCTTGTGTGTCGAGGCTTACGAGCAGTTGACGCGACAAGGGATTCGCGCGCGCGTGGTTAGCATGCCTTCCTGGGAGCTGTTTGAAAGGCAGAGTGAAGAGTACCGGCGAACCGTATTGCCACCGAGCGTCAAGGCCCGCGTGGCGGTCGAGCAGGCATCCACGTTCGGATGGTGCCGCTATGTCGGTATCGACGGGGCGATTCTGGGGATGAAGACGTTCGGAGCCTCGGCGCCGCTGAAGGTGCTGCAAAAAGAATTTGGATTTACAACGGATCACGTCATCGAAGCTGCCGAGGCGCAGCTCGCACAGGTGAAATGAACATGCATGTTGCCGTTGCTTCTGACCACGCTGGTTTTTCGCTGAAGGGGAAGGTTCTCGAATATCTCCGCGGACTAGGGCACACCGTGGAAGACCTGGGCACGTGTGACACAACACCAGTCGATTATCCGGACTTTGCGGAAGCGGTAGCCGCGGCGATTCTCGGCGAGCGGGTTGAGCGCGCCGTGCTGCTCTGCGGGAGCGGAGTTGGAGCATCCGTGGCCGCGAATAAGTTCCGGGGAATTCGAGCCGGGCTGTGCCATGACACGTACTCGGCCCACCAGGGCGTGGAGCACGACCATATGAACGTTTTGGTGCTCGGAGGACGGGTGATCGGCGAAGAGATGGCGTACGAACTGGTGGGTGCATTCGTGGGTGCCAAGCAGTCGCAGGAAGCGCGTCACCTGAGAAGGCTGGCGAAGATAGAGGCCATTGAAGAGAGAGACGGTTTGGAATTCTCGAACAACCGTACGGCACCTTGCTGATTTTTGGAATTTAGCAGACAAAGAAAGGTAAAAAGCACAATGACAACGGCAGCACTGAGCATTCCGAAAGAAACAAATCCGCTGAGAGGGCTCTCGGAGTTTGGGCAATCCGTCTGGCTGGATTACATTCGCCGAAGTTTAATCACCAGTGGAGAGTTGAAACGGCTCGTAGTGGAAGACGGGCTGCGTGGTGTCACATCGAACCCCGCTATTTTCGAAAAAGCGATCGTGGGGAGTACGGACTACGAAGCGGTGATCAACAGCCCTGAGTCGGCGGCCCTGGACGCCAAAGGACTCTACGAAAAAATCGCCGTAAAGGATGTGCAGGATGTGGCGGACATTCTGCGGCCAATCTACGAGGAAAGCAAACAGCGGGACGGCTATGTAAGCATGGAAGTTTCCCCGTTGCTCGCGAATGACACGGCCGGGACTTTGGAAGAGGCGCGGCGGCTCTGGAAGGCAGTGAACCGGCCGAACCTCATGGTAAAAGTGCCGGCCACGGCGGAAGGAATTCC
>Ga0209698_10004499_pt1 | contig 15276 bp, 19 predicted proteins | sample LitLauG_LLR_2012_FD_187203 | JGI IMG/M metagenome (GOLD analysis project Ga0209698, IMG submission 187203) | Freshwater sediment microbial communities from Pennsylvania, USA - Little Laurel Run_MetaG_LLR_2012 (SPAdes) (version 2) | ecosystem: Environmental > Aquatic > Freshwater > Creek >...
TCTCAATGAGATGCGCGACGGTCAGCCCTTGCAGCAACGCCAGGGACTTCGGCGTCAGCGTCAGTTCCGCGCGTCTTCGGTCGAGCGCGGATGTCTGTTTGACGATCAGGCCCGCCTCCACCATGCGTGTCGTCAGTTCCGCTGCGGTTTGTGACGCGATAAGGAGCTGATCCGCCAAAGTCCCAACCGACGCCACGCCTTCATGGCCGACTTTCGGACTGACCGGGCCTGCTGTCGCTGGCCGCCATGGCGTTGATCGTCGGGGCAGGCGGCGCTCTCGCGGCTTGGGATCTGATCAAGCTGATTGTATTGACGACCAATCTCGTCTGGTTCTGGCGCTATGATGCGGCGTCGATTTCGCTCACCTACGCCGCTCGGACTCCCTGGTTGGTCGGACAAGTCTTGCCGGGCCAGCCGGGTTTCTGGGCGCTCTTGACCATGGCGGCGACGCTCGGAGGAACGATGCGCGCGCCGCTCACGGGGGCCATTTTCGCAGTTGAACTCACCGGCGACGTGAGAATGCTGGCGGCGCTTCTCGCCGCCTCGGCCTCCGCCTGCGCTGTAACGGCGCTGCTGCTCAAACGTTCGATCCCGACGGAAAAGATCGCACGCCGTGGCCAACACATTACCCGCGAATACGGCATCGATCCCTTCGAAATGATGAGGGTCCGCGACGTGATGGTCAGCAAGGCTGACACCGCGGCGGCCGAACTCTCCATTCCGGAGACGGCGGCGATCCTTAAAAGTGGGATGCACCAAGTTTATCCCGTCGTAGACGCCCGCAATCTGGTGGTTGGAATGGTCTCGCGCGCCGACGCACTGCTGTGGGAGATGGAAGGGGGCCATGGCCAAGAGCGGTTGGAAGACCGGGTCTCCGATGCGTCGCTGCCGCTTTTGCATCCCGACGACGTCGCCTCGCACGCGGTCGATCTTATGCTGGCGACCGATCGCGGTCGGCTGGCCGTCACCGACCCAACAACTACCAAGCTCGTTGGCATAGTTTCGCGCAAGGATCTCTTGCGCGTCCGGGCTGCGACGAGCCGGAAAGAGCGCGAGCGGCACGCCTATTTCACCGCGAATTGGCTCCTAAAAACATGAAGTTCGATTTGGAGATGTTCGCGCCGGGATTGCCGCGCGTCACGCTACGCGACCGGTTGTTCGCATGTTTCGGCGCCCTGGTCGGCATCGGCCTGACCGGCCTGATATGCGGGCTCCTCTACGGCAACGACCCACACATACCCATGCTTGTGGCGCCGATGGGCGCCTCGGCGGTTTTGCCGTTCGCCGTGCCTTCAAGCCCGCTGGCTCAGCCCTGGTCGATCATCGGCGGCAACACGATCTCGGCGTTGGTTGGAGTGACCGCGGCGCGTTTCATTCACGATTCCGCAATCGCCGCCGCAGCGGCGGTGGCCCTCTCAATAGGAGTCATGTCGGTGCTGCGATGCCTTCATCCGCCCGGCGGAGCAGCGGCCCTGCCCGCCGTCCTGGGCGGTCCGACCGTCGCCTCCGCAGGTTACATGTTTGCGTTGGTCCCGGTCGGGCTGAACTCAGCTGCACTCGTCATCACCGGGATCGTTTTTCACAAGCTATACCGCCAGCACGCATATCGAACGGCCTTCGTAAACCTCGGTCGCGATCCCGCTGTTGGCGCTCAACGTCACCCGCAGTCGCAATGGCTCAGTCCTTTCGCCTCGGCTGCAACTTCAGTGCGTGGGGTGTGTTGATTTTTCCTTGCTGCCTATTTATTGCAAATTATTTGTACTTCATCTGCACTTGTGGCGCTGCGCTTGCTCCTGGTTGATTTTAGGCTGCATTTTGCGCTCAATCAGTGGTTAAAGATTGTGCTTTTGGTTGAGTGGGGCTCGGAGAGGTCTGTCCGCAGATAGGGAATGGTCACAATCCAGGGCTGTTCAGGTCTCTAAACTTTGAGGCTGAGGGGAGATTGAACGAAGCCGTTATCGCGGCGGAGCAGCGAGCGATCTTGGCGGAGGTTTGGCATCAGGAGCCATCTGCCTGAGAGGATGGGGTGTCGTAACTCCCTCTCAGACAGGAGATTTCAGATGGCCGCCTTGAGACCTCTACACCGTCGCATGATTGAACACATGACGATCCGCAATCTGTCGCACGTGATGCCGCGATCGTACATCCACGCGGTCGCGAGATTCAGCGATTATTTTGGACGATCTTTAGACAGGCCGGCTCCGGACGATGCGCGCGCCTGTCACCTGCGTGTCTCCTCAAAAGGCGTCGCCGCCTGGGATCGCACCAACTTCGACGGCCTCGTCAACAATGCGGGCTGTGGTCTCTTCAATCCTATCGTCAAGCTAACGGAAGAAGAGTTCGACGGCCTGTTCGCCGTCCACCTCAAGGGACCATTCTTCCCTACCCAAGCGCTGCATGCGATAAGGCGGATGGCGGCCACATCCTGAACGTCGCCAGCGCCACCTCCTGCGTCGCGACTGTCGGCGTCCCGCCCTACGCCAGTTTCAAAGGCGGCCCCCAGGCGCTGACGCAAAATATGGCGAAGGAGTTTGGGGATTTCGGCATTCGCGCCAATTCGATCGCGCGGGGTCCGATCCGCAGAGAGCTGGGCGGCGGCCTCAACGACGAGTGCGAGGCGTTGCTCGCCTCGCAGGCCGCGCTCGGCCGGGTGGGGGCGCCCGACGATGTAGGCGGCGCCATCGCCAGCCTGCTTTCGGACGAAAGCCGGTGGGTTAACGCGCAGTCGATCGAGATCGCCGGGGGCAACATTATCTAAACCGGAGAATGCCCGTGCTAGATCACGTTTTCCTGCCGGTCAGTGATCTCGATCGCTCGATCGCCTTCTATACCGCCGCCCTGGCGCCGGCGGGGATCATGCAGCGGGTCATCTATGACGGCAAGGATGGCCTCCAGATTTCCAGCGCGACGACGAGCGGCGTCGAAGTATCGCGACACACGCGCAAACGGTCTTCGGCGCTCGCGCCGTTGACGTCACGCCCGGCAACGAAGATCGCATCGATGCGTTTGACGGCTTCGGACTGGCGAGGGCCGCTCTGTCGGTTTAGCGGTTGATGCTGCTCGAACTTCTCGAACAGGACCATGGCGAGCAGGCTTGGGCCGGCGAGCCCGCGCGGGATCGTGTGGAACGGCGCCGGGGCTTGAGTCATCGTCTCGCACGCCCGGCACGAGAAGCGCTCTCGGACGGTCTGGATGACCTTCGACTGGCGCGGAATGACCTCAAGCGTCTCGGTCACGTCTTCGCTAAGCTTCGACAGCCTATGCGAACCGCAGCATGGGCATGCCGTCGGCGCCGAGATCGCCGTCAATATCCGCGCCCGATCCTCGCCGCTCTATTGCCGACGACGCTACCGCCCCGAAATCTTGCTGACCTGACCCATGCCGTGCAGCTAGCCTCGCTCATAAAGCCGACTTTTGCTGCGCAGAATCACATCAAAGATCCGCCTGTGAAGGCGACTCTCGGCGGAGGCCTACTGATCGAGCGTTGGCGGCTCGACTAAAACCATGCCCGCCCGCGTTCTGCGCATGCGGGCCTGACCCCGGAAGCCGTCAGACTGAACCCCGCGGCCGGGCGGCGCGCAAGCCCTGGGATCTCACAATAAGCGAGGGACTGGCGGGGGGCAGGTCAGCCGCAAGTCAGCATCCCCGCGTTGATACGCCGCGCGCGTCCCGGCGGCACGACGGACACGCCGGTCGACGGGTTGCGCCCGCCATGGGCGAGAAAGCGCGCGGCCATCGCCAATTGCCGGCACGACATCGCAATGGTGCAATGGTGGAAGTAGACGCCGAGCGTATGCTCGACGGGATGGTCGAGGACGCCGAAGGATTTCATGTAATTGGCGAGCGCAATGTTGCGAAAGCCCGTGCGCTGCTCCGAGGCGGCGACTTCGCCCCGATCGAGCCTGCCGCCCATTTCTGCGGTGATCTCTTCAACGATGGCCTCATAAAAGGGCATGGGGGTTCAGCGCTCAGAAAAGTTCGTGGCGACGTTTATTCAATCGCGATGATTTCGATCTCATCGTCACCGAATTGGACGACGTCGCCAAGAGTTTTTCTCATGAAAAGGCGGGCCAACGGCGAGACGTAGGAAATCGACCCCAGCCGCGGATCTGCTTCATCTTCTCCGACGATGCGAAACGATTGAGAAGCGTCTTCGTTGCGTCTGAATGTAACGCGGCTCCCAAAGGAGACAACGCCTTCTTGTGGCGGGGACGAGACGAGCTGAGCGGTGGCAAGCCGTTCGGCAAAATACTTCATATCCCGATACGCGGGCGCGGAGCCGCGTCGGCGCTCGTTTATATCCTCGATCTGCTGAGCGCGTTTGTAAGCCTGACGCGCCTCCGCCAGTGCCGCCTCCAGGGCTTTGTGCCCTGTCGCCGTCACGAAATTCGGATGCGGCGAAATGGGACGATCAGGTAGCTGAAACTCCGCCGCAGTTTCGGCGCTTTCTTCCCTCGTGAAGGCTACACTCATGATCTCTATTTTCTCTCCATCGCCATATATTTTTTTATATTGCATTCGGTGGAATATTCCATCGTCGCTCGCGCGCCGACGCGAGCGACGTTGTGTAGTTTCGAACGGGAAGGATGATCGCCAATGCCGCAGCCGGGCCTGACTTTGGAAATCGCCACTCGCCTGGCCGGCATTGCGCTCGGCCACAAGACCCTACCGCAAAATGACGCGAGGGCGGCCATCAAGTGGAAGGCCGCTGACGATCATCCCGCGACCAGCTTGCCGCATATCGCCGGTGACTACATGGGAGAGCGCTGGCTCGGCGCCTTCGCGCTTCTAGCGCTGGAAGCTTGAGCAACCGCTGCGAACTGATTCCGGGGCCAAGTGGGCGCCAATCGCACCTTGTGCAGACATATCGCGGCCGCGATGCCCCTCAAACCGAACGCCCTCGGTCGCGGCGGTTGAACGGACGAACTTGATGATGCCGCAGCACTTTCAATATTGACATTTCCGTCAGTGTTCTATTTATGTTCTATCGCTGGAGATGTGTCGCGCGTGAAGATTGCTTGTCTCGCAAGCGCCGCACCTCCGGCATGTACGCGGCCCGAGAAGATGAGCCTCGCGCGGTCGACAAAGGAACGCGCAAATGACTGCGGTCACCTATCACGTCGTGCTCGCTTTCATACGCTCGGAGGACGGCGGCATCGTCGCAACCGAACCCAAAGAGGCGCGAAGCGCCGACCAGGCCATTCGCATGGCGAAAAGTTTGGCTGCGGCCGAACCTCACTGCGGCGCCATCGCGTTCTCTCGAACCGGCGATCCGATCGTAGGCGATTTCGAAGACGCCGTGATTTTGAGAATGGTTGGCGAAGTCGATGAAGGACTATTGCGACCGGCAGAGTGAGGACGCCTGTGTACGCTGCGGGTTCGATCGATAGTGAGGGCGGTTGAGAAATAGAGCGGTTGAGAAATGAAGGCGACGCTAAAACGCACGCGAGCGGTAGCTGGCGACACAAGCCTTCTCACATAGATGCAAGCACGCCAGCTGCAAACTTGTGCGCAATATTGACCCCGCCCGACATAAGTATCAAGCTTCTGATCTGCAGACTTGATCATCGCCTGACCCGACGGGATGTGTTCGGAAGCCGACGTTCCAGGGCGGTCTGCACCGTCAATCCTGCACGCAAAGATCGAAAAGCCGTCTCGAGCGAGCGATTGAAAAAAAGTCCATCTGGCGCGAAAAAACTCTTGAGAAGGTCTTCGTATTCAAGGGCCGGATTTTGGCTGGAACCCGATGCAGCTGTCAAAAAGCGCCTCCCGACGCGGTGAAAAGTATGTTTGGGTGAAGGTCCCGTCAGGAATGGCAAGCTGCTCCGCCTGACGGAACAGGGGCGCAGCGAGGTCTTTCAGTCAAATTTGGCGCCGTTTATTTGCAAGCGGTGACCTTGGAGGCGTCGGCGCCCGCGCAGGCCTTGTCCTTGGTGATCCAGCCGGCCCTGATCACGGCGTCCAGATTGTCCCGCGTGATCGCCATCGGCGGGATGAGGATGGCGGCCATTTTCACCTTCTTGGCGCCGTCGGGGAAGGTATTGCCCCCAGCGACGTCAGCTACCTTCTTGCCTTCGGCAAGAGCGACGGCCGCTTCTCCGGCAGTCTTGCCGAGGATGCTGCTGTCCTTCCAGACGGAGACGAGCTGCGTTCCGCGGGCGAGGCGGTTGAGCGCCGCGAGGTGAAAGTCTCGCAGACGTTCTTGATCGACCCGGCGTCGATGAGCGGCTTCAGGGTCTCCATCATGCCGTTGTAGAAGAAGGTCGCGTTCGGATCGCCGGGGTCGCCCTTGATGAAGGCGAAGTTGCCGTCCTTGCGGCCCTTGGCGACCATGGTCTTGCCCATCAGCATGCCCACGCCGACGTTGTCGAACGTGATATAGAGCAGGCTGGGGTCTTCGATCTGACGATCGTAGGCGATGACCGAGATGCCTTCCGCAGTGGCCTTGGCGAGCGCGGGTTTGATGGTCTCGCCGTCCTGTGCGAAGATCAGAATGACGTTGGCGCCCTGCGAGATCAGGTTTTCCACGTCGGAAACCTGCTTCTGCGCTGACTGTTGGGCGTCGGCGAATATTTACTTGTCGCCAGCGGCTTCGATCGTGCCCTTGATGGCCGCTTGGTCGGTCTTCCAGCGCTCTCCCTGCTTGGCGCCCCACGATACGGCGATGATCTTGTCCTTCGCCAGCGCACAGCCTCGGCAGGTGGTCGCCATGAAGGCGGCGGCCATAGTCGTAACGATCGTGCGTTTCATTCGGAATCCTCCCGTGAATCTGTTTGTTCGCACCTGCACAAATGTGCGACCATCGCCAGCGATCCGCGAAGGCCCGAAAAGCCTTCAGTAGGCGAACCCGCGACCTTGACCTCAAGCAACCCGCCAACCATGACGTCTGGAAAGCGCTTTTTGCTGCAGGTTATCTTGGCTTCGATCTGCGGGGCCCCATATCGACAGGTTAAATTGCCAATTTCACCCTTGCGCAATCACAATTCCATGCCGATGCGTATTTTCGAGGCCGCGAGTCTTTCCGACAGCGATGGAATGGGGCAAGAAGCGTCGAAGACCCTAGCGCAGGCAGAATCCGCGGCCGGCGCGCCCAAGGCGATATGATGGGAGGAATATGAGGATGCGAAAAGCGGCGACTGTCGTGGCGTTGGCCGTTTGCCTGAGCTTTCTTTGTGCGCTGCACGCTCGCGCCGTCGAGAGCCGCGCAGCGCTGGGCGTGCTGCGAGAGCGTTACAAACTTGCCCTCGCGCTGGTTCGACACACGCCGACCTATTCGCCTCCGGTCGCCAGCCGCTCGCTGGCCTATCTGGGCGTAACCGCCTTCGAGGCCGTGGCCTCGGGAGACAAGGATCTGCGCTCGCTGGCGGGTCAGGTCAACGGTCTGCGGGAGACGCCTCGCAGGGAGCCGGGTCAGGTCTACGACGAGGCGCTCGTCATGGACGCCGCGCTCGGCGACCTCATGCAATACCTGTTCGGCAACACCGGCCCCACGGGACAGCGGGCGCTGGCGGCCGAAACCGCGAAGCTGGCCTCCCAACTTTCAACTGACGCGCCCTCCGACGTGGTTGCCCGAAGCCGGGCGTATGGTCAGGCCCTGGCCGGGTTCATCTGGACGTGGTCGCGCGCCGACGGCGGCGCCACCGTCGAAAATATGGGGTTTCCCGAACAATACGAACTGAAGCCCGGCCCCCAACACTGGCTTCCCACCAGCCTGATCCTGCAACAACAGACGCCGCTGCTCCCCGATTGGGGGAAGAACCGGACTTTCGCGACGCCCGACGGCGCCGCCTGCCCGCTGGCGCCGGCGCCGCCCTACAGCGAAGACAAGGACTCCGAGTTTTATAAGCAGGCCTACGAAGTCTACTCCATCCGCCAGACCCTGACCCAGGAGCGTCGCGACATCGCGAGGTTCTGGGCGGACGACGCCATGCTTTCGGTGACGCCGCCAGGGCACTGGATCTCCATAGCCTTACAGGTGCTCGCCCAGCGGAACGCAGGCCTGGATGAGACCGTCGACGCTCTGGCGCGGGTGGGCATGGCGGTCTCAGACGGGTTCGTGGGTTGCTGGAACGCCAAATATCGTTTCGAGCAACTACGTCCGGTGACCTATATCCGCCGCTTCATCGATCCGAAATGGGAGCCGCTGTTGATCACGCCGCCGTTTCCAGAGTTGCCGAGCGGTCACGCCACGCAGACCGGCGCCGCCGCCGAAGTCATGACGCAATTGTTTGGCGACAACTTCGCTTTCACCGACCAGACCGACCGCTCCGATGGCCTTGCGCCGCGGAGCTTTCCCAGCTTCTGGGCAGCCGCGAAGGAGGCCGCCCTATCGCGTCTCTATGGCGGGATTCACTTCCGCTCCTCCAACGACCTCGGCCTCGAGCAGGGCCGTTGCATCGGTGGCTACGTGAACGCGCTGAAGACGAAGAGCTGAACAATGCGACGGCTTTTTCTCACAACGGCAGCCGTAATGACGTTGACGTGGCCGGCGTTCGCGCAGGAGACCCTCGTCGATCCCAATGTCGTTGCGGTCCCGCATTTTGTGGACGACACGGCCAAGGTGGGAATCGACAGCGTTTATAAAGGCGAGTGGCAATATATGGTCGGCGGCGGCGTCGCCGCTTTCGACTGCGCGGGCGATGGCTTTGCTTCGCTGTTCTTCGCAGGTGGCGAATCTCCCGCCAAATTTTATCGCAACGTCAGCACGCGCGGCGGCGACATCCGTTTCAAAGAACAAACAAGCGGCCTCGAACTTTCCAATGTGATCGGCGCCTATCCCATCGACGTCGACGGCGACGGCGTCACGGATCTCATGCTGCTGCGCGTCGGCGGCAATGTCCTGATGCGCGGCCTCGGCAATTGCAAATTCGAGCGCGCCAACGAACTCTGGGGATTTGAAGGCGGCGATTCCTGGTCGACGGCGTTCTCGGCGACCTGGGAGCGCGGCGCGCCCTGGCCGACATTGGCCATCGGCAACTACGTCAACCGACATGAGGAAGTGGCGCCGTGGGGCACCTGCACCGACAATTGGTTGTTCCGCCCGGCGGTCGCAGACGGCGCGCCGCAGCGCAAATTTGCGCCGCCCGTCGCGCTCAAACCCAGTTTCTGTTCACTGTCGATGTTGTTCAGCGACTGGAACCGCTCCGGCACGCCTAGCCTGCGAGTCGCTAACGATCGCGAATATTACGAAGGCGGCCAGGAGCAATTATGGCGCGTCGAGCCCGGCAAGGCGCCGGCGCTCTACGGCGAGGACGAAGGTTGGAAGTATCTGAGAATCTGGGGCATGGGGATCGCCAGTTATGATCTTAAGGGCGACGGCTATCCCGCTTTTTTCGTCACCAGCATGTCGGATAACAAGCTGCAAATTCTGGAAACAGCGCCTTCCAACGGCCGGTCCGCGCCGAGCTTCAAGGATATCGCCTATCCGCTCGGTATGACGGCGCACCGCCCCTATGCGGGCGGAGATCTGCGCCCGAGCACGGCCTGGCACGCCCAATTCGAGGATTTCAACAATGACGGCCTCGTCGATCTGTTCGTCACCAAGGGCAATGTGGCGGCCATGCCGGACTTCGCGGCAAAAGACCCCAACGACCTGCTGCTGCAAACGCAGGACGGAAAATTTCAGGAAGCGGGGGAGGCCGCCGGACTTGCGACGTTCGACAACGCCCGAGGCGCCGCGATTGCAGATTTCAACATGAACGGCCAGCTCGACATCGTCGTCGCCAACCGAAATACGCCCGCCAAATTCTGGCGCAATCTTGGAGTCGCTTCCAACCATTGGGTCGAATTCGACTTGCGACAGCCGGGCCCGAATCGCGACGCGACAGGGGCTTGGCTGGAGTTGCGCTTGGGCGATAAAATTCAGCGCCGCGAGATCACCATCGGCGGCGGCCACGCCAGCGGCCAACTGGGATGGCGTCATTTCGGTCTTGGCGCGGCGACGCAGGCCGACGTTCGGGTTATTTGGCCGGACGGCGTCGCGGACGAGTGGGAAAAGGTGACGGGCGACAACGCTTATATTCTCGAGCGAGGTAGGCCCGCCCGGCGGTGGTGAACGCCAGCGATTCCCAACGCGCGCTTGCTATTGAGCCAAATACGCAATATTAATTGCGAAGTTATGCGCAAGATTTTTGGCGCAGGTGAGGAAGCCCGATTTTGGAGCCATTCCGTGGCTGTACGGCGTGACCGATTCCTGACGCCGAAATCTTGCTCGCCGCGATTGATTCAGGACTTGATCAATGCTCCAATCGAGCACGCCTTCCGATTACGAAGATCTGATCCGCGTCATTCATGACCGCTTTGACGAGATGAGCAAGTCGTACCAGCGGATCGCAGTCTATCTCACGCAAAACCCGAACGACGTGGCTGTGCTGTCCGTCAACGCCATTGCGGAGCGATGCAGCGTTCACGCCTCCAACGTCGTTCGCTTCGCGCAGGCGCTAGGTTACGACGGCTTCAAGACGCTGCAAGGTTTGTTTCAGAAGCGATTATCGACGGCGGCGCCAGGTTTCGAGGCGCGAGTGAAGGCGCTGGAAGATGAGCTTGGGGCCCGTAAGGATCGCAGCGAAGCGGGCTTCCTGCGCGATCTGGTCGTTCGCGACATCGCCTCGCTCCAGGATCTGTTGCTCGACATCGCCGAGGCTGACCTCAAGAAAGCGGTCACGTTGCTGGAGAAGGCGGAGGTCGTCTATCTGATCGGCCAGTTGCGCTCGATGCCCGTCGTCGATCTGCTGCGCTATATCCTGACGATGCTCGGCAAGCGGTGCGTGCTGCTCGACCCCGGCGGCGGACTGGCGACGCATATGGCGCGGGCGATTCGTAAGACCGACGTGCTAGTGGCGGTTTCGTTCCGCTTCTACGCGACGGAGGTCGTCAACATTGTCGATGAGACCGCCGCACGCAAAATTCCCATCATCGCTATTTCGGACAGCACGCTATCGCCGCTCGCCAAAGCGGCCAGCGTGTTGCTGGCCGTGCCTGAGCACCAATATACGTTCTCGCGTTCGCTGGCGGCGCCGATGTGTCTGGCGCAGGCGCTGACCATCGCCCTTGCGGCGCGGCTCCAGAAGAACCCGGTTAACCCGCGTATTCCCACCGTCACCGAACAATGAGGCCTTAGCCGACGTCTTTCCAAGCGCCCGCGCGGCTCGATTCGTGGATCGCTTCAACGAGGGTCTGGATGCGCAGGCCCGCGCGGAAATTGAAGGGCTCTGCACGGCGTCCGGCGATGGCGTCCAGATAGCCTGCTACCTCTATCGCCTTGAGGTCGTTGAAGCCGATCTGATGACCCGCCGCCACGCAGAAAAGGCCGTAGGGCGGATGGTCGGGCGAGGCCTCGATGCGGCGGAATCCCTGACGGCCCCGCGCGTCGGCGGTCGAGAAGAAGTGCAGTTCGTTGAAGCGCTCCTGGCTGAACGCCAGCGCGCCCTTGGTCCCATAAACCTCGAAATCGTGCTGCATCTTACGGCCCGTCGCGATCCAGTTGCCCTCGATGGAGCCGGTCACGCCCCCCGCAAAGCGCAGGAACGCGCGGCCGACGTCGTCGACCTCGACGCGGCGCTTGCCGCCCTTGCCGTCCGGGCGCTCCCCAATCATCGTCACGCAATCACCCATCACGCGCTCTATAGGACCTGCAACGTCCTTCAACAGAAACTCGGCGGTGGCGAGCGCGTGACTGCCGATGTCGGCGAGCGCTCCGCCGCCGGCGGGATCGTGGCGGAATGTGAACGCGCCCGCCGCGTCGGCCATGTAGTCCTCGGCATGCAAGCCGCGATATCCGCGAATTTCGCCCAGTTCTCCGGCGCAGATCATCTCGCGCGCCAACCCCAGCATCGGGTTACAAAGATAGTTGAAGCCGACCTGCGTCTTGACGCCCCTGGCCTCGGCGGCCTCAGCCATCTCGCGCGCGTCGGCGGGCAACGGCGCCAGCGGCTTCTCACAATAGACGTGCTTGCCCGCTGCGATGGCCGCCAACGCCATCTCCTTGTGCAGTGCGTTGGGCGCGGTGATATTGACGACGTCGATGTCTGGGTCGCCGACCATCGCGCGCCAGTTGGAGGTCGCACGCGTAAAGCCCAGTGCGGCGGCGGCGTTTCCGGCTAGATCGTCGCTGACGTCAGCAAGCGTGTGCAGTTCCAGAGCGAAGGGAAGGTCGAACACGCGCGCGGCCGTCGTGTATCCAAAGGCGTGCGCCTTGCCCATGAAACCGCTGCCGATGAGGCCGATGCGGAGTTTCGGCTTTATCATGTCAGAAGTCCTTGTTGACGATCAGGCTGGGGTCGAGCCGTCCGGCGAAAAAGTCGATCACGTTCTGCACGGAGGTGACGGCCATGCGCTCGGACGCCTGTTTGGTGACGCCCGCGATATGGGGCGACAGGATGACCTGATCGAAGGCGAGCAGCGGATGGCTAGTCGCCGGCGGCTCGTCGTCGAACACGTCGAGCCCAGCGGCGGCGACGCGGCCCTCACGCAGCGCGACGGCGAGCGCGGCTTCATCGACGACTCCGCCCCGCGCGGTGTTGACAACGATGGCGCCGGGTTTGAGGCAAGCGAGCTCATCTGCGCCGATCAGCGGTTTTTCAGCCTTGGGCACGTTGAGGGATACGATATCCGCCCATGCCAGGCCATCGGCCAACGTCACGACCGGGGAGACCTTTCCCGGCGGCCAACCGCGCTCGGCGAGATAGGGATCAAACGCGCGCACTTCCATGTTGAAGCCCTTCGCCATGTCCGCGAGCTTGCGGCCAGCGCGACCAAAGCCGACGATGAGCAACCGCTTCCCGGAGATTTCCGTCGCCTCACCCCGGTCGCGCCATTTCCATTCGCCGTCACGCACGGAGCGATCGGCGCGCAGCACCTGCTTGGCGCAAGCGAGAATGAGCGTCATCGAATGTTCGGCCACGGAGAGGGAGTTGGTGTCGCCCGCGATGCAAAGAGGAATTCGATGGTGGTTGAGAGCGGCGACGTCAACGGAATCGAAGCCCACGCCGTGGCGCGAAACGAGCTTCAGTCGCGATGCCTTCGCGATGGTGGCCGCGGTGAGCGGCTGCGTGCGAATCACCAGCGCGTCGGCCTTTCCGATCAACGGCGCGTAGCTCGCCTCCGAGACCTCCTCGACGTAATCGAAGGTGAAACCCTCGGCGTCGTGCATCCGTGCAAGCCCGGCGGGATGCAGCTTCCCGGCGATAAGCACATAGGGCATCAGTATCCGCCCTTATGCGTAGGCGCGGCGTTCTCGCCGATCAGTTGCCGGAACTTCGCCACGCTCGCGGCGGCGGCCCCCGCAAGCAGGCGCGAGTCGCCAGAAACGGTGGTCATGTCGTAGCCCCAACCGATGGCGCGCGCCGCATATTCAGCCGTGCCGCAATGCAGCGCCGCGCGAATGTTGTTCGCCTTGCAGGCGGCGAGAATATCTTTCAGCGTAGCGATCATCTCCGGCTCCTCGCGGTCGAAACCCGGCGCCAGGCGGCCCTGCGTGAGGCCGAGGGTAAGGTCGGCGGGGCCGACATAGAGGCCGTCGAGCCCCGGCGTGGCGGCGATGGCGGCCAAATTGGCCATGCCCTCTTTGGTCTCGATCATCGCGAACGCCAGTATCTCGCTGTTGGCGTTGGGGTAGTAATCCGGGCCTGCGGCGACGGAGACCCGCGTCGGGCCGAAGCTGCGCTGGCCCAGCGGGGGATAGCGCATGTAACTGACGAACTCGGCCGCCTGAGCGGCGTCGTTGACCATCGGGCAGACGATGCCGAAGGCGCCGGCGTCGAGCGCCTTCATGATAATGCCCGGCTCTAACCACGGCACGCGCGCCATCGGGACGACGCCCGAAGCCCGCATCGCCTGCAACATCGGCAGCAGGCTCGAATAATCGAGCGCTCCATGCTGTACGTCGACAGTGACGGAATCGTAGCCCTGCGCGGCCATGATCTCCGCCGTGAAGGCGTTGCCGATGGAGCACCAGCCGTTGATGGTGGGCTTGCCCTCGGCCCAGATTTGCTTGAGCTTGTTGGCGATCATCAGAGCACCACTTGCGCGAGTTTCGTGTCGAGATAATCCTGGATGCCCTCGATGCCGCCCTCGCGGCCCATCCCGGAGAACTTGGTTCCGCCGAACGGGGCTTCTGAAGCGGCCAGCGCGAACGAGTTGATCCCGACCATGCCTGCCTTCAACTCGGCCACGGTGCGCCGCGCCCGCGCCGCGGAGCGGGTGAAGGCGTAGGCGGAGAGGCCCATGTCGCAAGCGTTGGCGCGCTCCAGCGCTTCGTCGTCGGTACGAAAGCGGGTGATCGCGGCGATGGGGCCGAAATTCTCTTGCGCCATCACCTTCATCTCGTCGGTGACTTCGCTGAGCACCGCCGGTTCGAAGAAATGCCCGGCGTTGAAGGCGGAAGGTCGGACTCCGCCCGCCACCAATCGCGCGCCGCTGCGAACGGCGTCCTGAACGACGCTTTCAATTTCCTTGAGACGGCCTGCGTTGATGAGCGGCCCCATGCCGACGGAAGCGTCAAGCCCGTCGCCGAGCTTGATCGCCCGCGCGCGGGCGGCGAAACCCTCGACGAACGCGTCGTGCAGGCTTTCGTGGACGAACAGACGATCCGGCGTCACGCAGACCTGGCCGGCGTTGGCGTATTTGGTCGCGACGGCAGCATTGAGCGCGGATTCAAGATCGGCGTCGTCGTAAACGATCAAGGGCGCATTGCCGCCCAGCTCCATCGACACCTTCTTCATCGTGTCGGCGGCGTCGCAGATCATCTGCTGGCCGACCCGCGTCGAGCCGGTTAGCGAAACCTTGCGCACGGCTTTGGAAGCCATAATAGGCGCATAGGTCGCGTTGGTGGGACCGACGACGAGGTTGACGGCGCCGGCGGGCAGGTTCCCCGCGCGGCAGCAATCGACCATCACCATCGCGACGCCCGGCGTCTGCGACGACGGCCGCACGATCACCGCGCAGCCCGCCGCGAGCGCGGGGGCGACCTTGCGCGCGATCAGCGCGGCAGGGAAGTTCCAGGCGGTGAAGGCGGCGGCGACGCCAACAGGTTCATGGGTCACCTCGAAGCGGCCGCTCGCGACGCGGCTCTCGATGATGCGGCCATAAATCCGGCGGGCCTCTTCGGCGAACCAGCGAAACTGGTCGATACTCAACTGCCATTCGCGTTGCGATTGCGCGATGGGCTTGCCGGTTTCGCTGGAGATCATGCGCGCCGCCTCGGCCGTGCGGCGGATCATCTCGTCGGCGATGGCGTGCAAGGCGTCGGCGCGGGTGAAGGCGGGCGTGGCGCGCCAC
>Ga0209698_10004500_pt1 | contig 15268 bp, 19 predicted proteins | sample LitLauG_LLR_2012_FD_187203 | JGI IMG/M metagenome (GOLD analysis project Ga0209698, IMG submission 187203) | Freshwater sediment microbial communities from Pennsylvania, USA - Little Laurel Run_MetaG_LLR_2012 (SPAdes) (version 2) | ecosystem: Environmental > Aquatic > Freshwater > Creek >...
GCGCGGATCACCGTGGCGTTGGGCACCGCGGCGTTCGCCGCAGCCACGGCGCTGGTGAGGGTCGCGCCGGTGAGCGGAGCCTCCCCGGGTCCGTGACCGGGGTCCGTGGCCGAATCGGTGCTGGCCGACTTCGCCGTGATGTGCGTCACGGTGTGCGTCGTCGCGGCGGACGCCACGCCCACGGTCCCGAGCCCGGCGGCGAGAACAACCGCCCCGCCGGTGATGATGTTGCGAAGTCCTACAACTTTCTTGTTCATGGTGACTCCTTCAGTCGGTTGTCACGGGTCCATCCCGCCACCACACCAGCCTGCGAGGGTCGACTAAAGACACTCCAGGGGTGTCCTAATCAGGGAATAAGGATTCGCCCGGTTCTTCACATCTGGCTAAGAACGAGCGAAGGCGAGCCGAAAATTCTCCGGTTAGTCGCTCGCCGCGACCTCCGACAGCGCGGGCTGGGAGAGCCGAAAGACCGTCCACTCCTCGAGGGGCATGGCGCCCAGCGATCGGTAGAACTCGATGGCGGGAGTGTTCCAATCCAGCACCGACCACTGCAGTCGCGCGTAGCCCTGGCGCGTGCATTCGTCGGCGAGGTGCACCAGGAGCGCCCGCCCGTAACCGTTCCCCCGATGGTCGGGGAGTACGAAGAGGTCCTCCAAATAGATGCCGTGGGTGCCCGTCCAGGTGGAGTAGTTGAGGAACCACACGGCGAAGCCCACCACCGTGCCCTCGTCGTTCTCGACGAAGTCGCAGTACACCCGCGGGGCATCTTCGAAGAAACTCGCACGCAGTTGCTCTCGCGTCGCCTGCGCCGCGTCGCCGGCGCGTTCGTACTGCGCCAGTTCTCGGATGAAACGGTCGAGCGTCTCGAGGTCCGCCTCGACGGCGCGACGGATTTTCACGTCCCTACGCTACAAAGTTCCTCGGACGCCCAATACCACTCACGACGTCGACGTCGACAACGTCGCGTCGAAGGAGGAGATGAGCGCCGCGACCTGCGACGGATGCGACCACAACGTGAGGTGCCCGGCGTGGGCGATAATCGACGGCGTCGGCGCGTGGAGCCGGCGCGCGGTCTGCGCGGGGGCGTCACCCGAGAACACGCTGTCGCGTTGGCCGAATATCACTCGCGCGGCCAGGCCCGAAGCACCAATCTGCGCCAATTGTGGGACCGTCACCCCCACCAGGGGCTGGCGCGCCCAGGCCAGGAGAGCCGATTGGGCGCCGGCAACCTCGAAGGGGCGCTGCACCATGGTCAACACCGCGGGCGTGACGACGGGACACCCGGGACCACAGGCGGTGCGAAAGATGGTGGACACCAGCGCGTCGTCACGCACCGCGAACCGGTAGAGCGCGGTCAGGTACAGGTCGGGGATCCACGAGAGGAGTCGCGATGTCGGGTACGTGGCGGAGAGCCCATCGCCATCGAGGAAGACCACGCCCGCGGCGACGTGGGGATGGGCCAGCACGAATTGGGCGATCACGCCCGCGCCCAACGAATGGCCGACCAGCAACGGGTGGCGCAAGTGTCGAGCTCGCAGGAAGTCGTAGAGCTGCGCCACCAGCACCGCGGCGCTGTAGCGCCCCGTTCGTTGGGTGTAGCCGTAGCCCTTGAGGTCGTAGGCCTCGACGTGGGTGGTGCGCGCGAGGAGTCGCGCGACGGGTACCCAGTAGTCCACCGACTCAAAGGCACCGTGGATGAGCACGACCGGCGTCCTCGACGCCGCCCCCCACGCCGCGTACCGCGTGAGGATGTCACCGGTGCGCACGAAGGAGAGCCCGCCCGGAGCGGGCAGCGGGTGCGCCGTCTCGGCGTCGTAGACCGCGGCGATGGCCGTGAGTGAGATGAACATCCCCACGACGAGTCCCGTCGCCATCATCCGGCGCAGTCCACGGGCGCGACGGCGCGTGCGGCGCGTCACGGGCTCACCCTCGAGCGGCGTGTCGACGCGGGCTCAGACCCGTGCCAGGTGAGCGCGAACGACCTCGACACCGTCGCCACTCACGTGATCGAAGGCCACTGGTCGGCGCGCGAGCAACATCAACAGCCCAAAATTGGTCCCGGTGACCGTCGGCCCCTCACCCCACGACCACGTCGAATCGGTGCTCACCAGTCGAACCCCGCGAGCGACGCCGCGCGTGGTGTGCACCGAGCCCGCCTTGGGCGACACCAGGTAGTCGAGTACCCGGCGGGTGATCTCCTCGGGCACCTCCACGTGACGCCCGCACGGGACCGCGATGTCGAATCCGTGGACGGTGATCTCGGCCAGCGACGCTTCGTCGGGGAACGTGGGTGGCACGAAGCGGCTCGTCGCGTGGTCGCGCAGGTAGGCAATGAGGACGTCGCGCGGTTCGTCGGCGTGGCGACGGGCGAACTGATCCATGGTCCGCGCGATGCTGCCTCGATTCGCGATGACGCGAGCGAAAAAACGAGGGTTGCCCATGCGAAAGGGCATCGTGAGGTGCGCGGCCATCTCCTGGACCCGCCAACCGTCACAGAGCGTGGGTGCCGACCACTGCTCGGTCGTCAGCTCGTCGAGGAGGTCGGCCACGGCGCGACGCTGCTGGGCGATCAAGGAGAAGGTGTCAGTCACCACCCAATTCTACGGTCCGCGTGACGCGGGGGCGCCTCGCGCCGTCAGTCGATACCCAGCTGATCGGCCACGTGATCGCTCAGCGCCGCGAACCACGCGTCGCCGTTGGTCACCGAGCCCACGTAGTGTCCGAACAATTCGAAGCTCACCGCGCCCATGATCGTCGTCCACCCACTCAACGCCCCGACGTACTGGGGCACGCCGAGATGGGGCACGATGGCGGCCAGGGCGTCCACGTCGAGGAACGTGGCCACGTCTGGCGCGTCGGTCACCCGGCGACGAGGCGGTGCGGCGTCGTGCGCCTCGTCGAGGATGCGTCCCAGGACCACGGTGACGCGCGCGGCGGCGGCGATGGTGCGAGGAGGGGCCACGTAGCCCGGCAGCGGGGTGCCGTAGAGGAGGGCCCATTCGTGGGGGTGGGCCCTCGCCCACGACCGCACCGCACCGCACGCGCGGCGCCAGCGGACCCGGGGCGGTAGCCCCTCACTCGTCACATCGGCGGCCTCCACGGTCGCCCCCAAATCGCTATAGGCGTCGAACACGAGAGCGGTGAGGAGTTCGTCACGGGTCGCGAAGTAGCGGTAGAGCGCCGAGGACACGACGCCCATCTCGCGCGCGACCTCACGCAGCGACAACGACGCCACCCCCTTGTCGGCCAGAAGTCGCCGCGCCACCGCCTTGATCGTCTCCGTCTGGTTGAGACGAAGTTGCTGGCGTCGGGTGGGGGAAGTGGCCACGCCACCAGTATCACAGAAATGAGAGCACTGCTCTTGCATTTACGTCGTCGATGTGCCACAATGAGAGAGCAGTGCTCTCTCATTGAAAGGAAACACGATGTCACCACACGCACCCGCCCCCGCTGAGGCCCCCGCCGTCGTCGGTCGTCCTCGGCACTGGTTGCGCCTCGACGCCCTCGTCGTCCTGGTCGCCTCCCTCGGCGTCTTCCACTTCACGCACCAGCACTGGTGGCTCTACCCGGCCCTCTTGTTCGTGCCCGACGTGTTCATGATCGGTTACGTGCGCGGTACCTCACTGGGGGCCGCTCTCTACAACGCGGGACATAGCTATTTCTTACCGGCCCTCGTCCTCGCCTGGGGTTGGTCGGGCCACCACGACCTGGCCAGCGCGATCGGCATCATTTGGTTCGGTCACGTCGGGTGGGACCGCTTCTTCGGGTACGGCCTCAAGTACGACAGCCACTTCCAGCACACGCACCTCGGGAACTTGGCCCGGACGTCTCGAACCGCACCCGCCGCGTCACGATCAGTCGATCAGTGAGGTTCACGCGCGAACGCGGTGAAGACGTTCGTCACGTAGGGCATCGCCACCGGGTCCGGCAGCGACGCCAGCACCGCGGTGACGTCACCAACGAGAGCGTCGCGGTCCGCATCGTTCATCAACGTGATGTAGCTCGTGGTGACGACGCGGGCGCGGATCTGATCGTGGGTCAACACCGTCTCGTGACGAAACTGCGCGACCTCCACGTCGCGAAACGGCCCGCGGCGCACGATGGCGGCGAAGTCGATGTGCGGGTCGTAGGGCTGGTGCACGTCCCACAGCATGGCGTGGTTGAGTTCGCGAATCCAGGGCACGTCGGCGTCGCGCTCGTTCCAGATCAGACCGAGTCCGCCACCGGTGGCCAGGACGCGACGCATCTCCACCAGGGCTGGCGCGGCGTCGAACCAGTGGAAGGCCTGGGCCGCGAACACCGCGGCGACGTCACCATCGGACAAAGGAATATCGACGTCGCTCCCCTCGAGAATCGTCACGCCGGGGGTGTGGCGCGCGAAGGTGGCGCGCATCGACGCGGAGGGATCCACGGCGGTCAGTCGACCCACGAACGGGAGAAGCTGACGAGCGAAGATTCCGGTCCCGGCACCCAGGTCGAGCACGTGGCTGCGCTCGTCGAGGTGGAAGGTCGCCACGAAGTGCTCGATGGCCTCCTCGGGGTAGCGCGGACGCGCGGCGTCGTAGGAATCACCTTGGGCGAATCCCGCCACCGCCAAGGATTTCTCAGACGCCACGATTCACCGCCGGCTCGACCACCGACTCGCCCTTCGACGAGGCGAGGTCGTCACGGTCGAAGGTGCGCTCATAACTCGCCTCGCCCACGGTGATGTCGTAGGTCGCGTAGAACTCGCGGCGACCGCGTTCTTGGGCCGCGAGGTGCTCGGGGTGACGCGCCCACGCGCGTTGACTGGCGGCGTCGCGGAAGCGAACGATGGTGACGCGCTCACCGTCGGGGGCGCTGAAGAACTTCTCGTCCACGAAGCCGTCCATCGCGTGCACCAGCTCACTCATCCGCGCGGCCACCACGCCGTACGCGACGTCGACCCCGTCGCGCAATCGGCTGCGAAAGACGGTGACCACGGTCATGCTGTCATCCTGACAGAGCGTCGAGGCGCCTCGCCACTGGTATCAGTCGACGCTCACCGGCGTGACGGGCTGGGACGACCGCGCGACCGGGACCCGCGGGAGGAACAGCGCGGGGAGGATCCCCAACGCGCACGTGGCGCACGACCACCAGAACGAATGTCCGAAGGCCCGCGCAATCTGCTCGAGTTGGGTGGGGGTCGCGAGAGCCACCCCGTTTTGGATCGCCCCACCCGCGTGGGCGCCGATGCGCTGGGTGATCTGGGTGTCGAGGACGACCGCGAACACGGCCACCCCGAGGGAGCCTCCGATTTGGCGAAGGATGTTGGTGGCCGACGTGGCCTTGGGCACCTGGGCGTGGGTCAGGTTGCGATAGGACGCGGCGATCACCGGCATCATGCCAAAGCCGAGGCCGATCCCCCGGACGAGCAAGGCGCCGGCGAGCACCACGAAACTGGTGTGGGCTCCGACGTTCGTGTAGACGTAGGTGCCCAGGGCGAGCCCGAACATGCCCGCGGCCGCCACGTAGCGGGGTCCGTACTTGTCGGCGAGAGAGCCCGCGAGTCGCATCACCAGGGCCGCGCCAATCCCCTGAGGCGCCATCATCAAGCCGGCCTTCCAGGCCGCGTCGCCACGATCGATCTGGTAGTAGAGCGGCAGGAGGAACATCGTGCCGTAGAGCGTGGCGCCGGTGAGGAAGATGCCGATGGCCGCCACCGAGAAGGTCCGGTCGCGAAAGAGGTGCAGGTCGATCAGCGGCTCGGGGGCGCGCGTCGAGCGCACCACGAAGGCCGCGGACAACGCGACGCCCGCGGCCAGGCTGTACCACACGGCGTGGCCGTGGAATCCCCCCACCACCCCGACCTCAGAGAGTCCGTAGACGATGAGGGCGAGACCCGGGGCGAGGAGGGCGAAACCGGTGAGGTCGAAGCGGTAGCCGCCATCACCGGGCGTGTCGGCCAAGTAGGTGCGGCTCAGCCACAGAGCGATCAGGCCAATCGGAACGTTGACCAGGAAGATCCAGCGCCACGAGGTGTTCGACACGATCAAACCACCCAGCACGGGCCCGAGGATGGGACCGAGCAATTGAGGAACGCCCACGATGCCCATGACGCGCCCCATGCGTTGGGGGCCCGCCGTGCGCGCCATGATGGCTTGACCCACCGGCATGATCATGCCACCGCCGAATCCCTGGAGGATGCGAAAGACGATCAGGCTGGTGGCGGACCACGCCCCCGCGCACAGCGCCGATCCGACGAGGAAGAGCGCGAGGGAGATCATGTACACGCGCTTGGCGCCGATACGGTGAATGGCCCATCCCGACAGCGGTATGACGATCGCCAGCGACAACAGGTATCCGGTCGTGACCCACTGGATCGTGCTCACCGTGACGCGAAAGTCGATACTCAATCGGTGCAGGGCCACGGCCACGATGGTGGTGTCCAAGATGGCCATGATCGTCCCGAGGACGACGACGACCGCCGCGCGCACCAGTGCCGGTTCCAGTCGTTCCTTGGTTGTGGGCATCGTCACTTTCCGTTTCGTCGTGCACGAGTGGTGCGACATCCCCCCGGGACCACGTTAGGGGCCGCCCTCGCCTGGTGTTCGCACGGGACACCGAAACCTTCTCACCTCGTAAGGAAATCTTCATGCGACGTCACCACTCGCTTCGACGCCGGTGTCTAACATGGGGCGATGGGAGAGCCGCAGATGACAGCGCGTGGTCGCGGTATTCCGCTCGACATCATTTCGCGTGTCGCGTCGCGCAACGGCATGCTCGAATCCCTCGCTCGGTCCAACAACGTGGTCGACATTCGTCACTTGCAGATGGTCGACTTCGTGCGCGTCTCGCGGGCGATGGGGGCGGACTGGGTCCAGATCGGTGAGTCGTTGGGACTGAGTCCGCGTCTGGCGTGCAAGTACTACGGACGCCGTCGCTCCCACTCCGCCGCCCTCAACTGACGTCCCCGCACCCCCGTCGCTCTCGGGCCTAGAGCTGGAGCGCGCGTGGTCGAGTCGCCATCACGCTCGGATCGTCCCAGTCGACGCCCGGCACGTCGATGTAGAGCTCGATTTCGTTACCGTCGGGATCGGTGATGTAGAGGCTGTGCGTCATCCCGTGATCGGTGGCCCCCACCAGCGCGACGTTGTTCTCGCGCAGGGTCACCAGGGCGGCTCGAAGCTCGTCGTCACTCGAACCTATCTTGAGACCGAAGTGGTACATCCCCACCCGTCGTCCGGCCGGCAGGGGCGCCGCCGACGGCCCCACTTCGATGAGGAGCAATTCGTGATGGGTCCGCCCGCCCGGCGCGTTGAACGCCGTGGCCGCGAACGGCATCGTCTCCGACGGACCCTCGATGATGGGTCGCCAACCCAGGACGTCACGATAGAAGTGCGACGAGACCGCCAGATCGCGGACGTACAGCACCAGGTGACCCAATTCCTTGACTTCCACGTCGTCGTCCCTTCGCTTGACGGCCTCACCTTAGCGAGGGCGCGTCACGTCCTCCCCGCCAGGCGCTAGACCAGCAGGGTGAGCGGTCGCGTCATGGTCGCGCCGCGGCGCGGGTCACCACCCCACCGACACGAGGAGGCCACGTGCATCTCACCCCGACGAGTCGACGGCGCAGCGAGGATCCCCATGAGGATTGATCGACGCGTCCTGCGGACGTACCGCGAGTCACCCAACGAGTTCTCCCAGGAACTCTTCGCCCCGTTGCCCGCCCGCTACAACGCGCTGGCCCAGGCGTTGTCGTTCGGTCAGGACCGACGGTGGCGCGCGGCCATGGTGAATCAGGTCGTGGGCGTCGAACCCCACCTCACCCTCGACGTCGCCTGCGGCCCGTGCGCCGTCACTAAGAAATTGGCACGGTCGACGACGAGCCACGTCGTCGCCCTCGACCTGAGTGCGGACATGCTGGCCCAGGGGCGACGCGTGGTGCAGCGCGCGGCCTTGAGCTCACGGGTCTCCCTGGTGCGCGGGCGCGCGGAGCAACTACCCTTCGCCGACGCCACGTTCGACGCCCTCACCTTCACCTATCTCCTGCGCTACGTCACCGACCCCGCTGACACCCTGCGCGAGATCGCGCGCGTCGTCAAACCCGGGGGTGCCATCGCGTCGTTGGAGTTCAACGTCCCGTCACGGCCACTGTGGCGCGCGGCGTGGTGGCTCTACACCCGCACGCTTCTTCCGGTCCTGGGATTCTTGACCGGGGGCCGCGCGTGGTTCGACGCGGGAAGGTTCCTCGGTCCTTCCATTTCGCGTCACTACCGCGCGTACTCCTTGGAGTGGACCCGCGACGCCTGGCGTCGCGCGGGCATCGACCACGTCGAAGTTCGTCCGATGAGCTTGGGCGGGGGTGTGGTGATCTCGGGATATCGGCGGCCCGACTGATGGACGAGACGTCGTCGACCCCGACCCCGACGCCACCGTCGTACTACGCGCAGCCCCGATTCCTCTCGCGGCGCGCCCTGCGCGACTGGTGGACCGTTCTTCACCCGCCCTACACGCTCCTGCACCTGTCCCTGGTGGTCATCGGTGGATGCCTCGCCGGTCCGGTCAACGGACCGCGTCTGGTGGCGACGTTGAGTGCCTTCTTCTTGGCGGTGGGCGTCGGAGCGCACTGCCTCGATGAACTTCACGGCCGTCCCCTGCACACCCAGTTACCCTCGTGGCACCTCATCGCCGCGGGTTCCCTCGGCCTCGGTGGTGCCGTGGCGCTGGGCGCCGTGGGCGTCGCCGTCCTCGGCGCCGGGTTCGCGGTCTTCATCGCCGTCGGGGTCCTCGTGGCGGTGGGCTACAACCTCGAACTCTTCGGCGGGCGGCTGCACACCCGTGCCGTCGTGGTGGTGAGTTGGGGTGGCTTTCCGATACTCACCGCCTATTACGCCCAGCACCGCACCCTGAGCGTCGCCTCGTTGTTCGCCGCCGGCTTCGGTTCCCTGATCACCCTGGCCCAGCAACAACTCTCCACTCCGGCGCGCGACTTGCGTCGGCGAACGGTCGCTGTTGAGGGGGTCGCTCATCGCGTCGACGGCACCAGCGTGACGCTCACCACCGAGATGTTGCTCGCACCGCTCGAGGCCACGCTCAAGACGATCTGTCGCGCGGGACCCTTGCTGGCCGCGGCCCTGCTCGCCGCGCGCTGGTGGCACCATTGACCGATAGTCATTCTCCGTTAGTTGACACTTACGTAAGTCATCGCTAATATTCAGCGCGTGGACACCCTGTTGAAAGCGATTGCCGAACCTCGTCGTCGCGACATCATGCGACTCATTTGGGACCGCGAACTCGCCGCCACCGCCATCGCGGAGTATTTTCCCGACGTCACGCGTTCGGCCATCTCGCAGCACTTGAGCGTCCTCAAGCGCGACGGGGTCATCCGTGAGCGCCGCGAGGGCACTCGCCGGCTCTATCGCGTGAACCAGGGCGAGATAGTGAAGTTGCGCGAGTTCCTCGACGGCTTCTGGGACGAGAGCCTCGATCGCCTGCGTGCGATGACCGAGCACCCGCCATCGACGAAAGGAACACCGTGACCGACGCGACCAAGGAGATCTTCATCAAGGCGCCGGCCGCAGTCATCTTCCCCTATCTCACCGACCCCGCGAAGTTCGTGCGCTGGATGGGGACCGACGTCGCGGTCGTGGCCCAGCCGGGCGGGGAGTTTCGGGCCCTGTGCGGCGGAGTGCACCCGAGCGCCGGCACCTTCCTCGAAGTCGTCGAGAACGAACGCGTCGTGTTCACCTTCGGCTGGGACGTGCCCGACCACCCCATTCCCGCGGGTTCGACCACCGTGGAGATCACCTTGACCCCCGAGGACGAGGGCACCCTCGTGCGACTGGTGCACCGTGGGTTGCCCGAGAACGCGATCAACGATCACCTGCGGGGCTGGACCTACTACCTCGGACGCCTTGAGGTGGTCGCCACTGGTGGCGACCCGGGGCCCGACGACGCCCCCAATCAGTAATCGTCCACCACCCGGGAAGGATTCCCCCATGTCATCCACCAACGTCTGGGCCCACATCCACGCCGAACGGGCGAGTCTGGCCGACACCCTGGAACAGCTCACCCCCGCGCAGTGGGCGCAGCCGTCGTGGTGCGACGGGTGGGACGTGCGCACGGTGGTGGGTCACGTGGTGGCCGCCAGTGAGCAGACGTACGGCCACTTCTACCGGGAGCTGATCGCCGCGGGATTTCGATTCAACGTCTTCGCCGATCGCGGCGCGCGCACCGTCGCACGGGCGTCCACCGACCAACTGGTCGCGCGCCTGCGCGCCCGGACCACGACCACCAATCACCCGCCAGCCCCGGTGGTGGCCATGTTGGGCGAAATCATCGTGCACGGTGACGACGTCCGTCGTCCCCTGGGCCTGGTGCATCACTCCCCCGAGGCGGCCCTGGTCGCTTTGGCCGACAGTTGGAAGAACTCGAACCTCCTCCTCGGCGCCAAGCGGCGCATCACCGGACTCTCCCTGCGGGCGACGGACTGCGCGTGGCGCCACGGCGACGGCCCCGAGCTGGTCGGCCCGCTCCAGTCATTGGTGTTGGCGATGACCGGGCGGCGCGGCGCCTACGGTGACCTCACGGGCGAGGGCGTGGCGCTGCTGGCTGCACGACGGTAGGGCGGTGCGGCGCTACGCGCGCCACTCCTCGGTGCGCACCTGGTGCGCGGCCGCCAAAGCCAGCCGCACGCCCTGGGCGTCGGTGGTCGCGCCGTAGACGGGGGTGCCGGGTTGTTGACGCCACGACTCGTCCAAGGTCCCCGCATCCACGGCGTCAAAGCCGAGTTCCTCGATGAGTCCCATGACCACGCGCTTCGCGGAGTCGTCGTCCCCCGCCACCGGGAGGGCGATGCGTTCCGGGTCCCCGGATTCTCGCGCCCGGTCGATGAGGTGGGCGGCGTAAATGCCGTTGAAGGCCTTGACGACGCGAAAGCCGATCTGCGTCGCCACCCAACGGCTCTCGGTCATCCCGTCCTCGATGGCGTCAATGCGGCCGTCACGCTGCTGGGGGTAGTAGTTACTGGTGTCCACCACCACGACGTGAGCACTCGCCCCGTCGAGAAACCCCACCGGGAGATTGGGCACGTTCTTGAGCGGGATGGCGATGATCACCACGTCGGCGTCTCGGGCGACGTCGGCGACATCTCGGGGAGTGGCGCCCGTCAGGTGCCCGAGTTCACCTAGCGTGTCGGCCCCTCGCGAGTTCGCCACGGTGACGCGGTGTCCCAGATGGGTCAATCGCTTGGTCAAGTTGCCACCGATATTTCCGGCTCCCACAATCGCAATATTCATACTCTCTCCTCCGGTGGACGCGCGCGCTCGGCGCACTCGGCAGTGATCGCCCCCTCCACCGTACTGACGATGGCGCGCGAATCTATCGGCACGCGGCACCGCGGACCACGTCGATGGGCATCTCCACGCACGGGCCTAGGTCCCGTTGCGCTCCCGGTGCGCGCACCCCGGCCAGCAGCAAGGTCGGCGCATGCCCTCTTCGAGCTCTTCGCGGGTCCGCCGGATACGGCGTTCGCGCGTCGATAGTTGCTTGGCGTCCTCGACCCAACAGATGAACTCGTTGCGGGCCAGCGGCGTGATGTCACGCCAGGCGAGCGACGCCGAAGGACTCGTCGCTAGGCCCTCACGAAGATCATCGGGCAAGGCGTGCACTGTTCCCGCGGGCCACTGCGTTGCTCTCATGATCGAGAGTGTAGACAACGCCCAGGGGGCGACGTTGGTCGCGTGAGCGGCGGCGACCGAGCGACAACCATGAGGAGCACGTCGACTCGTCCACAACACCCCCCGCGTGGCCATCACACCTGCGCCACGCCCTCGAGTGACCGCGCAGAGTCACCTTTTTCCTGGGCGACACTGGCGAATGAGACGTCGGGGTCACGAACTTCATGAACCAGGCAACACCGTCATGTTCCGGGTGACCTTCTTCAGTTTTCGACTTGACGCCGAAAGACGTTGGTCGACCGTCGAATCTTCAACGTAGGTAAGGCCGAGACCATGGATCACATTTGGAGACCGACGACCAGAGCAAGGGCTTCATCCACGGCCCACATCTCTTCCACGCTCAGACGGCCAATTGAATCACTCGTGCGCCTGAGGTCAACAGCGGCCATCTGTTCCACAAGGACCCGTGTCGGCCGAGTTTCAATTGTCACCTCTGGGCGAAACGTCGCGGCGAGGGCGCTCTGCGATGTCGGCGCCACGAGAAGTGTCGACAAAGGCGCCAGCGCATCACTCTGAATGACCACACCGAACCTCGGTCCTTGTTGTTCGTGACCCGAGCGCGGGAGAGGCAAGAGCCGAACGACGTCACCCCTCGGCACGGAGGCTCTCCATAAATGCGGCAATCTGTTGCATCTCTTGACGATCCTGCTGATCAGCGGCAATCTTTTCAGCTTCTCGTCGGACCGATTCACGGCGTGTCAGGCCCTGAGCGGCGTAGCGAAGCGCTTCTCGAATGGATTCGGAACGGGTGAGTCCGGACGCCTCCAACGCGCGGAGATGGCGCTGCGACTCAGCGTCGAGTCGAAAAGAAATCGATTGCGAGAGCCTTCCTGACACGACACCAGTGTATCACGATTCGTAATACACTTTTCAGTCGAGGCTGAACCGATAGACGTTTGTCTACCGTCTTTTGGTAGAAGTGAAATCCTTGTTCGGCATCGCGAGAGCAGCGATGCACGCACCCAAAGCATCGACAATCGCATAACCGCCCCCGCAACGAATGGTGTAACTGACAGAATTCGGGCGCCCCAATAGTCGTATTCTCTTCGAATGGTCAGTAGCGATGTATGGGATGAAGAGACAGCGGCGGTCTACGACGAAGAGGCCGCCGAGATGTTCGTACCGGAGGTTGTGGAACCTGCGGTCGAATTCCTGGCTCGGCTTGCCGAATCCAGCCCCGCCCTCGAATTTGCCATTGGCACCGGCCGCATCGGCATTCCACTGAGGCGACGCGGTATACCTGTCACAGGCATCGAACTTTCTGAGTCGATGACCCGGCGTCTGAGGGCCAAGATCAGCGAGTCCGATCTCCCAGTCGTGGTCGGCGACATGGCCACCACGACTGTGCCCGGAGAGTTCGGCTTGGTCTTCCTAGTGTGGAACAGCATTTCCAACCTGAGGACGCAGGAGGAACAGGTGGAGTGCTTTCGCAATGCCGCACGTCACCTCGCCCCCGGAGGACGATTCGTCAGCGAGTTATTCGTACCGCCGCTTCGTCGTCTTCCCCCGGGCCAGGTGGCTGTGCCCTTCGACGTGTCGGTGGCTCATACTGGTTTCGACACGTTCGACCTCGTCACGCAGGGGTGCAACTCGCACCACTACAAGCGCCTGCCGGACGGCACGATCCGGTACGGCATTGGACACTTCCGGTACATTTGGCATGCAGAGTGCGACCTGATGGCGCGACTAGCCGGGATGGAATTGGAGAGCCGCGTCGAAGACTGGGACGGTAAGCCGTTCACCTCCGAGAGCGAGAAGCATATCTCGGTGTGGCGCAAGGTGTAGTTGGGCGAGCGAGATTGTGCGGCGTGGCCGAAGACTACTGTGAATCTTCGCCAGGGTGTTCTATTAAAATTCGATAGACGTTCGTCTCGCGCTGCACGAAGCCGATTTTGCGATATAGCGCGTTGGCCGCCTCGCGCGCTGGTCGACTCGTCAGGTCGACGCTGACCGCACCATGCCGTTGGGCGTGCTCGACGGCCGTCGTCGTCAACCGCGCCCCGACGCCGAGCCCGCGAGCCTGGGCGTCGACGACGACGTCCTCGATCCACGCGCGAATCCCCGTGGGGATGGGAAACATCGCCAGCGTGAGCATTCCCACCGCGCGACCATCGTGCTGAGCCACGAAGAGCGTGATGGCGCTCGAGTCGAGCATGTCGCGAAGTTGCTCGATCGTCATTGACGGTGCCGAGGACGACAACTGGGGCAGCAATTCATTCACTTGCGCGAGGAGCTCCTCGCTCGGGTACCGTGCGACAGAGATTTCGGTCATTGCTTCCCCCTCCACACCGGTTGGCGTACATCGTCGTAGAACACGTCACGTCGCTCGCCGTCGATACTCGCGAAGATCTCCGGCGCCCACCGCTCGGAACCCAACGTCTCGACCGGCAGCTCGTCACGCCCGAACCAGCCGGCGTCGAGGCATTCGAGTTCGTGGGGCTTCAAGACCCCACCCACCGCCCGGCACAAGAACACCAAGGAATAGAGCGGCACGCGAGAGACGCCGAGGCGAAGTCCGTCGAGCACGCCGATCAGTCGAACCACTTCGACGTCGATACCCGTCTCCTCACGAACTTCCTTGACGACCACTTCGGGCGCGGAGTAGCCGACGTCACTCCACCCCGTGGGATAGAGCCACACGCCCGAATCAGCGCGCTGGATCAGCAACAACTTTCCCTCGTCGTTCATCACCGCCGCCCCGACCGCGACCTTCGGCGTGACGTACCCCCCCACGCCCTGACCGAGCTCCTTCATCCACTCCACGACGTGGCCGTCGGCGTCGAGAGCACCGTCGCGACCCCCGTCGGCGACCGATTTGATGTCGCCGGCGATGAGCAGGATCTCTTCGTAGCGCTCACGCTCGAAGACGTTCTCCGTGAAGGCCAGCCCGGTGCGGGCCACGCCGGCCAGGGCCTCGGCCCAGCGGCGCAGATCCTTCTCCGACGCGGACATTCCCATGAACCCGAGGTTACCGAGTTCTAGGCCAGCGTGGCGTCGAGCACCTGATCGAGGTCGCCCACCAATCCGGTGTAGAAGGGGCCGAACTCCCCGTAGAGGGTGGACGCCTCGTCGAAGCGCATCGTGTACACGCACTCCTTCAAGTCGTCGGGGCGCACCGCGAACAACGTCACGCCCCACTCCCAGTCGTCGAGACCCGCCGACCCCGTGACCACCTGGAGCACCCGGCCCTTGAAGTCTCGGCCCGACTTGCCGTGCTCGCGCATGAGACTCTCGCGCTCCTCGTAGGGCAGCGCGAACCAGTTCTTCTCCTCGCCCCGGCGCTTGGACATGGGGTAGAAGCAGAACGCCTTCATGTCCGACGGCGGCAAGACGGGGTAGAGGCGCGCGTTGAGCATCTCCTCGGGCATGCCCGCCGCGTATTCCGACACCTCGGTCACCGACACGTAGGACTCCGACACCGCTAATCCGGCGGCCTGGATCTTGGACTGGAACTTGCGTAGCTCCCACAGGTCCTCGCCCAAGATCATGAAGCACAAGTCCGCCTTGGCCCCCATGATGGCGGTGGTCACGACCTGCAGCCCCGCCGCGAGGGCTTCGTCCATGGCCTG
>Ga0209698_10004501_pt1 | contig 15266 bp, 16 predicted proteins | sample LitLauG_LLR_2012_FD_187203 | JGI IMG/M metagenome (GOLD analysis project Ga0209698, IMG submission 187203) | Freshwater sediment microbial communities from Pennsylvania, USA - Little Laurel Run_MetaG_LLR_2012 (SPAdes) (version 2) | ecosystem: Environmental > Aquatic > Freshwater > Creek >...
GCTGGCTGATCGAATGGTTCCCCAAGGCCGCGCAACTGGGATGACAATGTCTTGACGGTGCAAGCCGTTGACTTCGCGCAGGCGCGGACGCAGATTGCCGCTAACTCGAGGGGAGCCCGAACCGGGCTGAGACGGCGAACGCCGGACCCTTTGAACCTGATCCGGGTCGTGCCGGCGTAGGGACGAGGTTCTGTTCAGACCCCCGTTAATGCGCCGCCCGACCCGCTCCCCGGAGGCGACGCCCATGAATGAACACGCCAAGATCAAGAACGCCGCGCCGACCGAGGTGACGACGGGACCTATCATGGGATCGCGCAAGGTCTATGCGGCGCCCAAAGCGCGTCCCGAACTGGCGGTCCCGTTTCGCGAGATCGCGCTGTCGGACGCCAAAGAGGCGCCGGTACGGGTCTATGACACCTCCGGCCCTTACACCGACGCCGGTTTTGCGCCCGACCTCAACAGAGGTCTGGCGGGATTGCGCGAGCCGTGGATCGCCGCGCGCGGTTTCGGCGCCATCGAGGGCCGGGCGATCAAGCCGGAGGACAACGGTTATGTCGGCCCCGACCGCCTCGCGCCGCTGTGCCCCGCGACCCGCACCCTGCGCGCCGGCGCGAAGGGTCAAATGGTTACGCAATATGAGTTCGCCAAAGCGGGGATCATCACTGAGGAGATGATCTACGTCGCGCACCGCGAGAACCTCGCCCGCGAGGCGGCGCTGGAAGGGGCGGCCGAGCGCCACGCCGACGGCGAAAGCTTTGGCGCCGAAATTCCCGAATTCGTCACGCCGGAATTCGTGCGCTCCGAGATCGCGCGGGGCCGCGCGATCATCCCGGCCAACATCAACCATGTCGAACTGGAGCCGATGGCCATCGGCCGCAATTTCCTGGTCAAGATCAACGCCAATATCGGCAACTCCGCCGTGTCCTCCGGCGTCGCGGAAGAGGTCGAGAAAATGGTGTGGGCGATCCGCTGGGGCGCCGACACGGTGATGGACCTCTCGACGGGGCGCAACATCCACAACATCCGTTCCTGGATTCTGCGCAACTCGCCGGTGCCGATTGGAACGGTGCCCATCTATCAGGCCTTGGAGAAGGTCGGCGGCGACCCGCTGAAGCTCGACTGGGAGGTGTTCAAGGACACTTTGATTGAACAGGCCGAGCAGGGGGTGGACTATTTCACTATCCACGCGGGCGTGCGCCTTGCCCATGTGCCGCTGACCGCGCGGCGCGTCACGGGCATTGTCTCGCGCGGCGGCTCGATCATGGCGCGCTGGTGCCTCGCGGGGCATCGCGAGAGCTTCCTCTACGAGCGCTTCGACGAAATTTGCGAGATCATGCGCAAATACGACGTCTCGTTCTCGCTGGGCGACGGCCTGCGGCCCGGCTCCATCGCCGACGCCAATGACGCGGCGCAATTCGCCGAACTGGAGACGCTGGGCGAACTCACTCACGTCGCCTGGGACAATGGCTGTCAGGTGATGATCGAAGGCCCCGGCCATGTGCCGATGCACAAGATCAAGGTCAACATGACCAAACAACTGGAAGTGTGCGGCGAGGCCCCGTTCTATACCCTGGGGCCGCTGACGACCGACATTGCGCCGGGCTACGATCACATCACCAGCGGCATCGGCGCGGCGATGATTGGTTGGTTCGGCTGCGCCATGCTTTGTTATGTCACGCCCAAGGAACATCTGGGCCTGCCCGACCGCGACGACGTCAAGACGGGGGTCATCACCTACAAGATCGCCGCCCACGCCGCCGATCTCGCCAAGGGGCATCCGGCCGCGAAAGTGCGCGACGACGCGCTGAGCCAGGCGCGTTTCGACTTCCGCTGGGAGGACCAGTTCAACCTGTCTCTCGATCCCGACACGGCGCGCAGATATCATGACGAGACGCTCCCCAAGGACTCCCACAAGGTCGCGCATTTCTGCTCGATGTGCGGGCCGAAATTTTGCTCGATGAAGATCACGCAGGATTTGCGCGCGGAAGTGCTGGCGATGGAGGGCATGGCGGCGAAGTCGAAAGAGTTCGTTGAACAGGGCGGCAAGCTCTACGTGGAGACAGCCGCAGAATGACGCGCGCGCAGGTCGTCGGCGCGGGGGTCTTCGGCCTCGCGACGGCGACGGAGCTGGTTGAGCGCGGCTTTGAAGTGACGGTCTGGGAGCGCAACCGCGATCTCACAGGCGGCGCTTCTTGGTTGGCGGGCGGCATGCTGGCGCCGTTTTGCGAGGGCGAGAGCGCGTCGGCGTCGGTGGTCGAGCGCGGGCAGGGGGCGCTTGACTGGTGGGAGCGGCATGTTCCCGACGTAGCGCGCAACGGCACGTTGGTTGTGGCGCCGCCGCGCGACGGCGCCGATCTGGATCGCTTCGCCGCCCGCACGCGGGCGTTCACGCAGCTGGATGAGGCGGGCGTCGCGGAGCTGGAGCCGGACCTTGCGGGACGGTTCCGGCGCGGGCTGTTCTTCGCGAGCGAGGGTCACCTCGATCCGCGCAAGACGATGAAGGCGCTGGCGCGGAGATTGGTTGAAAAGGGCGCGACGCTGCGATTTGGCGAGGCGTTCCTGTCGGAAAGTCCCGCCGCCCTCTCGGGCCCCTCTCCCCTTTGGGGAGAGGGTTGGGGTGAGGGGGCGCCCGCAGTGATCGACACACGCGGCTATGCGGCGCGCGACGCGCTGCCGACCTTACGCGGCGTGCGCGGGGAAATGCTGATCGTGCGCACGCAGGAAATTCGCTTGAGTCGCCCGGTGCGTCTGCTGCATCCACGCATCCCGCTCTATGTCGCGCCGCGCGCGGACGGCCTGTTCATGATTGGCGCGACGATGATCGAAAGCGCGGAGGCGGGCGGCGCGACGGCGCGCTCGGTGATTGAACTGCTGAGCGCGGCGTTTGCGCTGCATCCGGCGTTCGGCGAGGCGGAGGTGCTGGAGATGCACGCGGGCGTGCGCCCGGCCTATGCCGACAACGAGCCGCGCGTGGTCGAGCGGGACGGGCGCATCTATCTGAACGGCGCCTACCGGCATGGCTTCCTGCTGGCGCCGGATATGGCGCGGGCGGCGGCGGCGCTTGTGGACTAGAGCGGACTAGACTATATCCTCTTGAGGAGGGTGCGACATGTGGACCGTACAGGAAGCCAAGGCCAAACTTTCGCAAGTTTTGCAGCAGGCGCGTGCGGGCGAGGCGCAGGTGATCGGCGCCCAGAACCCCTGCGTGGTCATCTCGCTGGAGGAATACAAGCGACTGACGGCCCTGGAGGCCAAGCCTCACCTTGGCAAATGGCTGGTGGAAAATTTGGCCGGACTTGGAGAGATCGAATTGCCTCCGCGTGATGATGATCGTCCCAGCCCGTTCGCCGATTGGACCGATGCGGACTTCGGCGAATGACCTCGCGGGCAATCATGCTGGACACCAATGTCGTCTCCGAACTCATGCGCGCAGGGGCGGACGTTGGGGTCATAAGATTTGTGCGCGAAATCGAGACGCCTTTGTTGAGCGTGATTGTCCTGCATGAACTGGGTTACGGAGTGGAATTGTTGCCGGCTGGGGCCCGAAAATCCCGGTTCGCCTCATCAATCGAGGCGATCCGCGCGCAATTCGCCGGACGCTTTGTCGATGTGGAAGAAGGCGATGCGCGGCTGTCGGGCGAGTTGCGCGCGCGGGTCAAACTGCGCGGCGGAATGCTTGACACGCCGGACGCTTTGATTGCGGCGAGCGCCTTGCGGCGGTCGTTGCGGCTGGCGACGCGAAACGTCAAGCATTTCGCGAATTTGGGAATCGATCTGGTGAACCCGTGGACGCTCTGAGCGCGCCTTTGCGCATCCTCGTCAACGGCGAGCCGCAAGACGTCGCCGCCGCCAATCTGGCCGAGGCGCTGGCTGCGCTCGACTACGCCGACGCGGTCGTCGCGACGGCGCTCAACGGCGCCTTCGTGCCCAAGCGAAAGCGCGCCGAAACGCCGCTCAGCGAGGGCGACCGCATCGAGATCGTCGCGCCGCGACAGGGAGGCTGAATGAGCCCGCTCACTTTCTATGGCCGCAGCTTCGCCTCGCGCCTGCTGCTGGGCACCTCGCAATATCCCTCGCCCGCCATCCTGTCGGAGGCCGTGCGCGCGAGCGGGGCGGAGATCGTCACCGTGTCGCTGCGCCGCGAGGGCGCTAGGGTGCGCGAGGGGCAGGATTTCTGGCGCCTGATCCGCGATCTCGGCGGCGCCGTGCTGCCCAACACCGCCGGCTGTCATTCGGCCAAAGAGGCCGTGACGACCGCGCAGATGGCGCGTGAAATCTTCGACACGCCCTGGATCAAGCTGGAAGTGATCGGCGAAGCCGATACGCTGCAACCTGACGTTTTCGGTCTGGTTGAAGCGGCGCGCATCCTCACCAACGAGGGCTTTGAGGTGTTCCCCTACACGACCGAGGACCTCGTCGTCGCCGAGCGATTGCTGGAGGCGGGCTGCAAGGTGCTGATGCCGTGGGGGGCGCCGATCGGCTCGGGGCAGGGGCTCAACAATCCGTTCGGCCTCAGGGCGATGCGTGCGCATTTCCCCGACGTGCCCTTGGTCGTGGACGCCGGCATCGGGCTGCCTTCGCACGCTTGCGCCGCCATGGAGCTGGGCTATGACGCGATCCTGCTCAACACCGCCGTAGCGAAAGCGGGCGATCCCGTGGGCATGGCGCGGGCGTTTGCGCGCGGCATCGAGGCGGGTCGCGAGGCGTTTCTGAGCCAGCCGATGCCGCCGCGCGACATGGCCGCGCCCTCAACCCCCGTTCTCGGCAAGGCGCAACTCGTATGACGCTTCCCCGTTTTTACCCCATCGTCGACAGCGCCGAATGGGTCGGCCGGTTGGTCGGCGTCGGCGCCGAGCTGATCCAGCTTCGCATCAAGGACGCTGCGCCCGCCAAACTGCGCGCCGAGTTGCATCACGCGATGACGATCTGCCGTCGCTCCGGCGCGACGTTGGTCGTCAACGATCACTGGGAGGCGGCGCTCGACGCGGGCGCCGACTGGGTGCATCTGGGACAGGAAGATCTCGACGCCGCCGACATGCCGGCGATCCGCGCCAAGGGCCTGCAAATCGGCCTCTCCACGCACAGCCACGAAGAGTTGGATCGCGCGCTGGGCTTCGATCCCGATTATGTCGCGCTCGGGCCCATCTATCCGACGATCCTGAAAGCGATGGCGTTTGCGCCGCAGGGGCTTGAGCGCATCGGCGAATGGAAGAGCAAAGTCGGCGCGATCCCGCTCGTCGCCATCGGCGGGCTCAATGTCGAGCGGGGCGTCGCCTGTCTGGCGGCAGGGGCGGACGTCGTCTCCGTCGTCACCGACATCACGCTCAACGCCGACCCGGAGGCGCGCGCGCGCGAATGGCTGGCGGCGACGGCCTCGTGAAAGTCGCGCTCACCGTCGCGGGGTCGGATTCCGGCGGCGGGGCGGGCGTGCAGGCCGACCTCAAGACCTTTGCGGCGCTGGGCGTTTACGGAACCTGCGCGATCACCGCGATTACCGTGCAAAACACGCTGGGCGTGCGGCGCGTCTCGCCGCTCGCGCCTGATCTCGCGGCGGCGCAGATTGAAGCCGTGCGCGAGGATTTCGACGTCGCCGCCGTCAAGATCGGCATGTTGACGACGCCCGCCATCGCCGAGGCCGTGGGCGCCGCCGTCGCGGGACTGCGAACGATCTACGATCCCGTCATGGTCGCCTCGTCCGGCGATGCGCTGATGGCCGAGGGGTTTGTTGCGGCCTCGCTTCGGCTGGCGCAACAGGTCGATCTGGCGACGCCCAACCTCGCAGAGGCCGCGCGCTGGCTCGGCGCGCAGCCCGCGCAGTCAGAGGCCGAGATGGCGGCGCAGGGGAGAGCGCTGCTGGCGCTGGGCGTCAAAGCCGTGCTGATGAAGGGCGGGCATTTGCCGGGCAAGGCCGTGGATATTCTGCTGACCCCGCAGGGCGTGCGGCGCTTCGCCGGCCCGCGCATCGAGAGCGAAAACCTTCACGGCACCGGTTGCGTCTTGTCGAGCGCCCTTGCGGCGCTTATTGCCAGGGGAAGCGAGTTGCCGGAGGCGGTCGAGCGGGCCCGGAGTTTTGTGCGCCGCGCGATTGAAGCTGGACGCGACCTGAAGCTGGGCAAGGGATCGGGACCGCTGATCCCGATCCCCTGAGGGGAGGGCGCATGGCCGGCGATTTCTACGCCTCATTGCCGGTGGTCGCGGATTTTGCGCGCGCCGTTTCCGCCGACGTTTATGCGCCGCTGCCTGACGACTGGCGCGTCGGCTTCGCCGACGTGAAGGGCTCCACCGCAGCGGTGGCGGCGGGGCGCTACAAGGCGGTCAACATGATTGGCGCAGGCGTGGTCGCCGCCGTCTCCAATGCCCTTCAGCGCCGGCCTTTCCCGTTCATATTCGGCGGCGACGGCGCGAGCTTTGCGGTCTCGGCGCAGGATGCGGCGGCGGCGGAGGCGGCGCTCAAGGCGATGGCGGCGTTCTCTCAGGAAGAGTTCGGCTTCGAACTGCGCATCGCAATGGCCGACGTCGCCGATCTGCGCGCGGCGGGGCGCGATCTCAGGGTCGCGCGCTACGGGCCGTCGCCCCATTGCGCCTACGCGATGTTTTCGGGCGGCGGCCTGCATTGGCTCGACAACGCGGCCAAGGCCGGGCGGTTTGCGCTTACGGCGGCGCCGCCGGGGACGCGGCCGGACCTGACCGATCTTTCCTGCCGATGGGGCGTCACCCCCGCCAAACACGGGCTGATCCTGTCGCTGATCGTGGCGCCTTCGGGCGACGATCCGCGCTTCGCCCCGTTTCTGGCCGAGTTGGTTGGCGAAATGCTGGCGCTGGAGGAGGGCGGGCGCCCGGTCACGTTCGACACGCTGATAGGCGGCCCGGCGGGAGCGGCGATTGCGCTGGAATCGAAGGTTTACGCCGCCGCCGGGTCCTCGGCTTTCGCCGCGCGGGCGAAGGCGGCGGCGATCTTCGGGCTTGGGTTCTTGTTCAAGGCGTTCAAGGTTAAGACGGCGGCGTTCGACATGCCCCAATATCAGGCCGACCTCATCGACAACGCCGATTTTCGCAAGTTCGAGGACGGGCTGAAAGCCACGCTCGACTGCTCCCCCGCGTTTGCCGACGCGCTGGAGGCCAAACTCGCCGCGACGCCTTTCGTCGAATGGGGCGTGGCGCGGCAGGCGGGCGCGCAAATCACCTGTTATTCGCCGTTCTCGTATGAGCGCGGGCATCTGCATTTCGTCGATGGGGCGGGCGGCGGATACACGATGGCGGCCAAGGACTTGAAGGCGCGGCGGCCGGCGATTTCACGCTAACCGCGCCCGCCATCCCCGCTCCAGCAAGGCCATGCAGACGACCATCTCCAGCCACGCCAGCGGCAGCGCGATCAGCAGCACCCCCGGCGTCGTCAGGTTCATGTTCCACACTCCCAACCAAAGAATGCCGAAGACGGCGGCCCATAGAAGCGTTCCCGCGAGGAGCACGCTTCGGGCGCCCCCGCCGAAGCGTTCCAGATATAGCCAGCCGATCAGGGAGACCGTGACAAACAGGACGGTGTCCCACACGCCCCAAATCAGAAAGACGGGAACATTCATCGGCGCCGCGCCATCGAGTCCGGGCAACGCCGACCGCATCATTGGCATCACGAACAGGAAGTAGCGAAACACCTCGGAGGCGTTGAGCCAGAGGAAGCTCAAGCCCAGCGCGTTGCGAAGCTGAGGCGATATTTGAACCGCGCCTTGCGGCGCGGCGAAGTCAGGCGTCGTTGTCGATGGCATGAAGCATGGCTCCTACGCTGCGCCTCAGGAAATCCGCATCGCTGACGATGCGGGAGAACGACCACAGGCCGTTGGCGAAAACCACCAGCGCCAGCGCCTGATCGTGAACCTTTCGCCGCGCGCGCGTGCGCCGCTGCGACAGCGCCCGTTCGAACCCGGCCCGCAGACGCTCCTGATGCGCCGCGACCAATTGCGCCGCGCGCTCGGGCGTCGCGGCGACTTCCGTCATCGTGTTGGCCATCAGGCAACCGGGGCCGGGCAGGCCGGCCTTTTCGCCCAGACCAATCTGATGTTCGAAATATTGCGCGATGTCGGCGATCCCGCCCGCGCCGGTCTCGACGCGCGCGAAGGCGGGCGTGACGATGAGGGCGTTGTAGGCGATCAGGCATTGTTCAAACAAACGGTCTTTGCCGCCGAACTCCTGATAGAGCGAATGGCGCGTCGTTCCCGCCTCGCGAACGAGATCGTCCACCGAAGTCGACGCGAAGCCGCGACGCCAGAAGACGTTCATCGACTTCTCGGTGATCTCGTCGCGCGTGCGGTTCTTCGACGGGGGCATGGATACATCGTAACAGAATGATCGTTCTGTATCAAGCCCGCCATTCCGGAGCCGGCGCGCAAGACTGGGGAGGGCCGTCGTTTCTTTGGGCTTTCGCCGTGCGCCGGCGCCGGCGGCTTGCTAAGGTCTTGCGCACCCAGCGCGAGAGCCGACACGAAACCGCCGATGAACCAAGCCGTCGAGACCGCCCCGGCCGCCCAGCCGACGCCGATGATGGCGCAATATCTGGAGATCAAGGCGGTCAACCCAGACAGCCTGCTGTTCTACCGGATGGGCGATTTCTACGAGATGTTCTTCGAGGACGCCGAGATCGCCTCGCAGGCGCTCGGCATCGTGCTGACCAAGCGCGGCAAGCATCTGGGCGACGATATCCCCATGTGCGGCGTGCCGATCGAACGCGCCGACGATTATCTGCAAAAGCTCATTGCGCTTGGCCACCGCGTCGCCGTGTGCGAGCAGATGGAGGACCCCGCCGAGGCGAAGAAGCGAGGCGCCAAATCGGTCGTCAAACGCGACGTGGTGCGACTTGTCACGCCCGGCACGCTGACCGAGGAGCGGCTGCTGGAGCCCGCAAGGCCCAATGCGCTGATGGCGGTGGCGCGCGTGAAGGCCGAGGGGCGGCTCGCCTATGGCCTCGCCAGCGTCGACATTTCGACCGGCGCCGTCATAGTCAGCGAAACCGATGAGGTGGGCCTCGCCCCGGAGATCGCCCGCGCCGAGCCGCGCGAGATCGTCGCCCCGCAGACGCTCTGCGAGGAGCCCGTCTTCGCGCGGCTGCTGGCGGAACTGAGAATCCCCTTGACGCCGATGGGGCGCGACAGCGGCGATTCCGTTGCGCAGACCCGCCGCGTTCAAGAATTCTATGGCGTCGAGACGCTGGAAGGTTTCGGCGCTTTCAGTCGTGCCGAGGTCGCCGCGTGCGCGCTGGCGCTCGCCTATGTCGAGCGCACGCAACTCGCCAACAAGCCCGACCTCGCGCCGCCGTCGCGCCGCGCCCGCTCGGCGCATATGGAGATCGACGCGGCCACCCGCTCCAATCTCGAACTCACCCGCACGCTTAGCGGCGAGCGGCAGGGGTCGCTGCTGGCCGCCATCGACGTCACAAGAACGCCCGCCGGCGCGCGGCTGCTCGCCGAACGGCTGGCGAGCCCGCTGACCGACCCCGACGCGATCTCGGCGCGGCTCGACGCCGTGGAAGCGTTCGTCGCCGCGCCCGACTGGCGCGCGGCGCTGCGCGGCCTGCTGGCGGCGGCGCCGGACGCCCTTCGCGCGCTGGGGAGGCTGTCGGTGGATCGCGGGGGCCCACGCGATCTGGCGGCTCTACGCGACGTCTGGCGCACAGGCGCCGCCGTCGCCGCCGTGCTGGAGGAGGGCGGCGACCTTGTCGCCGAACTCGTGCGCGCCTACGCCGCGCTGGCCCGTGCGCGCGGGCCTCTGGGAAGCGAAATAGAGGCGGCGCTAGCCGACGAGCTTCCGCTCGACAAACGCGCGGGCGGGTTCGTGCGCGAGGGCGCCTCAGTCGCCCTCGACGAAACCCGCAAACTGCGCGACGACAGCCGCCGCGTCATCGCCGACATGCAGGCGGGCTATGCCGAAAAGACCGGGGCGAAGGGCCTCAAGGTCAAGCACAACAATTTTCTCGGCTTCTACATCGAGACGACGCAGGCTTTGGGCGAAATCTTGCTCAAGCCCCCGCATGCGGCCGAATTCGTGCATCGCCAGACCATGCAGGGCGCGATGCGCTTCACCACGCCCGCCTTGATCGAACTGGGCGGGCGCATCGATCAGGCCGCCGATGAGGCGCTGGCGCTGGAATTGCAAATCTTCGAGCGCCTGCGCGGTCTCGCGCTCGCAGCTTCCGCCGACCTGCGCGCCGTCGCCGCTGCGCTCGCCGAACTCGACGTCGCCGCCGCGCTCGCCGAACTCGCGGCAAAGCGGGACTGGACGCGCCCCGTGGTTGATCGCTCGCTGCGGTTTCATGTCGAGGGCGGGCGCCATCCCGTGGTGGAAGCGGCGCTCTCGCAGGCGGGCGAGCCGTTCGTCGCCAACGATTGCGATTTGTCGGGAACGGACGGCGGGCGGATCGCCGTCGTCACCGGCCCCAACATGGCGGGTAAATCGACGTATCTGAGGCAGAACGCGTTGATTGCGGCGCTGGCGCAAATGGGCGCCTATGTGCCCGCCCGCCGAGCGCGCCTCGGCGTGGTGGATCGCCTGTTTAGCCGCGTCGGCGCGGCCGACGATCTGGCGCGCGGGCGCTCGACCTTTATGGTCGAGATGGTCGAAACCGCCGCCATCCTCAATCAAGCCACGGAACGAAGTCTGGTCATTCTCGATGAGATCGGGCGCGGCACGGCGACCTATGACGGCTTGTCCATCGCGCAGGCCTGCGTCGAGCGCTTGAACGACGTCAATCGCTGCCGCACCTTGTTCGCCACGCATTTCCACGAACTCACACAACTTGCTCAGACCATGCCGCGCCTCGTCAATCTGACGATGCGCGTGCGCGAGCATCGCGGTCAATTGGTGTTTCTGCACGAGATCGCGCCAGGCGTCGCCGACCGATCCTATGGCGTGCAGGTGGCCCGCCTTGCGGGACTTCCCGCAGCGGTGGTCAAGCGCGCGCGGGCACTGCTGGCGGAGCTGGAAGGGGCGGGGCTCGCCACCGCGCTGCCCTTGTTTGCTCAGGCGGGCGAAAGCCCCAAACCCGCGCGCGATCCCTTGCGCGAAATGCTTGACGCGCTCGACCCCGACGCGGTCTCGCCGCGCGAAGCGCAAGCTCTGCTATACGAACTCAAGCGGCTCGCCTTGGACACCTGATGGACCTTCACATTCTGTTCGCCACTGCGCTCGCGGGCTATCTTTATGCGATCGCGCCCGGTCCCACCTTTCTTGCGCTGTTCACGCTCGTGGCGTCGAAGGGGCGGGGGGCCGGCGCGCGGTTCGTCGGCGGCCATCTGGCGGGCGACGTCACTTGGGGCGCGCTGGCGGTCGCGGCCATCGTCGGCGCCAACCGGCTTGGCCCGGCGCTATTCGCCGTGCTGGGCCTTTGTTGCGGCGTTTATCTGATTTATCTGGGCGCGCGCGCTTTTGCGACCCGCGACGACGCGGCGCCGCGCACGATAGGGGCCGAGCGGCCGTTGCTGACCGGCGTCGTGTTTGGCCTTACCAACCCCAAAGCCTATCCAGTCGCGCTGGCGATGTTCTCGGCCATCGTCGCGCCCTACGTGAATGATCTCCGCCTCGCCAATGCGCCGCCAATGATGGGCGCGGCGTTCCTGGGCTTCGTGCTGGCCGACGCGACCCTGATCCTCGCAGCGGGCTTGCCCGTGGTGCGGCGCTTTTTCCTTCGCTACGGCGCAATCGTGACGCGCGCGGTCGGGCTGTTGTTCATTGCGTTCGGCGCGCGCGCCGCGCTCGACGGCGCGGCGACTCTGGCGCGGCGCTAGATCCCCCAGCCCTGCGTCAGCCTTGGCGCCCCCGCGCCGCCGCCCGCCGCCTCGCCGATCAACCGGCGCTTCAACGGCGCGACGCGATCAACGACGCGAAGGCCCAGATCGCGCGCAAAGCGAAGCGGTCCCAGTTCGTTGGAGAAAACCCGGTTCATGGCGTCCATGCCGAGGCCCGAGGTCAGCGCGTCGAAACGGCGGCGGCGCTGATATTCGGCGAGAGGCTCGCGCGCGCCGGGATCGAGCCCGAGGCGCAATTGTTCAACCAGAACTTCCGCTAGCGCCGCCACGTCGCGAAACCCGAGGTTGAGCCCCTGTCCGGCGAGCGGATGCACCAGATGCGCCGCGTCGCCGACCAGCGCCAGCCGCGCGGCGACGTAAGTACGCGCGAAGCGGAATTCGAGCGGGAAAGCCCTCGGCCCGGCGACGACTTTCAGCGCGCCCAGCGTAGAAGGAACGCGCCGCTCCAAAGCCTTCAGAAACTCAGCTTCCCGCGCCGCGCATAGCCGCTCGGCCTCCAGCGGCGCCTCGTTCCACACGAGGCTGGAACGCCGCCCCTTGAGCGGCAGCCGCGCAAACGGCCCGGCGGGCAGGAAATGCTGCTCTGCGACGCCTTCGTGGTCGTGGGTATGTTCGAGCGTCGCCACGATGCCCGATTGATGCGTCGGCCAGCCGGTGGTGGCGACGCCCGCCAGCCCCCGCAGCTTCGAGCGCGCGCCGTCGGCGGCGGCGACCAGCCGCGTGCGGATTTCGCGGCCGTCTTCCAGCTTCAACCCCGCCACGAACGGCCCCGCCTCGAAGGTTTCGACCGTCCCTTCAATCGCCTCCACGCCCTCAGCGCCCGCGCCCAGCGCCGCCGTGAGATCGTCGGCGTAGACCATATGCGCCAGCGCCGCGCCGGGCTCGCCCTCGAAGCGCAATTGCGGAATGCGCACGGCGTCTCCGGGGACGCCGTCGTAGATCGCCATCTCGCGGATCGGCTGCGCCTCAGGCGCCAGCCGCTCCCAGGCGCCGATGCGCTCCAGCAGCGCGCGCGAGCCGGGGCTCAGCGCCACCGTGCGCAGCCGTTCGGCGCGGGCCGGCGGGGCGATGAGCGCGATACGAACCGGCACATGCGCCTCGCGCCGGATCGACACCGCGAGGGCGAGGCCCACGGGGCCGGCGCCGACCACAGCGACGTCGAAAACGTTGTTTGAAGACATAAACCTACCTTGAGCCGCGCGCCGCCGAGGCGCAAGCGGCAAGCACGCGGCCAATTGTCGTGGCGCCGCGCAGCATGAACGTTAGGTTAAGCTTGATTTCGAACATATCGGCCTCGCCGATACGTCATGGGGTTCGCGACCGGACCGAACTTGTTATCTTACTTACGCAACGTCGGCTCGTCAGCGTCAATAGAATCGTACACTACAGCAAGAGGGCTTTTATGACTGTGTCCATCGCCACCGACACCTGGAAAAGGAAGTCCTCCGGCCTGTGGTCGGTCGCCGGCAACTGGAGTGGCGGCGTTCCCCGCAAGGGCGTCAATGTCGTGATCGCCCCGGTTGCGGCGGAGACGGTGACGTTCAATATTTCCGGTCTCGCCATCGGGGCGCTTACCCTGCAAGGCGCGACGCTGAACCTGACCGGCGGCGCTTTGACGGCGAGCGCGGGCGCGACCTTGAAAACGGCGACCCTTACGGGCTCGCATGCGCTCAACATCAACGGCGCCAGCAGCGTGACGGGCCTGACGGTCGCAGGTACGGCGAGCCTGAGCAATCAGGGCGTGGTCACGCAATCGGGCGGGCAGGTCGCCATCGGAGACGGCGCGGCGTCGAAGGCGCAGATCGTCAATCTCGCGGGAGCGACCTGGATCGACGCGGACAACAGCGCCATTTCTGCGACGGGCGGTCTGGGCTTCCTCAACAACGGCGTTTTCAAAGCTTCCGCCGCAACCGGCGCCACGGCGATCACGGCGAATTTTGTTTCGACGGGAACCGTCACGGTCGCGGTCGGCGGCGCGATGGTATTTAGCCCTGTGGGCGCACAGACGGACCTTTCGGGCGCCTTCGATGGCGGCGGCGCAATCGAATACGGTCCCAGCGACATCGCGACGCTCGGCGCGCTGACCGTCACGGCGACCAACCAGATCAATCAGGGGACCGTCAATCAAGTCGGCGCGCTGACGCTGCTGGGCGCGCAGACGATTCAAAACCTCGGACACTGGAATCTCGGCGGCGACGTCTCGATGCTGGCCGGCGCCGGCGCCAACCCGGCGAACGAGTTCATCAGCACGGGGGTTTTCGCCAAGACGGCCGGAACAGGCGTCAGCGTCGTCGCCGCCAGCGTGGACATCGTCGGCGGGCTGAACGTTGCGACCGGAACGCTCGACTTCACCGCAGCATTGAACGGCTTCGCCGGCGCGATTTCGGGCGCGGGGACATTCGAGATCGCGTCGGGGACTGCGCAATTCCAACCGGGAGTTTCAAACACCGAGGCGATTTCGGTCGCGCATTTCCTGCTAGCCGGGGGAACCGCCGACATTATTGGCGCGGTTACCGACTCCGGCGCTTTCCAGAGCAACGCAGGCGCGACGCTGGCGCTGACCGGCGGATATTTGAACTTGACGGGGGCGACAAGTTTCGCCGGGCTCAATGTGAGTGGGTCGGGCGAACTCATCGTCGCGTCTGCGGCCACGGTGTCGGGAATGACTATTGCCGGCGCGACGGAGGTCTTTGCGACCGGCGCGGTCACTCAGAGCGGGGGCAATGTCAGCCTGGCCGAAACAGTCTTGATGAGCGGCTCCAATCTGACGCTCGCTCAGGGCGGCGTCTGGAACATCGCCGATGCGAGCGGAATCGGGCTGGCGACCGCCTCGGGCGGCAGCATCGCCATCGGCTATGGCGGGACGAACGCCTTGTTCGAGAAGTCCGGCGCGGGCGTCAGCACGATCGCGCCGTTCGTGCTCAACAATTCCTCGAACGTCGCCACGAGCAGCGGAGTCGCCTACGAAGGCATTGAGGCGGCGGCGGGAACGCTCGACCTGCAAAACGGCGTCGCCGGGACGGGCGCCGACAACATCGTCGGCGCGGCGACGCTTCAATTCGACAACGCCGTCGCAGCGGGACAGACGGTGTCGTTTTTCGGCGCGGGTGGCGCGCTCGTCATCAACGACATCAAGGATTTCAAGGCGACCATCGCGGGTTTCGACACCGTGGGGAGCGCCGACGCGTTGCTGATCGGCGGTCAATGGTTGAACCCGGTGGTTACGGACACAGCGACGGCCACGTCGGCGACGCTGACGATCGCCAGCGGCGGTGCGACGTACACGCTGACGCTCGCCGGCGACTACCAGGGCGGCGCCTTCTCCGCGCAATCGCTCGCCAACGGGAATCTCAAGATCACCTATTGAGACGGGTCCGGGCGACGCGCTTTTTGCGTCGCCCACGTTTCAAAAGTGTCATTTTTGCGTTCCGCGCTTGCGGAACTAAAAAGGAACATATAAGGACTGTTCGGGAA
>Ga0209698_10004503_pt1 | contig 15263 bp, 12 predicted proteins | sample LitLauG_LLR_2012_FD_187203 | JGI IMG/M metagenome (GOLD analysis project Ga0209698, IMG submission 187203) | Freshwater sediment microbial communities from Pennsylvania, USA - Little Laurel Run_MetaG_LLR_2012 (SPAdes) (version 2) | ecosystem: Environmental > Aquatic > Freshwater > Creek >...
GGCTCAAGGGCTGAACGGGAAGCGAGATCGTTCCTGACCAGGTTGCGCCCTTCGCCACGGCCATGTCGGGCAAGACCGGGACAACCTGGATGAAAACGTTCTTGAGCCCCTTGTCGCTCAGAAAACTACCACCGTCCGCCACTCCGGCAAAAGGAGACCCCTGAAGCGCAGTGGTCAATTTTTCAGGAACCTTTGCTTCGAGCACCTCTCCCCTGGCATTCATCTTGATCTTGTATTCCGACCCGAGCGCGACACTGTAGATGTCATGAAACGCCTTGGACGCCCCTTCGTCCTGATTCTTGGCGTCAGAGTCGTACTGAATCTTCTGCGGCCCGGCCTCGATGGCGGCCTGAGCCCTGGTCATTTTCATGACGATGTCCGCGGTTCCCTCCGGCGTCACGCTTTTCACAGTCCAGGACAGATTCACGGTCAGGTCGTTCTTGCTGGCGAACTCTTGCGCTTCGGTCTTGACCTTGATCTGATTCTTCTGGCTGAATTCGTACTTGAATTCCTGCCCTTCCTTGAACTGCCAGCGCAGAAGCGTCTGGGCCTGGGCCGGCGCGGCCGCGGCCAGAGCCATTACCACAGTGAACGCCGCTCGGGCGGCGAAGGTGCGAAGCGTCAACAACATGCGTCTCTCCTCGATTGGCACCGGTCCATCCGTTCTTCGCGACAAAGGCGCGAGCCGGCCGAAATGCCCACTTCAAATGGTCGGAGCCGTCGGAACCGAAATCCGGCTGGTCATCCCCATGACCCGTTGAGCATAAGCGCGAGCCCTTGAGAGCGAAAGCCCCGAGCATGCTCCATGCCGAAGCTCGACTTGCCACCGAACCTCCACCGGGGCCAAAATCGGGAACGTGGCTCGGCGCATCCTCCTCTGAGTAACTCAAAGGCAAACAAACCCATGGCGACTCCATTCGACTGGAAACTCTGGCCCGAGACCCAGGCACGAGTCGATCAATGGGCCGCCACCGCGCTTCAAGGCAATTCCTTCGCGGCCAGACTTTCAGCGCGGATGACCCGCGAATCGAGCACGCGATTCATCGACTGGGTCGATCATTTCGTCGTGTCGTCGCGTAAAGAACTTCCCGAAGAACTGAAGCGACTCGGTTACGCTCGATCTTTGCAGTCTTACGCAGTCGGCTCGACGGTTTACGCTCACGACGGCGGAATGTTTCCCCGGGTCGTCCTGATCCAAAAACAATCGAGCGAAGTCGCGGAGGTTGCGATCAAGGTGGAATCGATCGCCGCGTTTTCTCGCGCTCACGACCTGGGTTTGGAGATTTCCGGGCCTCCTCTGGGACCCTACCGTCTGGCACGAATTGACGGAGAGGGGACGAGTCTTGCCATCGTCGAGCGTCGAGGCTACCTCGGGTTCGAACCGTTCCCTGGAGATCTCGCGCGAGAAGGACGGATGACGCCTCACGCGGCGAGAGATGCCGTGGCCGCGCTCGAACTCTGGCAAGGACGGAGACGCAGGTTTGACGACGATGCCGAAGGGTTTAACGAAACCGAGAAGACCCTCAGTCGCGTGATTGAACTGGCGGGTTCGCGAGATCTGGCCTGCCATCTGGTCTTTCAGGCGGAGCGAGAATATTGGCAATCGAGGAATCGAGCCGCTCAGGTGCAGAAGGCGCGACAGGATCGCCTTGGCCTGGGCTGGGCGAACCACGATCACCACACATTCCGCTGCTCAAGGCGGTTCTTCCCCAGGGTCATGGGACTCTTCAAGTCGCTCGGCTTTTTCCTTCGAGAGCGGTTCCACGCGGGAGAACAGGCGGGTTGGGGTGCCCAGATTCTTGAACATCCGACCACGGGTGTCGTGATCTTTGCCGACCTCGACCTCGCTCCCGAGGAAGCCTCAGCCGACTTCGCGCACACCCCCCTGCCCGACCTTCCTCGCCCCAATACGGTTGGGCTCTGGGTCGGGTTGCACGGCGAGTCGATCCTTGAGGCGGGCATGCATCATCTCGAAGCTCAGTTCGATTTCGATGCGCTTCGGGATGCGTTGAAGTCCGAAGAGAATATCGACGTGATGAAGCCCTTTTCCGACTTCCCGTTTCTCCGGCAGGCCTTCACGGCGGGCGAGCGCTGGCCGGTCGCGAAACTCCGGGCGGACCGGCTGCTCGAACTCGGATGGATCGACGCCGCGCGGCATTCCAAATTCCTGGCGGAGGGGAGTATCGGCAGCCACCTCGAGAACTTGCAGCGTCGCGACGGTTATAAAGGCTTCAACCAGCAATCCGTCAGCGCGATCCTCGCGGCGACCGATCCGAGGCTTCACTAACCCGGATGATTTACCGCGGAGAACGCAGAGAACGCGGAGAGGGATGGGCTCAGGAGTTTCTCTGGAGCAAACCAGGGGAAGTTGTCCTCGGTCACAGCTCATGGTCCCGGACACCATGTGTCACTCGCCCTTCCTCTCCGCGTTCTCTGCGTTCTCTGCGGTAAATTATCTGGGCTAATTGGGCTCCGGTGCTAAAATCGAAGAAGTCGTTCGCGAGTTTCGTCGGAACGGGAGTGATTCCGATCCCTCACGACGGCTGGAGTCTCTGATCATGCCGAGTCCCGCCGCGATTCTCCTTCTCACCTGCTCGATGATCGGCACGACGAATGCCGCCGACCCGACTCCCGACTCAGTTCTCAAAGCGAAGGGGCTAAAGCGAAGCGGGGCGACGTATGTCTTACCCATTGAGGCCGAGTTTCAACGCAAGCTGAACGCGGCGCGAGTTCACTATCGCAATGTCTCGGACGCCGTGGCGCGAAAAGCGGAGTATGAGCGAATCGTTCAGGATGGCCGTCTCGAACTTCGACAACTCGAACAGCAACGCGTTTTCCTCAATCAGCAGCTCGCCCAGGCGTCGAACGTTCAAGAGAATAATCGTCTCGTCGCGAGTGTGAATGCGATCAACGGTCAGATCAATTTGCTCAACCAGCAGATCAACGACCCGAGTTCAACCCAGGTTCTCGGAGCCAAACTCGCGTCGCGTCGCGAGGATTTTATCCAGGCGGTTCTCGACCTCCGTCAACTTGCGAACAAAGCTCAAGAAGAGTACGCGTTTGCTTCAAAGGATGCCGAGATCTCCGAAGCGCTCGTCGCGATCAACAAGTCGACGAAGGCCAAGCTCACACTCGGGCCTTCGAAGACGTTTATCGAAAACCTCAAGACACTTGAAAAGGTCGAGACCTCGGTGTTGACCGAAAGCGTCGCCCTTCGAAAAGAGGGGGGCGTTTTCATGGTCGATGTGACCTTCAACGGGAAGGTGGTCAAGCCCCTTGTGTTCGATACCGGGGCGTCGACGGTCGTGCTTTCCGCTCAACTCGCCGATGAAATCGGGTTGAAGCCCGCGTCAAGCGATCGACCCGTCAAGGCCATCGTGGCGGATGGAAGCGAGGTGCAAGCGAGGTCGACCACCATTCCCACCTTGAGAGTGGGTAAATTCACGGTCAAAGACGTCGAGTGTATCGTCATGCCCGCGGATAAAAAGAATGTGCCGCCATTACTTGGCCAGACATTTCACAAGCACTTCACTTACAAGTTCACGCCGGAGAGCGGGACGTTGATTCTCTCGCAGGTCGAAACCGAGCCGCCCGCGGTCACCGGCGCGAAATCGAAATCAAGCGCCAAGGCGTCGAGATCCAAGAAGGCCGCGAAGGATTTTCCACCGCCGAGTTAAGTCGCGAGGAAGGCGTAACTTGGAGGTAGTGACCGGGTTAGTCGTGTTTCTGGGTGGAGTGTTGGAGAATCTCGATTTGCATCTCAAGGCGGGCCACTTCGCGGATCAGACTATCAAGGACGGGATTCACGTTCGTCTCGAATGCGGAACTCAGCTTGTTATCGAGGTAACTGTCAAGCCTACGGACGAAGGGACGTCGAACCGGGGAGGACGCGATCCAGAACGTCCTCAATACCCGTTTGATCAAGCCTTTCATGCTCCACCGGTCCTTTGAGGCTTGGCGAGGTTTTCACGAAAACCCGGGTTCGAAAGCTGTAACGGGCGATTCAGGGTAGCCGCGTTCGGAACACCGGTGGCGGCGACCTGGTCCAGCCGCAACCTCCCCGGCGACCCCTTCGGATCTTTTCCGCGAGTCGATTGCACGACGCAACCTTGTTCGATCAGAGTCGAGTACATAGACGCGGCCAGAGACCAGTCGTGGTGTTCCCGGACGAACGATCTGGCTGAGTTTCCAAGGCGTTCGCGTCTTGACGGCTGCATCGCCAGTTCAAGAAAGGCGCAACGGAGCCCGTCGCGCACTTCTTCTTCGCAGCGGACCTTCCTGACGACTGTGTCTGGGAAGTCGGAAAACGTCGCGACATCGCTTACAATCGTTGGAACGCCGATCCGAAGCAGATCCAGGAGGGCCGCCGAAGTCTCGCCATGGGTCGGAGGTCTGCGCAGGCAGATCCCGATATCGATCACCGCGGAGAGTTCATTGTAATCCGTGACTGACTTTCGACCGAGGAACCTTACGCGGTTCTCAATGCCGAGTTCCTCAGCTTTGCGACAGGCCTCTCCATTCCCCTTATCTTGACCCACGAAGAGAAAAAGAGACGACGGGATCTCGTCAGTGACCGCGGCGAATGCCTCGATCGCTTCGACGTTTAACTTGTCACTCGAGAGAAACCCGAAACTGCCGAAGATGAGCGAGTCAATGGGAAGATCGAACCGCGCCCGAAGCAACTTGCGCCGCTCCTCGGTGATCAACTCCGCCCGCGCACCAAGAGGAATGACCGTCGTTTTTTCGAGGTATTCTGGAAAAAGCCGCGCGACCTCGTTCCGACACCACGGCGAGTGACAAACCACGGCCTTGGCGGTTTCGAAAACCGAGCGATTCAAATAGAGCCCAGATTGGACGCAAGCCTGTGGTACCCCTCCTGGCATCGTTTTCCACTCGGCGAGATGACCGAGAACTTCTGGGGCACGGCGGGGGTCGAACTGCTCGATTTGCCTGCGAAAGTGACCCGCCGGCGCATCGGGAAGGTTGGCGTACCAGTATTGAAAGCCTGCCAGACAGAAATCATGAAGTGTGACGATTCCCGGCTGCTTGTGCATGATCTCGTAGTGGAATTTGTGATAAACGGAATTGCCCATCTGATAAAGGACCGCGGCGTAATCAAGGACCGCGGCGCGTCGTTTGAACATCCGGTAGTTATGACAGCCGAATTCGAGCGAGGCTAGCCCTGGCTCCGGGACGTAGCCGTCGTCGTGGTAGAGATCAATCGCGTAGTCTGCCTTGAGCATGTCGATCAGGACATTCGCATAGTCGGAGATCCCCGACTCTTTGGGTGAGAACGGCGACATCACCGCGATCCTGGCCCGGGGTGCGCGATTCCGCCGGACGCCGGTTCGCCGAGAGGGTTCCCAACCCGGAGCGTCCTCCAGGGCATTGACGACTTTCCTCGCCGTCGTACTCCAGTTAAAGCATCGCCCCTGCTCGACTGCCTTATCGCCGAGTTCTCGGGCGAACGCCTGGTCACCTAGAATATGTTTGAGCTTGGCGGCGATGTCGGCGGGGTCGTGAGAGTTTGCCAGAAGGCCGGCGTTCCCGACGACCTCGGGTTGCGAGGAATTGTTCCCCGCTACCACCGCCGCGCCACAATGCAAGGCCTCCAGCAGGGTGAGCCCGAACCCCTCGTAGTGCGAAGTCGAGGCGAAGGCCGCGCACCTCTGATACAAGACCCGGACTACGGTATCGGGAACCTCGTTGGTCAGAACGAGGCGGTCGCCGACCTCACGATCATCGGCGAACTGCTGGAGACGTTTCATAAACGAGTCGTTCATGAAACATGTCAAAACAAGCTGGTGCGTTGAGCGGAGCGGTTCCGGCAGCAGTCGGAAGGCGTCGATCAGGCCAAACAGGTTCTTGCGATCGTTCCGCTCATCCATCCCGCCCAGGTTGAAAATATAGGGTGGTTTGATTCCCAGGTCGTTTAGGACCGACAACTGGTGTTCAGGCATCGGCACCGTCCGGTCGGGATAGAAGAAGCCCGTTTCCGTGTCGCAAGAAACCGTCACGATCTGACGATCTGAGAGTCCCAGCAGCCTGCGGAAGTCGTTCCGGCTCGATTCGGAGCAAGACAGAAGCACGTCGTAGCGCCGCAGTCGTTCGAGGTGCCGGTAGAGGTTGGACGCATCGTGGGGCTCAGTCAGGCACTGCTCCTGAAACAGAAACGGGATCGCGTCGTAGACGTACGCCCCCATCTTAAGGCCGTTCAAAGGTTTGGCGGGTGGACCGTAGCCTCCATGGAGGTCGAACGGGCTGAGGAGGAGGAGTAAGTCCAGGGAGTCCGGATTGGTCCTGGCAAGTGTGTCAACGGCCTCGTGAAGGGTTGTCCCGCCACGAGCCGATTCGGGGCGAAGCGCGACGACGCGTGCGCGTCCCGAGACGCGAACTTGATCGGAGGGGAGACCTTCGTGGAAGTAAAGGACGTACTCATTGATCTGGTCGAAATTCAGTAGGGCGTTCACCAGGTTCTGGCTCAAGCGTCCGATCCCTCGCGAGCGGGTCCAAGGAGATTGGACAGCGAGCATGTCGATCCCGATTTTCACTGTTTTGATCTCCCACCCATGAGGCCGCGACGATCCATTCGCTTTCAAGTCGTTCTAAGTCAAAACTCGCGGTTTACCTGATGATTGTGGTTCAATCGATTCCTCACTTATGAAATCCGGACAGCCTTGAGGCCCGTCTCCAGACCTGCCTGATCACCCGGCCTTCGCAACACGAATCGCGGCGGGGAAATCCACCACGCGATTGGCACTGATGGTGTCGAAGCATTTGAGGGCTTCGGTGATCACTTCATCGGTATTCAGGTACTTGTACTGCGCCAGTCGTCCGCAGAAGTGGACCCGGTTGTTGCGGGTCTCTTCTTCGGCGAGGGCTTCATACTTCTCGTAAACGGCGGCGTTCTCTGGCCTGGGGATCGGGTAATAGCCCTCTCCCACGGCCTGAGGTGTTTCGTATGTGACCACCGTTTCGGGGTGTTTCTGGCCGGTAATATGCTTGGTCTCAACAGATCGAGAGTAGTTGAAGTCATTAGGGTAATTGATCTGCACACAAGGCTGTTTGTATTCCTCGCGATATTGCACGAGGTCGAATTTCAAGGAGCGGTATGGAAGTTTTCCGTGGCAATAATCAAAGTATTCGTCGATCGGGCCTGACGTGACCGTGGCTTGCCTGGGACTGACGTACTTCTGGACTTCGCGAAAGTCGGCGTTGAGCAGGACCCGGATTTTCGGGTGGTCGATCATGGCGCTGAACATCGCGGTGAAGCCGTTCTTGGGCATGATCTGAAAGCGATGGTCGACGTAGCGGTTGTCTCTGTTGAAGCGAACCGGGATGCGTCCGCAGACGCTGGGCGCGAGGTCTCGCGGGTGGATTTCCCACTGTTTGAGCGTGTAGTTGAGGTAAAACGCCTCGTAAAGCTCTCGACCGACGCGGCTGAGGACGAACTCCTCGGAGTTGGTCAATTCGTCGATCGGAACTCGCGTCTTTTCCAGAAGGCGCTTCGCTGAGTTGCCGTCGAGCCTTCGATTGTAGAACTGTTCGAGCGTCGAAAGGTTGATGGGAAATGGGAAAAGTTGGCCCTGGCAGAAGCTTTTCACCTCGTAATTGCCGGGAATCCATTCCGTGAACCGCGAGAGATATTCGACCAGTGTAGGGTCGTTGGTCCGAAAATAGTGCGGACCATAATTCTGGATCATGATTCCGCTGGGGTGATACGAATCGTGGCAATTGCCGGCGACGTGCCGACGCTTTTCGACGATCAGAACGTTCCAGCCCCAAACATTAGCCGCGCGTTCGGCGATCACACAACCGACCGGGCCTGCTCCACAGATCAAGAGATCGATATCGGGGATCACGGTTTTCGTGCTCCGGGTTTGTGGATCAGGCGACACGCCGGCTTGTCGCCGAGCGAGACGGAATGGGTTCGGCTGGAAGCGAGACGCGCGGGGCGTTGAACGACCGGCCGTGCCAGTCTTCGAGGACCGCCCTGTAGAAGTTCTCGGTTTGCCTCGCCAGGCTATACAGACTGAACGATTCCTCGAACCGCGAGAGGCCTTTTTTGCCGAGCCGGCGGCGAAGCTCCGGGTTATTCCCAAGCTGGTTCATAGCCATGGCCAGTTCATCGGCAGACTCGGGAGGCACGAGCAACCCTGTCAGACCATCGGCGACGACTTCGGGAATTCCCCCGGCGTTCGTGCCGATGACAGGTTTGCCGTAACGCATCGCTTCAAGATACATCAAACCGAACGACTCGTAGACCGAAGGAGCAACCAAGACGTCGCATTCGGACGTGAGAAAATTCTTCTCTTCATCGGTGATCTTGCCGAAAAAGTGAACGCGCTCGGCGATGCCTGATCCCCAGAGAGCATTCATTGCGTGAACGTAATCGCTGCCGGTTCGCGTGAAGAACCCGTCATGTGTACTGTTGTCCGCTCCAACGACCCAGAGGGAAGCTTTGGGATCTTGCTCGGCAACGCGAGCGAACGCCTTCGCCAGTTCGAGCACTCCCTTGCGTGCTTCCAGTCGGCCGATGAAGAGGAATCGCGTTCCACCGTGGCAAGGAGCTTCGATCGGCTTCCTGACGAGTTGACCCGCGCCCGGCATTCCCAGCGGGATGATAGTGAGTTGGCGGCCATGGGCTTCGAGCTGAACGGGGTAAGTATCTCGTACGGTATCGACGACGGCTCGAGAAATTCCGATCACACCCGCCGAATACGCGAGTTGGAGCTGCTCGGCTCCAACCATTGCCAACACAGCAGGACCAGCTTCGATTCCGGAGATCCGCCGGACCAGTTCAAACGGAGTCTGTAGACGTGTCACAACGGGTAGGCGACCTGAGACTCCAATGGCCGACCCTTCACCCGCCCAAAGCGGGGCTTCCACGATGTCAAACTCGAAGCGAGATGAGAGTTTGTGAAGACATGAGAGGAATTGTGCTCGGTAAGCGGCCGGGTCGGGTACGGGCGGAATATTGACGACCTTGTAGCCTTCGGCGGCGATCCGACACTCCTGATCGCCTGACCTTAAAAGGCTGACATCATGGCCATGACTCGTCAGAGCTTCTGCAAGATGCCTCGTGTAGGTACCGACTCCTCCGAAGACTGGGCCCCCGAACTCCCCGCAAATCAAGGCGATACGCAAGCCATGTCGCGTTTCCGGGCGGACGGCGACGACCTTGGGGCCGGCGACCGTCTTGAATGCTGGACGCTCGAGTTCGCTCGTCAAAATCGTGGGACGACCTTCACGGCGAAAACGCATTCCGTTTTTCAGGCCACTCATAAGGCCCCGCCCGATCATTGAGGTGTAGCGGATCGCCGCCTTCAGCGACATCCGACCCCGCGCGACATGTTGGGCGAATTCTCGAATCCAGTGCCGCTTGGGCAAGGTCAAAGACCAAAGGCATGGAACGACAGGCCGCGTGGAGTACTTCATTGAGAAGTAGGTCTGATGGCGCACAATGGCGAAGTAGTTCAGGTCAAGTGTGCCGCGGCGATTATGACTGACAGCGGGGAAGTGGTGGACGAGTGCCCGTGTATGATGAAAGACGCGATAGCCCGCCTTCGCGACCGAAACCGTCATATCCACGTCTTCGTACAGGTAAAAAAAAGTCTCATCGAATCCGCCGCAGGCGAGAATCGCTTCGCGACGAAATGCCATATTCGCACCCATGAAATAGGTGAATTCCGCGCGGGCCGTGTCGGTAGTTTCCGCTGGGGAGAGCCGGACCTGATCGGGCTCACCCAGCAAATTGATCGTGTTGTTGAACGCCTGAAGCGGTTGTCCCGGGCCGTTCTCGTTGATGACCTGTCCACCCACGCCGCCGCAACTCGGCCCTTCGCGTTCGAAGACCTGCATCAATTCTTCGAGCCAGCGCGGATGGGCGACGGCGTCGTCGTCGATGAAGACGATGATGTCGCCGCCCGACTGTCGAACCCCTTCATTGCGGGCGTATGCGACGTTGAGCTTGTCGACCGAACAGACTTTCGCATCGGTGAGGGTACTTGCATACCCCTGGCTTCCGTCTTTCGACGGTCCGACGACGACGACGATTTCCATCGGTCGATAGGTCTGGTTTCGCAAGGATTCGACACAAGGGGGCAAGCACTGGCGACGTCCCGCGGTGATGATCACCACGGAAGCCTTGAGCTTCCTGGCTGGGTCTGACATGGAGCGCCCTCCTTGGCGGTCCCTGGTGTTTCGATGCGAGCGACTCGTGATTGTAAAGGCAGGCTCAGGCGACGCGACGGGTCGCCGCGAGTTCGAATCCATAAGCGCCCAGATCCGCGTTCTGGCGACGGTCGTTCACGGTCACATCAGTCAATCCGGCCTCGGCGACGATCTCGCGAAGCAACTCGGGGGTGTAAGCGGAGCGCCGAAGTGAGTCTCCGTCTCCGAAAAAGAACGCGGTCAGTTCGGTAAAATCGACTTGACCGTCTCGGAAACGATCGGTGGCCGCACCCGCGTCGTCGGCGATCACTGTCAGTCGGCCTCCCGGCTGAAGGAGCGATGCCCAGTAGGGGAGCAGTCGCTCTCGAACATCCGCGGCGGTGTAAAGCTCCAGAATGTTAGCGATCACGATTTCCGCGGCGGTTCCGGGTTCGACGGGGAGGTCGTCCAGGGGCGCTGAGATGTCGGAATCCGAGCCGATCGTCGGGTCGATGTGAAGATAGCCGGCCTTTCTGACCGGGATCTTGCCGAGCATCAATTTGGCCCCGGGAGCAATCGATCGAGCCGCGCGTCCGGCGGTGACTCCGATCGGGGAAAGCTCCTCAACGGAGGCGATGCTGAGCCGTTGTGCCGCTCGTCTCAGCTCCGCGCGGATCGCTTCGGTCTGTCGGCTCAGTTCATCCTGCTGGTCCAACTTCGACTCTTGAAGGGCCTCGGCGAGCTTCGAAACATTGGAGTGAAGCTCCGAAAGCCGATCGATGATCATTCGATCGACGTTTCCCTGATGAGTCGTGTAAGGGCGTAAGAGCCGCTTGAGCGCCAGCTTCAATCGGAGAAATCGGCCGTTGGGCTCAACACCCATATCGATCGCGTGAGTCATGGCGCTCAGTCTGCCACCGAAATCCTTGAGGTAAGGTGCGCGGAGGCTCTCTCCGACAAACTGGGCGCGGAACTTTCGGTCGAGATCCCACGCCGCGGCCTCGAAGAGCTTGGTGTGCAGTCGGTTAACGAGCATCAGAGCCTCTCTTGCGATGAAGACTGAAGGGGAGCAAGCCTTCGCGGCTTCGTGCCCATGGAGTCGCGAACCTTTCGCGATGATGGAACCGAGTGCGAGAGACTCAGTCGGGCGCAATCCTTTCGCCCTGTCAGGTCAACGTGTGAGTCGACGCCGGCTCCCTTCCGTGAGAGCCGTGACGATCGATCCCGGGCAAAATTAGGCCGGATTCCCGGACGACCGCGTGGGAGGTTCTAACAAACCCTCGAAAAAGTGTCCAGTTCAGCCTTGAAGAGTCGAGATAATATCCGCGACGCGACTTCTGGCGGCTTGACACTCTCCTCTGTCAAGAGATAGTTAAGGAGTGGTAGCTTATGTACGGCGGCAGGAAAGATCCTCTCGACAGGAGAAAATATGGGCGCTCAGCGGATAGCCGTGTCTTGACGCTCGGAGAACAAGTTGGATCATATGTTTTCGTGTTTGACTTGCAAAAGATCATCCATGTCGCCCCAGACGGCTCGCATGTCCATCCACTTGTCCTGGGAGCCGCCTCTCCCGCGCCTTATGCAGGCGAACTCCGGATCGATCGACGAGGTTACGAACCTTAGCGGCACCTTTCGGTTTTCCAGTCAGTGGTCGCTCTGCTACGTGGCGATGAATTTGCGGCTGATCGGTTTTAATGTCAACGAGGTGGTCTGGCATCCGGAAGACGAAGTAGGCCGATACGATTGACTTGTTCATGAAGGAGATCCTTCAAGTGCCGAAGCTCATCGCCATACTTGAAGAGGAGCTTTCCCGCATCGAGATCATGAGAAAATGGCTTTCGGACCGGCTTTGGATGTATGAGCCCTCGATTAGTTATGGCCCGAATACACTACTTGAAGCGATCGAATCGAGATTCTCAAATGTTCTGGTGCTTTGCCTGAGTCTGGAAGTGCTCTGCCGGACGGAAAAATCTCAGTCAAAGGTCATTGATGCACTTCAAAGACAATCAGAGCGATTTCCCATCCTTCTCTACTCGAATGATGCTGTTGCCGAGTCGAGCAAGTCGATTCAGTCGAAGCTCAATGGGTGGTCGGTCCACTTTGCTGGGATTCCCGATCTCGACTCAATCGGCACAAACTGGTATCCGGCATTGAAGAAAGCAATCCATCAGAATGCCGAATATCAGGCTGTGAAGGTAAGTAGCGACGCGGATTGAATCACGCTCAAGCTACACCCGATTGGTGAGGTCTCGCCTGTGATTCTTATGTTGGAAGACGATCCCGAGCGCATCGAACGCTTCCGGATCGCAACCCGGCGAATCGATCCGTCGCTGTCGCTCCATGTCTGGAGAGACGCGTATCAGATGAGCCGCGAACTCGAGTCGCACCTCGCGGCCGCGAGGCTCATCTCACTGGATCACGACCTCGAAGCCTTGCCGGGCGATGCTTCTGATTTGGGAGATGGGCTCCTCGTCGTGAAGGCACTGTCCCAAAGAGCGCAGCAGTGCCCGGTGATCATACACAGCAGCAACGGAACGAGATCCGATTGGATGGCCGGGGAATTCGAACTTGCGGGTTGGACTTACCGGCGTGTTGCTCCCATTGGGGAACGATGGATCGAGGAATACTGGCGTTGCGTCACGAGTGAACTGCTCGGATTTCCCCCAGCGTACTCATCAAGGAGAGTGATTGACCGTACGAGATACCAATCACCAGACGGAACGATCGCATAAGCTTAGCCCGGATTATTCACCGCGGAGAACGCGGAGAACGCAGAGAGGAATGCCGAGTAACACGTTGTGTTTGGGGACCGTGAGCTCTGCCCGAGGACAAGCTCCCATGATTTGCTCCAGCGAAACTCTTTAGTCGATCCCTCTCTGCGCTCTTTGCGTTCTCCGCGGTGAATAATCTGGGTTAGTGTGGCGAACCTGCAGGTTGCCCCGCGGTTTCAACTCCTTCCACATGAATATCCTTGACCTCTAGCTGCACATCGCGCCGGCCGTTCCATTCATTGATGGACGGTTGAAACGCCAGCGAGCAGATCGTGTCGTTCTGAAGCGACTTGCAGCGCTCGGCCATGTTCCAGGCGATTGCCTTGATCACGACGTCCCCTTGCTTGACTCTCAACTGCACGTGGTTTTTTCGTTCGCCGACGATTTTTGGATCTCCCACGAGCCTGACCTGATTCACGGCCAGGACCGGCCGAGGATTACCCATGCCGTAGGGTTCCAACCTCTCGATCTCCTCGACGACCTTGAGCGTCAGCGATCCGAGAGGCACCTCCGCGTCGATCCATAACACCCTGTCCTTCTGTTCGGATGTGAGTGAGGCTCGGCAGTGGTGGTCGAAGCGTTCGGCGAAGGAGGAGAATCCCGAGGCCGGCAGCCTCAATCCGGCGGCGGCGGCGTGGCCTCCGAATCCTGTCAGACCTTCCGAACAGTGTTTCAGCGCTTCATACAGGTTGAATCCCGGAATCGATCGTGCCGACCCCTGGCTTGATTCGGGATTCAATGCCACGACCACGGCGGGACGATGGTAGGTTTCCGCCACCCGGCTCGCCACGATCCCGATCACACCGGGGTGCCAGCCTTCGCGGCCGATCACGTACGCGCCTCGCTCTCCGACATCACCCGCCGCGCGAATCATCGCGTGCGCTTCGGCGACGATCGTTTGCTCGATCATCTGGCGACGGCTATTGCATTCGTCGAGTTCCGAGGCAATCGTCCTGGCGAAATCAAGGTCGCGGGTCGTCAACATCTCGACCGCGCGCATCGCGCGTTCGAGCCTCCCCGCCGCGTTGATCCTGGGCGCGAGCCCGAAGCCCACGTTTCCCGTCGTCAGTTTTCGTTTATCGAAGGAACCGGAGACTTCCATCAACGCGCGCAGGCCGACGGTGGGACTCGCCTCGATCCCTCGCAAGCCGTGGCGAACCAGCACGCGATTTTCGCCGACGAGCGGGACGACGTCGGCCACGGTTGCGAGCGCGACGAGTCCGAGCGATTCGACGAGGAAGTCGCGAAGGTGGGGCGAGGCCTTTTTTCCATCCCCAAAACTTTTACAAACTTGCCATGCGAGCTTGAACGCGACCCCTGCTCCACAGAGGTCCGGACTGGGATAGTTCGCCGCGCCGATTCGAGGATGAACGACGACGTCGGCTTCGGGAAGCGAATCGCCTGGCGTGTGGTGGTCTGTCACGATGAATTCGAGGCCAAGGTCGCGGGCGAGTCTTGCTTCGTCGACCGCGGAAATCCCACAATCGACGGTGACGACCATGTCGGCCTTCATGTCCGTGGCGATTTTCTTGAGCGCCTCGGCGTTGACACCGTAACCTTCATCGACCCGGTGCGGGATGTAATAGTCGACATTCTCGGCCCCGGCGAGCTTAAGGCAGGCCCAGAGGACGCTCGTGCCGCAAACGCCATCGACATCGTAGTCGCCGTAGATCACGATCTTCTTGCCGAGTTTGACGGCGCGGGTGATGCGGTCCGCGGCTTCCTCGGCTCCAGGAAGGAGCGCGGGGTCGTGGAGATCGTTGAGCTTGGCTTGGAGGAAGGCCTTCGCCACTTCCGGTTCGTCGATCCCGCGATTCAGAAGGATCTGCGCGACCAGCGACGAGACCCCGGCTCCTCGGCTCAGCGCCTCGATCTTTTCGGCCGAGAACGGCTTGTACCGCCAGCGTGTGGTCGTCATCGACTCCCCTTTTCGGAACGAACTGAGGGCCGACTGCTGAATCTCAGAACCATTTGCGGCGATAGGCCATGATCCAGGGGGCGATGAACCCGACCGCCATCAGCAAGCAAGTCGTCACGAACAGGAACATTTTCGGCAATGGCGAGTGAAACGTCAGGTTTTCGCCGAAGAAGTTCATCCCGAAGAAACCCGAAAGGAATGACATCGGCAAGAACATGACGGTCACGACCGTCAGCGCTTTCATGATATCATTCGTACGGTTCGAGATCGCCGAGAGATAGGTGTCGAGCGCCCCGGAGATCAAGTCGCGGAGGCTCTCGCTCAGGTCATGAACCCGCACGAGGTGGTCGTACACGTCCCGAAAATAGACGCGATGATCGTCGGGAATCGGGTCATACGAATCGAGTGCAAGTCGATTCAAG
>Ga0209698_10004504_pt1 | contig 15263 bp, 14 predicted proteins | sample LitLauG_LLR_2012_FD_187203 | JGI IMG/M metagenome (GOLD analysis project Ga0209698, IMG submission 187203) | Freshwater sediment microbial communities from Pennsylvania, USA - Little Laurel Run_MetaG_LLR_2012 (SPAdes) (version 2) | ecosystem: Environmental > Aquatic > Freshwater > Creek >...
GAGCTCGAATGCTACGAGCGGGATCAGCGCCAGCCCGGCGAGCAGCACGCCCGCCATCGCGCCCGAGTGCACGGCGCCGATGCCGACCAGGAGCCCGCCCCACATGGCCCCTCCGGAGCAGAGCCGCGTGAGCCCCTGCCCGATCCCGGCGGTCCGCGCACCCGCCGCGGACAGCTCCGTCAGCTCGCTGTCCGCGTCGCGGGCGAGCCGCAGGCGACGCGGCGCCGCGCCGTAGACCGCGAGCTCCGCGGCTCCATCGATCAGGTCCACCACCGAGGAGGTCAGCTCGCCGCGCGCGGCGGCCTGCCGGCTCTCGCTTCGCGACGCGAGCGCTCCCGTCAGCCACGGCACGAGGATGCCCGCCACGAGCAGCGCCACCAGCAGGATCAGGCCCGCCGCGGGCAGCATCAGCCACACCGCCAGGACGGTGCCGGCGCCCACGAGCACGGCTATCACGAACGGCGGGATCACCCTCAGCAGCAGGTCCTGCATCGAGTCGACGTCGTGGATCAGCCTGGCGAGGAGGTCGCCGCTGCGGAACGCCGGCAGGCCGAGCGGAGCGAGCCGCTCGAGGCGCTCGTAGACCGTCACCCGCAGCTCGGCGAGGACCCCGAAAGCCGCGTCGTGGCTGACCAGGCGTTCGCCGTAGCGCAGCAGCCCGCGCGCGAGGGCGAAGAACTGCACGCCCACGATCGCGACCGCGAGCACCGACTCCTGGGGGTGCTGCGCCGAGCGCGAGATCAGCCACGCGGAGGTCGCGATCAGGCCGATCGCCGCCGCGAGAGCGCCGGCGCCCAGCAGGGTCGCCAGCAGCAGACGCGCCCGCACCGGTCCCACCAGCGCGATCGTGGAGCGCAGCGGAGCCTGCGGGCCGCCGTCGTCCGGGAGCGGCGCCCGGGGTCCGATCGCGCTCATGCGGGCACGCGTCCGGGCTCGAGCGCGAGCACCCGGTCGGCGAGCGAGATCAGCGCGGGCCTGTGGGCGACGAGCACGACCGTGCGCCCCTGCGCGAGGCGGCGGATCGCCTTGATCACCTCTCGCTCGGTTCGCGAGTCGAGGTTCGCGGTCGGCTCATCCAGCAGGAGCAGGGGAGCGTCGCGCAGGAAGGCGCGGGCGAGCGCGACCCGCTGGCGCTCGCCCGCGGAGAGGCCCGCCCCGCGGTCCCCGAGCACCGTCTGCAGGCCGTCGGGGAGCGCCGCGACCATCTCCCTCAGCCCCGCGGAGTCGAGCGCCGCCCATAACTCCTCCTCGCTTGCGTCGTGGCGGCCGAGCCGGACGTTCTCGGCGATCGTGTCTTTGAACAGGTGCGGGCGCTGCGGGACCCACGCCAGGCTCTCGCGCCAGGCGTCGATGTCGAGCTCGGAGATGTCGACGTCCCCGACGCGCGCGCTTCCGCTGTCGGGGGCGCGCAGGCCGAGCAGCACGCTGAGCAGCGTCGACTTCCCGCAGCCGCTGGGGCCGATGAGCGCCAGCACCTCCCCGGGGGCGACGCGCAGTGACACGCCGTCCAGGGCGGGGTCGGCGCGTCCCTCGTAGGTGACGCTCAGGTCCTGCACCTCCAGGCCCGCGACCGCCGGGTCGGGAAAGCTCCTCCTGCTGCCGCGCGCAGGGGATGGGGCTTCGAGCACCTCGAACACCTGCTCGGCCGCGGCGATCCCCTCCGCGCTGGCGTGGTAGTTGGCTCCGAGCTGCCGCAGCGGCATGAATGCCTCCGGCGCGAGCACGAGTGCGAACAGGGCCGTGCGCAGGTCCAGGTGCGCGTTCATGAGGCGCAGGCCGACCGCGACCGCGACCATCGCGACGGCGACCGTTGCGACGAGCTCGAGGATCAGCGATGAGAGGAACGTGATCCGCAGGGTCGACATCGCGGCGCGCCGGTAGCGTTCTGTGATGTCGCGGATCGCGGCGGCCTGCGCGCGTGCGCGCCCGAACACCTTCAGCGTCGGCAGGCCCGCGACGACGTCAAGGAAATGGCCGGCGAGCTGCTCCAGGGTGCGCAGCTGGCGGTCCATCCGTTCCTGCGTCGTCATCCCCACGAGCGCCATGAAGATCGGGATCAGGGGGATCGCGAAGGCGATGATCGCGGCGGCGACCCAGTCGTTCAGGAGCACGGCCGTAATCACGACGAGCGGCACGATCACGGCGAGGAACAGCTGGGGGAGATACAGCGAGAAGTAGCCGTCCAGGACGTCGATGCCGCGCGTGGCGAGCACGGCGAGCTCACCCGAGCTCTGCTCGCGCATCCCGGCTCCCGCGAGCTCTGGCACCCGCTCCAGCAGCGCGCCGCGCAGCTGCGACTTGGCGCGTGCGGAGGCGCGGCTCGCGGCGAGCTCCGAGCCCCAGGAGACCAGTGCGCGCGCCGCGACGACCAGCAGCAGGATCAGCAGCGGCGTGCTGAGCTGCCCCGCGTCCTGCCCGCCGATGAAGGCGCGCGAGACGGTGTCGGCGATCAGCCACGCCTGCCCGACGATCAGCGCCGCGCTGAGGCAGCCGAGTGCGACGGAGATGAAGAGGAAGGTCCGGGTCGCTCGGGCGTAGTGCAGCAGCCGCGGGTCGAGCGCTCTCACCGGTCGATTATGACCGAGCCCGGCGAGCCGCCCGGCCGCTCAGAACTCACTGATGCGCTCGGCGATGATTATCCGGCCCGCGGCCTCGATCAGCGCGAGGTGTGAGAACGCCTGCGGGAAGTTCCCGAGGTGATGCGCCGTCGTGGTGTCGAACTCCTCGGCGTAGAGCCCCAGCGGCGACGCGACCCGCAGCAGCTTTTCCATCAGGTCGCGTGCTCGCTGGCTCTCGCCGATGATCGCCAGGCCCGTCACCAGCCAGAACGAGCAGATCAGGAAGCTTCCCTCCTTGCCCGAGAGGCCATCGTCGGTCTCGTCCGTGCGGTAGCGCAGCACGAAGCCGTCCTCGGTCAGTTCTTCGGCGATCGCGATCACGCTCGCGCGCAGCCGCTCGTCGTCGGCGGGCAGGAAGCCGAAGATCGCGGCCAGCAGGTTCGATGCGTCGAGCGCGTCGGTGTCGTAGTGCTGGCGCAGCACGCCGCCGGCGGTGAACCCCCGCGATTCGATGTCCTCACGGATCTCCTGCGCGGTCGCCTGCCACTTCGCCTGCAGCGCCGCATCGCCGCGGATCGCGGCGATCTGGGCGGCGCGGTCCAGCGCCACCCAGCACATCAGCTTCGATGACACGTAGTGCTTTGGCTCGCCGCGCGCCTCCCAGATCCCCTGGTCGGGCGCTCCCCACACCGCGCTCGCGCACTCCGCCTGGGACTGCACGATCGGCCACAGGCGCCGGGGGAGCCGCTGGCTGCGCTGCGTGTGCAGCAGGATCGAGTCGAGCGCGGCGCCGAAGACATCGTTCTGGCGCTGGTCGAACGCGCCGTTGCCGATCCGGACTGGCCGCGCGCCGGCGTACCCGGACAGGTCATCGCGGGTCGACTCGCGCAGGTCCCGGCGCCCGTCGATCCCGTACATGATCTGCAGCGCGCCGTCCTCGTTCGTCTCGAGGTCCGCGACGAACTGCATGAACTCCTCCGCCTCCCAGTCGAGGTTCAGGTAGTGCAGGGCCTGCAGGGTGAAGGTCGAGTCGCGCAGCCACGTGTAGCGGTAGTCCCAGTTGCGCTCGCCGCCCGGGGTCTCCGGGAGGGAGGTCGTGAGCGCGGCCACCGTCGCGCCCGTCGGCATGTAGGTGAGCCCCTTGATCACGAGCGCGGAGCGCTGGATCGGGTCGCGCCAGCGGTGGTCGGGGATCCGCGCGCGCCCGAGCCAGCCGCGCCAGAAGCGGGCGGTCGCCGCCAGGCGCTCGGAGGCCTCCTCGATGTTCGCCGGAGCGCTCAGGCCCTCCGCCCACGACATCGCGCAGTAGATCTGCTCGCCCTGTCTGAGCACATGCCGCGCGCGCACACGGTCGCCCTCGACTCCGACAGCCATGTCGGTCTGCAGCCGGATCACCTGGCCTGCGCCGGATGCGTCAGCGATGTGCCCCTCATCGCGCACGTCCCACTCCGCCGGGACGCGCCCGTAGTCGAACACCGGCTCGCATGTGAGCTCCATCTCGGCCTCTCCCTCCAGGCACAGCGCGAGCCTGACGAGCACATGCTCGGCGTCTTCGTCGGTCGGCGGGCGTGTGTGAGGGGTGATGCGGTCCTCGCCGCGCCTGGGGCCGAGGATCAGCGCGTCCCGCACTATCACCCAGCCGGTCGGCGTCTTCCAGGTCGTGAGCAGGATGTTCGTGCCCGGCTCGTAGATGCGCGCTGAGGGCACGTTGATTCCGAATGGCCCGAGGCGGAACGCGCCCGCCTGGCGGTCCAGCAGCGTCCCGAACACGCTCGGCGCGTCAAAGCGTGGCACGCACAGCCAGTCGATCGAGCCGTCGGGGGCGACCAGGGCACCCGTGTGGCAGTCCGACAGGAACGCGTAGTCGGCGATCGGGGGGAACGGCGACGGCATCGCCGCGCTCTGCTCGGCGGCGTTCACGATTCCTTCCAGGGCCCGCGCCAGCGGCCGAACCCGGAGAGGAGCCGGTCGGCCGCCTCCGGGCCCCACGACCCGGGCTCGTAGGGCTGAACAGGGGGCGGGTTCCGGAGCAGCGGTTCGAAGATCCGCCATGTCTCTTCGACGCCGTCCTGCCGCGTGAAACGCGAGCTGTCTCCGCGCATTGCGTCCGAGAGCAGGACCTCATACGGCGTGGGCGCCTCGCCGCCCTGTGAGGAGAACTCCACGTCGAGCCGCACCGCCTCGGGCCCGGCGAGGTCGGCTCTGTGCGCGTCGAGGATCACGCGGGTGCCCGTGGACGGGTCCAGCTTCACGACGAACTGGTTGGGCTCCGGCCGGCGGTGGCCGTGCTCCATGAAGCCGAGCCTCGGCGGGTCCTTGAACACCGCCCGCAGCTCCGTCTCGGTGGTCGGGAGCCGCTTGCCAGTGCGGATGAACCACGGCACGCCGGCCCAGCGCCAGTTGTCGATGTCAAGGCGCAGCGCGGCGTAGGTCTCGGTGCTGGAGTCCGCCGCTACGCCGTCGATGTCGAGATAGCCGTCGTACTGGCCGCGAACGTAATGGGCGGGGTCGGCGTCGTGGATCGATCTGAACAGCGAGAACTTGGCGTCCTTCAGCGTTTCCGCGTCGCTGCCCGCGGGAGCCTCCATCGCGGCGACCGCCACGACCTGCATCAGGTGGTTGACGACGACGTCGCGGAGCGCGCCGACGGGGTCGTAGAAGTGGCCGCGATCCTCGACCCCGAAGTCCTCGGCCATCGTGATCTCCACGCACGCGATGTGGTTGCGGTTCCAGATCGGCTCGATCATCGTGTTCGCGAACCTGAGGTACAGGAACTCGTCTGTTCCCATCTTCCCGAGGAAGTGATCGATCCGGTAGAGCTGGGGCTCGCTGATGTACCTGTGGATCTCCTCGGCGAGTTCGCGCGCCGAGGACAGGTCGTGGCCGAACGGCTTCTCGACGACGACGCGGCCTGAGCCGGTCAGCCCGGCCTGCGTGAGCTGCTTGATGACCGGGCCGAACAGGAACGGCGGGATCTCGAGGTAGAAGACGGGGCAGGCGGCGCTTCCGACGGCCTTCGCGACGCGCTGGTATGTCGCCGCGTCACCGAAGTCTCCGCTCACATATGACAGGCGTGCGGCGAACCGCGCGAACACGTCCTCGTCGATCCTCTCGCCGGCGGCGGCGATGCATTCGCGGGCGTGCTCGCGCAGGTGCTCGATGCTCCAGTCCTCAAGGGCGACGCCGACGATCGGGCAGTCGAGCAGGCCGCGGCGCTCCAGCCTGTAGAGCGAGCGGAACGTCATCACCTTCGCGAGGTCGCCGGTGATGCCGAAGATCACAAGGACGTCGGCGGCCTGCGCGTCGCGCTCGCCTCCCGCGGTGCCTCCAGCCATAGAGCCCCCGTCCTTTCACTCGAAGCCGCGGCCCCAGCATGGCCGCGGATCGCGGCGGATACTGTCAGATGCCCGTCGGCGGCGGTGTGTCGCCGGCGCCCCTGAGCTCGGCGAGCTCGCTGCGCACTTCCCGCAGTTCGCCGGTGATCCGTTCCATCGCCTGGATGTAGGGGTCCTCACCCGCCGCGATCGCCTGGCGCTGGTAGAGCGAGACGAAGCCGCCGGTGATCATCGCGATGATCACCGTCAGGAACGCGAGGCCGCCGAGCAGCAGGACCGAGGCGACCAGCCGGCCCATGCTGGTGTGGGGTACGACGTCGCCGTAGCCGACGGTGGTGACGGTCTGCAGCGCCCACCAGTCGCCGAGCCAGATCGTGTTGAACGTCTTCGGGTCGAGCAGGCGCTCGAGGAACCCGAACAGCACGATCGTCGCGAACCAGGCGGAGGCGATCAGCATCGCGGCGTCGCGCGGGCGGAGTCCTTGGCGCTGCGCGCGGGCTTTCGTCCAGTCGACGATCCGCTTCCCTGCCCCGGTGGGTTGCTCCGTGTCCATCCACCGGGATTCGGGGGTCCCCGGCGCGCTCCTCCCGCGGCGACCCCGTCAGAGGACCTGGATCTGCACGAGGCTGGTGGTACCGGGCCGCCCCGACGGCAGGCCCGCCGTGATCGCGACGCGCTGGCCCCGCTCGCACCAGCCGAGCTCGACCACTCGGCGTGCGGCGTCGGCGATCAGTGCCTCCGTCGTCTCATGGCGCGGCATCGACTCCGCCTGCACGCCCCACATCAGGCCGCACCGGCGGACGGTCTCCTTGCCGGGGGAGAGGGCGTAGATCGGCACGTCGGGGCGGTGCGCGGACACCAGCCGCGCCGAGCGCCCCGACAGCGTCGGGATCACGAGCGCGTCCAGGCGCAGCTCGCGGGCGGCGTCGCAGAGGTTGTGCGCGAGCGTGTATGCCGGGTCCGACTCGGTCCTGTGGACACGCGAGTCGTTCCAGCGCTCATACGGCGCGATCGACTCGGCCTGGACGGCGACCGCCGCCATCATCTCGATCGCCTCGACCGGGTGCGCTCCGACCGCCGTCTCCTGCGAGAGCATCACGGCATCGGTGCCGTCGAGGATCGCGTTCGCGACATCGGCGACCTCGGCGCGCGTCGGCCGCGACGAGCTGACCATCGAGTCGAGCATCTGAGTGGCGGTGATCGACGGGCGCGCGAGCCGCCCGGCGAGCTCGAGCAGTTGCTTCTGCACGATCGGCACCCGCGCGATCGGGAGCTCGATGCCGAGGTCACCGCGGGCGACCATCACGCAGTCCGCGGCGCGGATGATCGACTCCGCGGCATCCACCGCCTGCGGCTTCTCCATCTTCGCTATCAGCGGCAGCCGTGTGTGGTCGCGCACGTATTCGATGTCCCTGGGCGTCTGCACGAACGAGAGCGCCACCATGTCGACGCCGATCGACTCTCCGTGGCGGAGCATGTGCAGATCCTCCTCGGGCACGGCCGGCAGCGACGCGACCGGGCCGGGGATGTTCAGGCCCTGGCGTGAGGCGACCGCGCCTCCCACCTCCACCTCGAGGTCGACCTCGGAGTCACCGGCGCGCGCCTGCAGCACCCGCAGGCGCACCGAGCCGTCGGCCAGATACAGGATCGAGCCGCTCTCGACGGCATCGGGGAGCCCGCTCCAGGACAGCGACATGCGGTGAGCGTCGCCCGGCTGCTCGTCCTCGCCGCACACGAACGTGAGCTTCTGCCCGGGTGTCAGCTCGACGACGCCGTCGGCGAGCGGGCCGATACGCAGCTTCGGGCCCGGCAGGTCCTGCAGGATCGCGACGGGATGCCCGGTGCGGTTCGCGGCGTCCCTGACACGCGCGACGGTCTCGGCGTGCTCGTCCAGCGTCCCGTGGGAGTAGTTGAGGCGCGCGACGTCCATGCCGGCCTGCATCATCCGCGCGAGCGTGTCCGGTTCGCGTGATGCCGGGCCGATGGTGGCGACGATCTTGGTGCGGCGCATCGCCTGAAGGTATCGGGGCGCCGCCCGGCGCGCGTTTCCGCGATCTCTGGGAGCATCGTGGCGTGCTTGGACCATCACGGCCGATGCCGCGCCTGGGAGCCACGGCGAGGATCGCCCATTTCGGCGGCGGCTTCGAGGCGGGCACCGTCGTGGCGGTGCTCGACGAGGGCCGGCGCCTGAGGGTGCGCGGCGAGGGCGGATCCGTGCTCGAGTTCGTGCTGAGCCCGGCGACGGCGCGTTTCGTGTCCGCCACCAGCGCGCAGGGGCCGCGCCTGGAGCTGCTCGACAGCGGAGCGTGAGTCAGGGCGCGGCGACGTCCGGGAAGTTCTCCGCGCAGTGCTCGCGGATCACGCTCCGGACCCACGCGCGCTCCTGCGGGGAGGCGATGCGAAGACGCGCGAGCAGATCTCGCTGGCGCTCGACCGGGGCGCCCGCGATCACCCAGCGCACCGCCAGGCGCTCGAACAGCAGCTCGAGCCCGCGCTGCGCGGCGTCCTCCATCGACAGCGGGCTGCCGGCGAGCGCGCGCTCATACTCGCGCCGGGACCCTGCCGTGAGGGAGCCGCGCAGCGTCAGTACGTTGCCGTCGCTGTCCTCGTAGTCGCTGCTCGGCGCCTGCAGGCGCCCCTCGCGGCGGGCGCGCTTGCCCACGCTAGAGCGCGTCGGCGGCCCGCTCGAGCTGGGCCCTGACGTCGCCGGTGACCGGCTTGGCGTGCCCGGGCCACACGACGGCGGGTTCCAGTGCCGCGAGCTTGCGGATGCTCGCGCGGGCCTGCTCGGTGTCGTAGTTGTAGGCGAGGATCGGCAGCTTCGGCGGGCAGTCCCGTCCCCAGATGTCCAGCGTGTAGAAGCAGTCGGAGCTGAGCGCGAGACGGTCCGAGCTGCGCCACAGCCCGATCTGCCCGGGTGCGTGCCCCGGAAGCTCGATCACCTCGAAGCCCGCGATCTCATCGCCCTCCACGAGCGTGCCCGAGATCTTCACAGGGCCGCCGTCCCAGGCGTAGCGGTGGAGCAGCCGGTGCAGCTGGCGGTGAGGCGTCGGCAGGTCCGCGAGGTGCTCATCCCAGTAGCGGAAGCCCCCGCTGCCCTCGGCGTCCTGGACCTCGTCCGGGTGGCAGAGGACCGGCACGCCGAGCGCCGGAGCCGTTCCGCGATGGTCGGTGTGGCCGTGTCCGAGGACGACCCGGCGGATGCCGCCGAGCTTAGCCCCCGCGGTCGCGACGGCCCTGCTCATCGTCCTCGCGCCGGCGTCGAACAGCGTCACCCCGCCCTCGTCCTCGATCAGGTACACGTTGCATCTCGCGGGCTGCCCCTGCACGACCCAGACGCCCTCGGCGACGAGTCCGGCCGGGTGAGCGACGAGGCTGGAGGCGATCCGGGTCTTCGCGTTGAACGCGGCCGTCATCCCCGTCTCAGTGGTCGATCCCTGGGGCGGCATCATCCCGATCTGGCGCGCGAACGTCATGCTGTCGGTGAACGCGTCGTTGGCCTGGATCAGGCCGTCGCGGACCGTCAGCAGGTCGAAGCCTTCGAGCTCGATCGGAGCTCCCGTTGGGGCGATCCCGCCGAAGCTGCCGGGTCCTGCGAAGGTGCCCGTCAGGCGCCACTGCACGCCGCAGCGCTCGCCCTCGGTCGTCGTGGAGATGACCTTCATGTCCAGGTCAGGGACGGCGCCCATCAGGCCACCGATGAACTCCCGCACGCCCTCAGGTGCGAGCGTGTCGATCTGCCCGCGGACGTTCTCGCGCCCGCCGGGAGCCCACAGCGCCACGGCCGCCTCCAGATCCCGCTCGTCGATCGCCTCGAAGTAGCGACGGGCGATCGACTCCGCGCGGTCGCCCGACATGCGCCTGCGGCCGGCCGCGAGCTGCTGCATGTTCTCGGCGACCTCCTGGACCTTGCTGCTCGCCTCGTCGGCGGTCTCCGGCTCAGACATATCCCCTCCTCGAACGGTGCCTGTCGCGCGTAGTCTAGTCTCCGGCCGGTGGCTGGTGTGAAAGGACGCCGCGAGCTCGGCCGCGGCGAAAGGATTCTGCCGGGCGTCTTCAGGCTGCGCCTCCCGCTGCCGTGGCCCGGGGTGCCTCACGGCAACGCGTGGGCGGTCGCCTGCGACGGCGGATTCGTGCTGTTCGACGCGGGCATGCCGGGCGAGGACGCGATCGCCGACCTCGAGCGCGCGCTCTCGATGTGCGGGCTGCGCCTGGAGCAGACGAGGCTGATCGTCTGCACCCACGCGCACCTCGACCACTGCGGCGGTGCCGCCGAGATCTCCCGCGAGACCGGTGCACCGGTGTGGCTGCACCCCAACCACCAGCATCTGATCAGGATGCTCTCCAGCCCCGAGGCCGTCTATGAGCGGCGCATCGAGGTCGCCCGCCAGAGCGGGGTCCCCGAGGAGACCCTCACGAAGTACATGCCGCCGAGCAGCGACTCCGAGGAGGACCGCGAGCGGATCGCGAGCCTCGCCGTCGTCGAGCAGAGCAAAGACCTCGTCAGCGGCGTCAGGATCGCAAGCGACCTCGGCGAATGGGTCACCCACGAGACGCCGGGCCACTCGCCCTCACACGTCTGCCTGTTCCAGCCCGAGCGGCGCGTGCTGATCTCGGGAGACCACCTGCTCGGCCGCATCTCCCTGTACTTCGACTACGGCTCATCGCCGGATCCAGTCGGCGAATTCCTCAGCTCCCTGGACGTCGTCGAGCGCCTCGGCGCGAGGCTCTGCCTGCCCGGCCACGGCCGCACGTTCACCGACGTGCACGCTCACATCCGCGGCAACCGCGACCTCGTCGCCGAGCGCCTGTCGAAGATCCGCGCGGCGCTCAGCGACGGTCCGCTGACGGCGTATGAGGTGATTCCGCGGGTGTACGAGCCCGGCTCGAGCCGGAACACCCACTGGCTGCTCTCGAAGGTCCTGAGCTACCTGACGCATCTGGAGGGGACGGGCGCCGTGCGGCGGATTCCCGGCGACCCCGAGCGATGGTCTGCATAATCAGCAGATGCGCATAGATCAGATCCTCGCCTCGGGCGCTCCCTCGTTCTCGTTCGAGTTCTTTCCCCCCAAGACCGAGGCCGGCGAGCGCAACCTCTACACGGCGCTGTCGGAGCTCGGGAAGCTCGAGCCGTCCTTCGTGTCGGTCACCTACGGGGCGGGCGGCTCGACGCGCGAGAAGACGATCGAGATCGTCAAGCGCCTGAAGGACGAGTACGGGCTGGTGGCGATGGCGCACTTCACCTGTGTCGGCGCGACAGTGCAGGAACTGCGCGGCACGCTGGACGAGATGCACGCCGCAGGGATCGACAACGTGCTCGCGCTGCGCGGCGATCCTCCTGTGGGCCAGGAGCAGTGGACGAAGACCGAGGGCGGGCTCGAGTACTCACGCGAACTCGTGGAGCTGATCGGCGGCTCATACCCGTTCGCGATCGGCGCCGCGTGCTTCCCGGAGACGCACATCAGCGCGGCCGGCCCCGAGGAGGACCTCGCGCACCTCGCCGAGAAGGTCGCCGCCGGCGTGGACTTCCTGATCACGCAGGTCTTCTTCGACAACGATCTCTACTTCGACTTCGTGCGCCGCGCCCGCGCCGCCGGGATCGGCGTCCCGATCATCCCGGGCATCATGCCGATCACGCAGGTGGGCCAGGTCGAGCGGATGGCCGCGATGTGCGGCGCGTCGATCCCGCCGGCGCTCCACGCCGAGCTCCACTCACGCGGCGAGGACCCCGAGGCCGTGCTGGACTTCGGCGTCGCCAACGCGACGCTGCAGTGCGCCGAGCTTCTAGCCGCCGGAGCGCCCGGCATCCACTTCTACACCCTGAACCGCTCCCCGGCGACGCGCGCGATCGTGAGCGCGCTGCGGCTCGCCCGCCCCTGGGAGAAGACGCTCTACGCGGGCTCGATCTCGAGCCCCTCCGCGACCCGCGGCGAGCCGTCGGCGGCCTCGTAGCGCACGTCCACCGAGTCGTTCTGGCGGTAGGTGCCGACGCCCCATGCGCCGAGCAGCCATCGCCAGCCGCTGATCTTGTCCTTGCGCAGCTCCCTGCTGAAGATCAGGGCTCCTTCGCGCACGCTGAAGTCCTCGCCGGCTTTCTGCGGCACCCCGTTGATGTAGACCTCGAAGGGGGGGCGCACGCCCTTCGGGAGCTGGACCTTGGAAGCGCTCATCCCGGCCATTATGACCGGCGCACGAGCCCGCTCAGCGGGGCGGTGCCGCGCGTCGCCTCTGCCTGCGCCCGTACTCGCGCTGGCGTGCGTGCGCGGCCCGCACGATCTCGCACACCTCCTCGGGCTCGTCGACCTGGTGCAGGACGTCGAGGTCGGACGGGTCGATGCGGCCGTCCGCGAGGGCGCGCTCGCGCAGCCAGCCGATCAGCCCGTCCCACTCGCCGTCGCCGACGAGGATCACCGGGAAATCGCGGATCGTGGCGGTCTGGATCAGGGTCAGCGACTCGAACAGCTCGTCGAGCGTGCCGTAGCCGCCGGGGCAGATCACGAACGCGCTGGCGTACCTGACGAACATCACCTTGCGCGCGAAGAAGTGGCGGAAGTGCAGGCCGATGTCGACGTAGGGGTTCAGCTCCTGCTCGCGAGGCAGCTCGATGTTGCAGCCGATCGACAGCGCGCCCGCATCCCTCGCGCCGCGGTTCGCCGCCTCCATGATGCCGGCCCCGCCGCCGGTGATGATCGCGTAGCCGGCGGAGCCGACGCACTCGCCGACGCGGCGCGCGAGCTCGTAGTGAGGGTGCTCCGGCGGCGTTCGCGCCGAGCCGAACACCGTCACGGCCCGCTTCACGCTCGACAGCGCGTCGAAGCCCATCGCGAACTCCGCGGCGATGTCGCGGATCCTTTCGCGGTCCGCGGCCCGGACCTCCGGGGTCTCGTCGCCGAGCCACAGCAGGAGCTCCTCATCGAGGGTCTGTGGCTCTTTCGGCTCCTCGGATCGCACGTGCGCAAGGTTAGGGCGTGGGTGGCGGCTCAGCCTTCCGGGGCGGCGCGTACCCTGCGCTGCAATGGCCGAGCAGCTCGAGCGGGAGATCCCCTACACCGTGCGGCGCTCCTCGCGGGCGCGCCGCGTGCGCGTCAACGTCCACGCCCACACGGGCGTGGAGGTCGTGCTGCCCGCCAGGGCGCCGGACCGCGCCGCCGCCTCCGCGATCCGCGAGCTGAGGCCGTGGATCGAGCGCCGCCTTGACGAGGCACGCGCGGCACGCGCCGCGGTCGCGGCCCGCTCGGGGACCGTCCCCTACCTCGGGGAGCCGCTCGAGCTCGTCGAGCAGGCGGGCCGCACCCGCGTGCACCGCTCCGGCGACCGGCTGCTGGTCCCCGGCGGCGACCCGCGCCCGGCGCTCGAGCGCTTCTATCGCCGCGCCGCCCGCGCGGAGATCGCGCCGCGCCTGGATCGCGCGACGGCGATCGCCGGGAGCACCTACACGGGGCTGGACATCAGGGCCCAGCGAACGCGCTGGGCGTCATGCTCGTCCACGGGGCGCATGAGCTTCAACTGGCGCCTGCTTCTCGCGCCAGAGCGCGTGCTCGACTACGTCGTCTGGCACGAGGTCTGCCACCTCGAGGTGGCAGACCACTCGCCGCGCTTCTGGGCGCTGCTCGAGCGCCGACTGCCGGACTGGCGCGCGGACCGCGACTGGCTGCGAGCCCACGGCGCCACGCTCGTCCTCTAGCGCTCCTCGATCGGCACCCAGTCGGTGTCGCGCTCGCCGGTGTAGATCTGGCGCGGCCGTGCGATCTTCTGCTCTGGGTCCTGCACCATCTCCAGCCACTGCGCGATCCAGCCGCTGGTGCGCCCGATCGCGAACATCACCGGGAACATCGCTACCGGCAGGCCGAGCGCCTCGTAGATAAGGCCGGAGTAGAAGTCGACGTTCGGGTAGAGCTTGCGTGAGGTGAAGTAGTCGTCGTCCAGTGCGCGCTTCTCGAGCTCGCTGGCGACCTGCAGCAGCGGGCTCTTGCCGCGCACCTCGAAGACCGCGTCGAGGTGTTTGCGGATGATGCGGGCGCGAGGGTCGTAGTTCTTGTAGACGCGGTGCCCGAAGCCCATCAGCCGCTCGTTGCCGGCCTTCACTCCCTCCAGGAACGCGGGGATGTTCTCGACCGTCTCGATCCGGCGCAGCATCCGCAACGCCGCCTCGTTCGCGCCGCCGTGCAGCGGCCCATACAGCGCCGCGACGCCCGCGGCGACGGCGGAGTAGGGGTCGACCTGGGTGGAGCCGACGGCGCGGACGGCGCTGGTGGAGGCGTTCTGTTCGTGGTCGGCGTGGAGGATGAAGAGCACGTCCAGCGCGCGTTCCAGCCGAGGATCGGGCTCGTATTTGAGCTCGGTCATTTTGTACATCATTCCCAGGAAGTTGCCGGCGTAGTTCAGCTCGTTGTCGGGGTAGACATACGGCTGGCCCATGTTGTGCCGGAACGCGAAAGCGGCGAGCGTCGGCATCTTCGCGATCAGACGGATGATCTGCGCGTTTCGGTTCTCCTCATCGTGGATGTGGTTCGCGTCCGGGTAGAACGTCGACAGGGCGCCGACCGAGGCGACGAGCATCCCCATCGGGTTCGCGTCATAGCGGAACCCCTGCATGAAGTCCTTGATGTTCTCGTGCACGAACGTGTGGATCGTCACCTCGTGCACCCAGTCCGACAGCTGGTCGGCGGTCGGCAGGTCCCCGTGGATCAGCAGGTAGGCGACCTCGAGGTAGCTGGAGTGCTCGCAGAGCTGCTCGATCGGGTGGCCGCGGTGCTGCAGGATCCCGGCGTCTCCGTCGATGTAGGTGATCGAGCTCCGGCACGAGGCGGTGTTCATGTACGCCGGGTCGTAGACCATCAGGCCGAAGTCGCTCTCGTCCGTCTTGACCTGGCGCAGATCCATCGCGCGAACCGTCCCGTCCTGGATCGGCAGCTCGTATGTGGCACCGGTCCGGTTGTCGGTCACCGTGAGCGTCTCAGGGCCCCTCCCGGTCGCGTCGGCGGTGGCCGTGCTCTGGCCGGTCGCTGAACCGTCGGTGGTCATTGGCTTCTCCTATCGGCAGTCTCGGTGTGCGCTGTACGCCGATTATCGCAACAGCCGGCCGCCGGCCACCGCTCCCTGCTGCGGGCCGGTCAGTGGTGAGGCTCCCGGTGCATCGCGACGACCGCGCGCACCCTCGCGGGAGCCGCCGGCGCAGGCGCCCAGTGCGGGCCGCGGCGAGGGGCCCGCGGGAGCCTGGAGCGGGGGTGACGCGGGCCCGCGGGCTTCGGAGCCGGACCGATGCCACCGTCCTGATCGGTCTCGCCTTCGGGGTTGGCCCCGACGGCCCACTTAACGATCATGAACAGCGCGACGATCGGGATCTTCAGGAAGACCATCAGCCACAGGA